>ERZ1066120.116-NODE-116-length-81830-cov-12.931556_pt1 | contig 81830 bp, 67 predicted proteins | sample MGYA00382767_ERZ1066120 | MGnify/ENA primary metagenome ERZ1066120 (study PRJEB33369, sample SAMEA5778350) | biofilm metagenome | biome: Industrial cooling water; feature: Water cooling tower basin; material: Biofilm | place: United Arab Emirates | collected... | reverse complement strand
CGCCGCGAGCCGGCGCGACTGGTCGTAGCAGCGCTCGGCCTGCACCAGGTCGCCAAGAACTACTACTACCCGGGTTGGTGGGAAGGCTGCGCGCAGGTTTCGCTGCTGGTCAACCAGAAGGCGTACGACGCCCTGCCCGCCGAGTACAAGTCGGTGCTCGAAGCGGCCAGCGCCTACGCGATGACCGAGTGCATCGCCAAGTACGACGCCCGCAACCCGGCGGCGCTGCGCCGGCTGGTGGGCGGCGGCGCGGTGCTCAAGGCCTTTCCCCGGCCGGTGCTGGACGCCTGCTGGACCGCGTCCCAGGAATGGTACGCGGAGACCGCCGGCAAGAACGCGAAGTTCAAGAAGGTGTACGACGCCTGGAGCCGCTTCCGCACGGACAGCGTGACCTGGTTCCGCGTCACCGAGAACACTTTCGACGATTATCTGGCCGCGCAGCTGGCCACCCGCCGCTGACCGTCAGCGCCGGCCCCGGGGCGCCCCGGGCGCCTGCGCGGTCCGCGCGCAGGCGTATCCTTGGCGCCGCGCGCGGCCGGCCCGGTCCGGTTCGCCCGACTTAATCCAACGTACGCAGCATCGGAGACGCACCCACATGGAACGCCGTTCCTTCCTGAAGAAATCCGCCGTCGGCGCTGCCGCGGCGACCACCGTCGCCGCGCCCGCGATCGTCGGCGCCCAGCCCGCCGTGCGCTGGCGCATGGCATCCAGCTTCCCCAAGTCGCTGGACACGCTGTTCGGCGGCGCCGAGTTGCTGGCGCGGCGCGTCGGCGAGATGACCGGCGGCAAATTTCAGATCAGCGTGCACGCCGCCGGCGAGATCGTCCCGGGGCTGCAGGTGCTGGACGCGGTCCAGCAAGGCACGGTCGAGATGGGCCACACGGCGCTGTACTACTTCTACGGCAAGGACCCGTCCTGGGCCGTCGCCACGGCCATCCCTTTCGGCTTGAACACGCGCCAGTACAACGCGTGGTGGCACCAACTGGGCGGCGACAAGATCTTCAACGAGTTCGCCAACAAGGCGGCCGGCATCGACGCCATCCTGTGCGGCAACACCGGCGCGCAGATGGGCGGCTGGTTCCGCAAGGAGATCAACACGCTGGAGGACCTGAAGGGCCTGAAGTTCCGTGTGGCGGGCTTCGCGGGCGAGGTGCTTTCCCGCATGGGCGTGGTGCCGCAACAATTGGCCGGCGGCGACGTCTACCCGGCGCTGGAGAAAGGCACCATCGACGCCACCGAGTGGGTCGGCCCCTACGACGACGAGAAGCTCGGTTTCGCCAAGGTCGCCAAGTTCTACTACTACCCGGGCTGGTGGGAAGGCAGCGCCGCGTTCCACGGGATCATCAACCAGAAGGCCCATGCGGCCCTGCCGCCCGAGTACCGCGCCGTGCTGGCCGCCGCCTGCGAGGAGTGCTACTCCTACGTCACCTCGCGCTACGACGCCTTCAACGCGCAGGCGATCAAGCGGCTGGTGGGGTCGGGCACGCAGCTCAAGGCCTTCTCGCGCCCGATCATGGACGCCTGCTACAAGGTCACCCAGGAGGTCTACGCGGAAACGACCGCCAAGAACGCGTCGTTCAAGCGCCTGCACGACCACTATTTCGGCGTGCAGCGCGACTTGGTGTCCTGGTTCCGCGTGACCGAGAACACCTTCGACGACTTCATGGCGACGTCGCAGCGCCGCTGATCGCGGCGGGGCCCCGCCCGGGACCCCCCGGGCGAGCTTGCGCACGGACGCACCCGAGCCCCGCCCGCTGGCGGGGCTTTTCATTGGCGGGTCCCGGGCCTGCGGATTGCGTCCGGTTGGCGATTCGACAGTCGCCGCCGACCGGGAACGCCCATGGTTTCACCGACTCGCAACGGCCCGACGCAAGACGCGCCGAGCCGATTCCCATTGCTGGACCGCCTCAAGCAGGCCACCCGCGGTAATGCGCCGCCCGGTCGGCCAGGCGCTTCCGGACGACCGGGGCAGCCGGGGCAGCCGCAGGCGAAGGGCCCGCCGAGGCGGGTCTGGTGGATCTTCGTGGCCATCCTGCTCACCAACTGGCTGGTGATGCGCTTCCTGATGCCGGGGCAAGCCACGCCGATCGCCGTGCCGTACACGCTCTTCAAGGAAGAAGCCGCGCGGGGCAACGTCGAAGCCATCTACAGCCAGGGCTCCAGCATCGAGGGGCGGTTCAAGTCGGCAGTCACGTGGCCGCCGGCCGCCGGCACGAACGCAGAAGCGAAGGCCGATGCCGGCGCAGCCACGGGCGCGGCAGCCGCCGGACCCGGCGCGGCCGAGCCCGCCGCGGGCGCCCGCAACGGGCAAGGCGAATTGCGCGGCGAGCGCCGCGTGCCCGACGAGCCGCGCACGTCGGACACCTTCACCACGACGCTGCCCACCTTCGTGGGCCCGAACCTGGAGACCTTCCTGATCGAGAACGGCGTCGAGATCAGCGCGGTGCCGATCCAGCAGGGCAGCACGCTGGGCACCCTGCTCTTCGGCTTCGGCCCGGCGATCCTGATCATCGCCTTCTACGTCTGGATGTACCGGCGCGCGGCGCAAGGCGGCGGCGCGGGCGGCGCGCTGATGGGCATCGGCAAGAGCAAGGCGCGCCGTTACGACCAGGAGTCCGAGAACAAGGTGACTTTCGCCGACGTCGCCGGCATCGACGAGGCCGAAAGCGAACTGGTCGAGATCGTGGATTTCCTCAAGGACCCGGAGAAGTACACGCGGCTGGGCGGCAGCGCTCCCAAGGGCGTGCTGCTGGTCGGCTCGCCCGGCACGGGCAAGACGTTGCTGGCCAAGGCCGTGGCGGGCGAAGCCGGCGTGCCGTTCTTCTCGATGAGCGCGGCCGAGTTCGTCGAGATGATCGTGGGCGTGGGCGCGGCGCGCGTGCGCGACCTCTTCAAGCAAGCGCGCGAGCACGCGCCCGCCATCATCTTCATCGACGAGGTGGACTCGATCGGCCGGGCGCGCGGCCAGATGGCGATCGGCGGCTCCAGCGAGCAGGAGCAGACGCTCAACCAGATCCTCACCGAGATGGACGGCTTCTCGGGCCGTGAGGGCGTGATCGTGCTGGCCGCCACCAACCAGCCGGACGTGCTGGACCGCGCGTTGTTGCGGCCCGGCCGCTTCGATCGGCGCGTGGTGGTCAACCTGCCCGACAAGAACGGCCGCGAGGCGATCCTGAAGGTGCACACGCGCAAGGTGCCGCTGGCGTCCGACGTGAACCTGGCCGAGCTGGCCTCGAGCACGCCCGGGTTGTCCGGCGCGGACCTGAAGAACCTGGTCAACGAGGCTGCGCTGCTCGCGGCGCGCCGCGGCCAGCAAGACGTGCGGCACAAGGACTTCCTGGATGCGCTGGAGAAGATCGTGCTGGGGCCTGAGCGGCCGCTGCTGCTGTCGCACGAAGACCGCGAACGCATCGCGTATCACGAGGCCGGCCACGCGATCCTCGGGCTGGTGGTGGCCGGCGCAGACCCCGTGCACCGCGTGACGATCGTGCCGCGCGGGCAGGCCTTGGGCGTGACCTACCAGCGGCCGCAGACCGACCGCTACAACTATCCGGAGGCGTACCTGCGGGCGCGCATCGTCGGCATGCTGGGCGGGCGCGCAGCCGAGGAAGTGGTCTACGGCACCAAGACCACCGGGGCCGAGAGCGACATCGAGCAGGCCACGCAACTGGCGCGCAGCATGGTGACCCGCTGGGGGATGAGCGAAAAGCTCGGGATGGTGCAGCTCGCGCCGCGGGGCAACGCGTTCCTGGGCGGCGGCTACGGGGGCGAAGGCAAGCCCTTCAGCGAAGAAACCGCGCGCCTGATCGACACCGAGGTGCAGGGCATCATCCGCGACTGCCACGACCAAGCCAAGCGGCTGCTGGTCACGAACCGGCGGGCCCTGGATGCGCTGGTGCGCGCCTTGCTGGACCGCGACACGCTCGACGAACACGAGATCCTGCAGGTGACCGGCCTGCCGCCGGCCCCGGAACTGGAGAACCGGCCGGTGCCGGTGGGCGCGACGGCCAGCGCGCCCCAGGCGGCCTGACGGCCGACAGGCCCCGCGTCATCACCCGCGTCACTTGCTGCCGGACGATTCCTGTCGCATCTGGCGCTCGATCATCGCGCCGGGGTCTTCCTCGGCGGGCGCTGACCCGGGGGTCGCGCCGGGCGCCGCACCGTCCGAGGCCGGCTCGCCGGGCGCGGCCGCCCCGTCGCCTGCCGCGCCGCCCGCGCCCGGTCCCCCCTGCCCGCCCGGCAGCGCGCTGGGCGCCTCGATCCGCGGCGCGGGGCTGTCGTCGATGGACTCGACCTGGATGTTCACCTTGTCCAGGTCGATGTCCTGCGCCTTGTCCAGCCACATGGTCACCAGGCCCGGCCACACGATGACGATGGCCACCATCACCAGCATCAGGATCACCCAGGGGATCGACCCGAGGTAGATGTCGTTGGACTTCACCTCCTTCGGCGCGATGCCCCGCAGGTAGAACAACGCGAAGCCGAAGGGCGGGTGCATGAACGAAGTCTGCATGTTGATGCACAGCAGCACCCCGAACCAGATCAGGTCGATGCCCAGCTTGTCCGCCACCGGCGCCAGCATCGGGATGATGATGAAGGCGATCTCGAAGAAGTCGAGGAAGAACGCCAGGAAGAACACGAAGACGTTGACGAACACCAGGAAGCCGATCTGGCCGCCCGGCAGGCTGGTCAAGTGGTGCTCGATCCACTTGGCGCCGTCCACGCCCTGGAACACCAGCGAGAACACGGTCGAGCCGATCAGGATGAAGATCACCATGGCGGTGATCTTCATGGTCGATTCCATGCCCTGCCAGACCAGCGGCCAGGTGAGCCGCCGGTTAATGGCGGCCAGCACGATGGCGCCGACGGCCCCCATGGCGCCGGCTTCGGTGGGCGTGGCCAGCCCCATGAAGATGGTGCCCAGGACCATGAAGATCAGCACCACCGACGGCACCATGCCCCACAGCACCTTCTTCCACAGCACCCAGCCGCGCTGCGTGCGGGCCTCCGGCGGCAGCGGCGGCACCCATTGCGGCTTGATCAGCGTGACCGCGAAGATGTAGGCCATGAAGAGCAGCGTCTGCACCAGCGACGGCCCGATGGCGCCCTTGTACATGTCGCCCACGCTGCGGCCGAGCTGGTCGGCCAGCACCACCAGGACCAGCGACGGCGGGATGAGCTGCGTGATGGTGCCACTGGCCGCGATCACACCGGTGGCCAGACGCATGTTGTAGCCGTAGCGGATCATGATCGGCAGGGAGATCACGCCCATCGCGATGACCGAAGCGGCCACCGTACCGGTGATGGCGCCCAGGATGGCGCCCACGATGATCACCGCGTAGGCCAGCCCGCCCGGCTTGGCGCCGAAGAGCTGGCCCGTGCCTTCCAGCAGGTCTTCAGCCAGTCCGCAGCGCTCCAGGATGGCGCCCATTAAGGTGAAGAAGGGGATCGCCAGCAGCAGGTCGTTGGAGAGGATGCCGAACACCCGCAGCGGCAGGTTGCCCAGGTACGCCGCCGGAAACAGGTTGCTCTCGATGGCCAGCAGGCCGAAGAAGAGTCCCAGCGCCGACAGCGAGAACGCCACCGGGAAGCCGATCAGCATCACGACCACCAGCCCCGCGAACATCAGCGGGGCGGCGTTGTCCATGGTCAACATGTCTTGTTCTTCTGTGCGACTGAATTCTTGGTCACGGGGCCCGCGCCGCCGGCGTCGCCGCTCACTGGAGCGGCCGCTCGTAATGGGTGTCCATCTGGTAGACCCCGGCGAGATAGGCCACGCGCTTGATGATCTCGGCGATGCCTTGCAGCACCAGCAGCGCGAAGCCCAGCGGCATCGCCAGCTTGGCCGGCCAGCGGGCCAGGCCGCCGGCGTTGCTCGACAGCTCGTTGTTGATCCACGAGTCGACGAACCAGGGCCAGGCCATCTGGCCGATGAGGATCGCGCCGGGCAACAGGAAGAAGATCATGCCGAGCAGGTCGATCCACGCCCGCGTGCGGTTGGGCAGCTTGCCGTAGATCACGTCGACGCGGACATGCTCGTTCACCCGCAGCACCACCGGCGCGCCCAGCATCACGATGCCGGCGAACATGTACCACTGCAGCTCCAGCCACGCGTTCGAGCTCATGTCGACCGCGTAGCGCGTGGTGGCGTTGATGGCGGACACGAGCGTCGCCGCCAGCACCAGCCAGGTGGCGATCAGGCCGAAGCCGCTGTTCAGCCGGTCGATCGCGTGCGCGAAGCCGAGTAGGGGTTTCATCCGCAGTGCCGTGGGGTGGCGCCGCCCGCGCACGGACGCACGCGAGCCGGCCAATGCATTGATTTTGGCGGACGCGAGTATAGAGCGAGCCGCGCCCGCGTGGCGCGGCCGCGACATCAGGAGTTTCCGCAGGCGTCGCGGCCGTCGGCCGCCGCGCCCGGCCCGATCAGCGTCGGCCTGACGAGACGATCAGCGCCGTCGTGGCGGCGGAAGGTCGGTGCAGACGCCCTCGAACACCTCGGCCGCCAACCCGATCGTTTCGCCCAGGGTCGGGTGCGGATGGATCGTCTTGCCGATGTCGGTGGGGTCGCAGCCCATCTCGATGGCCAGGGCGATCTCGCCGATCATGTCGCCGGCATGCGTTCCGACGATGCCGCCGCCGACCACGCGGTGCGTGGCATCGTCCACGATCAGCTTGGTGAAGCCCTCGTCGCGGCCGTTGGCGATCGCCCGGCCCGAGGCGGCCCACGGGAACACCGCCTTCGTGACCTTCACGCCTTGGCGGGCCGCGTCCTCTTCCGTCAGCCCGACCCAGGCGACTTCCGGGTCCGTGTAAGCCACCGACGGGATCACGCGCGCGTCGAAGTGCGACTTCTGTCCCGCCGCCGCCTCGGCTGCGAGATGTCCTTCATGCACCGCCTTGTGCGCCAGCATCGGCTGGCCGACGAGGTCGCCGATCGCGAAGATGTGCGGCACGTTGGTCCGCATCTGCGTGTCCACCGGCACGAAGCCGCGGTCCGTCACCGCCACGCCGGTCGTGTCGAGCCCGATCTTGCCGCCGTTGGGCGTGCGGCCCACCGAGACCAGCACCAGGTCGTAGAGCTGCGGCTCGGCCGGGGCGGCCTTGCCTTCGAAGCGCACCCGGATGCCCTCGGGCAGGGCTTCGACGCCGACGGTCTTGGTCTGCAGCATGACGTTGTCGAAGCGGCGCGCATTGTGCTTCTGCCAGACCTTGACGAGGTCGCGGTCGGCGCCCTGCATCAGGCCGTCCATCATCTCGACCACGTCGATGCGCGCGCCCAGGGTCGAGTACACGGTGGCCATCTCCAAGCCGATGATGCCGCCACCGATGACGAGCATGCGCGACGGGCGCGTGCGCAGCTCGAGCGCGCCCGTGGAATCGACGATGCGCGGGTCGTCCGGCACGAAGGGCAGCTTCACCGGCTGAGAGCCGGCCGCGACCACGGCCTGGGCGAAGCGGATGGTGCGGGTGCCGTCGGGCCCCTCCACCTGGAGGTGGTGCGGGTCGATGAAGCGGCCCACGCCCTGGACGACACGCACCTTGCGGGCCTTGGCCATCCCGGCCAGGCCGCCGGTCAGCTTGCCGACGACCTGCGACTTCCACGACCTCAGCTGGTCGATGTCGACCTGGGGCGGACCGAAGGCGATTCCATGGGCGCCGAACGACGCGGCCTCGTCGATGACGGATGCCACGTGCAGCAAGGCCTTGGACGGGATGCAACCGACGTTGAGGCACACGCCGCCCAGGGTCGGGTAGCGCTCGACCATGATCGTGTCGATGCCGAGGTCGGCTGCGCGGAAGGCGGCCGAGTAGCCCCCGGGGCCCGCGCCCAGGACCAGCAGCGCGCACTCCATGTCCGGCGTGCCGCCGAACGCCGGGGAAACGGACGCGGGCGCCGGTGCCGGTCCTGGCGCGGCGGCCGGCGCTGGCGAGGCCGCTGGCGAGGGCGCGGAAGTTGGCGCTGGGCCGGCGCCGGTCGCAGCGGCAGGCGCCGCGGCCCCGGCTGCAGCGGGCGCAGACGCGGGCGCAGGCGCGAGACCGGCCGAGGCGCTCTCCCCGTCCGTCGCCATGGTCAGCATGACGCTGCCCTTGGCGACGCGGTCGCCCACCTTCACGCGCAGTTCCGCCACCGTCCCGGCAGCCGTGCTGGGAATCTCCATCGACGCCTTGTCGGACTCGACGGTGATCAGGCTCTGCTCGATCTCCACCCGGTCGCCCGGCTTGACCAGCACCTCGATGACCTCGACTTCGTCGAAGTCGCCGATGTCCGGGACCTGCACCTCGATGGTCTGCGCCAATTCCGTCTCCGTCTCGTTCCGTGCAGGGTCGACGCGCTCAGGCGCGCGTGGGAAAACTGTAGATGCGGTAAGGGCCGGCCGAGCTCTTGTCGAACTCGATGCCGCCCCCGATGCCGGCCTCGGCGATCTCGTGCGCGCTCTCGAGCCGGTCGTAGACCGCGTGCATCGCGCCCAGCGCGAAGTTGCGGCCCGACCCGATCGCCCAGAACCGCTCGAAGCTGAAAACCTCGCGGTACGAATACACCCCGTAGATGCCCGACGGATTGGCGATCAGCGCGGTGAGCTGGCTGGATTCGTACGGGTCGTCGTCGTCTTCCTTGGTGTTGAGGAAGTAGTGCTGCTTGAGCAGCGAGTGCGCGCGCATGAAGGTCTCGAAAACGTCGTCGCGCGAGTTCAGCCGCACGTCGTCCATGCTCGCCAGCAGCCGCCCCAGCACCGGGAAGTGCGCCGCGGTGCCGGCGATGCCGATGTAGGAGTCGCCGACCGAGAAGATCTTCTGGTTGGCCTCGTAGGCGCCTGAAAGCCGGGTGTCGCCGAAGGTCACCAGGGTGTCGGCCGCGATGGCCACCTCGCGTCCCTTGCGCACCACAACGATGGTCGTCAAATCATCGCCCTCCGGAAGTCGGCCAGCAACTGCGCCAGCATCGAGTTGAAGCGGGCCGCCGCGGCGCCATCGACCACGCGGTGGTCCCACGACAGCGAAAGCGGCAGGATCAGGCGCGGCACGAAGCTGCCGGTGGACTCGTCCCACGTGGGCCGCATGACCGAGCGGCAGACGCCCAGGATGGCGACCTCGGGCGCGTTGATGATCGGCGTGAAGTAGGTGCCGCCGATGCCGCCCAGCGACGAGATCGAGAAAGTGCCGCCTTGCATCTCGCCGGGCGACAGCTTCCCGTCGCGCGCCTTCTTGGCCAGCTCGGCCGTCTCTCGGGCGATCTCGACCACGCCCTTGCGGTCGGCGTCGCGGATGACCGGCACCATGAGGCCGTTGGGCGTGTCCGCCGCGAAGCCGATGTGGTAGTAGCGCTTGAGCACCAACTCGTCGCCATCCAGCGAGGCGTTGAATTCGGGGAACTTCTGAAGCGCCGCGACGCAGGCCTTCACCAGGAAGGCGAGCATCGTGACCTTGGTGCCCGACTTCTCCAATTCCCGGTTGATCTGGACGCGGAAGGCTTCCAGGCTGGTGATGTCGGCGTCCTCGTGGTTGGTGACGTGCGGGATCATCACCCAGTTGCGGTGCAGGTTCGCCGCCGACAGCTTCTTGATCCGCGCGCGCGCTTGCCGCTCCACCGGCCCGAACTTGGCGAAGTCCACCTTGGGCCACGCGGCCAGGCCGAGGGACGCGCCCGCGTCCGAAGGCACTGCCGCGGCCGCCGGCGCCGCCTGGGCAGGCGCCATCGCGCTGGCGACCGCTCCTTTGACATACGCACGCACGTCGTCGTGCGTGACCCGCTGGCGGGGGCCGCTGCCACGCACGCGCGACAGGTCCACGCCGAGCTCCCGCGCGAACTTCCTCACCGAGGGCGACGCGTGCGGCTTGACCACGTGGGCGTCGTCGCCGGCGACCGCGGCGGCGGGCGCAGCGGGTGCGCCATTGCCGCCCGCCGATGTGGACGGCGCCACGGATCCACCCGCGCCCGTGCTGGCCCGAGCGACAGCCGGGTCCGCGACGGGCGCCGAGGGGTCGGGCGCGGCGTACTGCATGGACGCGGGCGCAGGCGCAGGTGCCGGCCCAGGCGCCGAAGCAGACGCGGACTGCGGCGCGGGCGCCGGCGCTGCAGCTGCCGGTTGTCCACCCGAACCGGCACTCTCCAGAACGGCCAGCGGCGAGCCCTTCGAAACACGGTCGCCGACCTTCACCAGCAAGGACTTGACTCGACCCGCCGCAGCGCTCGGAATCTCCATCGAGGCCTTGTCGGACTCGACGGTGATCAGGCCTTGCTCGACCTCCACCATGTCGCCGGGCTTGACCAGCAGCTCGATGACTTCGACTTCCGCGAAGTCACCGATGTCGGGCACGTCGATCTCGAGCTCGCCGCCCGTGCCGGCCGCAGGCGCGGCGCCTGCAGCGGATGGCGCGGGGGCCGGTACCGGTGCGGTCGACGCTTGCGGCTGCGCGGCGGCGGGGGCCGGCCCGGGCGCAGGCGCCAGGGCCGGTGCGGCCGCCGGTGCGGGTGCAGGTGCTGGCGCGGCTGCCGTCGACGACGCCGCGGCAGCGGCCGCCGCGTCGCCCGCCTGCAGCGTGACCACGACGCTGCCCTTGCGGACCCGGTCTCCGACCTTGACCCGCAGCTCCTGCACGATGCCCGCCGCCTCGCTCGGGATTTCCATCGAAGCCTTGTCGGATTCGACCGTGATCAGGCTTTGCTCGATCTCGATCCGGTCGCCCGGCTTGACCAACAGCTCGATGACTTCGACATCCTCGAAATCACCGATGTCCGGCACCTGCACCTCGATGGTCTGCGCCAATTCGGTCTCCGTTTCCTTCGCGTTTCGTTGTTGTTCGTGTCTTCAGCGCACGGCGGCCGGGCTGGGCTTGTCGGCCGAAATGCCGTAGCGCTGCATGGCTTCGGCGACCCGCGACGCCGGCACCCGGCCTTCGTCGGCCAGCGAAGCCAACGCGGCCACCACCACCCAGCGGCGGTCGACCTCGAAGAAGTCGCGCAGCTTGGCCCGCGTGTCGGAACGTCCGTAGCCGTCGGTGCCCAGCACGCGATAGCTGCGGTCGGCCGGAAGGTACGGACGGATCTGGTCGGCGAAGGCTCGAATGTAATCGGTCGACGCGATCACCGGGCCTTCATGTCCCTGCAGCTGACGCGCCACGAAGGGCAGCTTCGGCTCGGTGCCGGGGTGCAGCAGGTTCCAGCGCTCGCACTCGATCCCGTCGCGGCGCAACTCGGTGAAGCTGGGGCAGCTCCAGACATCGGCCGCCACGCCCCAGTCCTTCTCGAGCATCGCGGCCGCCTCGATCACTTCGCGCAGGATGGTGCCCGAGCCCAGCAGCTGCACGCGAAGGTCGTTGGCGCCACCTTCCTGGAGCAGGTACATGCCCTTGAGGATCTGCTGCTCGGTGCCGGGCTTCAGGCCCGGGTGCGGGTAGTTCTCGTTCATCAGCGTGATGTAGAAGAACACGTCCTCCTGGTTCTTCACCATCCGCTGCAGGCCCGAGTGGATGATCACGGCCACTTCGTGCGCGAAGGTGGGGTCGTAGCTCACGCAGTTCGGCACGACGCTGGACAGGATGTGGCTGTGGCCGTCCTCGTGCTGCAGGCCCTCGCCGTTGAGCGTCGTGCGGCCCGCGGTGCCGCCCAGCAGGAAGCCGCGCGCCCGCATGTCGCCCGCCAGCCAAGCCAGGTCGCCGAAGCGCTGGAAGCCGAACATCGAGTAGTAGATGTAGAACGGGATCATCACCCGGTCGTTGGTCGAGTACGACGTCGCCGCGGCGATCCACGACGCCATGGCACCGGCTTCGTTGATGCCTTCCTGCAGGATCTGGCCCTTGACGTCCTCGCGGTAGTACATCACCTGGTCGCGGTCGACCGGCTCGTACTTCTGGCCCTCGATGGAGTAGATGCCGATCTGGCGGAACAGGCCTTCCATCCCGAAGGTGCGCGCCTCGTCGACCAGGATCGGCACCACCCGCGGGCCCAGGGCCTTGTCGCGCAGCAGTTGCGTCAGGCACCGCACGTAGGCCTGCGTGGTCGAGATCTCGCGGCCTTCGGCGGTGGCTTCGAGCACGGGCGCGAAGACGTCGAGCTCCGGCACCGGAAGGACTTCGGAGGCGCGGCGGCGCCGCTGCGGCAGGTAGCCGCCCAGGGCCTTGCGTCGCTCGTGCAGGTAGCGCATCTCGGGCGCGTCATCCGAAGGCTTGAAGAACGGCACTTCGGCGAGCTTGTCGTCCGGGACCGGGATGGCGAAGCGGTCGCGGAACTCGCGGATCGTGTTGTCGTCGAGCTTCTTGGTCTGGTGCGCCGTGTTGCGGCCCTCGGCGACCTTGCCCATGCCGAAGCCCTTGATGGTCTTGGCCAGGATGACGGTGGGCTGGCCGGTGTGCTCGGTGGCGCGCTTGAAGGCGGCGTAGATCTTGTGCGGGTCGTGGCCGCCGCGGTTCAGTCGCCAGATGTCCTCGTCGGTCATGCGCGCGACCATCTCCAGCAGCTTGGGGTGCTTGCCGAAGAAGTTCTTCCGCACGTAGGCGCCGTCGTTGGCCTTGTAGTTCTGGTACTCGCCGTCCACGGTCTCCATCATGACGCGCTGCAGGATCCCGTCCTTGTCCTTGGCCAGCAACGGATCCCAGTACGAGCCCCAGATCACCTTGAGCACGTTCCAGCCCGAGCCGCGGAACTCGCCTTCCAGCTCCTGGATGATCTTGCCGTTGCCGCGGACCGGGCCGTCCAGGCGCTGGAGGTTGCAGTTCACGACGAACACGAGGTTGTCGAGCTTCTCGCGCGCGGCCAAGCCGATCGCGCCCATCGACTCCGGCTCGTCCATCTCGCCGTCGCCGCAGAAGCACCACACCTTGCGATTGGCGGTGTCGGCGATCCCGCGGGCGTGGAGGTACTTGAGGAACCGCGCCTGGTAGATGGCGTTGATCGGGCCCAGGCCCATCGAGACGGTCGGGAACTGCCAGAAGTCCGGCATCAGTTGCGGATGCGGATACGACGACAGGCCCTTGCCGTCCACCTCGCGGCGGAAGTCCAGCAGTTGCGCCTCGTCGAGGCGCCCTTCCAGATAGGCGCGCGCGTAGATGCCGGGTGACGAATGTCCCTGCAGGAACAGCAGGTCGCCGCCGTGGTCTTCGGTGGGCGCGTGCCAGAAGTGGTTGAACCCGATGCCCAGCATGTTGGCCACCGACGCGAAGCTGGACAGGTGTCCGCCCAGGTCGCCGTCGGCGCGGTTGGACTTGACCACCATGGCCATCGCGTTCCACCGCATCCAGCTGCGCAGCCGCTCCTCGTATTCGAGGTTGCCCGGGCAGTGCTCCTCCAACGCGGCGGGGATGGTGTTGACATAGGCCGTGTTGGCCGAGAACGGCACGAAGCCGCCGGAACGCCGCGTCTTGTCGATCAGCAGTTCGAGCAGGAAGTGGGCGCGGTCCGGGCCTTCGCGCTCGATCACCGCTTCGAGGGCGTCGAGCCACTCGCGGGTCTCGGTCGGGTCGACGTCGCCGGGCTCGTTGGCGGCGGGATGGGGATTCGGAACAGCGGACATCGGCGGCGTCTCCTCGGTTTCGTGCGGCCGATTCTAGGGACCGGATCGCAGGTTGACAACAAAATTTTCCGTAATCCGGTAAGATGTTTCACAATGCGGTAAGTAACAGCGGCGGCATCACGCCGCTCCATGCCCCCGCGATGCGGAACCATGCCCGCGGACATGGGGGACGACCCCGATGCCAATGCCGCACAGCAACACCTACACTTCCTCCATGAGCGTCAAGCGCAGCCGCGCCCATTCCGACTGGGACACCTTCCGGTGGTACACGGTCATGCCGGTGGTCGCGCTCGTCCTGTTCGTGGGGGTGATGGTCGCGTTCTTCGCGTACCTGCAGCGCTCCGAGACCGAGCAGCAGCGCCAGACGATGTACCGCGACATCGAATGGGCGCAGCAGACTCTGCGCCTGCGCTTGCGCGCGAACCAGGATTCGGTGGCGGCCACGGCGGCCGAGTGGAGCGACGCGGCCCGCGGCGACGGCGACCTGCTGCGGCCGGCGGCCCGCACCTTCCTGCTGGGCAACCCGGACGCCCTTTATGTCGGGCTGATCGACAACGACCGGCGCATCTCCTGGCTGCTGCCCAATGTCGGCCTAGGTGCGCCCGGCGACCGACAGCCCGGATCGGCGCTGCCCGATTCGCCCGGGTCCAGCGCCTACGACGAGGCGCGCATCGATCGGCAGCCGGTCTACACGCATCCCTTCGTCGAGCCGGGCGGCGACACGCTCGTCGAGATGCACGTGCCCGTGCTCGTCGATCGCGCCTTCATGGGCACGATCGTGGTGGGCTATTCGCTTCGGCGCATGGTCACCGCGGGGTTGCCGATCGAGGTGCTGGACCGCTACCGGGTGTCGCTGATCGACCAGTCCGGCAACGTGCTGGCGGCTTCGTCCCGCAAGCCCGTGCCAACCGACGGCCTGTCCTATGAACTGGCGCTGGAGCCGCCGGGCCATGGCGTGCGCCTGCGGGCGGAGATGTTCGCCTCGCGCCCCATGCTCATTGACCGGACGCTGCAAGCCGCGGTGATCGGGCTGTCGGCGGCGATCGTGGTCAGCCTCGTGATGCTGTGGCGCTACGCGCGCAGCCGGGCGGAAGCCGAAGCCGAGCGCGACCGCTTGTTCGAGCTGTCGATCGACGTGCTGTGCGTGCTGCGCGCCGACGGCCGATTCATGCGCGTCAATCCGGCGTTCTCCGAGATGTTCGAGCGCGACGGCATCACCGAGGACCTGCTGTCGATCATTCATCCCGACGACCGGCCGACCGTGGTCGCGGCGCTCGAGCGGCTCGCCCGCGCCGGCGACGGCGGTCCGGTGCAGGCCGAGTCCTTCGAGGCGCGCTGCGCGCCGGCCGGCGACGGCTGGTGGCGCTGGCTGGAGTGGTCGATCCGCAGCGCGAGCGGCCGCGGGGTCGGACGCGGCGCGTCGGCCACGTTGTACGCGGTGGCGCACGACGTGACCGACCGCAAGGCCGCGGAAAGCGCCTTGGCGGCCGAGACCGCCTTCCGCCGCGCCATGGAGGACTCCCTGCTCACCGGCATGCGCGCCTACGACATGCAGGGCCGCATCACCTACGTCAACCGCGCCTTCTGCCGCATGCTGGGCTACGAGGAGCACGAGCTGGTCGGCGCGACGGCACCCTTCGCCTATTGGGACCCGGACCACCACGCGGAGCAGTTCGCCAACGTCGATGCGGTGCTGCGCGGCGAAGCGCCCGCCTCGGGCTTCTCGGTTCCCTGCATCCGCAAGGACGGCACGCGGCTGATCGCCCGCATGTACGTGTCGCCGCTGGTGGACGCGCAAGGCCGCCAGACGGGCTGGATGACCTCGATGACCGACATCACCGAGCCGACCCGCCTCCGGCGCGAGCTGGAAGCCGCGCACGCGCGCTTCGCGACGGTGTTGGACGAACTGGCCGTGGCCGTGTCGGTGGCGGCGCCCTCCGCCACCGTGGACGAAGCCGCCGCGGACGGCGCCGAGAACGCTGCTTCGAGCGATGCGACGCAAGACGGTCCGCCGGCCCTGGAACTGCTCTTCGCCAACCGCATGTACAAGTCCCTCTTCGGGATGGCTGGCGACGGTCACCACACGCTGGCACCGGCCGTCGAAGCGTCGGGCGCGACGGTGCTGGACGAATCCTCGGCGCCGGCCGAGGGCGTGGAGGTGTGGGACGCGGGCGTGCAGCGCTGGTTCGAAGTCCGCACGCGCGGCGTGCGTTGGGTCGATGGCCGGCCGGTGCAGCTGCTGGTGGCCGCCGACGTGACCGCGCGAAGGTCGGCGCAGGAGCAGCAACGCCAGCAGGACGAACGGCTGCAGCGCACTTCGCGCCTGGTGACCATGGGCGAGATGGCGTCGTCGCTGGCGCACGAACTGAACCAGCCCTTGACGGCCATCGCCAACTACACGATGGGCATCGCGGCGCGCGTGCGGCACCGCAAGGCCCGCGGCGAAGCGGTGGACCCCGACGAATTGATCGAGATGCTGACCAAGACGGCGCGGCAAGCCGAGCGTGCCGGTCAGGTGCTCCGCCGAATCCGCGATTTCGTCAAGCGTAGCGAGCCCGCCCGCACCGCCTGCAAGGTCGAGACGATCGTCGCGGACGCGCTCGGGCTGGCGGAAATCGACGCGCGCCGCCACCGGGTGCGGATCGACGTTCGCCTGCCGCGCGACGCGCCCATCCTGTGGGCCGATCCGATCCTGATCGAGCAGGTGCTGCTCAATCTGGTCAAGAACGGCATCGAGGCGATGCGCGACTCGCCCCGAAGGCAACTGGAGGTGAAGGTCCAGCTGCTGGCCGGGGCGGTCGAGTTCCTGGTGTCGGACGTCGGCCCGGGCCTGGCCGAAGGCGCGCGCGAGAAGCTGTTCGAGCCCTTCTTCACCACCAAGACGGAAGGCATGGGCATGGGCTTGAACATCTGCCGCTCGATCATCGAATCGCACCAGGGGCGGCTGTGGGTCGAGGAACGCGACGGCGGCGGTTGCACGTTCGGCTTCACCCTTCCCCTGATCGAAGCCGACGCGCGCCGAGCCGATGCGCGCGTGGCGGCCTGAACCCCGACGCATCGGCACGGACCGAGGACACGCCCGCATGAACGCGATCCCGCCCGAGGCATCGACGCATTCGCGAACCGGACACGACCTGATGAGTTCCAAGCCTTTCGACACGCCGTCTGCGCCGCCAGAGCGGGACATCGTCTACGTGGTGGACGACGACGAAGCCGTCAGGGATTCGCTACGCTGGCTGCTCGACGCCAATGGCTTCGTGGTGCGCGCCTTCGACAGCGCCGAGTCCTTCCTCGCGGCCTGGTCGCACCATGACGACGGCTGCCTGATCCTGGACGTGCGGATGCCCGGCATGAGCGGGCCCGCGCTCCAGGACGAGTTGATCCGGCGCGGCGTGAGCCTGCCCATCGTGTTCATCACGGGCCACGGCGATGTGCCGATGGCCGTGACGAGCATGAAGAAGGGCGCGGTCGACTTCCTGGAGAAGCCTTTCTCCGATGCGGACCTGTGCGCCACGGTCCGGTCCGCCCTGGACCGCGTGCGCACCCGCGAGGCCGAAGCGGCCGTCGACCGCCGCCACGCGGAGTTGCTCGCGCGGCTCACCGGCCGCGAACAGCAAGTGCTCGACCGCATCGTCGCCGGCCGTTTGAACAAGCAGATCGCCGACGACCTCGGCATCAGCATCAAGACGGTCGAGGCCCACCGTGCCAACATCATGGAAAAGCTCGAGGCGCGATCGATGGCCGACCTGATGAAGGTCGCGTTGCGCGCCGGCCCCCAGCCTTGAGCGCGCGCCGACTTATCTGCTAATATCTCGGTTTGGGCGGCTGTAGCTCAGTTGGATAGAGTACCTGGCTACGAACCAGGGGGTCGTGGGTTCGAATCCTGCCAGCCGCGCCAGCACATGCAAAAAGGGCCTTGCGAAAGCAAGGCCCTTTTTCTTTGCGTTGCCGCACACCCACGCTCGCTGCGGCGGTCGTTGGTGCGCGGGGCCGCTTGAGAGCCGGCTGCGCGGACATCCCGAACGGCTACGACGGGTCGATCCAGTCAGCCGCGTCAAGGGCTTCGATGCGCGAGGCATCCGAAAACCGCGCTTGCAACTCCGATGCCGAAAGCGGGGGGCAGAAGGCCCAATCGGTGGCGCCACGTGGATCGGTGACGCGGACATGCGCGACCCCTTGCGGCTGGACGGGCAGATACGCGCCGCACCCCTTGCCCTGCTCAGGATGGGCCACCAGCATGAATTGCGTGGCCAGGCCGGAAGCCACGGGGTCCGCGCAGTTGCCGAAGACAGTGGCGCGGCTGCAGGTGCCGCAGTGGGCCCGGCCGTCGACCGGCGCAGCGGACACGCCTTCCGCAACCCCCTGGAACGAGGCATCGGCCGAGCCGGCCACCGGCAAACCGGCAAGCGCCGGGGCCGCTCCAGCCGTCCGCGGGAAGCCCACCGGCGGCAAATCGTCGTCCATCCAGGGCGCGTCTGCCAAGCCGCGCCGCACATGCATCCTTCTCACCGCGAACTCCCTGCCGACCAGCGGCTTGCCACCTCTTTATACTGTATGAAATTACAGCATGCTGGCAGGCAAGGCAAGCGCCACGCGGGCGGCACCGAATCGATCCCCGGAAGCCGGGAGCGTTGGGGATCCGACCGGTATGCGGCCCCGAAAGCCTGGCCGACAGACAGCCTGCCGGGCTAGCGGGCTGGCGGGCTGGTCGGTCAGGTCACGACCAGGACCGGGACGCGGGAGTGGGACAGCACGCGCGAGGCCACCGAGCCGAGCAGCAGATCGCCCAGCCCGCTGCGGCCCTTCGCTCCCATCACGATCATGTCGTAGCCGCCCGCTTCGGCCGTCCGAGTGATCGTCGGTGCCAACTCACCGCTTTCGCGAAGCACATGGAATTTCACGCCGCGCGACTGGAGGAGCGCCAAGGCTTCCTTCAGGTCGCTCTCGTGGAACTCCGAGAGGTACGCATCGACCGCTTCCCGACCGACCACGCCCTGGTGCCGCCGGACGAAGGAGTCGTTGTGGACGTTGATCAGCGCGATCTCGGGCGGTTGCGACATGGCGGCGCCCAACGCCAGCGCCTTTTCCAGTGCTTTGATGGATTGGGCCGAGCCGTCGACGGCGACGAGGATCTTCATCGTGTGGACACTTCCGTGGGGGACGTTGAGAGGTTGCGCCAAGCTTAACCGATGCCGGCGCAGGCTCGCCCGGCAGGCCGGTCCGCGGACTAACGTCCGTCGCTCGCTGGATGATGCGTGCTGACCGCAACGAGCGATTCAGGACCTTCGGTTTGCTGTCTGACGGAAGCTGCCGGGTCCGCATTCGGGCAATGGATCGGCACCTCTGACACGGGTGTCGAGCACCGCTCTCTCATGGAAGTTCGACACCCGTCGTGGTGCACGAGGTCGCTCGGCGCACGCCGCCTGGGCTTGTCCGGACGCGCCCCGGTGCGCGCGCCGGTGCGCGCCGCACCCGCTTCATGCGTGCCGCGCGAAAGGCCCGGTGCGCAGTCCTTCGAGTGCAGCGCCGGGCCCCTCGTCGATCAGGCCGAAGCCGCGCCCCCTGCCACCACCGACACCGTCGGCACCGGCTTGGTGATCGCTTCGGCGGCACGCTTGCCCGCCACGAACGCATGGTCCGAGTTGTAGTACTCCCACTCGCTGTAGCGGCCTGCCAGGACGATGTCGTGCTTGGCCAGCCAGTCGCGCACCAATGCCACGTTCTTGGCGCGCGCATGGTCGTAGACCACGTACGCGATCGGCATGTCGACCTCGTTGGCCACCAGGATCTTGTCGTCCGGGCGGATCATGCCGACACGGATGCAATCCTCGATGCAGCGCTTGATCAGCGCCTCGCCCTCGCACGGCAGCGGCTTGGACGGCGAATAGGAGATCTCGCAGGTCAGGCCGAACCCGCCGGGCGGGTTGCAGTTGGGGCTGGCGTTGCCCTGCACGAAGATGCGGTGGAAGACCGTGTCCTCGGGATAGTAGATCCAGTGCTTGTCCGTCAGGCTGGAGCGCCCCACCCCGATGTTCACGCAGCGGATCGACGTGTGCCGCAGTCCCTTCGACGCGGCCACCACTTCTTCGGGTGCCTCTTCGCCCAACGACGCCACGAGCTTGGGCAGCGGTACCGTCGACACCAGCGTGTCGTACCCGATGGTGCGTCCGTCGCTCAACGTGAGCGTGCGGTTGCGGGGGCTGATCGAGCTCATCGTGGTGCCCAGCCACATGTCGCCGCGAAGGTGCGGCACGAAGGCGTCCATCAGCGCCTGGAATCCACCTTTCAACGGATATCCGAAGCGCGCGTTCGGTCCCATGGGCTTCGGCACGGGCTCCAGGGCCCCTTCGATCATCTGCTCGAGATCGGGCAGCGGCACGCGCCCACCCAGCCACGAGGTCTCCATCTCGGACAGCGGCACCGCCCAGATCTTCTGGTTGTACGGGATGGCGAAGTGCTTCGCCACGCCGGCGCCCCAGACGCGATAGATGAACTCTTCGAAGTTGGCCGGCGGCTTGTCGCTGACCGGTTGCGCCTGCCCCTTGCCCTTGAGCGGGCCGAAGCGCGCCTCGATGGCGCCGATGATGCATTCCTTCAGCACCTTCGGCGGCAAGCCGTACAGCGCGCCCTGGAAGGGGTAGCGCGTGTAGACGTTCTTGGAGTAGACCCACGCCTCGCGATCCTGCCAATGCAGGTTGTCGCCCAGCAGCTTGTCGTACAGCTGCAGCACGTACGGGTCGTTGGAGAACATGATGTGGCCGGCGTAGTCGAAGGTGAAGCCGCCGTCCTCGATCGAGCGGCACCAGCCGCCCACGCGCTGCTCACGTTCGACCAGCAGCGACCCCTCGCCGAGATGGTAGGCCGCCGACAGGCCCGTCGGCCCGGCGCCGAGGATGACCTGGCGCCAATGCGGCACCCCGCGCTTGACCGTGCCGCCCGACCCGGCTGCCGCAGCCGCCGTCGTGTTGCGGGCGCCGCGGGAAAGCAACCCCTGCGCCACGGGACTGCGTCCTTCCGAACGCGACTCCTTGATCAGTTCGCCCATGCGCGCGGCCGTGCGGTCCCAGGAGGTGCCCGCGACCACTTGCCGCATGCGCTCGATGCGCTCCTGGCGCGCCGCACCGGTCTCGGCCAACGCCTGCTCGCAGGCCTCGACGAAGCCCGTGGCGTCCGCGGCGATCCACACCAGGCCACCGTAGGGCTCGACGACGTCCGTGATCGGTGTCGACACGATCGGCTTTTCCGCCGCCATGTATTCGAGCGTCTTCGTCGGGCTGATGAACTTGGTCGACTCGTTCATCGCGAAGGGCAGCAGGCACACGTCCCAACCGGCGGTGTAGACCGGAAGCTCTTCGTAGGTGCGCGGCCCGAGCCAATGGATGTTGGGCCGCTGCGGCAGCGACGCCGGGTCGATCTTCACCACCGGCCCCACCATCACCAACTGCCAGTCCGGCCTTGCCGCGGCCACGGCGTCGATCAGGCTGGTGTCCAGACGCTCGTCGATGACACCGAAGAAGCCCAGGCGCGGATGGGCGATGTCGCGTTGCGCAGCCTCGATGGCCGCCTGCGCGGCATCGTCGCCACGCGGGGCGAAGTGCGCGGCATCGACGCTCGACGAGAAGCAATGGGCGTTCGGATGCCGGTCCTTCTTGGCGTTGTAGAGGCTCGGGCCGCCGGTGAAGACGACGTCGGCCACCTTGAGCAGCGCGTTCTCGCGCTGCAGGAGTTGGCGTGGGGCATTCCTGAAGTGGGACAGCTCGTCCATGCAGTCGTACACGACTTTCGTGGGCGACAGGCCCTGCAGCAAGGGCAGCGCCATCGGCGTGTAGAACCAGACGGCGTAGTCTTCGATGCCCTGGTCGCGCAGGTACTCCTCCAGCAGGGAGGACAGCACCGGAAGCTGGTCGTCGTGGAAGCCATCGGCCGCGATCGGCGTGTGCGGACGCAGCACCTCCACGTTGTCGCTGGGCGTGATCCGCTCGAAGTGCGGTTCGCGCTGGTCGTGCACCGGCTCCTCGACGAAGAGGATTCGCCAGTCTCGCGCGAGTCGCGACAGCAGGTGTTGCGGACGCTGATAGACGAAGTTCCAGCGCAGGTGGGAAAAGACGATGAGTGTCGACATAGCGGTGCCCTGCGGGTCTCGAATGGGTGTCACGTGATACGGGCCTGCATGCGGACACCGTCGCGCATGTCAGGCTGCCCGGCGATCCCGGAGCGCACGCACGGACGGCGGCGAGCCGTCGTCCTGCGCCCGGGGTCTGGCGTCCCGGACATCGCCCGGGCCGGGATCGGAAACCGCTCTCCGTGGAGGCGGTGGCGGCAAGGCGGCGAGGCGGCGCGAACGCGCGTCCCCGCGTCGCTCATGCCGGCATCGCTTCCGCGGAATTGGGGAACGACAAGCCGAGTTGGGCAGCGAGCTCACCGCGGCGGCGGCGCATGCGGTCGCCCAACGCTTCGAGGTCCAGCCCGGACTGCCGGACCAACCAGAAGAGTTGGCGCTCCTCGTCGTCGGAGTGCGCGCGGAACTGCGTCCCGATGACGTGGATCGTCGCGGCGAACCTGGGGTCCAGCGGATCGAGCGACCGGACCTGCTGGACCAGCTGGCGCACGGATCCATGCTCGACCTCGGCCACGTCGACCAGGCGGTCGCGGTCGATGAGCTCGCGCGCGGCGGGATAGAAGATCTCTTCTTCGACCGCGGCGTGCAGTTCCAGCTCACCACAGATGACGTCGGCCAGTTCCTTGCACAGCGCCGTTTCGTTGTTTCCGAGGCACTTTTCGAATTCTCCGATGAGCCGACGCACACGCTCGTGGTCGTCGGCGAGCATGGTGATCGCGTTGGCGCGTGGCAGCATGGAAGAGCTGGCGTTGTCGTTCTGCATGGGCGGCTCCGGAAGGCAGGGCGCCGCGCCCCTTGCGAGCGCGGCCTCACAGGCCAAGTGCATGGCAAGGACCGTTCCTGCCCGTTCGCGCCGTGCAAGACGCGGCGCCGGAAACTTCGTGGGTCGGCAGGCGTTTCGGGCAAGCGACCGGAAAGGCTTGCGCCGCAAGCCTCAAATTGCCGGAGCCGCTGTAAGTTTTACGGCCGGACACGGCGCTGTTGCTGTGATTGCGCCTAGTGCAGCCCGCGCGGCCGCGGCGCGCCGGCCCATCGTCGGACGCGGCCAAGCGCCATGCGGCTCACATGGCCGCATCTGCGGAATGGACGCGTCTGCGGTGCGAAGCGCCGATCAGGCCGTGCGACGGGACCCGGACGGGGACACGTGTTCGGCGCGCACCCCGACCAGCAGCCAACGCCAGGCACCGGGGTTGTCGCGGATCAACCTCAGCCAGCCGTCGGTTTCGGCCGCGATGAAGCGCTTCTTTGTGTCGCGGTTGCGCAACTTGGCGCGGTGGTGGATGGCGTGCGTCATCTCGTGCATGGCGACCACGGCGGCATGCGGGCCCTGCAAGCCTTCGTAGAGGCGGATGACATGGGTGGCGTAGTCGTAGTCGCCCCAGATCCCCAAGCGCTGCGAAGAGGCCTCGGAAAGCGGTTGGACGCGCAGGGTCCAGCCCTGCAGGTGCAGCATCTTGGGCGCCGGGAATTGGCGCTGCGTGGCGCCCCGGGAGACGCGGTCGAAGGCCGCGCCAGGCCGCACCGACTCGGACAAGAGCAGGTTGAACCAGCTCCAGGCTTCGGGATTGTGACGCGCGAACGCCACCAAGCCCGTGGCCAGGCTGTGGGTGAACGCTTCTTCGATGCAGCCGGTCTGGCATCCGCTCGCGTAGTGGATGAGGCGGATGACGCACTTGAGGAAGTAGCGCGCCCGCCGGGCGCCGGTCAGGGACTGCGACAAGCGGACGACCCCACCGTTGACGTCCAGGTCGCACAACTCCTTTTTGCTGTGCAGCTGCGAGCGCTCGACCAGATGCACCGAGAAACGGTAGGGACCGACCAGGAGCGAGAACGGCAGGACGACTTTCGCCTGGGGCCGACGTTGCCGGCGGGCGGAGGGGGATGCGGAAGGTTCGGCGACGGACGACATGACGAAATTCTACCTGTTTATCCGTACAGCCTGCCACCGGCACGGCTGACGGGGTTCGCCTCTGGCTCCCCAGGCGGCGCCCGCGCGGCCGACAGGCGGGACACGGGTTCAAGCCACTGCCATGCCCACCCGGCGTGCGCGCGTGGATCGCGTCTTGCTTGTGGGCGGCCCCGATGAATGAGCCATCTCGTCCACGGCTCGTGCCATGCTCCGCATCCGCACGCTCCTGACCGCCATCCCGGTGGTCGGGATCTTGCCGCTCGTGGCGTTTTCCGCCTCGCTGCTCGGCCTGCTTTGGGAAAGCCAGCAACGCGAGCTCCGCCGCGACATGCAGCAAAGCGTCTCGGCGTTGGCCAGCTCCGTGGACCGGGAACTCGCCGCGACCGTGCGGCGCCTGGAGCTGCTGGCGGCGAGCCCGTCCCTGCGTGACGACGCGCCCCTGGAGGACTTCGGCCCCCGCGCCGCCCAGGCACTGGCGCTCAGCCCCGACTGGACCGGCGTCACGCTGATCGATACCCAGGGCCGCCAGCGCGTCGATGCGCGTGCGGCCGGCAGGTCGCCGCAATCGAATCCGCTTCGGCCGTTCCATCGGGAAGCGATGCTGACGATGCGCCCCGCGGTCTCCGACCTGATCGAGGACGGGCAGGACCCGGAAGGCTTGGCGCTGGCGGTCGCGGTGCCGGTCCTGGGCGCCGACGGGGTGCGCGCCGTCCTGTCCGCGCAGCTCGATCCCGCCGCGCTGTCACGCCTGCTGGAGGACCAGTCGCTGCGCGAACGCGGCGTGGCGGCGATCTACGATCGGGAATTGCGGATCGTGGCCCGCAATCGCGACGGCAAGCGCTTCCTGGGCCGTCCGCCGGTGCCCGACCTGGCCCGGGCCATGGAAGCGAGCCCCAGCGGCTCCAAGCGCACGCTGACCCTGGAAGGCCCACCCGTCGTCGCGGCCTGGCAGCGCCTGCCCTCGGGCTGGGCGGTGGCGGTCGGCCTGCCGGTGAACGCCTACGACGGCCCGCTGCGTCGTTCGATGCTGCTGCTCGGTGCAGCAGGCGTCGCGGTCCTGCTGGCGGCGATCCTGGCCGCTCTGGCGATGGCGCGCCACATCTCGCGGCGCATCGACATGGCCGGCCGACAGGCGCGGCGGCTGGTCGACGATCCGGACCCCTCAGCGCCCGACATGGCCGCTGCGCCCGCGCCGTCCCGCATCCTCGAGCTGGATCGGCTGTCGACCGCGCTCTCGCAGGCGTCCGAACGGCTGGCCGCCACGCGTGCCGCCCGCGATGCGGCCGAGCAGGCACGCGCCGCCGCGTTGGCGGCCGAAACCACCGCCCGACGGCAGGCCGAAGCCGCCAACCGCGGCAAGGACGAGTTCCTGGCGATGTTGGGCCACGAGTTGCGCAACCCGCTCGGCGCGATCACGAACGCGACGCGACTGCTGGAGCGCGCCGAGTTGCCCGACGGCGAGCGCAGCCGCCTGCATGCGCTGCTGCGGCGCCAGACGGCCCACGTGGGCCGTCTGGTGGACGACCTGCTCGACGTCGGGCGCGTGCTCGAAGGCAAGATCCGGCTCCAGCGTGCCCCGACCGATCTGGCCGAGGCGGTGGCGCGCGCGATGGCGTCCCTGCAGACGGCCGGCCGCACGGCGCGTCACCGGCTGGAGGTGGTGACCAGCCCGGCGTGGATCGACGGCGATGCGACCCGGCTGGAACAGATCGCCACCAACCTGATCTCGAATGCGCTGAAGTACACGCCCACCGAAGGACGCATCGGCGTCCGCGTCGGGCAGGACGGGTCGTCGGCGGTCCTGGAGGTGAGCGACAACGGCATCGGCATCGGACCGGACCTGCTGCCGCGCGTGTTCGACCTCTTCGTCCAAGGCGACCAGGACCTGCATCGCGAGTCCGGGGGCCTGGGCATCGGACTCACGCTCGTGCGGCGCCTGGTGGAGCTGCACGGCGGGACGGTGCAGGCCCGAAGCGAGGGCCGGGACAAGGGCACCACGTTCACGGTCCGCCTGCCGCTGGCGTCCGACCCAGGCGGCCCCGCCGCCGCGAACGTCGTATCCTGAGGCGAACTGGAGCATCACGATGGCTGATCCCGCCGACGCGTCGCATGCCGCTCTCGCCGTCAATGCGGCGCTGGCGGCACGCACCGCGAGCGGCCTCGAGCACGAGGGCTGGGAACTGCCGCAGCGGCACGCCTTCGCCACGCTGCTCTTCGGGATGGCCTCTGCCAGCGTGCCTTCCGGGGATCCGGAAGACGTCTCGGACCTGGCGGTGACGCTGCTGCGACAGGCGATGAAGACCGGTTTCCGCGAGGCGACGAGCGTGGTGGACGCCATCGCCGATGCGTTGACCGCCGAGACGCCGCATCCGGCCGTGCTGCAGCTGGTGGTGCTGGGCCGCGGCGCGCTGGATGCGCTGCGGGCAGGCGACGAAGCGGCGTTCCGTGCCTTGGTGTTGCAGGCGACCAGTTCGGACGCCTTCGCGTCGGACCGCCCGCTCCTGCCTTTGGCGGGACGTCCGCGGCCCGCCACGTAGCGTCGCGGCCCCGTCCGCGGCGCGCAAGCCCTGCTGCTAGCCGGCCCCGGCCAAGCGGGCCGGGTCGATGGACGCCATCAGCCGGCCATCGAGCGGATCGGGCTCGTCTTCGAGCCGCGCAGCGAGCACCTCGCCCGCCAGCGCGGACCACAGGATCCCGCGCGAGCCCAGCCCCGTGACGACGTGCAGCCCCGGCATGCGCGGCATCGCCCACCGTGGCGCGGTGCTGCCGCTCGCGGCCCGGGCGTCGACCGCGGCCCCGATCACCGGTAGCCGGTCCGGCGTGGCGCAGCGCGAAGCGGCGCGCCCGCCGAGCGGCGACGCGCGCAAGGCGTTCACCGCGCGTTCGGCCGAGGAACCGGGCCGCAGCATCGCGGCCACGCGCGCGAGATTCCGCGCATGGGCGTCGGGGCGCGATTCACCGTACTCCGCGCCGGCCACCACAATGTCCTCGACGACGGGCAGCAGGTAACCGGCCGCCGTCACCACGCAGCCGACCCGCGGAGCCGTGTTCGCCGGAAGGTGCGTGAGTTGCCCAGTCACGTCCAGCAGCCCGGACGCGCCGGCCCCCGCGGAGGCGAGGAGCGGCCCGGCCCGGCCCGCGCAGGCGACGACCACGACCGGCGCCTGCGCCAGCAGCCGGCCAGCGTCGTCCAGCAGTCGCCACGTGTCGTCGCACCGGACCAGACGGGCCGCCGGGACTCCCAGCATCGGCTCGATGCTTCCCACGTCCCCACCGCCATGGGCGCTTGCGGCCGCGACGCCTGCATGCGCCGAGAGCCGGCGCGCGCAGAGGGCCGCCGGCCGCACCCAGCCGGCCTGCGCGAGATGGACGCCGCCGCGCGCCAGCTCGATGCCGGCCAGCGCGGAAGCCTGGCGGGCATCCACGGCGGCCGCGTATCCCGGCACGCCGAGCTGGGCGGCGGCCCGTTGCAGCGCGCGGGACGCGTCGTCATCCGAGCCCAGCTGGAGCGCGCCACATCGCGCCGCCAACCCGGCCCCGAAAGCGTCCAAGCGCTGCAGTTCGCGCAAGAGCGCGGCCACGCCGGCGCGCGACAGCCGCGACAGCGCACAGTCGTCCAGGGAAAGGTGCGGGTGGAACGCGCCGACGAGGTTGCCGGACGCACCGGCCGCGACCGTGGGCGCCTGATCGACGATCACTACGCGCCAACCGCGATCGGCCAGCGCGGCGGCCACCGCGGTGCCCGCGAGGCCCGCGCCGACCACCACCGCACGGCGATCGGTGCGCGACGCCGGTTGCCCAGGCGCGTCGGTTTCGAGCCAGCGCCTCGTCCGGCTCCACGCCGGGGCATGCACGGCCAGCGTCCATCCGGGCATTGTCGGAACCGCCATCGGGCGAACGAAGCCCGATCGTGCCAGCGCCGCCGACAGACGCGCGTCCGCGGGCGTAGCGATCAGGACCGGTGCGTCGGGCAACAGCCGGCGCGCCAGCACGGGCATGCGCTCCACGTCGGCAGGGTCGGCGGCCACCAAGCCGTCGAAGCTCGTCCGCATCGCTTGCAGCGCGCGTTTCGGATCGCCGCCCCGCAACAGCGTCAGGACGATGGCACCGCCGTCAGTCTCCAGGCGATGCGGCCCGTCGAGCTCGACTCCGGGGCTGCCCGAAAGGGCATGCGGGGGCGCCGTGCGAACGCCACGGGCGGCCGTTGCGCTCGGCTCGAGCGCCACCACGTGCAGCCGCCCGCAACGGCCGGCATCGGCACGCCAAGCGTCACGGACCGCCTCGAACAGGCGGCCGTCGCCGAAGTGCGTCAGCAGGAGCGTGAAGCGTCCGCGGCCACGCCAATGCTCGGGCAGTCGAAGGGCGTCGACCGCCGCGGCCGCGGCGGCCGCGCCGCGGACCTCGTGCGCAGCTGGATCGAAAATGGGCATGCGGCGAGCGTAACGCGCTTGCGCGAGGCCGGCCCTCGCGACGAGGTCCACGGGATGGGCGGCGTGCGCGTCGAGTCGCCGCGGACAGCTGCGCCAGTTGGCGCCCTCTCGGGCGACCAGAACGGAAAGGGCCCCGAGTGGGGCCCTTTTTTCGTACTGGCGGAGTCGGAGGGATTCGAACCCTCGATGCGCTTTTGGCACATACTCCCTTAGCAGGGGAGCACCTTCGGCCTCTCGGTCACGACTCCAATCACGTTCAGCGGCCCGCAGTGTAGCAAATCGCGGCGGCGCTAGCCGCTCAGGTGCTCGGCTGGTCCAGCCCGAACGCCTTGTGCAGGGCCCGCACGGCGAGCTCCATGTACTTGTCCTCGATCACGATCGAGATCTTGATCTCGGAAGTCGAGATCATCTGGATGTTGATGCCCTCTTCGGACAAGGTGCGGAAAGCGAGGCTGGCGATGCCGACGTGGCTCTTCATGCCGATGCCCACCACCGAAACCTTCGCGATCTTGGCGTCGCCGCTGATCTCGCGCGCGGCGATGCTGCCGCGCACCTTGCTTTCGAGAACCTCCAGCGCTTTCTGGTATTCGTTGCGGTGGACCGTGAACGAGAAGTCCGTCCTCCCTTCGGCGCTGGCGTTCTGGATGATCATGTCGACGTCGATGTTCGCGTCGGCCACGGGCCCCAGGATCTGGTAGGCGATGCCAGGCTTGTCCGGCACGCCGAGCACCGTGACCTTGGCCTCGTCGCGGTTGAACGCGATGCCCGAGATGACCGCCTGTTCCACGTTGTCGTCCTCTTCGAATGTCACCAGCGTGCCCGAGGCCGCTTCCTCGGCGATCGGGATGTCGGGCGGCGTCAAGCTCGACAGCACCCGCGTGCGAACCTTGTACTTCCCCGCGAATTCCACCGACCGGATCTGCAGCACCTTGGAGCCGAGGCTGGCCATTTCTAGCATCTCCTCGAAGGTGATGGTGGCCAGGCGGCGCGCCTCGGGCACCACGCGCGGGTCGGTGGTGTAGACGCCGTCCACGTCGGTGAAGATCAAGCATTCATGGGCGCCGAGCGCCGCCGCCACCGCCACCGCGGACGTGTCCGAGCCGCCGCGTCCCAGCGTGGTGATGTTGCCGGCGTCATCGACGCCCTGGAAGCCCGTGATGACGACGACGCGGCCCGCGTCCAGGTCCCGGTCGACCTTGTCGCGGTCGATGGCGGCGATGCGCGCCTTGGTGTACGCGCTGTCCGTGCGGATCGGGACCTGCCAGCCGGCATAGCTGACCGCGTCGACGCCGATCGCCTTGAGCGCGATGGCCAGCAGGCCGACCGAGACCTGTTCGCCGGTGGACGCGATCATGTCGAGCTCGCGCGGGTCGGGCCGGGCATCGAGTTCCTTGGCCAGCCCGAGCAACCGGTTGGTCTCGCCCGACATGGCCGACGGCACCACCACCATCCGGTGGCCGGCGGCGTGCCACTTCGCGACGCGGCGCGCGACGTTGCGGATGCGCTCGACCGAGCCCATCGAGGTGCCACCATACTTGTGGACGATCAGCGTCATGCCAGCGGTCCGCGGGGGGTGCGAAGGAGAAAAGCCGCCGATTGTAGTTGCTGCACCGCAGCGGCTCAAGCCGATGCGCCCGACTCGGGATCCCGGGGGCCGCCAGTGTCGGCGGCTTCCCAGCGCAGCCGAAGCCGCGGGCCCTGGAGATCGGCCGCGCGGGCGTCGAAGCCGATGCCGGCCACCCACAAGAGGCGTTCACCGAGGAACGCGATCGGCAGCCGCGGCCGCTGCCAGCTGGGCACGCCCCGCTCCTGGAAGACGTTCTTGAGGGTGCGCCTCACCGCGCCGGGCGCCAAGGCGATGCGCTCGCGGCCACGGCGCGGACGCAGCACCAGCGGGCCCGCCGCGAGGCGCGCCTGGGCGACGCCGGGTGCGTCGGCTCGCTCCTCCGGCTCGACGAGGATGGCGCCGGCGAACTGCGGCAGTTCGATGCGGGACTGTCCAGCCCACCGGATCGCCGTCACGGGTTCGGTTGCGCTCGGCGATGGCTGCGCCGCGGGCGCGTCCAGCACGATCCAGTCGCGCCAGCGGCGCACGTGCCGCTGCTGGTGGGTCAGCATGACGGCGGCATCCGGCACGGCACGCTCAAGCTGGCGCTGCATCTCCGCGAGGCGCGCGACCGACGGCGACCGCAGACCGGCGCGCGCCAACCATGCGCGCAGCACCCGCCCCCGGCGTGGCGCGGGCAACGCCAGCCAACGCGACAAGCGCAGCGCGTCGCCCAGCGCCGGATGGCGCTCGGCCACGCGCTCGAGGTCGATCGCGGCCGCCTCGGCCAGCAGGGCTTCGGCTTGCGCGGCGTGGCGGGCCAGCCTCGCCAGGGTGCCGCGGTACGCGGGGAAGTGCCGCTCGATGGCCGGCAGCACGTCGGCCCGCAAGGCGTTGCGCGCGAAGCGCGTGTCCGCGTTGGACGGATCCTCGTGGTGCGCCAGGCCCAGCCGGTCGACGCGGGCGCGCAGCAGGCTGCGCGGCACCTCCAGCAGCGGGCGCCAGAGCAAGACGGGCGAGTCGGCCTGCACGATCGCCGGCGGCGGCATCAGCGGCCGCAGCATGGGCATCGCGGCGACGCCAGCCAGGCCCGCGCCGCGCAAGGCTTGCAGCAGCACCGTTTCGGCGACGTCGTCCAGGTGGTGCGCGGTGGCGACGACGTCGGCTCCGCAGGCCTCGCACTGGCGCGCCAGCGCGGCGTAGCGCGCATCGCGGGCGGCCGCCTCGAGGCCGCGTGGATCGCCGGGGTCCAATCGGACGTGTTCGGACTCGTGGGGAAGCCCCAGGCGCGACGCGTGGTCGCGGGCGCATTCCAGCCAGGCGTCGGCCTGCTCGGACAGCCCGTGGTGAACCGTGAGGACCCCCACGAGCGCGTCGGCGCGGCCCTGCGCCGCCAAGGTCGCCAGCGCGTCCAGGAGGGCCACCGAATCGGCGCCCCCGGACACGGCCACCGCGACGCGCGGCCGTGGACGCGCGAGGCGCAGCGCCGCGACCGCGGCGACGAGCGCCTGCGTCAGGCGATCAACGTCCTTCGGGCGTGGTTTCCTTGAACTGGCCATACGCCGCCAGGCGCGCGCGCCGCGCACTCAACATGTCGTCGACGCGAACGCTGCCGTACTGGCGCAGCGCCTCGCCCAGCGCGCGCTTGAGCAGCTGCGCCATCTGCTCCGGATCGCGGTGCGCGCCACCGGCAGGCTCGTTGACGATGCGGTCGATCAGTCCGAGCGCCTTCAGGCGGTGGGCCGTGATGCCCAGGGTCTCGGCGGCCTCGGGCGCCTTGGAGGCGCTCTTCCAGAGAATGGCGGCGCAACCCTCGGGCGAGATGACCGAGTAGATGGCGTACTGCAGCATCAGCGTGATGTCGGACACCGCGATGGCCAGCGCCCCGCCCGAGCCGCCTTCGCCGATGATGGTGGTGATGACCGGCACGCGCAGCTGGGCCATCTCGAAGAGGTTGCGCCCGATGGCTTCGCTCTGTCCGCGCTCCTCGGCCCCCACGCCCGGAAACGCGCCCGGCGTGTCGACGAACGTCATCAAGGGGATCCCGAACTTCTCGGCGAGCTTCATCAGCCGCAATGCCTTGCGGTAGCCCTCGGGGCGGGGCATGCCGAAGTTGCGGTAGCCGCGCTCGCGCGTGTCGCGTCCCTTCTGGTGGCCGATCACCATGACCGACTGGCCGTTGAAGCGCGCCAGCCCGCCCACGACGGACGGGTCGTCGGCATAGGCGCGGTCGCCGTGCAGCTCGTGCCAGTCGGTGAACACGCTCTGCACGTAGTCGAGCGTGTAGGGCCGCTGCGGATGGCGCGCCACCTGCGCGACCTGCCAGGGGGTCAGCCGCGCGTACACGTCCTTGACGAGCGCCTGGCTCTTCTTCTGCAGCCGCGCGATCTCGTCGGCGATGTTGACCGCGCTGTCGTCCTGCACGAAGCGCAGCTCGTCGATCTTCGCCTCGAGTTCGGCGATCGCTTGTTCGAAATCCAGGAAGGTCGTCTTCATCGGTCAGTAGTCCACCGGGAGCGGGTCGAGGCTGCGCCACAGATACCATGTGGCGACGGTGCGCCAGGGGCGCCAGCGCTCGGCGATCTGCGCGGCTTGCGCGCGCGTGGGCCGCTCGCGGTCGAGGTAATGCAGGCCCACGGCCCGCATGAGCCCGACGTCGTCCAACGGCAGGACGTCCGGGCGCAAAAGATTGAACATCAGGAACATTTCGGCTGTCCAGCGGCCGATGCCGCGCACTTGCACCAGCTCCTGGATCACGGCTTCGTCGTCCAGCGCGGGCCAATGCGACGGATCGACCGCCCCCGTGACGAAGCGCGCGGCCAGGTCCTTCACGTACTCCGCCTTGCGCATCGACATCCCCGCCTTCTGGAGCGTGGACACGCGCATGCGCGCCACGCGCTCGGGGGTGACGGCGCCCGCCGCGAGCGCGAACCGGTTCCATACCGCCTGGGCGGCCTTGACGGATATCTGCTGGCCGACGATCGAGCGGGCGAGCGTGACGAACGGCTCGCCCCGCGACACCAAGTGCCCTTCGCCACAAGACTGGATCACGTGCCCCAGCACCGCGTCGGCAGCGCACAGCTCCAGGCGGGCTCGCGTCCAGTAGGCGGGCGCGTCACCCGCGGGGGCTTCAGGCACGGCGCCAGGTCGTGCCGCTGGGACCGTCCTCGAGGACGATGCCGGCCGCCGTCAACTCGGCGCGGATGGCGTCGGCGCGGGCGAAGTCACGGGACTTCTTGGCCGCGGCGCGCTCGGCCACCCGCAGTGCGATGCCATCCTCGTCGAGCGCGCCGTCGACCTGCTCGTGGCCGCGCAATCCGCCGCGGCGGGCCTGCGCCGGATCGCTCGACAGCAGCCCCAGCACGGCCGACAGGCCGCGCAACTCGGCGTCGAGCGCGGCGACGCGGGGTGCGTCGGCGTCGGTGCGGGCCCGATTCAATTCGGCCGCCAAGTCGAAGAGCACCGCCACGGCGACCGGCGTGTTGAAGTCGTCGTCCATGGCGTCGGCGAAGCGCGCGCCGTACGGCGAGGCACGGTCGACGCGCGGCGGTGCCGCCGTGCCCGCCGCATCGCCGCCACCCGCAGCCTCGACTTCGGGCAACGCCGTGTAGAGCCGCATGAGCGCGGCGCGCGCGTCCTCGAGGTGGGCGTCGGAATAGTTGAGCGGACTGCGGTAATGCGCGCGCAGGATGAAGAAGCGCACAACCTCGGCGTCGAACTTGCGCAGCACTTCGCGGATCGTGAAGAAGTTGCCAAGCGACTTCGACATCTTCTCGTCGTCGACGCGCACGAAGCCGTTGTGCATCCAGTAGTTCACGAAGCGGCAGCCGTTGGCGGCCTCGCTCTGGGCGATCTCGTTCTCGTGGTGCGGGAACTGCAGGTCCGCGCCGCCGCCGTGGATGTCGAAGCTGGGCCCCAGCAGCTCGCCGCTCATCGCGCTGCATTCGATGTGCCAGCCCGGACGACCCGGGCCGAACGGCGAAGCCCACGTGGCTTCGGCGGGCTCGTCGGCCTTGGCGGCCTTCCAGAGCACGAAGTCCAGCGGGTCCTGCTTGCCGCCGGACACGGCCACGCGCTCGCCGGCGCGAAGCTCGTCGATGGACTTGCCCGACAGGCTGCCGTAGGTCGGGAAGCGACGCACCGCGAAGTTCACGTCGCCGCCGTCGGCACGATACGCGTAGCCCTTCTGCTCGAGCGTGGAGATCATGGACAGCATCGGCGGCACGAACTGAGTGGCGCGTGGCTCGTGGTCGGGCCGCTGCACGCCGAGCGCGTCGGTGTCCTCGTGCATCGCGGCGATGAAGCGTTCGGTGAGCGCGCCGATGGTCTGGCCCGCCTGCACCGCGCGACGGATGATCTTGTCGTCGATGTCGGTGATGTTGCGCACGTAGGTGACGGCGTAGCCGCTGGCGCGCAGCCAGCGCTGCACCACGTCGAACACCACGAACATGCGCGCGTGGCCGATATGGCAAAAGTCGTAGACGGTGATGCCGCAGACGTACATTCGCACGTGCCCGGCGACCTGCGGCACGAAGTCTTCCTTGCGGCGGGTGATGGAATTGTGGATGCGGAGCATGACGCGCGAAGGGCGGGAGGGCGCGGAGGGCGGCGCGGACCCGAAGGCGTGGACCCGGCCGGCGTCACGATGCTTGCCGCCGGTGCCCGAAGGCTGCGGGCGGCGGCACGTCTGTGGGCGCTAGAATCGCGGGATGCCTCCGAGTATAGCATCGGCCCCTCGCGGCCGCGCCCAGACACCGGTCTCGCGCGCACGCTCCGCGTCCCTGCGCGTCGCGGCGTTCGCGCTGGCGTTGCTGGCCGGCGCCGCGTCTGCGCAAGTGTCCCAACCGCCGGCGCTGGGCGCCACCGGGGCGCGGCAGCGGCTGCCCGCGCCGCTGCCGCGCACGGAGGCCAGCGTCGCCTACGAAGCATGGCGCGCCGCCAGCGCCGTGCATCGCGACGGAGACCGCCCGCGCGCCCTGCGGATGACCGAAGAGGCGCTGCGCACGTCGCCGCGCGACGCGCAGCTGCGCTTCCTGCGTGCCGTGCTGCTGGCCGAGATGGGCCGCCGCACCGACGCGATCGAAGCCTTCGAGACGCTGGTGGCGGACTTTCCCGAACTGCCCGAGCCGTACAACAACCTCGCGGTGCTGCATGCGGGCGCCGGCGACCTGGAGCGCGCGCGCAACGCGCTAGAGGAAGCGATCCGCGCCCTGCCCGACTACGGCTTGGCGCACGAGAACCTCGGCGATGTCTACCTGCGGATGGCGCAGCGCGCCTACGAATTGGCCCTACGCGTCGAGCCGACCCGGCGCAGCGCGCAGGACAAGCTGGTGATGGCCCGCGAGCTGGTGCAGCGCGTGGGCACGCCCCGAAACGGCGGAGCGGCCGCGGCCACGCGGTCGCCGTCCTCCACGGGCGCCGCGGCGGGCGCGACCATGGCGCCGGACGCCGCGATGTCCGCTCCTTCACCGACACCCGGGACCGCGCCCGCCCCGGCGCGGTAGCCGCCGTCTTCCCTTCCCCGCCCCTGCCGACTCGGCGACCCATCGGGCACCCCCAACGGAGATGCAACCCATGAGACCAACGATCGCCGCGTTGCGCGCCCTCGCGCTGAGCGCGGCCTTCGCCGCCGCCGGCCCCGTCTCGGCGCAGCAGGCCGCGGGCAGCGCCGCGCCGCAAGTCACCATCCAGACCTCGATGGGACCGATCGTCGTCGAGCTGAACCCCGACAAGGCGCCCAAGACGGTCGAGAACTTCCTCCAGTACGCGCGCGACGGTCACTACAACGGCACGATCTTCCACCGCGTGATCCCCGGCTTCATGATCCAGGGCGGGGGCTTCACGCGCGACATGCAGCAGAAGGCCACGCGGCCCCCGATCGCGCTCGAGTCGCGCAACGGCCTGCGGAACGACCGCGGCACCATCGCCATGGCGCGCACCGCCGTGCCGGACTCGGCCACGTCGCAGTTCTTCATCAACGTGGCGGACAATGCCATGCTCAACCACCCCAACCCGGATGGCGCGGGTTACGCCGTGTTCGGCAAGGTGGTGCGCGGCATGGACGTGGTCGAGAAGATCCGCCAGGTGCGCACCACCACCTCGGGCATGCACAGGGACGTTCCGGCCGACCCGGTCGTCATCGAATCGGTCACTCTCGAAAAGGCAGCGAAATGAACCAGATGGTCCGCTTGCACACCAACCATGGCGCGATCGACATCGCGCTCCACGCCGACAAGGCGCCCAAGACGGTCGAGAACTTCGTGCAGTACGTGCGCGACGGTCATTACGACGGCACCGTGTTCCACCGCGTCATCCCCGGCTTCATGATCCAGGGCGGCGGCTTCGACTCCGCCGGCACGCAGAAGACCACCCGCGCCAACATCGACAACGAGGCCGCCAACGGCCTCAAGAACCAGCGCTACACGCTGGCCATGGCCCGCACCTCGGCGCCGCACTCGGCCAGCAGCCAGTTCTTCATCAACGTGGCCGACAACGCCTTCCTCAATCATTCGGCACCCACGCCCCAAGGCTGGGGCTATGCGGTGTTCGGCGAAGTGGCCGCGGGCCGCGAGGTGGTCGACGCGATCGCCGGCGTTCGCACCGCGTCGCGCGGCCCGCACGGCGACTGGCCGGTGCAGGACGTGGTCATCGAGCGCGCCGAGCTCATCGAGGCGTGAGCCCGCGGGTCCCGACGACCGCGCCGGCGCCGGTGCCGGTGCCGGCCATCGCGTCCCGCGCCGCTTCGGACCGCGCGGTGCTGGCGTCCGACGTGCACTTGGGGCCCGACGACCCGGCCACCGTCGAGGCGTTCCTGGAGGCCCTGCCGCAGGTGGTGGCGGGTGCCCAACGCCTCTTCCTGCTCGGCGACCTGTTCGACGCGTGGATCGGCGACGACGTCGATGCCGTGGCGCTGGCCGAAGCCGATGCCGCTTACGACCGGCTGGCGCGTCGGGTCGCAGCCACGCTCGCGGAGATCGCGGCCGGCGGCTGCGCCGTCGGGCTGGGACGCGGCAATCGCGACTTCCTGCTCGGCGAGCGCTACGCGCAGGCCTGCGGCGCGGCGTTGCTGCCCGACCAGGCCGTGGTGCTGCTCGGTGGCGAGCCCGCCCTGTTGTCGCACGGCGACGAGCTGTGCACGAGCGATGTCGATTACCAGCGCTTCCGCGCGCAGGTCCGCGCGCCGGCCTGGCAGGCCGGGTTCCTCGCGCAGCCGCGCGCGGTGCGCATGGCGGTCGCGCGCCGCCTCCGGGGCGAGAGCGAATCGGCCAAGCGCGAGAAAGCGGCCGACATCATGGACGTGGACGCCGACGCGGTGCGGGACGCGATGCGCAGCCACGGCATCGCTCGGCTGGTGCACGGCCACACGCACCGGCCCGACGTCCACCGCTTCGAGCTGGACGGCGCGCCGGCCGAGCGTTGGGTGCTGTCCGACTGGGACGCGTCGGCCGGCCGCGGCGACTTCCTGGTGGTCGACGCCGAAGGTTGGCGCCGGGTCGGTCCACCCGCCCGCTGACGGGTCAGTCCACCATGCGGTTGAGGGCGGGCGCGTCCAGCGGTTCGGCCTCGGCCGCCTCGCAGCGAACGCCTACCCGTTCCAGCGTCGCCTGCAGCACGTCGATGCGGCGGTCCTGCTCGGCGATGTGGTCGATCAGCCGATGCAACGCCTCGGCCAGCGGGTCGTTCTGGTTGGGCGACACGCCGTAGGCGGAGAAGCCCATGCGGTTGGCCTGGGCCTCGCGCCGCGCGCCCTCGCCTTCCTCGACGATGCGCGCCGGGATGCCGACCGCGGTTGCGCCGGCCGGCACCGCGCGGACCACCACGGCGTTCGAGCCGATCTTGGCGCCAGCCGCCACGCGGAACGGCCCGAGCACCTTGGCCCCCGCGCCCACCACCACGCCGGCTTCCAGCGTGGGATGCCGCTTGCCGCCCGCCAGCGAGGTGCCGCCCAAGGTCACGCCCTGGTAGATGGTGCAATCGTCGCCGATCTCGGCGGTCTCGCCGATGACGACGCCCATCCCGTGGTCGATGAACACGCGCCGGCCGATGGTCGCTCCCGGGTGGATCTCGATGCCCGTCAGGAAGCGCGACACGTGCGACACGAAGCGTGCCGCCAGAGCGAGGCGCGCGCGCCAGAGCCGATGCGCGAGCCGATGCATGGCCAGCGCGTGCACGCCGGGGTAACACAGCAGCACCTCCAGGCGCGACCGGGCAGCCGGATCTCGCGCGAGGACGGCGGCGATGTTCTCCCTGAGACCTTCGAGCATGGCGATGACGACACGGGGGCGGTGCGAAGGGCGGATTCTAGGCGCTCGCAGCGCAGCCTGCAGGACGCGGCCGTCCCGCGCCGTGTTCAGCCGGGCACGTGCACCGTGCCGCTCATCAAGCGGCGCGCGCTGCGCGACAGCACCGCCTTGTCCACCTTCCAGCCCGCCGGGCCGCGCGACAGCTGCGCCCCCACCGGCAGCACGCCGGAGGCGTGCCCGATGCGGGTCGGCACGCCGGGCAAGGTGCGCGCCACTTCGGCCACCACGCTGCCCGGGAGAGCGGCGGCCACGGCCAGCGCGATCGAGCCGGTGCCGGTGAAAGCGTGGTGCGGCTTGCCCATCGACACGATGCGCGCCAGCACGTCGATCGCCTCCTCCGGCACCTGGGCGCCGGCGGTCGTGCGATAAGCCGCCGGCCGCGCCACCCAAGCGATCTTGGGGGTGGCCGGGCGCCGCAGGGTGGCCTCGTCCATGCTGGCGGCCAGGCCCATGCGCACCGCCGCTGCCGCGCGCACACGCTCGGCGGCCTCCAGCAGCCGCGGCTTGCGCGCGAGCTCTTCCGGCAACTCGCGCCCCGAGAGGCCCAAGGCCTCGGCGCGCACGAAGACCGTGGGGTTGCCGGCGGTGATCAGCGTGGCGGCGAGGATGCCCACGCCGGGAACGTCGAGCCGGTCCTGCGGCTGTCCGGTCGGCAGCAGCGGCGTGTCGGCATCGGCGGCCGGCTCCAGGAACTCCAGGCGGATCTCCACCGAGCCGAAGGGCACCCCGTCTTCCATGAACGCGCCGCGTTCGAGGACGCGGCCGTCGCGCACCGGGACATGCGCGTCGATGCGCTCGCCGAGGTTGGCCTGCCAGATCCGCACGCGGGTGACGCCTTCGGTGGCGGGCACCAGGCCTTCGGCGATCGCGAAGGGGCCGACCGCCGCCGACAGGTTGCCGCAGTTGCCCGACCAGTCGATCAGCGGCGCGTCGATCGAGACGGCACCGAAGAGGTAGTCGACGTCGCATCCGGGACGTCGGCTGGGCGACACCACCACCACCTTGCTCGTGCTGGATGTCGCGCCACCCATGCCGTCGATCTGGCGACCGTAGGGGTCCGGGCTGCCGACGACGCGCGCCAGCAGCGCGTCCCGCTCGGACGGTCTCGCGGGCAAGTCCCGCGCATGGAAGAACACGCCCTTGCTGGTGCCGCCGCGCATGTAGACGGCGGGCAGGTCGATCGGCTTCATGGCACGGCGCGTGCGGCGGGGACATCCGCTGCCGCAGGCGCCGCATCGGCGGCCGGCGCCACGGCACGCGCCGGCGGCCGCGCCGTCGCCAGCATCGCGCCGGCGATGCCCCGCAGGATGTCGACCTCCTCCACGGTGAGGCGTGTCCGCCCGAAGAGCCGCCGAAGGCGCGGCATCAGCCGCTTGGGGCTCGCGGGATCGAGGAAATCCACCGCCACCAGAGCGCGTTCCAGGTGACCGAGCATGCTCTCCACCTGTCCAATCGCCGCGTGCCCCCGGCGCGAGGGCGCATCCGGCACCGCGATCGCGTCGAACGCGTCGAACGCGTCGACTGCGTCTCCCGGACGCACGGATGCGTCCTCTCCACGGGCCAGCAAACCCAGCCATTCGCGGCGCAGGCAGTACGCCACCACCTGGACCGCCTGCGCGAGATTCAGCGAGCCGTATTGCGGATCGGCCGGGATGCTGCACAGCACCTGGCAGCGTTGCGCATCCGCGACCGAAAGCCCCGTGCGCTCGTTGCCGAAGAGGAACGCCACGCGGTGGGCCGGGTCCGCGCGCAATTCGGAGAACGCCAGGCGCGCCGCGGCTTCCGGCGTCACGGGCGGCGCCGCGAACTCGCGGCCGGCGGCGCTCACCGCGATGGCCAGCGTCGCCTCGGACAGCGCCTGCGTGACGTCGTCGCTGACGCGCGCGGCCGCCAGCACGTCGGTGGCGCCGCTGGCGAAAGCCAACGCCTGCGGCGCCGAAGCGAAGCCCGCTTCTCGCGGCTCGACGATCGACAGGCGCGAGAGCCCCATGACACGCAGCGCGCGCGCCGCCGCGCCGACATTGCCGGGCTGGCTGGGACGCACCAGCACCACGTCCACGCGCTGCGCCAACGCGGCGAAGGAATCGACGACCACGGCGTCGCGGGAGGCGTCGGGGGGAAGGGCCACGGTGGAACGGATGACGACGGTGGAAGGGCACGCGCCCGGCCCGGCTGCACCGCCGGCGGGTCGGTCAAGTGTAGCAGCCGCTAGAATCGCGCCTTCGCGCCGAATCCCGGCGCTTCGCTCCTTCTCCCCGCCATGCACCCGATGCTGAACATCGCGGTCCGCGCCGCCAGGCGCGCCGGCCGCATCATCGTCCGCGCCAGCCACGACGTCGAGCAAGTCCGCGTCGCGCGCAAGTCGCGCAACGACTACGTCACCGAAGTGGACCGCGCCTCGGAAGAAGCGATCATCGAGACGCTGCTGACCGCCTACCCGGACCACTCCATCCTGGGCGAGGAAAGCGGCTCCAGCATGGGCAAGCCCACCGACGACCCGGCCACCGCCGAGAACGTCTGGATCATCGACCCGTTGGACGGGACCACCAACTTCATCCACGGATTGCCGCAGTACGCCGTGTCCATCGCGCTGATGCAGCGGGGCGTGGTGACGCAGGCCGTGGTGTACGACCCGAACCGCGACGAGCTCTTCACCGCCACGCGCGGGCGCGGCGCCTTCCTCAACGACCGGCGCATCCGGGTGTCGCGGCGCACCAAGATCGAGGACGCGCTGATCGGCACGGGGTTCCCGTACCGCAAGATCGGCCAGCTCGACGGCTACCTGCGGATGTTCCGCGCGGTGACCGAGAAGTGCGCCGGCGTGCGTCGGCCCGGGGCGGCCGCGCTGGACCTGGCCTACGTCGCCTGTGGACGCTTCGACGGCTTCTTCGAGATCGGACTGATGCCGTGGGACGTGTCCGCCGGCAGCCTGCTGATCAGCGAGGCCGGCGGCCTGATCGGCGACTTCCAGGGCGAGCCCACGCACGTGTTCGGCGACCAGTGCTGCGCCGGCAACCCGAAGGTGTTCGCGCAGATGATCGGCCTGCTGAACGAGCGTCCGGCCGCGGCCTGACGGCGCTCGCCCGGGACGGGGACGTGCCGGCCAGACGCGACGGAGGCGACGCTGGCCCTGGGCAGAATCACGGGCGTCCGCCTCTGCAACAACACAGTCCATCGATGCACGACGAAAACGGTTCCCGCGCCGCTGCCGCGCCGGATCTCTCGGGCCACACCCCCATGATGGCGCAGTACCTGCGCATCAAGGCCGAGCACCCGCAGGTGCTGCTGTTCTACCGCATGGGCGATTTCTACGAGCTCTTCTTCGACGACGCCGAGCGCGCCGCGCGCCTGCTCGGCATCACGCTGACCCAGCGCGGCATGTCGGCCGGCCGCCCGGTCAGGATGGCCGGCGTGCCGGTGCAGTCGGCCGAGCAGTACCTGGCGCGGCTGATCCGCGCAGGCGAATCGGTCGCGGTCTGCGAGCAGATCGGCGACCCGGCCACCGCCAAGGGGCCGGTCGATCGCCGCGTGGTGCGCATCGTCACGCCCGGCACGCTCACCGACGGCCAGTTGCTGCCGGACCGCGACGACCGGCTCCTGCTGGCGCTGGCGCCGCCGACGGGCCGCGCACGCACGGCCGGGCTGGCCTGGATGGCGATGGCCAGCGGCGAGTGCTGGCTGGCCGAAATGGAGCCCGCGCGGCTCGCCGCCGAGATCGAGCGGCTCGAGCCGGCCGAAGTGGTGCTGCCGGAGGGTGCGCCGGGCTTGTCGGAGATGCTCGCCACGGCGGCCGCCGACGGGCGCGGCCTCTCCGCGGCGGCGGGGCCCGCGACCGCGAGCGCGCTGGCGGCCCTGCCGTGCGCCCGCACCGTGGCCTGGGAGTTCGATGCGCGGCGCGGCAAGGAGCGCTTGTGCGAGCTGCTGGGCGTGAAGGACTTGTCGGGTTTCGGCGCGGACGAGTTGCAGGGGCCCGCGCTGGCGGCGGCGGCGGCGCTCCTGGCCTACGCCACGCGCACGCAGGGACGCGCGCCCACGCATCTCCAGCGGCTGCGCGTGGCCCGGGCCGACGAGTCGGTGCTGCTGGACGCCACGGCGCGCCGCAACCTCGAAGTGGTGCGGACCCTCGGCGGCGAATCGTCACCGACGCTGCTGTCGGTGCTGGATCGCTGCGCCACTTCGGCCGGTAGCCGATTGCTCCGGCGGCGCCTGCTCGAGCCGCCGCGCGATGCCCGCATCGCCGCCGCACGCCAGATGCAAGTCGGCGCCCTGCTGGACGTCGGCACGCAGCGGGCCGGCGCGCTGCGCGCCCGCCTGTCCCAGTGCGCCGACGTCGAGCGCATCGCGACCAGGATCGCCTTGGGGAGCGTGCGCCCGCGGGAGCTGGCCGCGCTGCGCGACGCCTTCGGCCGGACGGCGGACATCGCCTCGGACATCGGCGCGTGGGGGCCGCGGGCGCAGACCTTCGCCGAGGCGCTCGACGCGATGGCCCCGGCGCGTTGCGCCGAGGCGGCGGGGCTGCTGGCTCGGCAGCTGGCCGTCGAGCCGCCCGCGCAGCTGCGCGACGGCGGCACGATCCGCGACGGTGCCGACGCGGAGCTCGACGAGCTGCGAAGCATCGACCGCGACTGCGACGCGCACCTGGCCGCGATCGAAGCGCGCGAACGCGATCGCACCGGCATCGCCAACCTGCGCGTGGGCTACACCAACGTGCACGGCTTCTACATCGAGGTCACGCACGGCCAGTCCGGCAAGGTGCCGGACGACTATCGGCGGCGTCAGACGCTCAAGAACGCCGAGCGCTATGTCACGCCCGAACTGAAGGCCTTCGAGGACAAGGCGCTGTCCGCGCGCGAGCGCGCGCTGGCCCGGGAGCGGGTGTTGTACGACGCGCTGGTGGCGGGGCTGGCCACGCAGGTGCCCATGCTGCAACGCCTGGGGCAGGCGGTGGCCGAGGTCGACGTGGCCGCCGCGCTCGCCGAGCGCGCCGACGCGCTGGGCTGGGTCGCGCCCGCCTTCGTCTCGGAGCCGGGCATCGACATCAAGGGCGGACGCCACCCGGTGGTGGAAGCCTCGGTCGAGCGCTTCGTGCCGAACGACTGCCTGCTGGGCGCCGAGCGGCGGCTGTTGGTGCTGACCGGCCCCAACATGGGCGGCAAATCGACCTACATGCGGCAGGTGGCGCTGATCGTGCTGCTGGCCTACGCGGGCAGCTACGTGCCGGCGGCGCATTGCGTGCTGGGGCCGATCGACCGCATCTTCACGCGCATCGGCGCCGCCGACGACCTGGCGGGCGGACGCTCCACCTTCATGGTCGAGATGACCGAGGCGGCGGCGATCGTCAACGCGGCCACGCCGATGTCGCTGGTGCTGATGGACGAGATCGGTCGCGGCACCTCCACCTTCGACGGGTTGGCGCTGGCGCACGCGATCGCGCAACGCCTGTTGGACCACAACCGCTGCCTCACGCTCTTCGCCACGCACTACTTCGAGCTGACGGCGCTGGCCTCGGGGCCGCAAGCCGTGGCCGGGGCCGCCAACGCCCACCTGTCGGCGGTCGAGCACGGCGGCGACGTGGTGTTCCTGCACGAAGTGCGCGACGGGCCGGCCAGCCGCAGCTACGGCCTGCAGGTGGCGAGGTTGGCCGGGCTGCCCGGAGCGTTGGTGCGGCAAGCGCGCACGTTGCTCGAGCGCCTGGAGCGCCAGTCGCGCGCGCACGACGCCCAACTCGGCTTGTTCGACGCCGCGCCGCCGGCTGCAACGGAGGCGGCGACTGGAGCCGACGAGGTCGGCGACGGCGGAGGCGGCGCGGCTTCGCTCGCGGCCCGGGGTGCAGGCGTCGGCGCGCAGCCGGATCCCGGGTCGTCGCCGACGGCATCGGCGGCATCGGCAGCCGTGCTGGACGTGTTGGCGGCGGTGGACCCCGACGCGCTCAGCCCGCGCGAGGCGTTGGAACTGGTCTACCGCTTGAAGGCCCTGTAGGCCGGAGCGACCGGCCGCACGGGCGCCCGTTCGGGCGCCCCGCCTCAGTGGAGGGTGCGGCGCGCGTCCGGGCGAACCCGACCGAAGCTCTCCGGGTCGTCGGCACGGCCCGGCGCTTCGAGCCCGCCTTCGTCGTCGCCTTCGTCCTCGTCCTCGCCGCCGTCCCAGCCGCCGTCGTCGTCCTCGTCATCCCCGGGGCCGCCGTCGGCCTCGGCGGCCGCACGCTCGCGCTCGCGCTCGACCTCGGTGGGCGTCGCGGCGCGCACGGACAGCACGCGGACGTCGAAGCGCAAGGCCATGCCGGCCAGCGGATGATTGCCGTCCAGCACCACCACGTCGCCGGTGAAGTCGGTCACGACGTACAGGCGTTCTTCGTCGTCGGCGGAGGTTTCGTCCTCGCCGGGGACGCCCTCGAAGGTCATCCCGATCTCGATCGAGTCGGGGAACTCGGCCCGCGGCGCCAAGCGCACCAAGCCGGCGTCGTAGTCGCCGAAGGTGTCGTCGGGCTGCAAGTACAGGGACGCCTTGTATCCCGGCTCATGGCCTGCGAGCGCCTGCTCGACCCGCGGAAAGACCGAGCCGTAACCGCCTTGCAGGTAGGTCAGCTCGCGCTCCCCGTCCTCGATCGGCTCTCCGTCGGAGTCGTAGAGGCGGTAGCGGACGGTGACCCAGTGGTCATTCTCGATTTGCATGGATAATCGGCGGCGATGAAGCGATTGGCGAAGATGCCGCTCAGCGGCCTCAGTGTAGACGAATTCCTCGCCCGCCATTGGCAGCGGCGACCGCTGCTGGTCCGGGCCGCCCTGCCTGCCGACTGCTCGCCGATGCCCGTGGAGGCGCTGCTGGCGCTGGCCGGCGACGACGATGTCGAGAGCCGGCTGGTCACCCGTGCCGGCGGCCGATGGCGCTTGGCCCACGGCCCCTTCGACCCGGACGCCCTGCCCCCGCGCACCCGCCGCGGCTGGACGGTGCTGGTCCAGGGCGTCGACCTGCACTCCGACGACGCGGCCCTTCTTCGCGACCGGTTCGCATTCCTGCCGCATGCGCGCATCGACGACCTGATGATCAGCTTCGCGACCGACGGCGGCGGCGTCGGCCCGCACGTGGACTCCTACGACGTGTTCCTCTTGCAGGTGCACGGGCGGCGCCGATGGAAGGTGTCGCGACAAGCGGACCTCTCGATGGTGCCGGGGCTGCCGCTCAAGATCCTGGCGCGATTCCAGCCGCAGCAGGAGTGGCTGCTGGAGCCTGGCGACATGCTCTACCTCCCGCCCGGGTGGGCGCACGACGGCGTGGCGGAGGGCGAATGCATGACCTGCTCGATCGGCTTTCGCGCGCCCAGCCGGCTGGAGCTGCTGCGCGCTTTCCTGGCGGATGCGGCCGACCGGATCGACGGCGCGGACCCCCGCTTCGGCGACGCCGGCTCGGCGCGCGCCCTGCATCCGGGAGCCGTGCCCGACGCGCTGCGGGCCTTCACGCGCGACGCGGTGCGCGGGTTCGAACCTTCCGACCGCGAGATCGACGACTTCCTCGGACGCTTCCTCACCGAGCCCAAGCCGACCGTCTTCTTCGATCCGCCGACACGCCCGCTCGGCGCCGCGGCATTCGCACGCGCGGCCTCGGCGGGTGGCCTGCGGCTCGACCGGCGCAGCCGGATGGCCGCCGATGGCGCCCGCGCCTACCTCAACGGCGAGCGGGTCGACATCCCGGCCGGGCCGATCCGCCGCCTGATCGCCCGGTTGGCGGACGAACGCGCCCTCGACGCGCAACGCGCCGCGGCGGCGCTGCGGCACCCGCTGGCGCCCGACCTGCTGCACGAGTGGTACCGCGCGGGCTGGCTGCACCCGCTGGCGCGTTGACCGTGCGGCTCGCTAGATCGACGGCCGCTTGCCCTACGCTCCGGACGCGATGGAACTGCCCGACCTGACACCACCCGCCGGGTTGCTCGATGGACGCGAAGCGCTGGCCGCGGCCATGCGGCTGGTGGTCGCGCAAGCGAAGCGGACCCTCTGCTTGATGGACCGCGACCTGTCGGACTGGCCGATCGAGGAGCCGGCGATCGCGGCGCGCATCGAGCGGCTGCTGACGCTCTCGCGCCGCGCCTCGGTGAGGGTGCTGGTGCGCGACGAGCGATGGCTGGGACGCGGTGCGCCGCGCCTGACAGCGCTGCGGCGACGGGCCGGAGGGACTTTCGAGGTGCGGCGGATCGCGGATGATGCAGAGGGCGCCGAGGGCGGCCTGCTGATCGCCGACGGCGACTGCGCCGTCGAGCGCTTCCATTCGGATGCCTTCCGCGGGCGCCTGGTGGCGGGCGCCACCGACGCCGTGGAGCCGTTGCGCCGCCACTACGACCGGCTTTGGGACCAAGCGTCGCCGTGTCTGCCGGTGACAACGCTTGGCCTTTGACGGGCACCGCTTGCGGGCGCTGCCCGACCGCCTGGCACAATTCGCGCTATGATAGTTGGCTTGACGCTTCGCGCGTGCCCATTTTTTCACGTATTGGCCGGTTAGGTCGCTGGGGCGTCACCCGTTGCGTGCATCGGCGCCGTGTATCGAGGCCCGGAACGCGATTCCCGGCATTGGTTTCGCCCTCCACTAACGACTCAAAAAGGTTTCCACTATGAACAAGTCCCTCCTGGTCGCCACGCTGATCGCCGTGTCGGTTGCCGCCTGCGGCAAGAAAGAAGAAGCGCCGGTGACCACCACCACGCCGCCGGCCGAGACGACCACGTCCTCGACCACGACGACGACCACCACTCCGGGCTCCGGCACCACCGGCGCGGCCACGACCGACACGCCGGCCACGGCGGGCTCGACCACCACCACTGATTCGACGACCACCGGCAGTTCGCCGACGGGCGCCATGACCTCGGGCACCGCCGCCGCCGGCGCTGGTGCCGACGCCGCCAAGGACGCCGCCAACTCGGCCGCCGCCGCAGCCAACGCTGCCGCCGACGCCGCCAAGGACGCCTCCAAGGCCGCCGACGAAGCCAAGAAGTAAGCCTCGCGCGGCGGGTCACCGCCGCGAGATGCCACGAAGGGCCGGCCATGCCGGCCCTTTTGCATCGGGGCGGCCGTCCATCGGGGCGGCCATTCCGGGGCGGCCATTCATCTGGGCCGCCGTTTCGCGCCCCAACGACGAGCGATGCTTTAGCCGCCGCTCGGCGGCGGGTGCACCGAGACCGGCGTGATGCAGGCCACCGCAAGGGTGCCGATAACCGGGGGACGCTCCGCGATCAAAAGCGCCCCCGATGCCGTCCTGGCCGTCCTTCCGCCTCCATTCGTGCTCTTCCGCCGCGCTCGTCGTGCTGGCGGCCGCTTTCGCGCCGGCCGCGGTCGCCCAGCCGGTGTCGTGGGCCGATGCGCTGGACACCAGCTCGCGCCTGGTGGTGCGCTTTCGCGAGCCGGCCGCCGCCGCCAAGTCGACGACGTCGATCGGGCGTGAGCAGGCGGCCCTCGCCTTGTCGCGTCGCGCCTTGCTTCCGCTGGCGCATGTCCGCTTGGCGGGGGCCGGACGCGACCACGTGCTTTCGATGCCACAGGAGTTCGATGCCGCGCAAGCGCGCGCGGTCGCCCGGCGGCTGGCCACGGATCGCGACGTCGAGAGCGTGTCGATCGACTGGCGCGTGTGGCCGGCGCAAGCCGGCCCGGCCTTGCCCGACGACCCGCAGGCCGCCGCGCAGTGGCCGATCGCGGCGCCCGCGCTGGGCGCGTTCGGACCCGGCAGCGCGCGCTTCGTTCCCGCATGGCAGCTGGCCACCGGCCGCAACGTCACGGTCGCGATCATCGACACGGGCATCGTGCCGCACACGGACCTGGCCGGACGCATCGTCGGTGGCTACGACTTCATCGACGACCCGGCCGTGGCGGCGGACGGCAACCGTCGCGACGCCGACTTCACGGACCCGGGCGACGGTTGCCTTTCGGGAAGCGCCGGCTGCCCGGTGGGCGGACGGGCGTCGAGCTGGCACGGCACCATGGTCGCGGGCCTGATCGGCGCGATCCGCGGCAATGGACGCGCCGTCACGGGCGCCGCGCCCGACGCCGCGCTGCTGGTGGTTCGCGCGCTGGGCCGTTCCGGCGGCTGGTCCAGCGACATCGCCGACGCGATCCGGTGGAGCGCCGGACTGCCCGTGGCGGGTGTACCGACGAACCTGCGCCCGGCCAGGGTCCTGAATCTCAGCCTCGGCACCCGGAGCAGCGTTTCGAGCTGCGAGCCCACCATGGCCGACGCGGTGCGCCTGGCGCGCGCCAGCGGATCGGTCATCGTCGCGGCCGCCGGCAACGAAGGCGCCAGCGGCACGTATGCCGGCGGCATGGGCATGCCGGCCAATTGCGACGGCGTGATCGCGGTGGCGGCGCACAACCGCGCCGGCGACTTGGCGACGTACTCGAACTGGTCGTCTCGCGTGACGTTGACGGCGCCCGGCGGCGGTTGCGGCCGAACCGATCCCGGTTGCACCTACGGCGAGTCGGCCACGACCACCGGCAACGCCGGATCGATCACGGCCGGCGCGGAATCCGTGACCGGCTTCAACGGGACGAGCGCGGCGGCGCCCCATGTCTCGGCCGCGGCGGCGCTCGTGCTGGAAGCGGCGCCGACGCTGGCGCCCGACGGCGTGGCCTCGCTGCTGGTCTCGTCGGCGGCCGCGCCACCGGCCGGGACGTGGTGCGTGCTCAACCCGACCCGCTGCGGGGCCGGGATGCTCGACGCGCTCGAGTCCGTCCGGCGCGCCTCCGGGACACCACCGCCGGCCGTGGCGATCGAGGCGCGCGCGCGGGATTGGGAGCCCGCGGGCGGGACCGCGACGCTGCGGGCGGTCGGCACGGCGGCCAGCGGCCGGCCGCTGCAGTACCGGTGGCGCCAGGTCGCCGGGACGACGGCGGTCGTCCGGCCGAGCGCCGACGGCGCCGCCCTGGCCGTCGACGTGCCGATGCTTCGGTCCGACCTGGTCTTCGAGGTGACCGCCACGGATGATCTCGGGCTCGCGGCGCACGCGCAGACCAGCTTCCGCAGCAACCGCCCGCCGGTGCTGGACCTGCCGGCGGGACGAATCGCCGCCGTCGGCGAACGCGTGTCGATTCCGGTGGCGGCGACCGATGCGGACGGCGATCCGGTCACCGTGGCCCTGTTGTCCGGCCCGTCCGGTGCCCGCTACGACGCCCGCACCGCGATGGTGTCGTGGACGTCCGGACCGGCAGGCCGCTACGAGATCGAGCTGATGGCCAGCGACGGGCTGGCGGACTCGGTCGCCGTCGGCCGGCTGGCGGTCACCGTGGCGGCCACCGGCCTGCAAGCGCCGGCCCCGGCAATGGCCACGGTGCCGTCGCCGAGCGCGGCGTTCCCGGCGCCGCCTGCTGCCCCCGTCCAGTCGGCCGCCCTGGTGATCGAGGACATCGGACCGCAGACTCGCATCGATGTCGGCGCGGGCCGGTCGCTGTCGCTGACCCTGTCGAGCCGCGACACGCCGGCCGAACGACTGTCGTTCCGGCTCCGCGGCGGCCCGGCCGGCATGTCGATCGACGAAGCGAGCGGCCTGCTGTCGTGGTCGCCGCTCGGGCCGTCGGGTGTCTTCGAGGTGGAGATCGACGTCACGCGGATCATGGTGAGCGCGTCCAGCGGCAGCGCCGGAATCGCCAGCACGTCGACCGTGAGCTTCAAGGTCGCGTACGAACCCGATCCTGGCGGCCCGTCCGCGAGCGCGAGCCCGCTGTCCGGCAAGGGAGGGGGCGGAGCCGTCGGGCTGGGAGGCCTGCTGCTGTTGGCGGCGGCGCTCGCCGCGCCGCGCCGGGCGGCCCGGCCGAGCGCGTTCAGTCAGACGGGCCGTCGAGCGGCTGCCAATCCAGCCCGAGGTCCTGGTCCGCCACGAACACGTCCCCCGGCGCGGCCCCGAGCGCATCGGCCAGCGCCGCCTGCGCGAGGGCGGGCCGATTGTTGTGCCGCGACAGATGTGCCGCCACCACGCGCGACAGCCTGGATTGATCGAGCCGCTTGAGCAGCACGGCCGCATCCTCGTTGCACAGGTGCCCGTAGTCGCCGCCGACCCGCCGCTTGAGCGCCGGCGGGTAATGGCCGTCGCGCAGCATTGCCGTGTCGTGGTTGCATTCCAGGACGAGGCCGTCCAGGCGCGCCAGGACACGCGGCAGCAGCGCGGTGGCATGGCCGATGTCGGTGAGCACCCCGAGCCGGGCGCGGCCGTCGTCGAAGACGTACTGGACGGGTTCGCACGCGTCGTGCGGGACCGGGAAAGGCTCGACCCGCAAGCCGCGCACCTCGAAAGGCGCATGCGGGTCGAACAGGCGCAGCAAGGGCAGCGGGAGCGCGGACCGGGCGCAAGCGCGCGCGGTGCCCGGGGTCATGTGCACCGGGATGCCATGGCGTCGCACGAGCGCCGCCACGCCGGAGACATGGTCGCCATGCTCATGCGTGACCAGGACCGCATGCAGGTCACCGGGGGCCAGGCCCAACCGGCGAAGCCGTCGATCGAGCTCGCGGATGCCGAAGCCGCAATCCACCAGGACTCGGGTGCAGCTCGCGCCTTCGCCCGCCTGGACGACCAGGCCGTTGCCCTCGCTGCCGCTGCCCAAGCTGGCGAATCGCATCATGGCGGTGGCGCCGTGCGCGCGCGTGCCCTGCCCGGCGGGCGGCGCCGGGTCAGCGCAGTTGGTCGCGCAGGAGGGCGAGGATGCGCGAGCCGATCTGGCGGTCGTCGCCGGCGGCCAGCGCCTGGCCCTGCGGATCGAGAACGGCCACGCGCGTGCCCTCGCCTTCCGGCTGCACGCGGATCCGGTAGCGCTTGGCAGCCGTGGCGTCTTCGCCGCGGTTGAACATGCGGTCCAGCAAGCCGGGCTTCTTCTGCGTGGCGCGGTTGGCCTCGACGTCGGCATAGCGCACGAAGAACAGCCCCGCCGCCCGGTCGCGGTCCTCGACCGTGAAGCCGGCGCGGTCCAGCGCCAGGCCGACCCGCCGCCAGGCGCGGTCGAATCCCTCTTCGACCTGGAGCGTGTCGCCCACCAGCCGCGCGCGCTCAGGCTGCGGCGCGCTGTCTGCCACGACCTGCTGGGCCTGCTTGGGATCGGCCCCGAGCTTGACGAGGAGGCGGCGCAGGAACTCGGCTTCCAGTTCCGGATCATTGGCGCGCGGTTGCCAGCGGAACTGGTCGCGCAACTGCGACACCGCCACCTCTTCGAGACCGCGATGGCTGAGGTAGACCTCGGTGGAGCCGTCGCCGCGAGGCTCGAGACGCATGCGGAAGCGGTCGCGCTCGCTGGTGTCGTACAGGCCCGGCACGACCCGGCCGATGGTCCGCCGCAGCAGGTCCTGGGGCAGCTTGGCGCGGTTCTCGGCCCAATCGGTCTCGACGATGCCGAGTTCCGGCTGTTCGAGCGCCAAGGTGAAGCCGTTCTCGGTCCAGAAGTCGCGCACGACCGGCCAGAGCTTCTCGGGCGGCTGCTCGACCACCAGCCACCGCTGCGTTCCGGCGCGCTCGATCCGGGCGCCGCGCGTCTGGGGCAGGACTTCGCTCCCGGTCGACGCGCGCGCCGTTCCGGCCTGCGCCCGCTGGAACTCGGACAGCGTCGCCGCCTGCCCGCCAGCCGCACGGTCGGGGACGGTGAAACGGTCGCTGGAGCGCGGCGCGGTCAGATCGGGGGGAACGTCGAGCGTCGACCGGCGGGTCGACACGTCGGACTTGTAGTCGATGCGGTTGGCTTCGTTGAAGCGCTCGAGCGCGCCGCAACCGGCGAGCGACACGACGATCGAGCACACGAACGCTGCGCGTGTTGCGAGGGACATCAGGCGACTCCGGCGGTGCGCATCGCGGCGCGCACGGTCTCGTGCAAGGGCTCGGCCAGGGGCGTGAGCGGCAGGCGAAGGCCCGCGGGGATGCGGCCCGCCTGCGCCAGCGCCCACTTGACGGGGATGGGGTTGGCTTCGACGAACAGCTTCAGGTGCAGCGGCAGCAGTTGCCTGTCGATGGCGCGCGCCGTGGCGAGGTCGCCCGCCAGGGCGGCGGCGCACAGGCGCGCCATCGGCCCGGGCGCCACGTTGGCGGTCACCGAGATGACCCCGGCGCCGCCCAGCAGGATGAAGGCGAGCGCCGTGTCGTCGTTGCCGCTGTAGAGGGCGAACCCCTCCGGCAGGCGGGACAGCAAGTCGCTGACGCGCGGCAGGTCGCCGGTGGCGTCCTTCAGCCCGATGATGCCGGGCACTTCGGCCAGGCGGACCACGGTGTCGTTGGACAGGTCCGCCACCGTGCGGCCGGGCACGTTGTACAGGATGACGGGCAGCCCGCCGGATTCGGCCACCGCGCGGAAATGGCGGTACAGCCCTTCCTGCGTGGGCCGGTTGTAGTACGGCACGACCTGCAGCGAAGCGTCCGCGCCGACCTCGCGCGCACGGCGCGTCAGCGCGATCGCCTCGGCGGTGGCGTTGGCGCCGCTGCCGGCGATGACGGGCACGCGGCCGGCCGACTGCTCGACCGCCACGCGGATCAGCTCGACGTGCTCGTCCACATCGACCGTAGGCGACTCGCCGGTGGTGCCGACGGCGACGATGGCCGCCGTGCCTTCCTCGATGTGCCAGTCGACGAGGCGCCGATACGCGTCGAGGTCGAGGCTGCCGTCCTCGTGCATCGGCGTGACGATCGCGACGATGCTTCCCTTGATCATTTCGATTTGGCCCGCGGCAAAAGGTCGATTCTAACCGAGCGCAACGTGCGCCGACCCGCGCACCGCGAACACGCGCTGCACCACGGCAGGCTTCGGCGTGCTCGTCTCGCCATGCTCGTACGCCACCACGCGCAGGCCGGCGGCGCCGCACACCGCGAGCAGCTCGCCGTCGCGCAGCAGGAAGTCGGGGTTGGACGGACGGCCGAAGCGCTCGTTGCCGAGCGCGAAGGTCTCGACCACGAAGGCGCCCCCGGGCGACACCAGCGCCGCCAGCAACGCGATCCGTGGTCGGAACAGGTAATTGGTGCAGACCACCGCGTGGAAGCGCCGGTCGGGGAAGGGCCACGGCCCCCGCTCGAGGTCGGCGACGATCCGTTCGACGGGCAGATCCGACAGTTGGTCGACGGCTTGTTGATCGCGGTCGATGGCGGTGACGATCATGCCCCGCGCATGCGCTGCCCGGGCGTGGCGACCGCCACCGGCGGCCCAGTCCAGCAGCGTGGTGCCTGGTCGACACGCGTCGAGCCAGCGCGACACCCACGCCGAAGCGGCAGGCGGCGATCCGTGATGGGCGAGCTGCGGCATGCGGATGCGAAGAACGAGGATGCGGCGGTTGCGCGACGAGGCGACGAGATGAGCGGCGAGCGGTCCGGACATGATGTTTCGCTCGCGCGGGCATTCTACGCGGGGCTGTGCAGCCGGGCCGGCCGCGCCGTCGCCCTGGCGTCCGCGTCGGCCTCCACGGGGCTCTACGCGCTGCGCGAGTGGTGGCCGCAACTCCACGCCGAATACGCCGCCCCTGCCCTGCCCGCCGTCGTCGGCGCCTCCGGCCTGCTCGGCCTGGCCCTTGTGCACGTGCGCGGGCGCCTGCGGCACCAGGCCGTCACGGTGACCGAACTGCGCGAACTGCGCGACGAATACAGTCTGGCCGAGGACCTGGGCTCGCTCGGCTCGTGGACCTACGACGTCGCCGCGGACCGGTACCACTGGAGCCCGGGCACGTTCCGGGTGTTCGGCGTCGAACCCGAACTGGGCGCGCCGTCGCGGCGGGGCTTCTTCATCTGCGTGCACGCCGAGGACCAGCAGCGCTGGCAATACGCCCTCAAGCGGGCGATCCGCCACGGCGAACGGCTCGACGTCGAGTTCCGCTACATCAAGGACGGGCGCGAGACGATCTGGGTGCGCGGCGTCGCGCGCCCCGAGTTCGACGAGGACGCCAAGGTCGTGCGCCTGACCGGCATCGCGCAGGACGTCACCGCGGCACGGCGCCTGGCCGGACAGCTCGCCAACAGCGAAGCCAAGTTCCGCGACCTCACCCAGATGAGTTCCGACTGGTACTGGGAGACCGACGCCGAGCACCGCATCGCCTACGTGTCCGACACGGCGGAGGTGGAGCTCGGCCCCTGGGTCCGCGACTGGATCGGCCAGCGCGACTGGGAGCTGCCGGCGGCGGACTTCCCGCGCAGCGACTGGGACGGCCACCGGGCCACGCTCGACAAGCACGCGCCCTTCGAGGGCTTCCGCGTCGCGCGCATCGACCCGGAAGGCAATCTCGTCCACTTGGAACTGGCGGGCCGGCCGCTATTCGACAAGGACGGCGCCTTCGTGGGTTACCGCGGCGTGGGCCGCGACGTGACCCGCCAGCGCCAGCAGCAGGTGCTGCTGCAGATTGAAGGCGACCTCGCCCAGATCATCCGCGACCGCAGCGAGCCGGACGACGTGCTCACGCAGATGATCGTGTCGCTGTGCCGGACCATGGGCTGGGCGGGCGGCACGCGCCTGGCTCGCGTGACCGGCCGCGAGGCGATCGCCGTGCGAGAGCGCTGGGGCGGGCCCGACTTCCTGAAGATGCTCGCGGACCTGCCGGCCGAGATGCCGCTTTCGCTCGACAGCGTCGAAGGCCGCAGCTGGGCCAGTGGCAAGGCCGTCTGGCTGCAGGACGTGTCCACCCAGCCTGCCTTCGCGGCCCGCTACGCCACCGCGTCGCTCGGCATGTCCAGCGCGTTCCTGGCGCCGATCCTGGACGAGCATGGCCATGTCATGTCCGCCTTGCTCTTCATGAGCCCGGTGGGCTTTCGCGCCGACCATTTCGTCGGCCAGGTGGCCGAGATCCTGTCGCGAACGCTGAGCCTCTACCTGCAGCGCAAGTTCGCCGAGCAGCGGCTGATGCACGCCTCGCTGCACGATGCGCTGACCGGCCTGCCGAACCGCGTGTTCCTCACGCACCAGCTGGAGGGCAGGCTGCGCCGCGAGGAGCGGCTGGCCGTCCTGTACGTCGACCTGGACCGCTACAAGCTGATCAACGACTCCCTGGGACACTCGGTGGGCGACCAGGTGCTGATCGAGGTCGCCAGGCGCTTCCGCGAGACGATCCGCCCCGACGACGTGGCCGGCCGCATGGGCGGCGACGAGTTCGTGCTGCTGCTCGATGGCGCGCTGGACGACGCCGGCGTCGAGGCGACGGCGCGCCGACTGCTCGCGGCCATCGAGAAGCCCTTCGTCCTGAACAATCGAGCCTACTTCCTGTCGGCCTCGATCGGCATCGCGCTCGCGCCGCGCGACGCGCTGGAGGCCAAGGCGCTGATCCGTTGCGCCGACGCCGCGATGTACCGGGTGAAGTCCGAGGGCCGCAACGGGCTGCGCTTCCATGCCGGCGACGCGCTGGACATGGCGACCGGGCCGTCGCAGCTCGTGGTCGACTTGCCGGGCGCGATCCAGCGCGGCGAGCTCGAACTGCGCTACGAGCCCCAGCTGGACGTGGGCCGCCGGCATCTGGCGGGCCTGGAAGCCGCCCCGCACTGGCGCCACCCCAACCGCGGCCTCCTCACGCAGGACGCCTTCCTGGCGGCAGCCGACGCCAGCATCGCGCTGCTGCGCGACCTGGCGCGCTGGACCCTGGAGCGCGCCGTCGCGGACCGGGCGGCGCTGGGTAAGGACCGCTGGCGCGAGGCGCCGGTCGCGGTGGACGTGGCCGCGCGCGTCCTGGTGGACGAGGACTTCGTGCCTCGGCTGGCGGCGCTGCTGCGCACGCACGGCCTGCCGGCCGCGCTGCTGCGGCTGGAAGTCCACGAGAGCGGCTTCACCGAGTTTCCCGAGCGCGTCGTCGCGCAGATCGGCGAGGTCCGCCGCCTGGGCGTCCAAGTGGTCATCGATCACTTCGGCGTCGGCTTCGCGTCGCTCGCCACCCTCAAGACCCTGCCGGTCGACGGACTGAAGATCGATCGCGGCTTCGTGGCCGGCATGGCCGACCATCGCGGAAACTCGGCGGTGGTCGAAGCCGTCGTGCTGGCGGCCAGCCGGCTGGGGCTGTCCGCGATGGCCGAGGGCGTGTGCACCGCCGCCGAACTCAAGCGCTTGCGCGAGCTGGACTGCCTCATCGTCCAAGGCCCGCTGATCAGCGAGCCGCTGGGCGCGGCGCAGCTGGCCGAGTTCCTGCAGTCGCTGCCGCTGCTGCGGGCAGCGCCGCAGCCGGCCCATCAGCGGTAGGACAACCCCACCGCGTCGCGCACTTCGCGCATCGTTTCCTGCGCCACCGCGCGGGCACGATCGCAACCGGCATCGACGATGTCGCGCAGGAGGCGCGGCGCGTCGAGGTAGGGCTGGGCGCGCTCGTGGAACGGCGCCTGCTCGGCCAGCACCGCGTCGATCACCGGCTGCTTGCATTCCAGGCAGCCGATCCCGGCGCTGCGGCACCCCGCGGCCGCCCAATCCTGCGTCGCCTTGTCCGAGTACACGTGGTGCAGCTGGAAAACAGGGCAACGCGTGGGCTCGCCCGGATCGGTGCGACGCACGCGCGCCGGGTCGGTGGGCATGGTGCGGATCTTCTTGGTCACCGACTCCGGCGCTTCACGCATCGCGATGGCGTTGCCATAGCTCTTGCTCATCTTCTGCCCGTCCATGCCGGGCAGGCGGCTGGCCTCGGTGAGCAGCGCCTGCGGCTCGACCAGGACGGTGCGCTGGCCACCCTCCAACCAGCCCGCGAGCCGGTCTCGGTCGGCGGCGGACAAGCTCGCGCCGGCGTCCACCAGGGCCCGCGCCTCGGCCAGCGCTTGCGCGTCGCCTTGCTGCTGCCAGCGCGTGCGCAACTCGGCATAGCGCTTGGCGGCCTTGCCGCCCAGCCGGCGCGCGGCGTCGGTCGCCTTCTCCTCGAAGCCCGGCTCCCGGCCGTACAAATGGTTGAAGCGGCGCGCCACCTCGCGCGTCAATTCCACGTGCGGCACCTGGTCTTCGCCCACCGGCACCCAGGCAGCGCGGTAGATCAGGATGTCGGCAGCCTGCAGCAGCGGGTAGCCCAGGAAGCCGTAGGTGGAGAGATCCTTGTCGGAGAGCTTTTCCTGCTGGTCCTTGTAAGTGGGGACGCGCTCGAGCCAGCCCAGCGGCGTCCCCATCGCCAGCAGCGTGAAGAGCTCGGCGTGCTCCGGCAGGCGCGATTGCAGGAACACGGTGGCGCGCGCCGGGTCGATCCCGGCGGCCAGCCAGTCGATCACCATCTCCCAGACGTTGCTCTCGATGACCTCGCGCGATTCGTAGTGCGTGGTGAGCGCGTGCCAGTCGGCCACGAAGTAGAAGCACTCGAGCTGCTCTTGCAGCCGTACCCAGTTGCGCAGCGCGCCGTGGTAGTGGCCGAGGTGCAACGCACCGGTGGGACGCATGCCGGAGAGCACGCGGTCGCCGGTCTTGGGAGTGCTGTGGGCGGAGGACATCGTGACGGATCCCGTGTTCGGAGGCGGGATTGTAGCGGTCGCCCCCGAGCGCTATCCGATCAACGGCTCCAGAGGGCCCAGGCCGGCGCGGGTGACTTCGGGCGGCTCGGCCGTCATGTCGACGATGGTGGTGGGCTCGGTCCCGAGCATGCCGACGTCGACCAGCAGGTCGATGCGCTTGCCGATGCGGGCCTCGATGTCGTCCGGGTCGGACAACGGCCCGTCGTCGCCCGGGAGGGTCAGCGTGCTGGCCAGCACCGGCTCGCCCAACACCTCGAGCAAGCCGGCCACGACCGGCGAGTCGGGCACGCGCATGCCGACCGTCTTGCGCGACGGGTGCCACAGCCGGCGCGGCACCTCCTTGGTGGCCTGCAGCACGAAGGTGTAGGCGCCCGGCGTCAACGTGCGCAGGAAGCGGTACTGGCGATTGTCGACGATGGCGTAGTCGGCGATCTGCGCCAGGTCGCGGCACATGAGCGTCAGCAAGTGCTTGTCGTCGATGCCGCGAATGGCGCGCAGGCGCTCCACCGCCGCCTTGTCGTCCAGCCGGCAGGCCAGCGCGTAGCAGGCGTCGGTCGGAATGGCCGCCAGCGCGCCGTCGCGCAGCCGCTCGGCGGCCTGCCGCAGCAGCCGCGGCTGCGGATTGACGCGGTGGACCGTCAGCCGTTGGACCATCGGTCGGACAGCGCCGTCCAGGTCGGCGTCAACGCGGCCGGCAGCGGCGGCAGCTTGCCGAGGTCGAAGCGGCTCTCTTCGGGATCGTGGAAGTCGGACCCGCGCGAGGCCAGCAGGCCCGCCTGGCGTGCGATGCTCGAGAAGCGCTCGACGTCCTGCGCCGAATGGCTGCCGCTGACGACCTCGATGCCGCGCCCGCCGGCGGCGCGGAACTCCTCGACCAGCGCCGACAGCTGCAGGCCGTCGAGCGCGTAGCGCGCCGGATGCGCCAGCACCGCCAGGCCGCCCGCGCCCGTGATCCACCGCACCGCGTCGGCCAGCCGCGCCCAGCGGTGCGGCACGTAGCCCGGCTTGCCCTCGACGAGGTACTGGCTGAAGACTTCCGCCACGTCCTCGCAGAAGCCGTGATCGACCATGTACCGCGCGAAGTGCGTGCGCGACAGCAACGCGGGGTTGTCGGCGTAGGCCAGCGCGCCTTCGTAAGCGCCGGGGATGCCGGCGGCGGCCAGTTGCTCGCCGATCTCGCGGCCGCGCGCGTCGCGACCATTGCGGGTGGCGGCCAGCCCCTGCAACAGCTGGGCGTCGCGCCGCTCCACGCCCAGCCCCACGACGTGGATGGTCTCGTGCGCCCAACTCACCGACACCTCGACCCCGGCCAGGAAGCGCAGCCCGAGCTCACGCGCGGTGTCGACCGCCTCGTCCAGGCCGCCCACCTCGTCATGGTCGGTCAAGGCCAGCAGTTCGACACCGTTGGCGTGCGCCCGGCGCACGACGTCGGCCGGCGCCAGCGTGCCGTCCGACACGTGCGAGTGGCAATGTAGGTCGGCGTTGAGCGATCGCAAGTCCATCCCGGCATTGTCGCTCAAAGCGCGCCCGCATCCGAGGCACCGCCCATGCCGACGACGCGGTCTGCGGCCGCCACCCGGCATGCGGCCCCGCGCCGGGTCACGCGAGGAAGTCCTCGACGAGCCGGGCGACCGCCTCGGGCTGGTCGTGGTGCAGCATGTGGCCGGCATCCGGCACGGTGGCGCGCGACAACCCAGGGATCGCGCCCAGCCGCTCGGCGTATTCGGGCTCGTGGACGAAGCGGTGGAAGTGGTCGATGTGGTCGGACTGGACCAGCAAAACCGGCGCCTGGATGCGTCGCCAGGTGGCCGTCACCTCGTCGACGCGATAGAGATGCGGATTGACCAGGCGGTGGGCCGGGTCGGCGGCCAGCTCGAAGCGGCCGTGCGGCGCGGGCCGCGCCCAGTGCTGCGCCAGCCAGTCGGCCTTGTCGGACGGAAGCCGCGTGTTGTTGCGGCGAAGCTTCTCCGCCACGGCCGGCCGGTCGTCGTAGTCGCGCAGGCGGCCGCCCTTGCGAAGCTGGTCCAACCAGGTGGCCAGGCGCTCCGGCGCCTTGTCCGGATGGCTGCGCGGCATGCCGAAGCCCTCCAGGTTCACCAGGCGGCGCACCCGTTGGGGCCGAACGCCCGCGTACAGCATGGCCACGTTGCCGCCCATGCTGTGCGCGACCAGATCGACCGGCCCCCCCGGGCTCACTGCGTCCAGCACCGCGTCGAGGTCGCCCAGGTAGTCGGCGAACCAGTAGGCGTCGACCGCCGGGCCTTCGGTCAGGCCGTAGCCGCGCCAGTCCGGCGCGACGATGACGCGATCGTCGGCCAGCGCATCGACCAGGAACTGGAAAGACGCCGAGACGTCCATCCAGCCGTGGAGCATCACGATCGGAGGCCGGCCGGCGGGATCGGCGTCCAGGCCCCAGCGGCGCAAGTGGTAGCGCAGCTCCCGGATCGGCAAGTGCTCGGATCGGGCGTGCCGGCGGGGCGTGTACACGGGCGGTGGCGGGGTGGTCTAATTCGGGGGACCGATTATAGGAGCGGCCGCGCAGGCCGCCAGACCCCGATGGCCGCCGTCCGCGACGAATACGCCCTGCTCCACGGCAGCTTCCGCTGGCACGTTCCGTACCGCTTCGACATCGCCGAGGTGTGCTGCGCGCGCTGGGCGCGCGATCCTTCGCGCCCGGCGATCGTGGTCGAGCACGAGGACGGTTCGACCGAGACCTGGACCTACGCCCGGCTGCATGCGGACGCCAACCGGCTGGCCAACGCCCTGGCGGCGCTGGGCGTGCGGGCCGGGGACCGCGTCGCGATCGTGCTGCCGCAACGCCCGCAGACCGCGATCGCGCATTTCGCGGCATGGCGCCTGGGCGCGGTCACCATGCCGCTGTCGATGCTGTTCGGACCGGACGCGCTGGCCTTCCGCCTGGAGGACAGCGGCGCGGTGGCTGCGGTGGTGGACGCGCAGGCGCTCGGCGCGGTTCGCCAGGCGCGCGAGGCGCTCCCCGGCCTCCGGCACCTGGTCGTCGCGCCCGTCGACGGCGTCGACTGGGAGCCGCAGCCCGGCGAGCACGACTGGGTCCGGCTGCTCGCGCGCGCCGAGGACGCCCGCACGCCGCACCCCACCCTGGCCGACGACCCGGCCACCCTGATCTACACCAGCGGCACCACCGGACCGCCCAAGGGCGCGCTGATCCCGCATCGCGCGCTGATCGGCAACCTGCCCGGGTTCGTGGCCTCCCAGAACTGGTTTCCGCGCGAGGACGACGTCTTCTGGTCGCCCGCGGACTGGGCCTGGACCGGCGGGTTGATGGACGCGCTGCTGCCCACGTTGTACTTCGGCCGCACCATCGTCGCCTTCCGCGGCCGCTTCGACCCGCTGCACGCCTACGGCCTGTGCGCGCGCCACCGCGTGACCAACGCCTTCCTTTTCCCGACCGCGCTCAAGATGATGATGAAGGCCGAAGCGGAGCCGCGCGCGCGGCACGACCTGCGGCTGCGCGCGGTGATGAGCGCCGGCGAGTCGGTGGGCGCGACGGTCTTCGACTGGAGCCGCGACGCGCTGGGCCTGACGATCAACGAGATGTTCGGCCAGACCGAGATCAATTACGTGGTGGGCAACAGCGCCGAGCGCTGGCCGGCGCGCGCCGGGTCGATCGGGCGGCCCTACCCCGGCCACCGCGTGGCGGTGATCGACGAGTCCGGCGTCGAAGCGCCCCCGGGCCAGCTCGGCGAGATCGCCGTGCACCGGCGCGACATCCACGGGCATCCGGACCCCGTCTTCTTCCTGGGCTACTGGCGCAACGAGGCCGCCACGGCGCGCAAGTACGACGGCGACTGGTGCCGCACCGGTGACCTCGCCACGCGCGACGCCGCGGGCTATCTCTGGTACGGCGGACGTGCCGACGACATGTTCAAGGCGGCCGGGTACCGGATCGGTCCCGGCGAGATCGAGAGCTGCCTGGTGCAGCACCCTCTGGTGGCCAACGCGGCGGTGGTCCCCAAGCCGGACGCCGAGCGCGGCAACGTGGTCAAGGCATATGTCGTGCTGGTGCCGGGCGCGGCACCCACCGCGGCCGCGGCCGCGCCCTTGGTGGGCGAGCTGCAGCGGCACGTGCGCGGGCGCCTGGCTCCCTACGAGTACCCCAAGGAGATCGAGTTCGTCGACGCGCTGCCCATGACCACGACCGGCAAGGTGCAGCGGCGCGTGCTGCGCCTGCAGGAAGAGGAGCGCGCGCGTTCGGGCGCCGAGCCGCCGGCGGGCGCGCCGGCGGGCTGAAGCGACGACTACGCGGGAAGCAGCGGGCCGTAAGCGGGCGCCGTCTCGCCGGCTCCTGCGGCGGCGCTCTCCGCGCGACGGGCTGTCCGATCGCGGGTCGCCAGGCGCGACAGCGGGTTGATGCCGTCGTCGGCCAGCGGCCGGATGTCGATCGCGTGGGCCTGCTCGAAGCAGAACCGGTACAGCGGATGGCCCGCCACGCCCGGACGCGCCTCCAGGCCCTCCAGCGCCAGCCGCATGATGCAATGCGGTTCCTCGAAGCCGTGGCCCGGGGCGAACCAGTGCGGCTCGGGCGTCAGGTCCTCGAACAGGATGCTGCGGTAGTCGGCATCGATCGGGCGCCGTGCGGCCACCAGCATGTTGTCCACGCGCCGATGCCGGGCGATCTCCATGTAGGCCTTCCACAGCGCGAACTTGACCAGCGGCGAATCGCGTGACGGCGCCAAGACCAGCCGCACCGCCTCGGCCAGGCGCCCATAGGGCGCCAACGGCACCGGCGAGAACGGCTCGCACTCCAACGGGTGGAGCCCGTCGCTGACCACCACGCGCATCGTGCCCACGATCGCCGTGGTGCGCTTGCAGACGGCGATCAGCACCGTGGCGTTCGGCTGGAGGTCGTACGCGTCGGGTGCGGTCGGCGCCATCGCCGGATCGTGCCGACCGTAACCGCGCGCGCGCAACGCGACGACCTCGTCGAGCTCTGCCGCGCTGCGCGCGGGCCGCACGATCACGGGAAGCGAGCCGCGTGCCGCGGAGCGTTCCACCAAACGCTCGAGCAGGGCCGCAGGGGTCATTGCACGCCTGAGCATGATGATTCCGGTCAGTAGTCCATTCGGGGCGTCTCGCCCGCCAGACGGCGGGGGGGCGCTCTTGACCGCGTCGCGCGCGGTTGCTAGGGATTCTATGGCCGCTGCGCCACGTGGAACGGGCCGCGCGGGCCGGCGACGTGACTTTTGTCACATCCGCTGTTGATTATCCGCCACAGGACATGTTGATCCCACCGCCCGTCGGGCCGCGCTCAGGCATCCCCGCCCGGTGCCGATCGCACGGTGATGACCCTCCTCTTGCAACGGCTGGCCTGGCACTTGCGCCTGGCGACCCAGCGATGGCGCGCCAGCGCCTTCCGGATCGTCGACGTCGACGGCAACGAGCTGCACTGGGATCGCTGCGACGATTTCACCGCGGCGCGGGCGGCGGCGGTCGGCTTGCTCCGCGCGGGCAGCGTTGCGTTCGCGTGGCAGCCGGCCGCACGGCGCCGCACGGTCATCGTCGCCCACCCCGGCCAGCTGCGGCGCGCGCGTGAACTCGCGCGCGAGGCCGGCTGGCTGCCCTTGCTGACACGCTTCGAGATGGATGGAATGCCAGTCGGCCGCCGGGACACGCGGTCGCATCCGATCCGCGGCGTGCTTTGAGCCGCCCCGTCCGACGCGCGCCCAGGCGCGGGCCGCCGGCGCTCGATCGCCTCGCCGTTCAGGTCAGGCGCACTCGGGCGAAGTCGGCCGTCGACCAGGCCTTGAAGATGCGCGCGACACGGCGCGCGCGTCGACTCACGCTGCTGGACGGCCGCTGGCTGCTCTCGCTTCCGCTCGTGCTGGCTTCGCTCGCGCTGCTCGCGCTCCTCGGGACGACGCAGCAGGACTCGACCGACCGCGCCGCCCGCACGGTGCCGTTGCGCGTCGTGCACGATCCCCAGGGGCAGCTCGACGTCGTCTCGGCGCAGCGCCGCGCGTCGGAAACGGCGGCACAGGAGCGGATCTCGAACAAGCGCCTCTACGGCCCGTTCTGGATCCAGGTCGACCTGCCGCTGCCATCGAGGGGGCTCGAGTCGCCCCGGGTGCTGCTGCTCGGCGACCGGCACATCGTGTCCGCGGACATCTACGTGCTGTCCTTGCGCGGCGACGTCATCAGCCATGGGCAAGCGCGCCGCGAGCCCGGCGTGGAAGCCGGCGGCGGCGCGATCGAGCGGACGAGCACCGGCTTCGTGATCCGACTCGACGAGACCGCCGAACCGGCCATGCGCGTGGTGGCGAAAGTCACGACGCTGGGGGCGGCCATGTTCGCCGCCTCCGTCGACGACGCGCACCGTGCCCAGGTGGCGGGGCGGTTGGCGGAGCGGGCCGCGGGTCTGCTGGCCGGGGCCTTCTGCATGCTGGCGCTGTTCGCGGCGGTGGTGGCGTGGCTGTCGCGATTGCGCCTGTTCGCGCTCTTCGTGCCGTGGCTGGTGTGCGCGTTCCTGATGGCGGCGATCACGCTCGGGCACGACTACACACTGATCGGCGGGTGGCCGTCGGACTGGCTCGAGACCCGCGGCAAGCAGCTGATCATCTCCAGTTACGTGCTCGCATCGCTCGCGCTCTTCTGGGCGCTGTTCCGCAAGCCGCTCAGCTTGGTCGGCTGGGCCAAGCCGGTGCGGCTGATGCAGCGCGGCGCCATCGCCATGTGCGCGCTCGGGCTGCTGCTTCCTCCCTTTTGGTACCTGCCGCTCTATCACGGCTTCGCGGCGATGGTGCTGGTGGCCATGATCGCGGCGCAGTACCGGCTGCTGCAGCATCGCCGCACGCCACAGATGCTGTGGTACGCGGGCGCGTGGCTCGCGCAGGGCGTCACTGGCGCGGCCGAGCTCGCCTACACCCTGGGCATCATCACGCCGATCCCCGGGCTGTCGGTGGAGACCGGCGCCGTGGTGGGCGCCGTGCTGACCGGCGCGGCACTGGCCGACACGCTGGGCCACGAGCGTCGCCGGCGTCGCGTGGCGCAGCTGCGCGCGGAGGAGTCCGCGCGGCATTACCGGCGCATCTACGACGCGGCACCCGGTGGCATGCTGCGGCTCTCCGAGGCGGGCGTCGTGCTGCACATCAACCGGTTGGCCTGCGATTGGCTGGGTGTCGACGCGACCGCGGTTGGCCAGCCCGCGGCGCACCTGTTCGGTGCCGCATCGGCCACGGCCTTGCTGGCGGCGGTCCGCGCCGACGGCCGCGCGAGCTTGGAGCTCGACCGGCCCGCGAAGCTCGACGCCGCCGTCGGCGCCGAGGCGGTCGGGCCGGAGGCCTTGCATCGGACCCTGGCCTTGCAGGCCACGCTGGAGGGCCGCGAGATCGAGGTGGTGCTCGCCGACGTGTCCGGCCGCGCCGAACTGGCCGCGACGCTCGGCCGCATGGCGGTGCGCGACGCGCTGACCGGGCTCTTCAACCGGCACGGCCTCGAAGCCGGGTTCGAAGCGCTCGCCGAGCGCGTCGCCCAGGACCAGCCGGCCTGCGTGATGCACTTGGACCTGGACCGCTTCAAGTTGGTCAACGACGTCTTCGGCCACGCCACCGGGGACGCATTGCTCAAGGCCGTGGCGGCGCGGCTGCAGGCGGCCGCGCCGGCCGACGCCACGCTCGCGCGCCTGGGCGGCGACGAGTTCCTGCTGCTCCTGCCCGGCGTGGACGGGGGCTCGGCGCGGACCCTGGCCGCACGCCTGCTCGCCGCGCTGTCCGACACGCCGCACGACGTGGGCCGGACCGCGCTGGCGGTGAGCGCCTGCGCCGGCGTCGTGCAGGTCACGCCCGCGATGTCGGCCAAGGACGTGCTGGCGTGCGCCGACCGCGCGTGCCGGGACGCCAAGCGGCGCGGGCGCGGTCTGCTGGCGGTGTACAGCACCGACGACGGCAGCCTGGCGGCCTACCAGGAAGACACCCGGCTGGCCGACTCGCTCCGCTCACGCGCGATCCTGTCGCAGCTGGAGCTCCACGCGCAGCCGATCGTCGCGCTCGACCGGGCCGGCCGCGGCGGCCTGGAAGTGCTGCTGCGGGTGCGTGGGGCCGATGGCGGTGCGGCCGCGCCCGGGCGCCTGATCTCGGTGGCCGAGCGTGCGGGCGAGATGCCCACCATCGACCGCTTCGTGTTGTCGAGCACCCTGCGCTACCTGGCCGAGAACCCCGGTCATGCCGGCCAGCTGGAATTCATGGCGGTCAACCTGTCCGGCGCCTCGCTCAACGACGAGCGCTTCATCGCGGACGCTTGCGCGATGCTGGGCGACGACCGCGACGCTGCCGGACGCATCTGCCTGGAGATCACCGAGTCGGTGGCGCTGCAGGACCTGCAGGCGACGCGCCGCTTCGTCGACACCATGCGGTCGCTGGGCGTGCGCATCGCGCTGGACGACTTCGGCGCCGGCTACACGTCGTTCAGCTATCTGGCCGATCTGCAGGCGCAGTTCGTGAAGATCGACGGCGGCTTCGTGCGGGACATGCTCGCCAAGCCCAGCCGCGGCGCCATCATGGAGACGCTGGTCGAATTGACCCACCGTCTCGGCATGCAGGCCATCGCCGAGTGGATCGAGGACGCGCCGACCCTGGAAGCACTGCAGGCGCTGCGTTGCGACTACGGGCAGGGCTACTTCTTCGCCGGTGCCGCGCCCTTGGCCGAGTGGGCGGCACGGCCGCTGCCGCGGGTGCTCACGGCGGCGTCGCGGCGCTCGGCGGCACCGTCGCGCGTGCTGGCGCTGCCCACGCGCGGCCGCGACTCCACCGGCATGACCGGCTGAGGATCGCTGGGCTCGGGCTCCTCGACGGCGAGTTCCAAGGTCTCCTTGACCTCTTCCATCACGATCGCGCTGCGCGACTCCTTCACCCCGGGAAGCTGCAGCAGCAGCTCGCCGAGCACGCGGCGATAGGCCGCCATCTCGGGCAGCCTGACCTTCAGCAGGTAGTCGAAGTCGCCCGACACGAGGTGGCATTCCAGGACTTCGGGCAGCTTGGCCACCTCGCGCCGGAACTGGTCGAAGATCCGTCCGGATTTGCTTTCGAGCCGCAACTCCACGAACACCAGCAGTTTGCCGCCGAGGGTTTGCGGGTTCAACCGCGCGTAGTACCCGAGGACGACGCCCTCCTCCTCCAACCGCCTCACGCGCTCCGCGCAAGGCGTGACCGACAGCCCCACGCGTTGCGCGAGGTCGGTCATGGCGATGCGCCCGTCACGCTGCAGCAGACGCAGGATCGCCCGGTCGACGCGGTCGAGTTCCCGGACGGCGTAAGTGATGCGCCTCACCGCGCATGCCTGCGGCGCGGGTGCGCGCGGGCGGCGGCCGCACCCCGCCGCGACATGAGTGCTGGCGCAGGCAGTGGCATGCACCGCCGGTACGTCGATCTTCGAGATTTTTTCTGGCACATAGCTGCTGGAGCAGTCGCTTCACCCGAATCTTGCCATGCTCGCAGGCACTTCGCCTGCTCCATCCTCCATAGAATCCATGGATCGGCAGCGCTGGCGGCCGGGCGTTCGGGGAGCATGCACATGAAGGTCATCGTCCTTGGAGGTGGGGTCATCGGAGTGAGCACGGCCTGGCAACTGGCCCGTGCCGGCGCCGACGTGACTGTGGTCGATCGGCAGGCGGGGCCCGCGCTGGAGACCAGCCACGCCAACGCCGGCCAGGTCTCGCCTGGCTACTCCACGCCCTGGGCGGCACCGGGCATCCCGCTCAAGGCCGCGAAGTGGCTGTTCCAGCGCCATGCGCCGCTGGCGATCCGGCCGGACGGGACGCTGTGGCAGCTCCAGTGGCTGGCGGCGATGCTGCGCGAATGCACCAGCACCCGGTACGCCGTCAACAAGGAGCGCATGATGCGGCTGGCCGAGTACAGCCGACGGCGGCTCCACGTGCTCCGCGACGAGGCCGGCATCGAGTACGAGGGACGCGCCCTCGGCACGCTGCAGCTGTTCCGAACGGCCGCGCAGCTGGACGCGGCGGCGCGCGACGTCGAGGTCTTGCGTGCCTGCGGCGTGCCGTTCGAGCTGCTGGATGTCGCGGGGTGCCTCCGCGCCGAGCCTGGGCTGGCGCAGGCCCGCGCGTCGTTCGTGGGCGGGTTGCGGCTGCCGTTGGACGAGACCGGCGACTGCCGGCTCTTCACCGAGCGGCTGGCCGAGCGCTGCGCGCAGGCCGGGGTCCGCTTCGAATGGAACTTGGCGATCGACGGCCTGCAGCGCGAAGGCGACCGGGTCGCGGGTGTCGTGACCGGGCGCGGCACGCTGCGGGCCGACCGCTACGTGCTGGCGCTGGGCAGCTACAGCCGCCCGCTCGCGCTGGGACTGGGGCTGGCCTTGCCCGTCTACCCGCTGAAAGGCTATTCGCTCACGGTCCCGATCGTGGACGCGCGGTCGGCGCCTGTGTCGACGGTGATGGACGAGACCCACAAAGTGGCGATCACCCGATTCGACGAGCGCATCCGCGTGGGTGGCATGGCGGAGGTGGCCGGCTTCGACCTTCGGCTGAACCCGCGTCGCCGCGCGACCCTGGAAAAAGTGGTGCGGGACCTGTTCCCGCGCGGCGGCGACCTCGCCCGGGCGGAGTTCTGGACCGGGCTGCGGCCGATGACGCCGGACGGCACGCCGCTGGTGGGGGCCTCGGGGCTGTCGAACCTGTGGCTGAACACCGGGCACGGCACGCTGGGCTGGACGATGGCGGCCGGCTCGGCAAAGGTCGTGGCGGACCTGGTGACCGGGCGCACGCCGGACATCAGGACCGACGACCTGTCCCTGCCCCGCTATCGCCGGACGCCGTCGGTCGGCACGCGCCTGCGGCCGGCCACGCAGCACGGGTGACACCCCCGGCGGCCCGGCCGCCGGCTCGCCCGGCCCCTCGACCCCCCGGCCCCTCGGCCTAGGCGATCAGCGGTGGACGGGGGCCGTAGACGTCCGCCACCATCATCCGGCCGTGGGCGGTCGCGACCCGCACGCCGCGCTGGTTCTCGCAGGTGCCGTCGAAAGCCACGATGCCGCCCCCATGGCGCGGCTTGTCGATCCGCTCGACCACCGTCCAATGGATCGTGAGCGTGTCGCCCGCATGCACGGGCGCCAGGAACCGGCAGTCGTGCTGCAGGTAGCCGATCGCGGTGCCCGCCACCAGCATGCCCACCGGCGCGCCCATCAACGCGCTGGTCAGCACCCCATGCAGGATGCGGGCGCCGTACCGGCTCTCGCGCGCGAACGCGTCGTCCACGTGCAGCGGGTTGAAGTCGCCGATCAGGCCCGCGCCCAGGGTGATGTGGGTGTCCGTCACGGTCACGGCGTGCTCGAAGCACTGGCCGAGGGCGAATTCGCCATAGGTGCGTCCGCGCAGCACGGGCTGCGCGGGTCCGCCTGCGTTCATGCTCATCCCGTCCATGCCTCCCAGGCGGCAATGTCTTCGTCGTTCCATCCGGCGGCCCGCCGCGCCGCCACGTTCAGCGGACCGCGCGGGCGTGGCGCGCCGTACCGACGCGCCAGTCCGACGAATGTGCCGTGCGGCTCGAGGCCTCTTCGCGCGCAAAGCCACTCGAACCAGCGCCGGCCGGCCGCCACGTGGCCGATCTCGTCGTCCAGGATCACCTGGAGGATGGCGGCCGCGCGCGTGTCGCCGGCAGCCGAAAGCCGCGCCTGCATCGGCGGCGTCGCATCCAGACCGCGCGCCTCCAGCACGCCGGGCACCAGCGCCATGCGGGCGAGCACGTCGTCGCGGGTCAGCTCGGCCATTCGCCAGAGCCCGTCGTGCGCGTCAAGGTCGCCGTAGGCCGCGCCTCGCGCCTCCATTTCGTCGGCCAGCAGGCCGAAGTGCCGCGCCTCGTCGGCCGCCACCAACAGCCAGTCGAACAGGAACGCGTCAGGCATGCCGTCGAAGCGCCAGGCCGCATCCAGCGCGAGGTCGATCGCGTTGAATTCGATGTGCGCCACCGCATGGAGCAGCGCGATCCGACCGGCCGGCGTGCCCAGCGGGCGCGCCGCCAGGTCCCTCGGCGCGACGGTGCGGGGTCGCGCCGGACGGCCGGGACGCTCGTCGTCACCGGCTTGCATGCGCGGCGCGGGCGCGAGCCGGGACGGGTCGACCGGCAGCGGTCCGGAGGCCGTTGCCGCCGCCCGCGCGTCGGCCGCCTCACGGCCGAGCACGAGCGCGGCGCTGGCCTTGGCCGACGGATCGGCGATGCGCCAGGCACGCAGCGCCGCGGCGCGCAGGGCGCCGGCGACCGAGGGATTAACATTGTCCATCGAGACGGATTATCGAGGACGAAGCTCATGCCGATCCACCGACTCGGCGATCGCGCCCCGCGCATCGCCGCCGACGCCTGGGTCGCCCCCGGCGCGCAGCTCATCGGCGAGGTCGAACTGGCCGCGGGCGCGAGCGTCTGGTTCAACGCCGTGCTGCGGGCCGACAACGAGCCGATCGTGGTGGGCACCGGCAGCAACGTGCAGGAAGGCGCGGTGCTGCATGGCGATCCGGGATTCGGCGTCGTGATCGGCGCGGGCGTGACCATCGGCCACCAGGCCATGCTGCACGGCTGCACGATCGGCGACGGCACGCTTGTCGGCATCCAGGCGATCGTCCTCAACGGCGCGCGCATCGGCCGCGATTGCCTGATCGGGGCCGGCGCTCTGATCCCGGAGGGGCGCGAGATCCCAGACCGCAGCGTCGTGCTCGGCTCGCCCGGCAAGGTGGTGCGCGAGCTCACCGACGCCGACGTGGCCAAGCTGCGGGCCAATGCCGAGGGCTACGTGCTGCGCGCGCGGCAGTACCGCGACCAGTTGGCGGCGCTCGCATGAGCGGCAAGCCGACCATCGGAACGGAGACCGCACCCGAAGGGGACGCGCTTCGCCGCTTCGTCCTGCGCGACGCCTCGGTGCGCGGCGAAATCGTCCAGTTGGGCGCGGCCTGGCGCGAGATCGTGCGTCGCCATGCGTTGCCGCCCAGCGTGCGCGACCATCTCGGCGAGCTTTCCGCTGCCGGGCTGCTGCTGGCCGCGACGATCAAGTTCGAGGGGGCGCTGGTGCTGCAGATCCACGGCGACGGACCGGTTTCGCTCTTCGTCGTGGAGGTCGACACCGACGGGCACTTCCGCTCGACCGTGAAGGTCCGGGAAGGGGCCGAGCCGCCCGCCGACGCCACGCTGCGCGCCCTGGTCGACGTGCACGGTCGCGGCCGCTTCGTCGTGACGCTCGACCCGCGCGACCGCACGGGCGCGCCGTACCAGGGCATCGTGCCTTTCGAGGGCGAAGGCGTGGCGGGTGCGCTCGAGCGCTACATGGACCGATCCGAGCAGGTGCCCACGCGCCTGTGGCTGGCTGCCGACGGCGAGCGCGCCGCCGGCCTGCTGCTGCAGCGGCTGCCCGACGAGGGCGGGTCCGCCGGCCCGCGGGACGCCGACGGCTGGGACCGCGCGCAGCAACTGGCCGACACCATCACGCCGCAGGAGTTGCTGGAGCTGGCCCCGGAAGCCTTGCTGCACCGCCTCTTCTGGCAGGAGCGCCGGGACGACCTGGACGAGCGGCGCTGGCGGTTCCTGTGCAGCTGCTCGCGCGACAAGGTGGCGGGCATGCTGCGCACCCTGGGGCGCGACGAGATCGAGTCGATCCTGGCCGAACGCGGCGCGATCGAGGTGAGCTGCGACTACTGCAACGCGCCCTACCGCTTCGACGCCTTGGATGCCGCGTTGCTCTTCGCGGACGACGGCACCGTCTTGCCCGGCAGCCCTTCGATCAACTGATCCGGCGCTGTAGCGGCGGGCGCGCCGGCCCCGCCGGGGCCCGCGCTGGTGCCGGCACCCGGCCCGCCGGGGGCGGCGGGCGCAGCGGCCAGCTGAACGAAGATCTCGTTGTCGCGGATCATGCCCAGCTCGTAGCGGGCACGCTCCTCCACCGCCAACAGCCCTTGACGCAAGTCGCGCACTTCCGCGGCCATGGCGGCGTTGCGTGCGCCCAGCTTGTCATTGCCCGCCCGCTGCACGTCGAGCTGGCGGTCCAGGTCCCACGCGCGCAGCCAGCCGCCCTTGCCCAGCCAGAGCGGGTACTGGATCAGCAGCAGCAGGCCCGCCAGGACGAGGGTGAACAAGCGCATGGTCGCGGGGTCGCGGAGTGACGAAGCGTCGGAACGGCGTGCAACGCGGAACGAAGAACGCATTCTCGCGCAGGCGGGCACCGCTGCGCCAGCGCCTTGGGCAGTCGCGGCGCACGATGCAACGGGTGCGCCGCACGTGCGGCGGTCAGCGGCCGACCGGCGTGGTCAGCGCAAGTTGTAGAACGCGCTACGCCCAGGGTAGGACGCCACGTCGCCCAGGTCTTCCTCGATGCGCAACAGCTGGTTGTACTTCGCGATCCGGTCGCTGCGGCTCATGGAGCCGGTCTTGATCTGCAGCGCGTTGGTGGCCACCGCGATGTCGGCGATCGTGGTGTCCTCGGTCTCGCCGGAGCGATGCGACACGACCGCCGTGTAGTTGTTGCGCTTGGCCAGCTCGATGGCGGCGAAGGTTTCGGTCAGCGTGCCGATCTGGTTGATCTTGATGAGGATCGAGTTGGCGATGCGCCGGTCGATGCCCTGCTGCAGGATCTTCGTGTTGGTGACGAAGAGGTCGTCGCCCACCAGCTGCACCTTCTGGCCCAACTGGCGGGTCAGCGTCGCCCACCCGTCCCAGTCGTTCTCGGCCATGCCGTCCTCGATCGACACGATCGGGTACTTGTCGCACCAGGTGGCCAGCAGGTCCGAGAAGCCCTGCGCCTCCAGCGTCAGCCCCTCGCCTTCCAGCGCGTAGCGGCCGTCGCGGAAGAATTCGCTGCTGGCGCAGTCCAGCGCCAGGGCGATCTGGCCGCCCGGCTCGTAGCCCGCCGCGTCGATCGCCTCGAGCACCAGCCGGATGGCTTCCTCGTGGCTGCCCACGGACGGCGCGAAGCCTCCCTCGTCGCCCACGGCGGTGGACATGCCGCGCTTGTCGATCAGCTTCTTCAGCGCATGGAACGTCTCGGTGCCCCAGCGCACGGCTTCCTTGAAGCTGGGCGCGCCGATCGGCACGATCATGAATTCCTGCAGGTCCAGCGAGTTGTTGGCGTGGGCGCCACCGTTGATGACGTTCATCATCGGCACCGGCAGCGACATGGCGCCCGAGCCGCCGAAGTAACGGTACAGCGGCAGGCCGGATTCCTCGGCCGCGGCCTTGGCCACCGCCATCGACACCGCCAGCATCGCGTTGGCACCCAGGCGTGACTTGTTCTCGGTGCCGTCCAGCTCGATCAGCGTGCGGTCGACGTAGGCCTGCTCGGCGGCGTCGAGCCCGAGGACTGTCTCGGAGATCTCGGTGTTGATGTGCTCGACCGCCTGCAGCACGCCCTTGCCCAGGTAGCGCTTGGCGTCGCCGTCGCGCAGCTCGATGGCCTCGCGGGAGCCGGTGGACGCGCCCGACGGAACGGCCGCGCGCCCCATGACGCCGGACTCCAGCAGCACGTCGCATTCGACGGTGGGGTTGCCGCGGGAATCGAGGATTTCTCGGCCGACGACGTCGACGATGGTGGTCATGGGTGGATGCTCTCCGTGCTCCGGGTTGGATGTTCGGGGGGTGCAGCTCGGGCGGCTCAGCCTGGCACGCCGTCGACGACGACCATCTCGAAGCGCTCGGTGGCGCCGGCACGCTCTGCGCGGGCCTGGCGATAGAGCGCCGATTCGTAGAAGGCGCAGGCCGCTTCGTAGGTGGGGAACTCGACGACCACCACGCGGCCGGGCGTGCGCTCGCCCTCGAGCTGCTGCGCGCGACCGCCGCGCGCCAGGAAGCGGCCGCCGGCCTCGGCGACCGCCTGCGGCGAGATCGCCGTGTAGGCCTGGTAGCGTTGCGGGTCGGACACCTTCACGTCGGTGATGACATACGCCGGCATCGGTCAGGCCTCCAGGTCGGATTCCGCGAAGCCGGCGCGCTTGACCACGCGGTCCAGCTCGACCAGCGTTTCCAGCAGCTGGGCCATCCGCGCGAGCGGCCAGGCGTTCGGCCCGTCGGACAAGGCCCTGGCCGGGTCGGGGTGCGTTTCCATGAACAGGCCCGAGACGCCCGCCGCGACCGCGGCCCGCGCCAACACCGGCACGAATTCCCGCTGTCCGCCCGACGAGCTGCCCTGCCCGCCCGGCAACTGCACCGAGTGCGTCGCGTCGAAGACCACCGGGCAGCCGGTGGCCCGCATGATCGCGAGCGAACGCATGTCCGACACCAGGTTGTTGTAGCCGAAGGAGGCGCCGCGCTCGCAGACCATGATGTTGTCGCCGTCGCCGCCGGCCTCGACGGCCGCCGCGCGCGCCTTGTCGACGACGTTGACCATGTCGCCCGGCGCGAGGAACTGCCCCTTCTTGATGTTGACCGGCTTGCCCGCGGACGACACCGCCCGGATGTAGTCGGTCTGGCGGCACAGGAAGGCCGGCGTCTGCAGGACGTCGACCACGTCGGCCACCGGCCGCACCTGGTCGATCTCGTGCACGTCGGTCAGCACGGGCACGCCGAGTTGGGCCCGCACGTCCGCCAGGATCGCCAGCCCTTTGTCCAAGCCCATGCCGCGGAACGACGAGCCCGCGCTGCGGTTGGCCTTGTCGAAGGAGCTCTTGTAAATGAACGGGATCGACAACGACTGCGCGATCTCCTTGAGCCGGCCCGCCGTCTCGAAGGCCAGCTCGCGCGACTCGATGGCGCAGGGCCCGGCGATCAGGAAGATCGGCCGGTCCAGGCCGACCTCGAATCCGCACAGCTTCATCGGTGCATCCCCGGCCGACGTGCCGCCAGCCATGAAGTTAGGACCAGGCGTCAGGCCGCCTTGCGCGCGGCCGCGTTGCGCTCGGCCTGCGACAGCGCGGCCAGGACGTACGAGCGGAACAGCGGGTGGCCGTCACGCGGCGTGGACGTGAATTCCGGGTGGAACTGCACCCCGACGAACCACGGGTGCGTGGCCGTGGGCAACTCGACCATCTCGCACAGCTGTTCGCTGGGCGTGCGCGCCGACACCACCAGCCCGGCTCGCACGAGGTCGTCGACGTAGCCGTTGTTGACCTCGTAGCGGTGACGGTGCCGCTCGTTGACGGACTCGCCGTAGATGGAGGCGGCCAGCGTCCCCGGCACGATCGGGCAACGCTGCGCCCCCAGGCGCATGGTGCCGCCCAGGTCGGAGCTCTGGTCCCGGCGCTCCAGCCGTCCCTCGCGGTCCATCCATTCGCTGATCAGCCCCACCACCGGGTGCGGAGTGTCGGGGTCGAATTCGGTGCTGTTGGCCCGCTCGAAGCCGGCGCAGTCGCGCGCATGCTCGATGACGGCCAGCTGCATGCCCAGGCAGATGCCCAGGTACGGCACGCCGCGCTCGCGCGCGAAGCGGATCGCCGCGATCTTGCCTTCGACCCCGCGCTTGCCGAAGCCGCCCGGCACCAGGATGGCGTCGAAGCCGTCCAGCATGCCGATGCCGTCGCGCTCGATCTGCTCGGAATCGATGTACTCGATTCGGACCCGGCTGTCGGTGTGCAGACCCGCGTGCACCAGCGCCTCGGTCAGCGACTTGTAGGATTCGGTCAGGTCGACGTACTTGCCGACCATGGCGATGCGCACCTCGCGCGACGGGTGCTCCAGCGACCACACGAGCTTGTCCCACACCGAAAGGTCGGCAGGCTTGGGGTCGATGCGCAGCGTCTCGCACAGCAGCCGGTCCACGCCCTGCTCGTGGAGCATGCGCGGGATCTTGTAGATGCTGGTGGCGTCCCAGACCGAGATGACGCTGTCGAGCTGCACGTTGGAGAACAGCGAGATCTTGGCGCGCTCGTCGTCCGGGATGGGGCGGTCGGCGCGGCACAGGAGCAGGTCGGCCTGGATGCCGATCTCGCGCAGCTTCTGCACCGAGTGCTGCGTCGGCTTGGTCTTCAGTTCCCCCGCCGACGCGATGAAGGGCACCAGCGTGAGGTGCACGAAGCACGCGTTGCCCCGGCCGAGCTTCAGGCTCATCTGGCGCACCGCTTCCAGGAAGGGCAGCGACTCGATGTCGCCCACCGTTCCACCGATCTCGACGATGGCGACTTCGGCCTCGCGGTCGGTGCCCACGCCGGCGCCACGCTCGATGAAGGCCTGGATCTCGTTGGTGATGTGCGGGATGACCTGCACCGTGCGGCCGAGGTAGTCGCCGCGGCGCTCCTTCTTCAAGACCGAGTCGTAGATCTGCCCGGTGGTGAAGTTGTTCCAGCGGTGCATCTTGGCGCTGATGAAGCGCTCGTAGTGGCCGAGGTCCAGGTCCGTCTCGGCGCCGTCCTCGGTGACGAAGACCTCGCCGTGCTGGAACGGGCTCATGGTGCCCGGATCGACGTTGATGTACGGATCCAGCTTCAAGAGCGTGACCTTGAGCCCCCGCGACTCCAGCAGCGCGGCCATCGACGCGGCGGCGATGCCCTTGCCGAGCGAGGACACGACGCCACCGGTGACGAAGATGTATTTGGTCATGCGATGGATGCTCGTAAACCCGGATTATAGCGTCGCGCATGTGCCCGGCCGCGAGGCTCCGGGTGCCGCCGGGGGTCGCGCGGGACCGTCGCGGCGAAGCGCGCGGACCGTCTCAGCCGTCCGCGGCCCGCCGCGCAGGCTCGGGCTGCAAGGTGGCATGCTCGATGCCGAACCGCTCGCGCAGGACGACCCGCGCCGCGGCCAGCGTGGCGGGCCACGCTTCCAGCGACTCCACCGCGACGTGGGCGGACAGCGCGACCCGCTCGGCCGTCATCTGCCAGACGTGCAGGTCGTGCACCGAGCGCACGCCCTCGACCGATCCCAACGCGGCGCCCACCGCATCGAAGTCCAGCCCGCGCGGCACCGCGTCCATCAGCACCGGCACGGTGGACCTCAGGATGGCGACGGTCGACGGGATCATCAGCACCGCCACGGCCGCCGCCATGAGGGCGTCCATCCAACGCACGTCCGCCAGCCACGCGAATGCCATCGCCACGATCGCCGCCACCGAGGCGGCCAAGTCGCCCAGCACGTGGAGCAGCGCCGCCCGCGTGTTGGCGCGCTCGTGGTCGTGACGCAGCAGCGCCAGCATCGCCAGATTCACGAAGAGGCCCAACACGGCGACCACCAGCGCGGGCCCCGCCAGGATGGGCTGCGGCGCGGCCAGCCTGAAGCCCGCTTCGGCGAGCAGCCACGCCAGGAGCACGAGGAAGGACAAGGCGTTGACGAAGGCCGCCAGCGTTTCGGCCCGTTCGAACCCGTACGAATAGCGGGCGTCCGGCCGGCGCTGGGCGATGCGGCCCGCCGCCCAGGCCAGACCGAGCGCGGCGCCATCGGCCAGCATGTGGGCCGCGTCGGACAGCAGCGCCAGCGAATTCGCGTAGAACCCGACGCCGGCCTCCACGGCCCCGAAGGCCAGCACCATGAGCAGCGCCCAGCCGAGGCGGCTGGTGGCCTCGCCGGTGCGCCGGTGCTTGAAGGAGGCATCGCCATGGCCATGACCATGGAGCGTGGCGGGCCGCCGCCACGGACCGCCGGAGCGCGCATCGCTGCCCGAGGACCCATGCGGATGGGGATGAGGATGGGGATGGGACTGCGAGTGGAAACGGGAATGGGCACGGGCGCCGGCGTGGACGTGTTCGTGGGCGTGCGTGTCCGCGGACGCGCCGTGCGCCTCGTGTCCTGCCTCATGCGAGTGGCGGCGCAGAGCCATCCGGTCCGATCGAGCCCCGTAGCCCAGCATCGCAGCAAGGCCCGCGCCCATGGGGCGGGCCCGGCGGTCAGTGCGCCTTGGCGCCCTCGGTGGCGACCTTGCAGCCGGTGCGCGAGACGACCTCGTCCGCGGTCACGCCGGGCGCGATCTCGATCAGGCGCATCGGGCCGCCCGCCTTGTCGATCTCCAGCACGCCCAGGTCCGTGATGACCATGTCGACCACGCCGACGCCGGTCAGCGGCAACGTGCACGCGGGCAGCAGCTTCATGTCCTCGCCGCCGTCCTTGCGCTTGGCGGTGTGCTCCATCAGCACGATCACGCGGCCGACACCGGCGACCAGGTCCATGGCGCCGCCCATGCCCTTGACCATCTTGCCCGGGATCATCCAGTTGGCCAGGTCGCCGGACTGCGACACCTGCATCGCGCCCAGCACGGCCAGGTTGATCTTGCCGCCGCGGATCATCGCGAAGCTGTCGGCGCTGGAGAAGATCGAGCTGCCCGGCAGCGTCGTCACCGTCTGCTTGCCGGCGTTGATGAGGTCGGGGTCAAGCTGGTCCTCCGTCGGGAACGGGCCGATGCCCAGCAGCCCGTTCTCGCTCTGCAGCCACACCTCCATGCCATGCGGCACGTGGTTGGCCACGAGCGTGGGCAGCCCGATGCCGAGGTTCACGTAGAAGCCGTCGCGCAGCTCGCGCGCGGCGCGCGCCGCCATCTGGTCGCGGTTCCAGGCCATGGTCTTGTCTCGCTTCCTGTGTCGTCCGACGGGCTCAGCGGGGCCGCACGGTGCGCTGCTCGACGCGCTTTTCCGGCGTGGGGTTGTGCACCAAGCGATGCACGAAGATGCCGGGCGTGTGGATCTCGTCCGGGTCGAGCTCGCCCGTGGCGACGATCACCTCGGCCTCGGCCACGGTGATCTTGCCGGCCATCGCGACGTTGGGGTTGAAGTTGCGCGCCGTGCGCCGGTACACCAGGTTGCCCGCCTTGTCCGCCTTCCAGGCCTTGACCAGAGCGAGGTCCGGCACCAGCGAGCGCTCCATCAGGTACTGGGCGCCGTCGAACTCGCGCACTTCCTTGCCCTCGGCCACGATGGTGCCGACGCCCGTGCGCGTGAAGAAGGCCGGGATGCCGGCGCCGCCGGCGCGCAGCTTCTCGGCGAGCGTGCCCTGGGGCGTGAATTCCAACTCCAGCTCTCCGGCCAGGTACTGGCGCTCGAACTCCTTGTTCTCGCCCACGTAGCTGGCGATCATCTTCTTGATCTGGCGCGTGGCCAGCAGCTTGCCGAGTCCGAATCCGTCGACGCCGGCGTTGTTGGAGATGGCGGTCAGGTTCTTGACGCCCGTGTGCTCCAGCGCCGCGATGAGCGCCTCCGGGATGCCGCACAAGCCGAAGCCGCCGACGGCGATCGTCTGTCCGTCGCGGACGATGTCTGTGAGCGCGGCCAGCGCGCTCGGGAATAGTTTGCTCATCGCCTGTCCCGTGGGTTTCGCGTGCGCTGGGGATTATAGGGGCGCGGCGACGGCGTCCGGATCGAAGGGGCGCTGGATCGCCTCGCGTGCCGCGTCGGGCAGCGGCGCCGAGCGACGCTTGGGGTAGTCGACCCACACGCACTTGGCGCCGCCGTGCGCGTACACCGTTCGCGGATCGTCGGTGCGCGACAGCGTGATCCAGGTCTGCCAGCTGGAGCGGCCGATGTCGCTGACGTATTGGGTGGCGAGAACGGTGCCGGGATAGACCAGCTCGCGCTGGAAGGTGCAGTGGGCGTTGACGATGACCGGGCCCTCGCCGTTGGGATCCGGCGCGAAGCCCAGCGCATCGAACCAGCTGATGCGGATCTGCTCCATGTAGCGGAAGTACGTGGTGTTGTTGACATGGCCCATCGCGTCCATGTCGCCCCAACGGATCGGGATCTCCATGCGCATCACGAGGATGCGCCCGCCGCCCGCCGCTTCGCCTGCCCCTTCCCCGGTCACGCCCGCCTCCTGGCTGGCCGCCATCGCGTCCACGGCGTCCATCAGATGCCGAATCCGTCGTCGGCGGCGATGGCCGCGCCGTTGATGAAGCCGCTGTGCTCGGAGGCCAGCAGCAGCAGCAGGCCATCGAGGTCGTCGGGCTGGCCCAGGCGCCGGCGCGGGAGCATCTGGATCAGCTTCTGGCCGGCCTCGGTGTCCCAGTGCGCGTCGTTGATCTCGGTGCGGATGTAGCCGGGGCAGATGGCGTTGACGTTGATGCCGAACCGCGCCCATTCCAGCGCCATGGCGCGCGTCATGTGGACCACGGCGGCCTTGCTCATGCAGTAGACGCCGATCTGGGCCAGCACCTTCAACCCCGCCATGGAGGCGATGTTGATGATGCGCGCCGGCTGCCGCGGGTCCACCTTGCCACGGGCGATCATGCGCTTGGCCACTTCCTGCGCGACGAAGAAGGCGCCCCGCGTGTTCGTGTCCATGACGAAATCGAAGTCCTCTTCCGTGACGTCCACGAGCCGCTGCGTGGTGCTGACGCCGGAGTTGTTGACCAGGATGTCGATCGGCCCGCATTCGGTCTCGGCATGGGCCACCGCCGCGCGGATGCTGGGCAGGCTGGTGACGTCCAGCTCGACCACGTGGGCGCTGCCGCCGTCGGCCTCGATCTCGGCGCGCAACTCCTTCAAGCGCTCCATGCGACGGGACGCCAGCACGACGCGCGCGCCGTTGGCGGCCAGCACCCGGGCGAAGCGGTCGCCCAGGCCGCTGGAGGCACCGGTCACCAGGGCCGTGCGTCCGCTGAGGTCGAACTGCGTTGGCGTCATCTTCCCTGCTCCCCCCGTTTCGCGTGGCCTGGGAGTTTCGCATATAGTTTCAGGCTTTCCCCCACCGGGCGCGCCGGGCTTGGCAACGCTGGCCGGGCGTGGCCTCGGACGCGGTTCCCCGCAACTGCCGCGCCACCATAGGCAAGACTCCAAGCATGGACATTGAACGCGAAGCGATGGAATTCGACGTCGTGATCGTCGGTGCCGGCCCTGCGGGCCTGGGCGCGGCGATCCGGCTCAAGCAGCTCGCCGCCGAGCGCGGCGAAGACCTGTCGGTGTGCGTGCTGGAAAAAGGGTCGGAGCCCGGTGCCCACATCCTGTCGGGCGCGGTGATGGACCCGCGCGCCCTGCACGAGCTGATTCCGGACTGGAAGGAAAAGGGCGCGCCGCTCGACACGCCGGTCACCGAGGATCGCTTCTACTTCCTGACCGAGACGGCCGCGCGTCGCACGCCGGAATGGATGCTGCCGGAGAGCTTCAAGAACCACGGCAACTACGTGATCAGCCTGGCCAACGTCGTGCGCTGGATGGCGCAGCAGGCGGAAGGACTGGGCGTGGAGATCTACCCCGGCTTCGCGGCCGCGGAAGTGCTCTACGACGAGAAGGGCGCGATCAAGGGCGTGGCCACCGGCAATCTGGGCGTGGGCAAGGACGGCGAGCCCACCGGCAACTTCCAGCCCGGCATGGAATTGCACGGCAAGTACACGCTCTTCGCCGAAGGCGCGCGCGGCCACCTGGGCAAGCAGCTGATCGCCAAGCACCGGTTGGACCAGGGGCGTGACCCGCAGTCCTACGGCATCGGCATGAAGGAGCTGTGGGACATCGACCCGGCCCTGCACCAACCCGGGCTGGTGGTGCACACCGCCGGCTGGCCGCTGGACGCCAAGACCTACGGCGGATCCTTCCTCTATCACGCGGCCAACAACCAGGTGGCGGTGGGCTTCGTGGTGGGCTTGAACTACCGCAACCCGTGGCTGTCGCCGTACGACGAGTTCCAGCGCTACAAGACGCACCCGGAGATCCGCAAGTTCTTCGAGGGCGGCAAGCGCGTGTCGTACGGGGCGCGTGCGATCGTGGCGGGCGGCTACAACGCGCTGCCCAAGCTGATCGTGCCCGGCGGCGCGCTGATCGGCTGCGACGCCGGCTTCCTCAACCCGGCCCGCATCAAGGGCAGCCACACCGCCATCAAGAGCGGCATGCTGGCGGCCGAGTGCATCGTCGACGCGTTCGCGGCCAAGCGCGAGCGCGACCTGCTCGTCGAATACCCGCAAGCCTACGAACGCAGCTGGCTCCACGAAGAGTTGTACCGCTACCGCAACTTCAAGCCGGCGATGAGCAAGGGGCTCTACGGCGGCACGGTGTGGGTGGGCGTCGAGCAGGTGGCCCTGCGCGGCAAGGCGCCCTGGACCCTCCACGCCAAGAAGATGGACCACGAGCAGTTGCTGCCCGCGGACCAGTGCGAGCGCATCGAGTACCCGAAGTACGACGGCAAGCTCACCTTCGACAAGCTGTCGTCGGTGTTCATCTCGAACACCAACCACGAAGAAGACCAGCCGGCGCACCTGACGCTGCGCGACGCGACCGTGCCCGAGCGCGTCAACTGGGAGCTGTACCGCGGGCCCGAGAGCCGCTACTGCCCGGCGGGCGTGTACGAGTACGTGCCCAAGGAAGACGGCAGCGGCGAACGCTTGCAGATCAACGCGCAGAACTGCGTGCACTGCAAGACCTGCGACATCAAGGACCCGACGCAGAACATCGTGTGGGTGGTGCCGGAGGGCGGGGGCGGGCCGAACTACCCGAACATGTAGTTTAGGGTTGCGCGAGGGGCCGCGCGGACGGGGCTTGGGGGCGGGCGCGGAGGGGCTGCGCTCGCGAGCCGGCCCGTGCCGGCTCGCTCGTCCGCGTGGCGCAGTCCGACGCAGGGCATGAAAGGCCGGGGTACTCGCGTCGCTTGCGTCAGCGAGGGCAGGCCGCGCCCGGCCTTTCATCGGTGGGCCTGACGCCCCACCGCCTGCCTCGGACAGGCCACGCGGCTGGCCCCGACGCGCCCGCCCCCAAGCCCCGCCCGCACGGCCCCAACACCCGTAGTGGCGCGCCCGGGTAAAGCCTCGGTGTGGGCGGTTGCGCGCCTGGCCTGCGCCAGCGCCCGCGCC
>ERZ1066120.114-NODE-114-length-82275-cov-29.453649_pt1 | contig 82275 bp, 64 predicted proteins | sample MGYA00382767_ERZ1066120 | MGnify/ENA primary metagenome ERZ1066120 (study PRJEB33369, sample SAMEA5778350) | biofilm metagenome | biome: Industrial cooling water; feature: Water cooling tower basin; material: Biofilm | place: United Arab Emirates | collected... | reverse complement strand
CGCCATCCCAATTATTGGGCAGCGTTTACATTTTTGGGTGAGTGGCGATAATCATTATAGGTTGAATTAGGTTGGTCGCCTGTTATACTCTTGACTCCGTTTCGCTCAAACTCTTCCCAAGCCATAAGTGTACATTCCTCTATATCAAATTAAACGGGTTTTGGCGGCAACTGAGTAGAGGCGCCGTGCAATGTATAGCTATGTTATACATATTCGGGGGTGTAACTCCTCATTATCTAGATGCTCTCACCCTTACTACTCGGCGCCGTTTATTTTAATTGGCAATAGGCTTTAACAGTTACTCAATCATCGCGGGTCGCGCAAATTTCGCGCTAGGATGAGATGAGCGAGAGAGGTTTTGTTGTCATGAGTAAGAGGACTCAACTGGTGGAAGCAATTGCAGCCCTGCCTTCTTGAGCTAGTTGACCAGGCGTTGACCTATGTACAGATGTTGCAAAATCCGGTTCAGATTACACCAGGAGTTTGTGGGGGACAGGCACGAATTCGGAATACGCGGATTCCAGTATGGACTTTGGTGGCATATCGAAAACTTGGCGCACCAGACGAGGAGTTGTTAGCAAACTATCCTGGGTTGACTGCGGCTGATCTTATTGCGGCTTGGGATTATTATGAGCAAAATCGTGAACAGATTGATCAAGTAATCGCCCAGGATGAGTCAATTTGATGGCATTACAATTTTACTCGAACGAAAATTTCCCGCTTGTAATGGTCAACTTGCTTAGAGCAGAGGGATATGATGTTTTGACTTCCTACGAAGCAGGTCAAGCTAATCAAGGTATTCCTGATGATCAAGTTTTACAGTACGCGAAAGCTACGAATCGCATTCTAATTACCGAAAATCGCCAGGACTTTATTGATTTGCATCGCACCGTACCTAATCATGCAGGCATTATCATTTTTAAGTATGATCGTGATTATGCTGGGAAAATCAGGGTAGTGACTGATTTTCTGAATAGTGAGGACGGTAAATCTTTGAAAAATCGTCTGCTGCGGGTCATGAAGCAAAATACGAAGGGCGTTGGACCTAGTTTTGTTGTTCAGGAGTATGGCAATTGATACGAGTTCAGACGTAGCGATAACCTCCCCGACGGCTTTATCTCCGTTTGCGTTTGATTTGGGGAGGTAGGTTTGTTTAGATAGAAGCTACTCTGTACCGTAGGTTTTCTTCACAATATCTTTAATTTAGAATGATTATCAGTGTTTATACAGCATGGTGCCTTAAGGTATGGTAATTATACTGAGGTTCATTTTTTAATTTGCATAACGTGGTTTGTCCTCAGAAATACAAGAGATTAAGCAAACAATCGACTGTAGCCATAAAAGAGGAGTAACCAATGTCTAACCGTTTGAAGAGTTTCGCCCTAGCTACTTTAGTGTTTTCACTGACTTGTGGTGTTGGATTAGCAGCAAATGATTTAGTAGTCAAGCATACACTGGCACAAACTGCTACAAGCTCAGACAAGAAAGTGGAAGCTGATAAGTTGTTTCAAGAGGGAGTGCAGCAGTTTCGGCGTGGAGAGTACCCGAAAGCGTTGCTGACTTATCAACGGGTGTTGGAGATACGGCGCCAGTTGGGGGATAAAGCGGGTATTGGGCAAACTCTCAATAGTATAGGACAAGTTTATAATGGTTTGCAGCAAAACGACAAAGCGTTAGAAATTTTACAACAAGCTTTAACAATTCGCAGGGAAAATAAAGATCGTGCTGGAGAGGGAGAAACCCTAGATGCTTTGGGTGGGCTTTACTTCAGTTTGGAACAAGATGAAAAAGCATTAGAAACTTTACAGCAAGCTTTAGAAATTCGCCGTGAAGTTAAAGATAAAGTCGGGGAAGCAATTACTCTCAGTCGAATGGGTATTACTTACAGTTATTTTAAGCAAAAAGATAAAGGCTTAAAGCTTTTACAACAAGCACTAGCGATGCATAGGGAATTGGGGGATAAATACCAAGAGGGCTTGACTCTATTTAGAATAGCAGGAGCTTACAGCAACAATATAGATGATTATCCCAATGCTTTGGATTGGTATAATAAAGCTTTAGCTGTGAATCGTGAAGTCGGAAATCGCGCTTGGGAAGGTAGAAGTTTACAGCATATAGGATTAATTTATTTGAATAAAAAAGAATATGACAATGCATTGAAATTTTTACAACAATCCTTATCGCTCATTCAAGAATTAGGAATTCGTTCTTTTGAAGCTAGTATTCTTACTAGTTTAGGAAATACTTACTTTAAGCAAGAGAAATATGATAAGGCGATTGAGCTTTATCAAGAAGCATTACCTATAGCTCGTGAAGTAAAAGACAAGCCCATTGAAATTGAGGTTCTTATATCTTTAGGAGATAGCTATACAAAACAAGAGAAATATGACAAAACTTTAGAGTTTTATCAACAAGCTTTGCCATTAGCAAATAAAAATACCAAACAAGAAGCCAGCATACTTGTGCTTATTGGAGTTTGTTACTTTCAGCAGGGTCAATATGACTTGGCAATAGAAAATTTCCAAAAGTCATTAATAATTGCTAGAGAAATAAAAAATCCGACAATAGAAGCTCAAACTCTTGCTGGAATTGCCGAGAGTTACAATGCTCAGAAAAAATTTGAGAAAGCAATTGAATTCTATCAAAAAGCATTAGCTCTTCAACAAAAACCACTAAATAACCGTTCTGCACAATTAACTATTTTCATGCAAATTATGAGGATTTATTATGGAAATGCTAATGAGGCTAGCCTTCAAAAAGATTATTCTCGTGGGATGATTCAAGCAAACGAGGTTCTCAAATTAGTTCCAGACGCTTTAAAATTTGCAAGAGAACTCAATAATTCAAAAATAGAGAAAGAGATATTAGACATTCAAAGTAAATCTTACTCACTCATAGGTAATTATCATCTCAGATTACGAGAATTACAAAAAGCAGATAAATTTATTCAACAAGCTTTAACAATAGCACGGCAATCTGAAAATTTAGATGCAGAAAGATATGCTTTATCTTTTCTCCCTGAAGTGTATAAAGATCAGGGAGATATTACCAAGGTTATTGAATTAGGTCAGAGAGAATTAGAAATTGCTCAACAACTCAGAGATACAGCTTTTGAAGCACAGTCTTTATTAAGACTTGCTATTACTTATAGTGTTTTAGGTGACTTTGATAAAAGTATTCAGTTTTCACAACAAGCTTTAAGCAAATCGAATGAAATTGATATTCAAAAATTACCGAAGTATTCTCAATCTCATGCTTATTATCAAAAACTGTCTGCTTTGGGTTTTTTGAGTTTAATCTACACAAATATAGGTGGATATGATAAAGCACTTGAGTATGCTCAACAACGTTTAAATTTTGCAAAAACTTTAAAAAATCCTGAATTTGAGGCTAGCGCATTGATTGGATTAGGTCATGTATATCAGAATAACCAAGAATTTCAAAAATCTATTGAAGTTACTCAGCAAGCTTTGGCAATTATCAAGGTAATTAAAAATTATGAATTAGAAGCTGAAGCATTAAAACAACTCAGTACAACTTATACAGGAAAGGGAAATTATCTGCAAGCTTTGGAGTCTGCACAGCAAATTTTGACAATTGCAGAAAAAACTAATAATTTCAAGCTTAAAATAAATGCTTTAAATATTCAAAGGCAAATTTATACTAAGCAAGGAAATTATAAGAAAACTCTGGAATTATTTCAGGAAGCATTATCAATTGCTAAACAAAATATTGACCCAGACTCTAAATTATCAAGTCTTCAAGAAATTGGGCTATTCTATAAAACTATAGGAGATGAACAAAAAAGCACTGAATATTTACAACAATCACTTACCCTAGCTCAGAAAATAAAAAATCCTCAGTCTGAGGCTATAAGTTTCTTTCTTATTGCTTATAGCTATTTTGGTAAAGACAAACCAGAAAAAATCATTGAATATGCAAATCGAGGTTTAGCTATTTTATCCAAAACCAAAACAGTTGAAATAGAAATAATAGGGAATTTTGTACTGAGTCTTGGTTATGGTGAGTTAAAAAACGAACAAAAAGCGATGGAAGCAGTTCAAGCTATTTTAGAACTTGCAAGAAAGTCAAAAAATCCTAATTATGAAAAGGATGTACTCACATTTATAGGTAGTTTACAGCGTAAGTTTGGTAAAAAACAAGAAGCGATTAAAACATATAACCAAGCATTAGCAATTAAAACTAAAGCGAAAGCTGTAGGTGCTGATTCTAGTATTTATACAGGTTTAGGTCGAGCGTATACAGATTTAAATCAACCGAATGAAGCAATCAAAAACTATCAGGAAGCAGTCCAGCGAATTGAAGTTGTGCGAAGTAGAATTCAAGAAATTACACCTGATTTACAAAAATCTTTCTTCAAAACAATTGTCGATTTTGATGGATTTACACCAGCTAAAGTCTATCGTCAGTATGCAGATTTATTACTAAAGCAAGGACGTACAGCAGAAGCAACGCCAATTTTAGAAATCCTAAAATATCTGGAAGTACAAGAATATTTTGGCAAAACTAGAGGAGTTGATGGTACTTTAAATGATAAGCAAATCGCCTTGGGTAAGGAGCTAACAGAATTAGAAAGTATATCACGAGAAAAGCGCAGTAATAAGCAGCAACAGCGTATTATTGAATTGCGGAAAATGCAAGAAAATCTCATCAAAGAATACGGAGAATTTATTAAAAGTCCAGAAGTTGCAAAACGTATTGAAGAATTACGTCAAATTACTGGAGGAAAAAACCTAGACCCTGGAGAGCAAGCAAGAAGTTTACAAGATAATTTGAAGCAACTACAACAAGATGCTATAATTATCTATCCTTTAGTGCTGAAAGAGCGTTTAGAACTGGTAGTGGTTACTCCTTACGCTCCTCCAGTTCGTCATACTGTAAAAGTTTCTGAAGCTGAACTAAATAAAACAATTGAAGATTTTCGTCGTGATTTACAAAGTCCTGGTACTGATGCCAAGGTTAATGGTAATAAACTTTACCAATGGCTAATTAAACCACTAGAAACTGATTTAGTCGAAGCAAAAACTAAAACAATTATTTTTGCTCCAGATGAAAAATTACGGTATATTCCTCTAGCAGCTTTGCATGATAGTAAACAGTGGCTAATTGAACGCTTTAACATCAACAATATTACAGCCCTTAGTTTGATAGATTTAAATACAAAGCCTCACGCCAAACGAGAAGTTTTAGCTGCCGCATTTACAGATATCAATCGCAATGTTTCTGTTCCACTGGGAAAAGAAACAGCAAATTTTAGAGGATTGAAGTATGCAGGAAAAGAAGTAGATGAAATTACAGCAACGATTTCTGGGAGTACTAAACTTTTAGATAACCAATTCAATAAAAATATCGTTTATCAAATGAACGATTATTCAGTGGTGCATTTTGCAACCCATGCAGCATTTGTGGATGGAATGCCAGAAAAATCCGTAATTCTTTTAGGTGATGGAACATATGTTACTTTGGAAAACGTAAAAGAGCTGTGGAGAATGAGCAATGTTGATTTAGTAGTACTTAGCGCTTGCGAAACTGGTTTGGGTGGTTTTGGGGATGGTAAAGAGATTTTAGGTTTTGGATATGCGATGCAAAATATAGGTGCTAAAGCAGCTATCGCATCTCTATGGAAAGTTGATGACCCCAGTACAGCACAACTAATGCAAAAATTTTATAAACAACTTGCCGATGGTAAGACGAAATCCGAAGCATTACGCCAAGCACAACTTAGCTTACTAAACGGAAATAAATCCACAAGCACGAACCCCGAAAAACGTGGTATTACAGTGAATATCAAACCCGGCGCCTCTTCCAGAAATGAAAAGTCTCAAAGCGGCTATTCTCATCCTTATTACTGGGCGCCGTTTATTTTAATCGGTAATGGGCTTTAATACTCGTATCTTTAGTTAATAATCAATAAAGAATAAACACCGAATCACAAATGACTAACTTTCACCTCAAAGTACAACGTATCGAGCAGGTTTGCTTATTTGAATTAGCTTGGGGAACAGCGCAACGCCTTAGTGCTAAAATACCCTATCCCAAAAACTTGACATTACTTTATCAAGAATGGCAGCGTACCTACCTAAGTTTTTACAAAACATCTTTACGAGGACGGATAGCAGATTCCGGTACTTTGCAAGCACCACCCCCTGATTGGCACGCAAGATTAGTGCAAGCAGAGGCAAAATTTTTATCGGAATTTCATAATTGGTTGCGTAGTAGCGAACTGTATGAGATTAGAGCAGCAATAACTCAAGTTTCATTATTATCTGCGAATTCCCAGGCTGCAAATATTAACCTTTTCCTGACTTGTGATGATTTAGAGCTAGCACGTTTACCTTGGGAAAGTTGGGAGATTTGTACGGAGTTAGCTTGTTCTTTTGGTAAAATTAATATTGTTCGTAGTCCTATCAATATCCATAAATCTCTAGCAAAGCAAAGTTATAATCGTCGCGGTCGAACTAGAGTTTTGGTAATTTTAGGCGATGATAGCGGTTTAAATTTTGAGGCTGAAAAGAAAGCAATCCAAAAACTTCAACGCATTGTTGAAATCAAATTTGTAGGATGGCAACCAGAAAAAAATATTGATGAACTCAAAGCTGAACTGAAGGAAGCTATTGCATCAGAATTAGGTTGGGATATTTTATTGTTTGCTGGACACAGTAATGAAACAACGTTGACAGGTGGAGAAATATCAATTGCTCCTAACACAACTTTATCAATTAGTGAAATTGTACCTTTATTGAATAAAGCTTTAGAAAAGGGATTGCAATTTGCTTTATTCAACTCCTGTAATGGTTTGAGTATCGCTCACACACTAATTGATTTAGGTTTGAGTCAAGTTGCGGTGATGCGCGAACCAATTCATAACAAAGTTGCTTCTGACTTCTTACTACATTTTTTACAGATATTGGCTCAATATAAGAATGTCCAAGAAGCTTTAACATCAGCTTGTCAGCATCTGAAATTAGAGGAAAATCTAACTTATCCAAGTGCGTATCTTATACCTTCTTTATTTTTGCATCCAGAAGCTACTTTATTTCGATTTAAACCTACTATTAAAGTAAATGCTCTCAAAATAATCCCTTCTCGTATAGAAACTGTTGCACTTTCAGCACTATTTATTGTTAGTACACTCTCACCTATACAAGACAATTTATTAAAACAGCGTGTAAAAAGTCAAGCTATCTATCATCACTTAACAGGACAGGTCAAACAAACAAACGCTCCACCTGTACTACTTGTACAAATTGATGAAAAATCAATTAAAAAAGCTGGAATATCTAATCCTAGACCAATGAATAGGAAATATCTGGCACAGATAGTGAATTCTTTGAAAGCAAAAGGCGCCAGGGTAATTGGTATTGATTATTTGCTAGATAGATATCAAGGCGAGAATGACACAAAATTAGCCCAATCTATCCAAGCTAGTGTAAAATCGTCTCAGCCAACATGGTTTGTTCTAGCAGAAACTGATGCTGGGACTGGAGAGCGATTAAAAGTATTACCCAAAATTGCTAGCCCTAATTGGACTTTGCAAGGAGAAATTGAGGTTTTACCTGGGTATATGCAACTTGTATCTCCATCAGATAAATCTCAACCATTATATTTTGCAAATTTATTAGCAATATCGCATCAGTTACAGAATTTAGCACCACAACAAGCTACCACAGCAAATCAAAAACAACAAGGATTGGTAGCAGTTGCAGATAAAACTGTTGAAAATAGACCCGTAGAACCCCCACAACCTCAATTAAATAGTAAAATAGACTTTAGCAAGCAGATTGAAAACTTTTTAGAAGAGAATAATCTTAAGAACTTTGCACCACGAATAAATTTACAACCATTGACAGAATTTAGCTATTATTTTGGTCAAATGTGGTTGCACCCAATAGTTGATTTTTCTGTACCTCCAAATCATGTATATCGTAGCATTCCAGCTTGGCAATTATTAGAAAGTAATAGTCAAAACCCACTTTTCTCTAACTTAAAAAATCAAATAGTCATTATTGCACCAGGGGGATATGGGGAAGCAGGAATGTCAAAAGATGGCGAAGATAACTTTAACTTACCTCCTGCTATAGAACTATGGCGCCGCTTAGAGAACCCGGAAAATCGAAATCAAGTCTTGACTGGCGGTGAAATTCATGCTTATAAAGTACATCATTTATTAAATAACAGAATGGTAGTGCCTGTCCCAGATTTGTGGATAATTTTAATCGCTGCTATCGTTGGCAAAATTTTATACTCTATAATGCAACAAAATCCGCGTATTAAATTACAAATTTTATTGGCTTCCGGTGCATTTACAGCAGTTTATGGTGTGATAAGTTTGCAAATTTATCTTTCATCAATCGCGGTACTATTACCTTGGTTCTTACCATCACTGACAATTTGGTTATACGCAACATCAGCATTTTGGAGAAAAAAAGCTCATGAATAAGTTCAATTACATAAAACCTTGTTTACTTATTTTAGCGCTAAATATTACTTGGTCGCCTTTATTTGCCAACCTCAAGTTAAAAGCAGAAACAAAACAAACAAATCCTCTACTATCTTGGATTAATATTTTTCTACCTTTATCTAAACCAAAACCTCCGGTTAAACCACGTAAAGCTGTCGGTCGTCCACTTGATAGGACATCTGCACGAGTAAGAAATTTTGTTTGTATGATATCTCCAGATGCAGCACAAGGAGCAAATCAACCTAGAATTGTTTGGAGCAATCGTCCGCTATTTCTTTGGCAAGGAAACGCGCAAAAGGTTGGTTTGATAAAGAATATACAGACGACTTTATGGATTAAGGAATCAGCACCAGGGAAACAATTTATCAACTATACAGGAGAACCGTTACAACCAGGTGAAACTTATTATTGGGTAGTATATGAGGGAGGTACAACAATTGAAGATGCAATTGGAAGTACAAAATTTACGGTTATGGAACCACAAGAAAGACAGCGCATAACCAATAAATTAACCAGTTTGGAGGAGGAGCAAAAAGCTAAAGGCGCCAATGAGGAAGCGATAGCACTTGCAAAGGCTAGTTATTTTACACAAGAAGGGCTATGGTCTGATGCTTTACAGCAAGCTTACTCTGTAGAAAAGCCTTCTGCTGAGTTACTTAAGATACGTCAAGATATTCTACAGCAGATGAAAAATCAGTGCGACAATCCGCAATAAATATAGGCTATTTAGTAACCAGCAATCATATTCTTAGACGATACTCAGATAAATTATCTGGGTATTTTTATGTTGTTGTGTTTCCAAAAAAGTTTCTAATTTGGCATATCGTCTTAAACCTCAGAAATACATACCTATGAGCGGGCAAAGGGGAATCACCTCAAGACATAGATAACCTGTAATTAACATATGTTCACAGGTTTAATCATTCGTTTTCTTAGAACTTCTATCACCTCACATATTAAGGAGTATACAACAATGAAGGCTTTAAAACCTTTAGCAACTATTTTCGCTGTTTCTGCGATGGCTTGCATTCCATTTTCATTTTCCACTCAATCAGCAAGTGCTGCAACTGGAATGGATGGAAGCTATATCGGAGTGGGAATTAATGGAGATGGAAGTGGTGTCTTACCTGCTGTAACAGGACGTATTGACTTTAGAAATTCACCCATTTCTATCCGTGCTACTGCAACAGGCGCCTGTGAAAGTGATGTTTGTGCAACTCTAGCGATACCTACAGTTACCTATGACATTGGTGTGGCAGAAGACGTAAATATTTATGCAGGAGTTGGTGGTTCTGCGCTGACTGTCAATGATAGTGTTTCCTCAGCTTCCTTCGGTACAGGAGCAGTATTACAAGGTGGTGCGGAAGGTGCAGTTAGTCAAGATGTGGTGCTGTACGCTGATGCAACCTATTTCACCAACGGGGGAGGAACACTCTGGAAAGCTGGTGTAGGTTATCGGTTTTAAAAATTTTGGGTAAGAAGAGATACATTTTGGCATATCCTCTTTTTCCCTAGAAATACATATCTCTGTGAGCAAGCAAAACATAATTACGAGATTGCATCGGGTGCATTTATTTAACTTAGTAAAACTTCATTTATCTGACATCAACCCAACATCAGCAAATATCAAGGAGTAGACAAAATGAACAGCTTAAAATTAGCAGCAGTAATCGCAATTGCCGGAACAATGCTTTTTACTTCTAAAACTCTTGCTCAAAGCTTCAATCATTACGACGCATCGCTTGTGACAAGAGCAAAAATTGAATTGGAACCACAGTTAAAACTACCTAAAGTCGAACCACTTTCCAAAATCACTAATTCTACCAAAGCTAGTAACGGCAATAATGTAGATGCATTATTAACTCAAATATCGCAAGATTTAGAAAAGGGAAATTATCAAAAAGTACTCGAAAGATGTAATGCTGTCTTAAAGCTTGATGAAAATAACTTTGCAGCTTACTTCTTCAGAGGATTTGCTTACAGCCATTTAGAGCAATATGAAGCAGCAGTTGTAGATTTTGAGCAAGCAATACGTATTGACCCTAGTTCTGCTTATCCTTACTTTGGCAGAGGATTTGCGCGCGTACAACTAGAAAAATATCGCGACTCTCTTGCAGATTTTGAGCAAGCTATCAAAATTGAGCCAGAATTTGCTCACGCTTATTTTTGGCAAGGTATTGCTAAAGCGAATTTAGCTCAAACAGATGAAGCCAAAGCTGATTTACAAAAAGCTGCTGAACTTTATACAAAACAAGGAAATCCTGAAGCTGCCAAACAAGCATTAAATGTGCTGAAAGAAATTCACACAGCTTAAACCATGTTTTGATTTCGTAGGGTGTGTTAGCGCTACTCGTAACGCACCTACACAACCAACCATCACAGTAATTTATCATAATAAAAACAAGATGAAAAGTCCAAAGAAGTCTTTCCTCCACTTAATTATCAGACTTGTTCCCACTGTTATAACTTTAACAACTGTTACAGCTAGCTATAGCAGCGTGATAGCTAATGATAAATTACCTGTCTTACAATCAAATCAAACTACTTTAAAACCTTCTAAAACAATAAACACAGAGCAAATTAAGCAGGTTGCTAAACAACAAAATGCTACAATTGTTCAATACTCAATTATTCCCGATGAATCTGAATTATATATTTGGGTAATTAAGCCTACAGGTGATATACAATTTCGTCAAGTTGACTTAAAAGCTTGGCAAAAGATAGAAAAAAATTCATTTTTCAATTTATTTAGAAGAGATAAACGTAGATTTTCTGCTAGAAGTACAGCTACAAAAGGAATTATCAAGCCTGTATCAAAAGAAAAAACCTCACTACCAGATTTGCATAAACTGCATCAAGTCTTAATTAAGCCAATCGCGGATTTACTGCCCAAAACATCAAATGAACCACTAATTTTTATTCCTCAAGGTGACTTATTTTCAGTTCCTTTTGCAGCTTTGCAAGATGAAGAAGGTAAGTATTTGATTGAAAAACATACAATTTCTACTGCACCGTCAATTCAAGCATTAGATTTACTCTATCAACGAAGAAATAAAGCTAAGGGTGAACAATCATTTAACCCTAAAAGTATAACAGGCAATGAAATATTAATAGTAGGAAATCCAACAGTGCCGAAAACACCCCTGAAAACAGGAGAGGAAATCTGTAAAGTCCCACCGTTACCAGGTGCAGAGAAAGAAGCCAAAAACATTGCACAAATGTTCAACACTCAACCACTAATAGGTGACGCAGCTACAGAAACCGCAATTGTGAAGAAAATGCCTCAAGCGCGAATTATTCACCTCGCAACATATACTTTACCCAATGATTGTCATAAAGAAAACTCTCCTGGTGTCATTGCCCTTGCTTCTTCCGAGCAGGATGACGGTTGGTTAAAAACTGAAGAAATCCAGAATTTAAAACTCAAAGCCGATTTAGTTGTCTTGACAGGTTGCGACACAGCCTTGGGCAAAATCACAGGTGATGGTGTCATTGGGCTTTCTCGTGCCTTTTTAGGCACCGGTGCGGATAGCGTTGTTGGTTTCTTGTGGGAAGTTGATGATATAAAGACAACATTTCTTATAACCGAGTTTTATGGTAATTTAAGCAGAAATACGGATAAAGCGGGTGCGTTACGTCAAGCGATGCTCGAAACAATGAAAAAGTATCCAAATCCTCAAGATTGGGCTGCTTTTACGTTGGTTGGTTTGTTGTAATGGTGTGAGGTTATGGCTATGCGTTCCTGCAAGATTGGGCTAGGTGTGCTTATTTGCCTGCTAGCTGTTGTTTCGACTTCGTTGAGTTCTAGTCTGACGATGGTGTTTACTGCGTCGCGGGTTTTGGCGCAAAGTAATACTGACCGCAAAGCAGAAGCTGATCGGCTAAATGAGCTAGGTCTGCAACAAGCTCAAGACAGCCAATATGAAATTGCTTTACAATCTTGGGAACAAGCACTAAAAATATATCGGGAGATTAAACACCGTAAAGGTGAGGGCGCCGCATTGGGTAATCTCGCTATTGGCTATAATTACTTGGGAAACTACCCCAAAGCAATTGAGTATCATGAACAAAGTTTAGCTATAGCAAGAGAAATTAAAGACCGTAAGAATGAGGTTGCTGCACTTACAAATCTTGGTCTTGTCTATGATGCTTTGGGAAACTACACCAAAGCTATTGAGTATCATGAACAAAGTTTAGCGATCACACGAGAAATTAAAGACCGTAATGATGAGGGTTTTGCACTCAATAATCTTGGTATTGCTTACCACGCTTTAGGAAACTACCCCAAAGCCATTGAATATTATCAACAAAGGCTAGCCTTAGCGCGACAAATTAAAAACCGTAATAATGAGGGTACTGCACTTTCAAATATAGGTCTTGCTTATTATAACTTGGGAAACTACCCCAAAGCTATTGAGTATCAACAACAAAGCTTGGTTATAGCACGAGAAATTAAACACCGTTTAGGTGAGGTTGCTGTACTTAATAACCTTGGTCTTGTCTACGATGCATTGGGAAACTACTCGAAAGCGATTAAGTATCATCAACAAAGCTTGGCTATAGCACGAGAAATAAAAGACCGTTTAGGTGAGGGTCAATCACTGAATAATCTGGGACTTGCATTCTACAAACAAGGAAATTTCGCTTTAGCAGAAAGTCACCTAATTGAAGCAGTAAAATTTAAAGAATCTCTACGAGGTCGAGAATTAAACGATAGTGAGAAAATTTCGATTTTTGACACGCAACGCAATACTTACAATACTTTACAAAAAGTCTTTATTGCCCAGAATAAAGTTGATGCAGCTTTGGAGATAGCCGAACGTAGTCGAGCAAGAGCATTTGTAGAGCTATTGGCATCTCGCTTGACTGCTAACGCTAACGATGATTTGAAATCACCTCCATTAGAAAAACAAAAAAGTAAAATAAATAATAAATTACAAACTACTACTTTTGTTCAAGATTCAATTTATTCTACTTCTAGTTTACCAGTCTTATTTACAGCTTCGCAGGTATCGGTGCCGAATAATACCGACCGCAAAGCAGAAGCTGATAGGTTCTTTAATCAAGGTATTCAGCAATTTCAAACTAGTCAATTTGAAGCTGGATTAAACTCTTGGCAACAAGCACTGCAAATCTACCGCGAAATAAAAGACCGTCAAAGTGAGGGGAAAGCGCTGGGTAATCTCGGTAATGCTTACTATTTTCTAGGAAACTACCCGAAAGCGATTGATTACTATCAGCAAAGTTTAGCTATCGCAAAGGAGATTAAAGACCGTAAAAGCGAGGGGCTATCTCTAGGTAATCTCGGTCTTGCTTATGATAATTTAGGAAACTACTCAAAAGCGATTGAGTTCCACCAGCAAAGTTTAAAGATAAAAAAGGAGATTAAAGACCGTCAAGGTGAAGGACAATCTCTAGGTAATCTCGGTCTTGCTTATGATAGTTTAGGAAATTACCCAAAAGCGATTGACTACCACCAACAAAGTTTAGATATCGCAAAGGAGATTCAAAATCATCGAGGTGAGAGCGCAGCAATAGGTAATCTTGGTAGCGCTTACTTTTCTCTAGGAGACTACCAAAAAGCAATTGATTATCAGAAACAAAGTTTAGTTATAGCTAGAGATATTAAAGACCGTAAAGGCGAAAGTGATACGCTGAGTAGTCTCGGCAATGCTTACTTTTCTCTAGGAGACGACCAAACAGCGATTGATTTCTACCAACGGAGTTTAGTAATTACCATAGAGATTAAATATCGTAAAGGAGAGGGTAGCGCACTGGGTAGTCTAGGTATAGTTTACCAGAAGCAGGGAAATTACCTAAAAGCGATTGAGTACCATCAAAAACATTTAGTAATTGCCAGAGAGATTGGAAATCGTGAAAGTGAGAGTAATGCTTTAGGAAATCTCGGTGTTGTTTATTATTCTCTTGAAAACTATCCAAAAGCGATTGAGTATTCTCAGCAGTTTTTAAATCGTGCTAGAGAAATTAAATATCTTCAAGGTGAAGGAATAGCTTTGAATAATTTAGGATTTGCTTTCTATAAATCTGGTAATATCAAGGCAGCAGAGAAAGCTCTGTTTGAAGGAATTAAAGTTTTAGAATCTCTCCGGAGTCGAGAATTAAAGGATAGTGAGAAAATCTCAATTTTTGAAACCCAACGTAATACATATAATACTTTACAAAAAGTCCTCATCGCTCAGAACAAAACCAATGCAGCTTTAGAAATAGCCGAACGTAGTCGCGCTAGAGCATTTGTAGAGTTACTGGCATCTCGCTTTGTTGCTAACACTAGTGATGATTTAAAATCTTCTCAACCATTGGAGAAACAGAAAAATTCCAAAAATACCAAATTACAAAATACTACTTTTGTTCAAAATTCAATTTATTCTGGTTCTAATTTACCAGTAGTACTCACAGCATCGCAAATATTGGCGCCGAATAATCTTGAGCGCAAAGCAGAAGCAGAGAAAGTGATGCAGCAAGGTCGCGAGCAACTGAAAACCAGTCAATTCACCGCTGCATTACAATCTTGGCAACAAGCACTGTTAATCTACCGCGAAATAAAAGACCGTCAAGGGCAAGGAAAAGCACTAGGAAATATTGGTCTGGCTTACCATTATCTGGGAGATTATCGTAAAGCCATTGAATACTATCAGCAAAGTTTGCCAATCTTGCGAGAAATTAAAGACAGTAAAACCGAAGGTATTGTACTCTACAATTTTGGTAATACCTATGACAGCTTGGGAGATTATCACAAAGCCATTGAATACCATCAGCAAAGCTTGAAAATCGCCCAAGAAATTAATGACCGCGAAGGAGAAGGTGCTGTATTCGGTGTTCTGGGAAACGCTTACTATAGTCTGCGAGATTACCCCAAAGCGATTGAATATCATGAGCAACACTTGAAAATCGCCCAAGAAATAAAAGAACGTCAAGGAGAAGGCGCCGCACTTGGTAATCTTGGTAGCATTTACAATGATTTGGGAGACTACCCTAAAGCTATTGAGTATCACCATAAACACTTGAAAATTGCTCAGGAAATAAACAACCGTTTAAGCGAGAGGCAAGCATTAGGAAATCTTGGTCTCGTCTACCATAATCTAGGAGATAACCTTAAAGCCATTGAATACCAACAGCAAAGTCTAAAAATCGCCCAAGAAATACAAGACCTACAAGGGGAGGGTCAATCACTGGGAAATATAGGTATTGCCTACCTTGCTTTGAAAGACTACCCCAAAGCGATTAAGTATATACAGCAAATGTTGAAAATATCTCAAAAAATAAACGACCGTTCAGGGGAGATGGCTGGACTCAACAATCTTGGTATTGCCTACCGTAATTTGGAAGACTACCCCAAAGCTATTGAGTACCAACAACAAAGTCTGAAAATCGCCCAAGAAATACAAGACCGTAAAGTTCAGAGTGATGCACTGGGTAGTCTCGGTAATACTTACTATAGTCTGGGAGACTATCCTCAAGCCATTGAGTACCATCAGCAAAGATTGAAAATTGCTCAAAAAATAAAAGATACTAGAGGTGAAGGCACCGCACTTAATAATCTAGGACTTAATTACTACAAACAAGGAAATCTCAAGCTAGCAGAAAGTATCCTATTTGAGGGAGTAAGAGTTTTAGAATCTCTGCGAGGTCAAAAATTAAATGGTCAAAAATTAAATGATAGTGATAAAGTTTCTTTGTTTGACACACAAAGTAGTATCTATCGCATTTTACAACTAGTTCTTACTGCTCAAAATAAACATGACGCATCTCTAGAAATAGCCGAGCGAGGAAGAGCGCGCGCCTTTGTGGAGTTACTCGCTTCTCAAGTATCTTCTAACCCTCAAGAACAACTATTAAATCCACCAAATATTGACCAAATTAAACAAACTGCTAAAGCACAAAACGCCACTTTGGTACAATATTCAATTATTACTGATGACTTCAAAGTTGGAGGTAGACAAAAAGCGGAAGAATCAGAGCTATATATCTGGGTCATAAAACCCACAGGTGAAGTCACATTTCGCAAAGCCGACCTAAAACCCCTGTGGCAAAAAGAAAATATAAATTTAAATAGCCTAGTAATTTCCAGTCGCCAATCCATCAATGTTAGAAGTCGCGGTATTCAAGTATCTTACAAACCCAGTTTATCCAAAGGTCAAAATAATTTAAAGCGATTACATAAATTATTAATTAACCCTATCGCTGACCTTTTACCTAAAAAAGAAACTGACAAGGTAATCTTCATTCCTCAAAACTCATTATTCCTTGTTCCCTTCCCCGCATTACAGGATGAAAAGGGCAAATACCTGATAGAAAAACATACTATTCTTACATCTCCCTCAATTCAGGTTTTAGATTTAACCCGTCAGCAACGTCAAAACTTAGAGACACGTTCGCAAATGGCGCCAGCAAAGCTCAATTTCACATCTCCACTCATTGTAGGTAATCCTACCATGCCAAAGGTTGCATTTAAAATTGGGGATAAGCCGCAACAACTAACCTCCTTACCTGGCGCCGAAAAAGAAGCCAAAGCCATCGCATCCTTATTTAACACTCAATCTTTAATTGGCGATAACGCTACAGAATCAACTATTGTACAACGCTTACCCGAAGCGGGAATTATTCATTTTGCCACCCACGGATTATTTGATGATATTCGAGGATTAGACAGTGCGATAGCTTTGGCGCCAGAAAATCCTAATTCTCTCTCATCACCTCTAAGCAAGGGAGATAAAACGCGCGACGGACTACTGACAGCAGAAGAAATTCTAGGGATGAAAATCAACGCTGATTTAGTTGTCCTCAGTGCTTGTGACACAGGTAGAGGTCGAATAACAGGTGATGGGGTTATTGGCTTATCTCGTTCTTTAATTACTGCTGGTACACCTAGTGTAATAGTCTCTTTATGGGCTGTAGATGATGGTTCAACTGCCTTTTTGATGACTGAGTTTTATCAAAACTTGCAAAAGAAACTTGATAAAGCCACTGCATTGCGGAATGCCGTGCTTACCGCAAAGAAAAAATATTCTAGTCCATCTCAATGGGCAGCTTTTACTCTGATTGGGGAGGCTGAATAGATTGATGTAGAAAAAAAGATAGTAATAAATACTTGTATTTACAGAAATTCATTGAGACTTATAAAAGTTAAGTAAAACTTAAAAACTAAAAAAGATATCATGCATAAATTAATCACAAAAGGTAATCAATTTAGCCTAGTAATATTGAAGTTCGCAGCCATCATTAGTATTACCGGATTATTAAGCGGTATATCAGGAGCAACGGCACTTAATTCGCAGCAAGAAATTATTGCTCAGAAACCAAGCTCAACTGATAACCAAGTAACATCAGCAGATGAGTTATTACAATTAGGGATTAGGCAGCTACGCGAATATAAACTTAGAGAAGCAGAAAAAAGCTTTCAAAGAGTGTTATTACAAAGACGACAAGAAAATGATGCTGCTGAAACTGCTATCGTTCTAAATTACCTGAGTGAAGTTTATAGTTTACTGAGTGAGGCAACACAGGCTTTAAAATTTTCTCAGGAAGCATTGATTATTGCTCAAAAATCAAATAATCGTCCACAAGAAGCAGAAGCGCTAGGTAATATTGGTAATGCCTACAGTGGATTTAAGCAATATTCAAAAGCATTGGATAATTTTCAAAAATCTTTGATTATTTGGCGAGAAATTAAAGATGTAAAAGGTGAAGCAGATAGTTTAAGTAATATTGCTTCCGTTTATATAAATCAAGGTTATTTTACCCAAGCTATAGAAGTTTTACAACAATCGCTATCTATTCGACGACAAGTAAAAGATAGTTTTAATGAACCCGAAACAATTGCTTTATTGGGTTTAAGCCATTATGCCTTGGGTAATATTGACCAAAGCTTTGAGATGTTAAATCAAGCCTTACAATTTAGTCGTAAAGTAAATAATCCCAAAGCTGAAAGTACCGCGCTGATGTCAGCAGCGACAGTTCATATTTTTTTAAGACAAGCTGACAAACAGTTAGAGCATATGCAGCCAGCATTGGTACTTGCTAGACAAAGCGGTAATGTATTGGAACAAATGAAACTTCTTGCTTATATTGCAGATGCTTATAATCAGTTAAAAAATCCTAAAAAAGCACTTGAATACAGCCAGCAATCTTTAGAAATAGCTCAAAAAGCATTAGCTGTTTATCAAAAACAAAAAAATCCGGCAGAACATGCTCAAATATTGCTAAATATTGCATCAATTTATAATAAACAGCAACAGTATGATAAAGCCTTAGCATTATATCAGCAAGCTTTAGAAATTTTTAAAGAACTCAAGCAGCGAGAGTTAGAATTAGAGACTCTCGGTCAAATCGCTTCTATTTATAACCAGCAACAAAAATTCGGTAAAGCTTTAGAGTCATTCCAGCAAGCGCTAGTAATTTTTAAAGAACTTAAGAATCCACCAGGACAATCGAGTTTGCTTTCCTCAGTAGCACTGACTTACGACAATCTACAGCAATATCCAAAAGCACTTGAGTATTACCAGCAAGCTTTAGCAATTTCTCAAAATAATAAATTACCTTTGTATGAAATCGTTAATTTTTATGGAATGTGTAATCTGTACTATGACTGGGAAAAATATAAACAAGCCATTGATAGTTGTGACAGAGCTTTAGCGATTTCTGAAAGAATTAAAAGACCAGAGAATGAATTGATTAATTTTATAGATTATTTAGGATTTCTATATGAAAATCAACAAAATTACTCTCAGGCGGAAATATATTATAAACAAGTTTTGGCTAGACAAGAAAAATTACACGGTGCTGGTAGTATTGAAATTATTCAGAATATCCTCAAATTAGGTTATGTCTATGATAATCAAGGTAAATATCGGGAAGCGTTACCATATTTTCAACGCGCTTTGACTCTTAAAGAAAAAGCTCATGGTTTAGAACATCCAGAAGTTGCTAGACGGATTTGGCATTTGACTAATATTTACATCAAGTTAGCAAATTACCAAGAAGCATTAAAATTTGCTCAACGCGCTTTAGAAATTACTAAAAAGGTACATGGTTTCAAACATGATGATGTTGCAACTAGCCTTAATAATCTAGGTAATATATATAGCAATATTGGAAAATACCAAGAAGCTTTATTAAATCATAAACAAGCTTTAGCTATTTTAGAAAATATTTCTAGAAATGGTGATTTTTGGAGTGATTATAAGCTAGCCAATCAACTTAATAATCTAGCAGCAGTTTATCAAGAGTTGGGTAATTATCAAGAAGCTGAAAATTTATTTAAACGTAGTTTAAACATCCGTGAACAGTTATATCAAAATGCCTTGACAGCCAAACCTCCTGAAAAAGATTATAAAATAAATTCTTTAGCTGGGCAAGTTGCTGGTAGTCTTAATAATTTAGCTAACTTATATCAAGATAAAGGAAATTATACTGAAGCAGTAAAGCTTCAGCAACGTGCCTTATTTCTTAATGAAAAAGCATTTGGTAAAGAACATCCTGATGTTGCTCTCAGTTTGAATAATCTTGCTTCTGTATATAGAGATTTAGGAAAGTATCAAGAAGCAATACCTTTAGCGAAAACTGCTTTGGCTATTAATGAAAAAATTCTTGGTGCGGAACACGCTCAAGTTGCCTCTAACCTCAATAATTTGGCTACTATATACGTTGGACAGGGTAAACATACAGAAGCGCTAGGTCTATTTCAACGTGCTTTGGCTATCCGTGAGAAAGTATTTGGTAACGAACATCCATTAGTTGCAATTAGTCTAAATAATCTTGGTGGACTGTATAGTACACAAGGTAATTATCAGCAAGCAATGATTCTATATAAGCGCGCTTTAGAAATTAATCAGAAAATATTTGGTAATGAACATCCAGATGTTGCTAGTAGCCTGAATAATTTAGCAAGTGTATATCAAGACCAAGGTAAATATCAAGAAGCCCTTTCTTTACATCAACGTGCTTTAGCTATTCGAGAAAAACGATTAGGCTCCGAACATCCAGATGTTGCTAATAGCCTGAATAATTTAGCAGAGATATACGATATACAAGCAAAATATCAACAAGCAATAGAGTTACATCAACGCGCTCTCACTATTAACAATAAAGTATTTGGTATCGAAAATATTAACAGTGCCAGAAATCTTAGTAATTTGGCTAGCCTTTACACTGATTTAGGTAAGTATAATAAAGCCCTTCCTCTATTTGAAAGTGCTTTAGCTATGCGAGAAAAAATATTAGGTTCTGAGCATCCATCTGTTGCCATTACTCTTAATAGCCTAGGTATATTATATGCAGAGCAAGGTAATTATTCAGAAGCCCTAAAAATTAACCAACGTGCGCTGTCTATTCACGAAAAAGTCTTTGGTTTAGTGCATCCCAATGTTGCGACAAGTCTCAACAATCTAGCTGAAGTTTATAAAACATTAGCTGACTATAATAAATCTATCGAATTACACCAAAGAGCCAAATCAATTACCGAAAAAGTATTTGGTACAGAACATCATGAGATTGCACTTAGTTTAAATAATTTGGCTGGTGCATATTTAGTTCAAGGAAATTACCCAGAAGCACTAAAACTATATCAAGATGCTTTAAACATTCACAAAAAAGCATTTAATAATGAGCATCCATTGGTTGCCCAATCGATTCAGAATTTAGCTCATCTATATAGTGATTTAGGGAATGATAAAGAGGCTGAAGCTTTGTATAAACAGGCTTTAGCTATCAACGAAAAGGTATTTGGCGCCAATCATCCTATTATTGCAACCATACTTAGTAATCTTGCATCTACCTATTACCACCAAGAAGATAATGCTGAGGCAGAAAAACTTATTCAGCGTACTTTAAGTATCCGTGAACAGATATTCGGCGCCAATCATCCTGATGTTGCCCTGAGTCTCAATAATTTAGCTCTTTTGTATAATAACCAAGGCAAGAATCAAGAATCTCTTCAGCTTTTACAACGTTCTTCAGCTATTTTGGAAAAAACCTACAGTGCGAATCATCCCCAAGTTGCACTAAATCTAAGCAATCAAGGTTGGACTTATTTTCTTCTCGGAAATAATCAAAAAGCACTCGAATTCTTGCAAAAATCGCTTTCCTTAACGGAAAAAGTTTTTGGCGCCCAACATCCTAATGTTGCCAAAGATTTGAGATTACAAGCTTATGCTTACCATGCTCAAGGCGATATAAACCGTGCCATTGAAGTAAGAAATCGCAGTTTAGAGATTAGCGATCTCAATCTCAATATTATCCTTGGTATTGGTTCGGAACGTCAAAAACAAAATTATATGGCGATAATTGGGGAGTCAACCGACACCACAGTTTCCTTACACCTCCAGTCAGCACCCAATAATCCCGAAGCTGCAAAACTCGCTCTCACAGCAATTCTTCGGCGGAAAGGACGCATACTTGATGTTCTCAGCGATAATCGTAGCTGGTTACGACAAAACCTTACCCCAGAAAACCAAAAATTATTTGACGAACTCACAACCATCAGTTCTCAACTTGCAAGACTCACATACGGTCAATCTAGTAACTTCGGTAAACCAGAAGACCGCCAAGAATTTGCAAAACTCCAAACAGAATACAACAACTTAGAGGCAGAACTCTCCAAACGTAGCAGCGAATTTCGCACCGTTACCCAAGCCACCACAATTGAATCTGTGCAAAAATTCATACCTGCTGATGCTGCTTTAGTAGAATTTGTGTTGTATCAACTTTTAAAAAATCCCAAAGTAGGAAAAAGGAGCGACAGGTATGGCAAACCCCGCTATGTAGCTTACATCTTGACATCCCAAGGGGCGCCACAATGGGTAGATTTAGGAGAAGCGGAAGCTATTGATAAAGAGATTACTCAGTTTGGTACAGACTTGCAAATTAAATCCCGCGATGTTAAACCAATCGCGCGTCGTTTGGATAGCAAACTCATGCAACCTATCCGCAAACTATTGGGTGAGAAACGACAACTACTACTTTCCCCCGACAGCCAACTTAACCTAATTCCCTTCGCTGCGTTGGTAGATGAAAATAACCGCTACTTGGTAGAAAATTACACCATTAATTACCTGACTACTGGGCGTGACTTACTGCGGTTGTCTAATCAATCACCTAGTCGTCAGGCGCCTGTGGTAATGGCAAATATTGATTTTGGTAATACAGCAAATAACCCATCTGCCTCTGAAAATAACGATAAAACAGCAAAACGTGCCTCGGAGTTTAACATCAAGTTCTTTCCTTTACCAGGAACGAAGGCAGAAGCAGAAGCCATTGCTCCCTTATTAAAAGATGTAAAACTCCTAACAGGCAACCAAGCCACAGAAAATGCTCTCAAACAATTACAGTCACCGAGTATCTTGCATATTGCTAGCCACGGTTTCTTTCTCAGCAATGAAAAAATGGATGTGCCGGAAACCCTCGCTTTTGGCATGATTAATCGTGGAATTACTGTCAAGAATGGCTCAGGTCGTTCGCGTCTTAACAATAAGAATGTTGAAAATCCTTTGCTGCGTTCTGGTATTGCTTTAGCTGGGTTTAATGAGCGTCGTAGTGGTAGTGAAGATGGTGTGTTGACGGCATTAGAAGCATCTTCCTTAAATTTATCGGGTACTAAATTAGTCGTACTTTCAGCTTGTCAAACAGGAGTGGGTAAAGCAACTAATGGCGAAGGAGTCTATGGTTTACGTCGTGCTTTTGTAATGGCAGGCGCCCAAAGTCAGTTAATTAGTCTCTGGGAGGTTGATGATTTAGGAACAAAAGAACTAATGGTGAAATATTACAAACGATTAATCAAAAATGAAGGACGTTCCGAAGCTTTGCGACAGACACAATTAGAAATGTTGAAGTCCCAAAAATACCAACATCCATTTTACTGGGCTGCTTTCATTCCTTCAGGTGATTGGACTCCTGCTAAATTTTAGCCTGGTTTTTGGCATATCCTCCCAAAAGCTGGAAATATACATCGTAGTGCTGTTTCAAAGTTACAAATTTTACTAACTGTTAACAATCACAACCCATGAAAACTAAGTCGGCTAGAAAATTGGTGAAAACAAGTGCTAAATTTAGCCTGCAACTTTTACAGGCAGCTACTTTTATTAGTATTACAGTATTATTGAGTGCAGTACCCGAAACAGCTTTTTCCTTAAAACAAGAAATTTTTGCTCAAAACTCACTTCCTCCAACTCCTGAACCAACATCTACAGATAAATTGTTGCAAGAAGGAATAACACAGCTACGGGAATACAAACTCAGAGACGCAGAGAAAACTTTTCAACGAGTTTTGGCACTGCGACAACAGCAGAAGGACTCAGCAGGGGAAGCAGAAGCTTTAAATTATTTGGGTGAAGTTTATAATTCATTAGGTGAATATCCAGAAGCACAGAAAGTTTTAACCCCAGCATTAGCTATTTATCAAAAACTAAATAATCGCCAAGGACAAGGTAATGTATTAGATAATCTTGGTGAGACTTATAGTGGATTGAAAGAATATCCAAAAGCACTGAAAACCTTTCAGGAAGCTTTATCTATACGTAGAGAAGTAAATGATAAGAAAGGAGAGGGTGAGACTTTAACTAATATTGCTGTAGTTTATATTGCTCAGAGTAAACCCAAAGAAGCCGTGGCGCCTCTTCAAGAATCTCTAAAGATTAGACAGCAAATTAAAGATAGTTTTTATGAACCTGAAACGATTGCCTTATTAGGTTTAGTGAATAGGATTTTGGATAAAACCGAAGAAGGCTTAAAATTACTCAATCAAGCCTTACAATTGAGTCGTCAAGCAAAAAATCCTCGTGCAGAAGCAATAGCATTGATGTTCAATGGCTTAGTTTATCAAGGTTTAAATAAAGAAGATAAAGCGCTTGAATTTTATCAATTGGCATTAACAATCATCAAAAAAGGTGGAAATCTTTCTGAGGAAGTCTCAATACTCAACCAAATGGGATTGTCTTACCACAAATTAAAACAATATCCCCAAGCAATAGTTTATTTTCAGCAGGCTTTACCCATTCAACAAAAACTCAGAAACCGCGAAGCTGAAGCCGAAATTTTAGCTGTCACTGGTGTAAGTTATTATGAACAGCAAAAATCAAAACTCGCTTTAGACTTTTTGGAGAAAGCATTAGTAATCTATCAACAGCTTAAAAAAACTGACTCACAAGAAAAAATTTTATCTTTAATAGGAGGTATTTACAGAACTCAATTAGACGATTATCCAAAAGCCTTAGCAAATTATCAACAAGCTTTAGCTATTTCTCAACAATTAAAAGAACCTAAAATAATAGCTGGTAATTTTGATGTTATTTGCGATACTTATACTCTAATGACACAGTATAAACAAGCAATAGATAGTTGTCAGGAAGCTTTGACACTTTATGAAAAAATACCCAATCAAAAAGAACGCGAAGCTTCAATGCTTCTCAGTCTTGGAGAAATAAACGAATTACAAAAAAACTACGCTCAGGCTGAGTCATTTTTTCAACGTGCTTTAGCAATAAATTCTGAAGTACACGGTCAAGATAGTATAAAAACTGTAGATAATGTCTTTAAATTAGCAAATTTGTACCGTGATCGAGGTAAATACGAGCAAGCTTTATCTTATTATGAACGTCTTTTAGCAATCAGAGAAAAAAATCTTGCTTCAGAACATCCAGATGTGGCACTGAGCCTTAATTTTGTTGGTCATGTTTATGCGGATTTAGCAAAATATCAAGAAGCGTTAAAGTATTATCAACGCGCTCGTAAAATTTATGAAAATAATCCTGAGTCTCAGACAGATAAATATTCTAGTGTTCTAAATAATATCGCTATTGTCTATAGTTATTTAGGGAACAACAAGGAAGCAATTATCTTGTATGAAAAATCTTTAGAAATAACAGAAAAAACTTGGGGTAATGAAAGTTCTCAAATAACTAAAACCTTGAGTAATCTTGGTAATTCTTATGAAGAGTTAGGAAATTATCAGAAAGCAGAAGAGCTATATAAGCGTTCTTTAACAATAGCTGAGAAACGATATGCAAAAGCAGTAAATGCTAAACTTCTAGAGGATGCAGCATATCTCAGTTTTAGCGCTGAAAATTTTGCAGCATCGCTCCGACAATTGGCTGGTTTATATCAAAACCAGGGAAAATACCAAGACGCAATTCAATTATATAAAAGAGCGCAAACAATAATTGAAAATCAATTTGGAATTGAACATCCTCAAGTTGCTAGAATTATCAATGGTTTAGCTTTAGTTTATAAAAAACAGGGAAAATATCAAGAAGCGCTGCAACTTTACCAACGCTCTGAAAAAATATTTGCAAAATCCTTTGGTACTGAGCATCCTGAATATGCTACCTATCTTGGCAATTTGGCGAATTTATACCAAGAACAAGGTAATTATGCAGAATCATTATCTCTATTTGAACGTGCTTTAAAGATTAAAGAAAAGATACTAGGTCTTGAACACCCAGATGTTGCTCTTAGCCTAAATAATTTGGCTTTTTCTTATCAAATACAAGGAAGGTACTCAGATGCAATTAAACACTATCAGCAAGCTCTAGCAATTAACGAGAAGGTATTAGTACCAGACCATCCTCAAGTAGCTCTTACTCTCAATAATTTGGCAATGTTATATCAAGAACAAGGGAACTACTCAGAAGCACTGAAAAATTATCAACGTGCTTTCGTAATTCGTCAAAAAATATTTGGCTCAGAACACCCATCTATTGCTGAAAGTTTGAATAATTTAGCAGGTATTTATAAAGAGTTGGCTAAATATCAGGAATCTATTGATTACTATAAACGTGCCAAAGTAATAACTGAGAAAGTATTTGGTTCCCAACATCCAAGCGTTGCTCTAATTCTTAACAATTTAGCATCTGTCTATCAAGAACAAGGTAACTATACAGAAGCATTGAAACTATTTCAAGATGCTTTAAAAATTCGCACCCAAGTATTAGGTTCTGACCATCGAGATGTTGCTAGCACTTGGAATAATATTGCTATTCTCTATAAAGAACAAGGAAATTACACAGAATCATTAAAATTATTTCAGTCAGCTTTGAAAATTTATGAGAAAAAATTCGGCTTCCAACACTACTTTATTGCTACAAGTTTAAATAATATTGCTAATGTGTATCAAGATTTAGGTAATTATCCAGAAGCTATAGATAAATATCAGCGTGCTTTAAAAATTCGCAGTCAAGTATTTGGTTCTGAACATTACTTAATTGCTCAAAGTTATAATAATCTTTCTGGAGTATATAAAGAGCAAGGTAATTATCCAAAAGCTCTTGATTATGCTCAAAAGTCATTAACACTAAGTCAGAAAACCTTTAGTAATGAGCATCCGGTTATTACTCAAAATTTCAACAATATAGCTGCAATTTATGAAAATTTAGGAAATGTTCGAGAAGCTGAAGCTTTGTATAATCGTGCTTTAGCTATTAATGAAAAAATATTTGGTAAATTTCATCCTAAAGTCGCGATGAATCTTGATAACTTGGCGGTGCTATACTACAACAAAGAAATATTTGGTGAACCAACAGGAAATATTCAAATTGAACCATTTATCAAACGTGCCTTAAAGATTAAAGAAAAAATATTTGGCGCCAATCATCCAGATGTTGCTCTGAGTCTGAATAATTTATCAAGCTTATATAATGTACAGGGCAAACCTCAAGAAGCTCTTAAACTCTTACAACGTTCCTTAGCGATTAACGAAAAAAACTATGGCACTAACCATACCCAAGTAGCAACCAACCTGAGCAACCAAGCTTGGACATACTTTCTTTTGGGAAATAAGCAAAAAGCAATAGAACTCACGCAAAAATCTCTTGACATCACAGAAAGTCTCGTTGGTTCCCAACATCCCTATTTTGCTAGTAATTTGGGGATACAAGCTTTGTACTACAATGCCCAAGGTGATACATCTCGTGCAATTGAGTTGAGAAAGCGGAGTTTAGAAATTGGCGATCGCAATCTCAATATTATCCTTGGCATTGGTTCGGAACGTCAAAAACAAAACTACATGGCATTACTAATGGAGTCAGGTGATACAGCAATTTCGTCCCACCTTCAGTCAGCACCCAATAACCCCCAAGCAGCAAACTTAGCTCTGACTACAATTCTCCGTCGCAAAGGTCGCATCCTTGATGTTCTCAGCGACAGTCGAAACTGGTTGCGACAAAATCTTACCCCAGAAAACCAAAAACTATTTGACGAACTTTCCAACGCAAACTCTCAACTTGCAAGACTTTTATACAAGAGAAACAGTAATTATACGAATACACAATATCGCCAAGAAATTGCCAAACTCAAAACTCAAGCTGAAAATTTAGAAGCTGAACTCTCCAAGCGTAGCGCTGAATATCGCACCGTTACTCAAGCAACTACCCAACCTGTAACTATTGAAGCAGTACAAAAACTGATACCTGCGGATACTGCTTTAGTAGAATTTGTACAATACAAGCCTCTAACTAATTTTAAAGGAGCAAAACGAAGTGATAGATATGGCAAACCTCGCTATGCTGCATATATCCTCACATCCCAAGGTTCAACCCAGTGGGTAGAGTTAGGGGAAGCAGAAGCAATTGATAAAGAAATTGCCGAATTTGGTGACATCCTGCAAAGTAAATCCCGCGATGTTAAACCAGTTGCCCGTCGCTTAGATGCAAAACTCATGCAACCCATTCGCAAATTATTAGGTGACAAGCGAAAACTACTACTTTCTCCTGATAGCCAATTGAATCTGATACCTTTTGCAGCTTTGGTAGATGAAAATAACCGTTATTTAGTCGAAAATTATACTATCACTTATTTAACTACAGGTCGTGACTTGTTACGTCTATCGAATCAATCATCTAATGTTCAACCACCTGTAATGATGGCAAATATTGATTTTAATAGCGCTGCAAATAATATATCTATACCTCATACTGGCGAAGAATTAAAACGCTCCTCAGAAATCAACAGACTCACATTTAGTCCCTTAGAGGGAACAAAACAAGAAGCAGATGCGATTCTACCTTTGTTTCAAGAAAAAGGTATAAATGTAAACCTTTTAACAGGTAGTCAAGCCACAGAAAACGCCCTGAAACAATTGCAATCGCCCAGTATTCTCCATATCGCTACCCACGGTTTCTTTTTAACTGACGAGAAAATAGAAGTTCCCGATACTCTTGATTTAGCAGTAGAAAATCGTGGAATCACAGTTAAACTTGGCGCCAGTCGTCGAACCAAAAACATTGAAAATCCCCTATTACGTTCGGGTATTGCTTTAGCTGGATTTAATCAACGTCGCAGTGGTAGCGAAGATGGTGTGCTGACGGCATTAGAAGCATCTTCCTTAAATTTATCAGGTACTAAATTAGTAGTACTTTCAGCTTGTCAAACGGGTGTAGGAAAAGCAACTAATGGCGAAGGAGTGTATGGTTTACGCCGTGCTTTTGTAATGGCAGGCGCCCAAAGTCAGTTAATTAGTCTATGGGATGTCAGCGATTTTGGAACAAAAGAACTAATGGTGAAATATTACGGAAGATTAATAAAAAATGAAGGACGTTCCGAAGCTCTGCGACAGGCTCAAATAGAAATGCTGAACTCCCAACAGCATCAACATCCCTTTTTCTGGGCTGCTTTTATACCTTCTGGTGATTGGACTCCTGCCAAATTTTAGCCTGATTTTTGGCATATCCTCCCAAAAGCTGGAATTATACTGCTTTGAGACTACTTAAGTAACTAAGTACAAAACCTAACATCTTTCACATAAATTCAAAACCTAAAACCAAAAACCCTATGACATACATCAAACGCCGTCAATTTCTGCAATGCGCTGGTTCAGCTTTAGCGGCAGTTGGTATAAGCCAATTGGATATCAGGCGCCAATCCGAGCAATATGCAAAAGTTCTGGCACAGAATACAACCCGCAAGTTGGCATTACTAGTAGGGATTGATGAGTATAAAAATGGTATCTCACCATTAGCAGGTTGTAAAAATGATGTTTTGTTACAGCAAGAGTTACTAACTCACCGCTTTGGTTTTAACGAAAAAGATATCTTGACTCTGACTAATGCACAAGCAACACGCCAAGATATCTTACAGGCTTTTAAGCAACATTTAATCGACCAAGCTAAACCAGGTGATGTAGTAGTGTTCCATTTTTCCGGGCATGGTTCGCTTGTACAAGATAAAAACCGCGACACACCAGATGGAGTAAATGGTACTCTTGTCCCTGTCGATAGCTCCTTACCCCCAAATGGTGGTGTAGTGCAAGACATTATGGGGCATACGCTATTTTTACTCATGTACGCATTAAATACCAAAAATGTAACCGTTGTCTTAGATAGTTGTTACTCTGGCGCCGCAAAACGGGGTAATTTATTGGTTCGTTCCCGCGATGGAGGAAGCAACTTTTTACCCAGTGAGGCAGAATATGAAGAACAGCGTCAATTACTGGCAAAAACCAAACTTTCGCCACAAGAATTTATCACCCTACGTAAAAAAAATGTTGCTAAAGGTATTGTAATTACTGCTGCTAAACGTGACCAAGAAGCGCTTGAAGCTAGAATCAGCGACTTTAGCGCTGGAGCTTTTACTTACACCTTAACTCAGCATCTTTGGCAACAAATAGGCAATGAACCTTTTAATAAAACTTTTGTTAATGTCCGTCAAAGTACTCAGAATATCATCTTGGACCAAGGTGGTGGTGGGCGCCAGACACCAGACATAGAAGAAAATTTGCAAGGGAATTCAAATGCATCAATCTATCATTCCACCCTCAAAGCAGTTCCAGCAGAGGCTGTTGTCACCAATGTTAATGGCGATGAAGTAAATTTATGGTTAGGTGGGATACCATCACAAAGCTTAGAAGCATTCAACGAAAAAGCGGTCTTTACAGTGGTAGACGCAAATGGTGAAGGACGAGGACAGGTGCAAATTTCATCCCGTCAAGGATTGACAGCTAAAGGTAAATTAGTTAGCACTGCACGCACCCAACTACAAAAAGGGACGCTTTTACAAGAACGCATCCGCACTATCCCCAAAGATTTAACTTTAAAAATTGGGCTAGATAACACTTCCTTAGACAGCAACACCAGTATACAAGCCAAACAAGCACTACAGGCAATAAAGCGCATTGAAGTACTATCCCTTGGAGAAGGTCAAATACATTACATTTTTGGTCGCATGACCACAGCCAAACACCAAGAGCTACAACAAAAGCGCATACCTAATTTGCCCACTATCGGCAGCTTTGGACTATTTTCACCAACATTAGATGGAGTCATTTCCAGTTCCTTCGGTGATGCACAAGAAACCGTAACCAATGCAGTAGAACGCTTAAAACCAAAGTTAAAATCATTTCTAGCAGCCAGAATAGTCAAAGATATACTTGGTAATACAAATACATCAAAAATAAGTATAACAGCCTCATTGGTTGTTGCAGGAAATCAAAAACTACTTGCAGAAACTCTAACTACTCGTAGTATTAAACAAAATACAGGAGCAGGAAACAGCCCAAAACCAACAAAACCAGTAAATTTTTCTGACTCAGGTGTAGCAAAATTACCTGTAGGAATGGGAATAGCCTTCCAAATCCAAAATAACGAATCTGTGCCTCTTCACGTTAGTATTTTAAGTATAGACAGCACCGGAAAAATGAATGTTCTTTTTCCTTACGAGAGATCAGAAGGTGGAACATTGGTGCAAGCAGGACAAAAACTTTTAATTCCTCAACCACCCGAACCAGGAGACGAAGCTACCACTTTTGATATTTCAGAACCACTGGGTTTTGGAGAAGCTGTTATAATTGCCAGCAATGCGCCATTACGTGATTTTATAGATGTAATCAAAACATTAGCAAACACCAGAGGAATTAATCAACGTAGTCCAATACCAGATATAACAGGAGACGAATTTTTAGATTTAACTAATAGTTTACTAGATGATTTAGACAGAAGCACGCGCGGAGCAACTTCTGGTAATAATAATACACAGCTTCCTTCAGATACTCGTGGAAGTGATGCCACTAAGTTAGCAGTAATGTCTATTCCATTTGAGGTTGTTACTTAAATGTAACTCGGATATTATCAATATGTTTTGTAGCCACCCAACAAGGGTGAAAAAATCCGCGTGAAATCGGTAGAGTTATTTACAGGCGCCGGAGGTTTGGCGATGGGCTGCGCGAAAGCGGGGTTTCATCACCTAGCACTCGTAGAGCGCGATAAGCACAGTTGCCATACTATCCGTGAAAATCAACGTAATGGTCTTGCCCTTGTTAGTGATTGGCGCCTCCATCAAATGGATGTAGCTGATTTTGATTACTCTACCGTTGATGAAGAAATAGACTTACTAGCTGGTGGTCTACCCTGTCAACCTTTTTCGATTGGTGGCAGGCATGGCGCCTATCTTGACGAGCGAGACATGTTCCCCCAGTTTTTCCGAGCAGTACGCTCAAAACGCCCTTTAGCTTTTTTGATTGAAAATGTACGCGGGTTACTGCGTCAAAATTTTATCAATTACTTTGAGTATATTACCCTACAGCTTACCTATCCAGAACTACAGCCTAAACCCGATGAACTTTGGGCTGACCATTTAGCAAGGCTAGAGCAGCATCATAATAGCGGCGCTGGTGATATTATAAGATTTGCAAGTCGCTATAAAGCAGCGAAATCATTCCAGGGCATTATACTAGAAGGCTTTACCAGCGAGACGACTCATGGATATTCAGGACTATTTAAACTCTTCCTATGCTGGTCTACTTTCGAGCAATTTTTAGAAATCTGTGGGTTAAAGCAAAAACATACTACAGATTTGTTTGATGCGTACAATGCTGCTACTTTATGCGAAGAAATCAAAGCTTGTGATAAAGGAAAAGTTTTCTACTCATTTATATTATCAAAAGTAAACGACTCTCATAAATCTGAGATTGAGAAACTATTTGCAAATCAACCTTTGAATAGCTCTTACCTCGCTTCAGGAATCAGACATATATTTGCTCATGGTTATTTATCTCCTCATGCCAATGGCTCACAACCTAAAAATGTAGTTAAAATTTGTAATCTTATTTCAGATTTTTTACTTAATATTATCGATTTAGAATTTTCTAAACAGATAAGCATTTATTCGGATAAATTTTTAAATGAGATGCCTGATATGATACATGCTCATATCGGTTAAATATAGGCGCCAATATAAAGACTAGCTTCCTGTACAGTAGCTAATTCTTAATTTCACAAGGTGTATAAATACTGTAAGGGATAGCTTACAAAAGCGAAAATCGTAGGTTGGGTTCCGGAACGTAACCCAACGTTCCCAAGACGCGAGTTGGGTTCTGCCAGAGCGCTCCACCCAACCTACAAATATCCAAAACCTACGCAGTATTGAAAGGTGTATAGGTTTTAAGGGAACAAAAAATGAACTTTGAATGGCGCCATGAATACATAGAAAGTGAGATTACTTTTTAAGCTACCGAGTCAAAAACCTGTTGAGCGGTTAGGTTTAACTGCGGCAAAGTAGGAGATACTATCTGGTTATTACCTGTAAAAGGAGTCATTTGGTACTCATCGTCAATCAACTCGCACACAAAAATAGTAGGGATTTTAGGATTTCCTATAAACTTGCGGGCGCCTAATGCAGCATAGTCTACAATCCAGTACTCAGGAATGCCCATTTTTTCGTAGTCACGAAATTTGCTGTAATAATCATCATCCCAATTGGTACTCACAACTTCGATAACCATTGGTATGGATGCTGGAGAGCATAAAATTGGTTGTTTATCCCAGAGTGGTTCATTTTTAACATTGTCATAATTTTGTACCAAAATATCAGGAGAATAAATAGTTTCGGTTTTTGGAATTTTTATAAATCCTGTTTTTGGAATGCGGTATGGTAGTCCCATTTGTAGCAGTTGAAATGCTATATTCACTGTTAAAAAACCGACTACACCTTCATGTTTACCAGTTGGAGGTGGCATTTCGACAATTACTCCTTTATGTAATTCATATCGTGTTACTGAGTTTTCAGGATACCACGCAATAAATTCATCGTAGGTATATAGTTTTAGTTCTGGTAAAGTTTGAGTCATAAGTTTTAAGTACGAGATTTTTTATTTTCTTCTACATATTTTTTAATATAGTCATTTAAAACTGTATTCATATTAGTTTTATTACCAACACATGTTGTTTTAAACTCATCTCTTAAATGCGTTAGACCTTATGAACTACATCATTTTTACATTAACACCCATATGGGAAGTATGGGAAGTATTCATCGAAAAATTGCATTATCGATTGTTCGCTCGGAAACGGGAACAGAAAGCACAATGGAAGTGGTAACTGTTGCGTAGGGAATAAATCGGTCAACAAGTTGCTCTAAATGACCAACAGAAGTAACAGCAACCTTTACTAAATAATGGTCGTTACCTGCCACTCGGTAACTGGCTAAAACCTCTGGGCATTCTTGCATAAGCGTGCGAATTTCGTTACACCTATGCCCAAAAGACTTAATTGTGATGAAAGCTGTAATCGGTAATCCTAGCTTTTCAAGGTTAAGGGAAGCGCGATAACCAGTAATAATTTCTGCTTCTTCCAAGCGACGAACACGTTCTGCGACTGCTGGAGATGATAATCCTACTCGTTGACCCAGTTCCTTGAAAGGTATACGAGCATCTTCTTGTAGAATTGTGAGAATTTGCCAGCTAGTTTCATCAAGTACCTTTTGTTGATTATTGACCATATTTTAAATTAATAAGGCAAAAATACAAAACTGCATTACTATTTTAAGCTAATATGGCTATATATCTTAATTTTGTTATTCTTTTAGACTAATTAGCTTTGTAATATTAGTTTCAAGATATTAGGCGAAACTAATGACACTCAAATTACTATCAAAAGCGACTCTTGGTACATTAAAACTATCTAACCGTATGGTTTTGGCGCCGTTAACTCGCTGTCGTGCTGGTGCTGGCTATGTACCGCAAGCAATTAATGCTACATACTATGCACAACGAGCTTCTGCTGGATTAATTATCAGTGAAGCAACCCAAGTTTCTTCTAATGGTATTGGCTACCCAAGTACACCTGGAATTTATAATCAATCTCAAGTTGAAGGGTGGAAAAAAGTAACTGAGGCAGTACACAAAGAAGGAGGAAGAATTTTTTTACAACTTTGGCACGCAGGGCGAGTTGCTCATCCTTCATTATTACCATCTGGTGAAATGCCAGTGGCGCCAAGTGCTATTGCAGCAAATTGCATGGCGGACACCGCAGATGGGCAGCAACCTCACGTAACTCCCAAAGCGTTAACACTTAAAGAAATATCGGGTATTGTTGAAGCGTTTCAACAAGGAGCAAGAAATGCTTTGAATGCTGGATTTGATGGAGTTGAGATTCACGGCGCCAACGGATATCTGCTCGACCAATTTTTACAAGATAACTCCAATCACCGAACCGATGAGTATGGAGGAGATGTTACCAATCGTGCCAGGTTACTATTGGAAGTAATTCAAGCAGTGATTGAAGTATGGGGCAAAGAAAGAGTCGGCGTGCGTATATCTCCAAGTAGTACATTCAATGACATGCACGATTCAAATAAAACTGCGACTTTTAGCTACGTTGGTAATGCATTAAATCAATTCAACCTTGCTTATCTTCATATCATTGAGCCACGCATTCAAGGTAATGTCACTATTACTGATGATGGTACAGGTTTAGGCGCCCGTTTCTTTCGTTCAATATTTAAAGGTTCAATTATTACGGCAGGTGGTTACGACCGTGAAAGCGGCGAAGCTATATTACAAAACGGTGATGCTGATTTTATAGCCTACGGTCGTCTTTTTCTTGCTAACCCTGATTTACCATTACGTTTTGCCCTCTCTAAACCACTAAACCGATACGACCGTAACACCTTCTATAGCAATGGAGCAAAAGGATACATCGATTATCCAATGCTTGACGAATGGTACGCCGCAAAGCGCAGAGTAGCAATTTTAAAGGGCGCCTGAAATAAACACCCTTTGCGATTGATAATCACAGCAAATGTACTATTAATTGTAATGCAACGTTTGTAAATGAAAACATTGTACCTCATAAAAATTTAACCCGCCTTGTCGTCTAACGAGGGCGGGTCTTCTTTGACAATCTGCAATATATGGTTACGCTGTTGCCTGAGAACTTCGTTTTGAATTCTCAGGCTTTCTATTTTTTTAGCATTTCTTGTTGCGCCTGCTGCAATTGCGCTATCAACTGTTCATGTTCTTCAAGCTTCTTCTGCATAGCCTCCATAGATGAAACGCCCTTGTTTTGATTTCGGTTGGCGTAGTCCACAATAATTTCGTTTAGAAGCTGAGAAAACCTTTTATTTTGAGATGCAGCTATACTTTCTAAGAGTGCTTTGACTTCACTACTAGTACGAAATGCAATTTGAGCGTCTAATGCCATGCTTACTCCAGTTTTGTAAAACAAATGCTTTGTAACCTAAGTATAGCAGTAGTTTTGAGATTTAGCTGTGCAATGCATAACTTCGTTTGACAATGCAATGCAATAGTTTTATAATATATTTGCAAGACAAGAGGCGCCCCGGTCTGGAAAACTTGGCGCCTCTTGTAACCAAAAATATGGAGACTTTAATTATGACTCAAATTGTAGTTGGGTATCAAGTCGTTATGCCTGAAATTCAAGTTTCAGACAAGTACGAAATTGATAGTGTGGAAGATAAACTTGGCACCTTGTATCGACTATGGAAGGGATGGAACTTACTTGATACTTTTTACCAAAATCTAGAGGGTAGGTGGATAGCCGAACCGTCATTAATTGAGAGTACACAGTGCTTCAATACAGCATTAGAAGCGCAACAAGAGATTATTTTACGGAGTGGGTTGCTTGTGTAAAAGGTTATTGATTTAACACCCAAGCAGCAGGCTCCTTCTTGTGAGCGCTCAGTTGTCGGCGCCTGTTGCTTCTGATTTTTTTGAACCTTGACAACTTAATAATTTTAGGCGAATTTTAACTCTCGTCAAACCTCATGCGAGATATCAGTCGTTTAAGATGCGCTAGGTCAAGACCAAATTGATGAGCAATTTTATGTTCCTCATCTTCTGTCGGCGCCGCATCAAGCGTAACCAAATAATCTAAAAACGACTGCAAATTCCCTGAAGCTGAATCTAATGCCGTAAAATTTGATGCTTCTGTTTTGGCTACTATATCCTGTAACCAATCCTGTAGTTTACCTTTTTCTGGTGGTTGCAAACCAAGCGTTTTGCAAGTTGCTACAAGTTCTTGCCCAATAAGAGCATTACCGTGCAATTGCCCGAACCAAGTATCAAATTGTTCATTAGTCGGTAATTTTATTGCTTGCTTCAAGCTAAACGCTTGTAGTTTTTTACCCAGGCGAATTCCTTCTAAAAGACTTACAGCGTTATCTTCATCTTCATGAATAACTTGGGGGTTATTTGACCCAAAAGCCATTTTATCCAAAAGCCAAATGGCAACTTGCCCTTGTTTTGGAACAGATAAATTTAGAGTTTCACAAGCAATAGCCAGTTCGGTTCCCAAAGACGTATAGCTTGCAAGCCAATCCTTTACATTACCTACTCTAGGAGTTGTAAGCCCTTTTTTAGATAAACCAACAACCTCTAAACCCAGATTTACTAGGTTCCTGACTACCATCGACAAGCTCTTACCCATGTCTGGTATCAAATTTTCAATTTGATTACGTATCTCAACATTGATATTAAATGTCACACGGTCTTTTTCCAGATTAACTGGGCGACCGCGTTTTGAAGGTAGCTTGGGGTTTGTCTCGGACTGTTGTTGGTGTTTACTCATCGTTACTTTAGTTTACCGAAACCACAAAGCATATTTGAAGCATTTATAATCAAAATTGTTAAAAAACGTAATTATATTGCAGTATTAAAAAAAATAATTGCTGCACAATAATTAAGATATGTAACAAAAATGCATCTAAAATTGTTGGGTTTGGTAATGTTGAACCAAATGTACAAAGATTCGAGATTGAAGAAGATTACTTTTTTCAGTCTCATTCATTAGATGGGAAGGTCATTATGTTTTTGATACATCAATAAAATCATGACCACCCAGGCATGAAAAACTGATTGTAGTTGTGAGGGTAGTAACTATGGCAGCAAAATTTCAATTAAGTTACTTGCGTTTTCATTCACCACCTTGACTTGTTTTACTTTTTATCCATTCCTCTATAAGCTCTCTAGATTTTTCGCTCATGTTTGTCCCTTCTCTTGCACACCAGACTTTAAACTCTGTTCTTTAGACTCAGGGAGAAAAACCCGGAAGCTAACAGTTGAGCCTTCTTTCTTACTTTCGCCCAAAATTTATAGTTCTCCAGTACTTGATTTTCCTTTCTGCTTTAACCACTCGTTCATATTTTGCTCAATTAACAAGTTGCATAAGTTGCTGACTGTCCGCTTTTCCTCTTTGGCTCGTTCCTCAAGGGCTTGCATCAGTTCAGGTTCAAGATAAATTGTTGTTCTAGGTTTTTTTGTAGGCACGTTATGACATAAAGATTGGTTATAATTCATTATTTTTGCGCCATAACCAATATTTGTCACTCAAGTGCATTACTAGTTGACATAGTTCATTACTAATCGTACCATAACAGTATTGGTAAAAAACTTCTACAAATTCCACAAGTAGGTAAACATGATTTACTGTAAAATCTTCAAAAACTTGCCAAAGAAGTCTTAAGGGCACGATATCCCTGTGCTACAAAAAGCACCTACAGTCAGAACTTTATACCGAATATCTTCTTGAAGGATTGTTACGAGTTACTTGCACTTTCATCTGGATATTTAAGTTTTCCTTCTTTTTCAGCTATTTCAACCTCTCTACGCAACAGATAAGCTGCTAAGTCGGCTAGACTCGTGCCTTCAATATCAGCCCATCTCTGTAATTTTTCGTGTGTCAAATCTGGGATAGAAACGCTTACTCTCTTAGTCACAACAGGTTTTCTTTTAATTTTCATGTTTCATCCTATCTTTGATTGAACTTCATCGTTGTTGCTATATTGATGCTGTTTAGCTGTAAAATAGTGATAAAATAGATGTAAATTTTTCAATCGATTACGAGGGGCAGAAAAACAATACCAAAGTCAACCCTTAACCTGTAGGAATCTCTGCTATGAACCAGTACAACATGCTCAAAATCCTTCCAAATCAAGGTTTAGAACCTCGGCAGTTTCTTCGCTATTGCTTCGGTATTGCTGAACTCGGCGCCGAAAGTCTCCTAGAAGAAGAAACTGATTCCCAATACCGTAAAAAATGTATCTCTGTACTGAGTTGTATTTTTGATATAGAAAGAGCGACAGTTCGTAAATGGGGAACTGACCTAAATTTTGAGGGAATGCCAAACTACTGCAAAATTGCTCTCGCTTACTTTTTTACTACTGGCATTAAATCAAACACAGTTGAAAGTATTCTTATAGGTGAATATGTACCACCAATAGTAGAACCTCAAGCTTTCTTAGACAAGATTCTGCTTGATGGTTTAACCGAACAGCAAAGAGTACAAACTATATCTCATACTGGATTTCACGCAAGCTGCATCAAAATTCTTACGCAAGTCTTACACGTCGGCGCCAGGTCTGTTCAGAAGTGGGGTCAGGACATAACTTTCAGCAAAATGCCCCGCATCCACAAACACACCTTGGGTTATGCGCTTGCTGCTATTTCAAAATCCCAACCTCAACAAGCGCAAAATTGGAACAAACGAGCAGCTTGAGTCATAGCACTATTCAATCTTGAGCCAATAGAGAAAGAGTCTTTAATAGACCGAGAAAAGGGTCTACAAAGACCAAAAAATAATAAAAACCAGAGGTATCTTAACATGACTACTACTTTTGCATCCGCTACTTACGCACAACAACACCAATTAAACCCAAATCCTACTGTACACATCGAAACCAGCACTCTCGAATACCTTCATACAGCTTTCTTGCTATACGAATACAAAACGAACTACAGTAAGCGCGATTATAAAATTCAGTTAGAGATTTGTGGTTGGAATAAAGGCAGTTTTGAAGAGAAGCGCGCGCTCAAAATTGGACAATACTTTCAAGATTTCGTAAATTGCCCACAACAACTGGCGCCAATACCAGTCACAGTCTTGTTAAAGTTGTGTTCTCCTGAATACAGACCAGTTATAGATTTGATTACAAACTATGCTCCAGGTGCATTAACCTGTGAAATCGTGCTTAATTTGATTGAAGAAAGGAAAGCACTGATAAAAGCACAAAAAGAAGAACTGCGATTTAACCCAAAAAGGAAGAAAAACCAAATATCTGGAGGAAGGCGCCTTCTTCTGGAGCAAGGTATTGTCAATTTCCTCCAGTTTGGGAAGATGATCAGCAAACAGGCGTACTAACTCAGAGACTAATAGACGAACATAATATGATTCCACAAACCATACTTAGAGAGGCTGTTGCCGATTATTATGCGAAGATAACGCAAGCTACTGAGGAGTCACAAATAGAGACTGATGAATTGATAGATGTTCCAGAGTCAGAAATATCGACTAGTTTAGAGATATTGGCGCCTTTGACTGAAAAAGCGATACAATCCGACTTAAACCTTGAAGTTGAACAAATCATTACCCCTGAAGTAGAAGAATTTTCAAACAACGAAAATCTTGATGAAGATAATTCCCTTGCTAATAATGTAACTGCGGCGCCTAGTGTTGAGGAACAAGAAACATTAGCACTAATTGAAAAGTTAGAATCAGCTACAAGTTACTACCAAGTCAGAAGCGCGTTATATCGTCACCAGACAGTTAAAGATAAAGCAATTGAGCAACTAAGCGAACCAGAAAAATCCAGAATTGAGGAGTTACTACCCCAACAAGTCAAAGCGTTAAATAAAGCAAAAGAATCAAACTTGATTTTAGACTACTACGAGCTAGAAACAGGGTCATTCCAAATATTTATAGAAGGTGAAGACAGACCTGTAAACGTTAGTAAATCAAGCGTAGTTAGCTGGCTCAAAGAACAGGAGCGAATCAACTCCATTACAGTTTGAGCAATCAAGATTTATAGTAAGTAAGACCCATCAAGTATTTCTTCGCGGTAAGGAGTCACTCGCTACCCTACGGGAAAACGTAACTATTCACTCCCCCCCAGCCTTGGATGGCGCCGGGGTTGCTTTACATTCTTGTATATATCGGCGTTCTATTGATATCAATTTTTCCTATTTTATTAATCAGTTTTTTGCACCACTGGTTGCACCAATTTTTAGATAGCTTCTTCCCTGAAAGTAAAATCCCCGGTGAAGATGAAGCAAAAGGATTATTTCCCAATTTATTTAGCTGGTGGCAGGGTGTTTATGGTTGGTTGGTAATCAACTTTTCAACAATGATTGCTATTTATGTTTTGGGTATCTTCTTGCCTTCTGCACAGTTATTGAATTTCCAAATACTAAGTGTAGATACTCTAACTGCCAAAGTTTATGATGTTTTTGCTCCTAGTATTTCTATTCCCAAGTTGATTATTCAAATTATTGTGGCTGCCTATTTATATCAGTTAGAATATTTAATTCAACAAAAATTAATCGCAGCAGGAAGAAGATAGTCAATCACTGTGTTGTGGAATTTATATATCTTAACATAGCTGACTTGTTTGGCGCCTTTGAGTGAAAAAGCGACACAATAAGACAAGACTCAACTGAAAATAATTCTTAATTAATTTTAGTTTTTTGGCATTAATGTATCTGCAATAGATAATGTATGATGTATGGGTGGATATATAAATGTTGTTTCATTATTTTCCTGTCTTCTCAGTTTATAAAACTCTTGAGTTTGCTCTTCATTAGCTTGTAATAGCTGCTCACCAGTTTTAAAAAAAGGAACCTGGTTGTGGAAATTTATAAATGTTTTAGAACACCTAAAGGTTATACCTAACCACCTACTGTTATTTGTCGAATTATTATGCGTCCTTCCATCTAAAACAATTTTATGTTGAAACTTTGCATTAGTTTGTACAGAAAATAAGACTACTGAATGATGTGATAATTTTATTTCAAATTCTTTATTACTGAGCTTATCTTTTATTTTTAATTTTCTTAATTGCAGTTCAGTTAAAGCATTTGGGTTTTCATAACAACTAAAAAGTGCAATATATGAATGTGGGTCTAAATCTAATGCTTGGTCTGAATGATAACCCATTTTACAATATCTACTATCATACACTTCAATTAATGCATTATTAAAATGTATTGTTTCTTGCTCCGACGTTACATTATCATTTATACATTTAATAATATGCTGATGTATTGACTTAAAATAGCCAGCTGGTATAGTGTATTGTGTTGTTGTTCTTACTATTGGTATACCATGTTCGTTTTCTTGCACTAAATGATTGCCATATCTGCCACTACCCACTGCTTCAAATTGCGCTGAATTATATAATTCAGTAAACGTATCACCCTGCAATTGTAGAGTAATAAGTTGAAAATCTTTGGTATTCATTATTTATGATTGATGTTTTAATTTTTTAACTAATAATTAGGTTTTAAATAATCTCCTGTATTCATACTAAAATGCACCTTGCCATATTCAATTTGCTTTTCAGTTTTATTTTCTTGAGCATAAGAATATTTTAAGTTTTCAAATGGTTCATCGGTCATTTGTTCAAGAGGCAAGTATTGTCCATTTTCTTTTATAAATGTTTGATTATTCATATATTTAGCTTCAAGGTTAGAGCAACGTACTACATACCCCAATCTTGTAGGTATTTTATCTACACTCAAGACTGATGGTTTAATTTCATGCGTATACAATCTATTGCTAGATAGTGGTATTATAAATACTGAATTCGGATACAAAACCACAGTAAATTCTTTTGCTTTATTTTCATCATTCACGCCCTCTTTTAGTTTAAACTCTAGCCTTGTTAGTACGCTCACGTTATTAATGCATAAATCAAATATATCTGTAGTACTTGGTTTTATATTCGCTATATCTAAATTATTATAAAATGTACAAAATGCTATAAGTCCATGTTTAGGCATATCTTTTGTTTTATCTGAATGTGCCTTTATCTTAGCCTTCTTCTCTTTCGTTGTTTCATCGCTTTTTAATTTGTTTTCATATATCTGTGCCAATACATGATTTAATTTTATATCATGCTCAAAGATAAATGGTAACTCAGTATTTATTTTAGATATTATTGCATGGTCAGTAGCACGAAAATTATCGGTAGGCCCTTTAAAATTACTAGAGCAACGTAATAAATTGAAATGTAGGACTTCTTCTTTTGTACATTCCTCTTCTTTGGTTATTTCAGATAAATAAATACCTTTTCTAAAGGCAATACCTCCTTTATTAGATTCAGTTAATTCTTGGAATTCATGCTCAGATTTTATTTTAGAAAAATAATCCGCTTCTTTAAATAAACGCCTATAATACACACCAGCCTGGTGTATTAAAATAGGTACATCACCTAATGAAACCTCTGTAAAATTTACAGCTAGGTTATTACTGGCATTTATCGAGCATTCTTTAATAACAAATATAGGCAGGTTACAATCTTCTATTTTCGAGATATCACCACATGCAAAAATCCTTATTTCAGATATATTTGTAGGTAGCTCTGCTAATGTATCTATTATTTTTCCGCAAAAATTTTCTTTCAAATACGTTATATTCGTATTTAAGTAATTATTATCTATTACAAGTAAATAGTTCTTGTGTTTTATTACCTTATTTTCGGGAAGTGTCATACATTTTTTACTTTTTTATTTAATCAGATAAATAGATAAAATTGGCGCCATTCGCACCTGGCTTGAAAATTTATCATCACTGCAACAAGGCGCCAATCCTATTATAGTGGGAAAAAATAACAGTTATTATCTGGAGAAAGGCGCCAACAATCACTTTCGTTGTGAATAACCAATGGCGCCATACTTTTATTATACGGTAATGTTAAACGTAATCGACCATAAGTTTCGAGTGGATTTAACGACGGCACATCTCAATCCTCGGTAAATTAGTGGTTATAAATCACTATGATTAGGCAGCAACTGATTATTTCACCCGTTATCGTCAAACTTCATGCGAGATATTAACCGTTTAAGATGCACTAATTCTAAACCAAATCGATGAGCAATGTTATGTTGTTCGCTTTCAGTAGGTGGTGCATTCAGCGTAAATAAATAATCTAAAAACGGTTGTAAATTTCCATCATGTAAATCTTCTTTTTGAAGTGCCAAAGATGATTTTTCTACGGAAAGACTACGGGTAGCTTGCCCAGAAGTAGAAGTTTGTATTACTAAATTCTGTAACCATTCCTGTAATTTTCCTTTTTCTGGTGGCTGTAAACCTAGCGCTTGACATATCATTACCAATTCTTGCCCAATCACAGTTATGGATTGCAAACTATTTAAAAATACTGTGAATTCTTCTTCAGATGATAAATTAAGCTGCTGATAAAAAAGCTTCTGTATTTCTCTACTTAAACGAAAAATGCGAGATGCTTGAAAATCTTTATCTCTTTGGATTCCTTCAATATTATCTAATCCAGGATAAAGATTATCTACAAACCAAATTCCCACACGACCTGCTTCTGGTACAGATAAACCTAAAGATTCACAGGCGAATACAAACTCAACCCCTAAAGAAGTATACGTAGAAAACATCTTATCCAAGCTACCTGCTTGAGGAACTGAATTTCCGCTTTTTTGAGCCAAGTCAAATACATCTAAGCCCAAATCAATTAAGTACCTTAACGTTTTTGACAAAGAACTACCCAGTATCGGCAATAATTTGTCTACCCTTTGCCGCACACCAGGGGCGAGGGTAAAAGATACTCGGTCAGTATCCCCTTGAGGAAAGCGTTCACGCTTATTTATCACAGGTTTTCGAGCTTGCTTTTAATCGATGTCTCACTTTAGTTTACCCAAACAACTGCTTTTTTAGTTAAAAATATTAAGTTTTATATCTAAACTCAACCATCAGTCCAAATTAATGCATCACTAATTGTTAATTAATTTTGCTTTAACAATGCACTAGTTATGCTTAGTAATGCGTTAAATATTAAGATATGTAACATTAGTACATCATTAACTAGGTGAATAGGTAAACTTTACCTAAAGGCACAAACTGATGACCTAGGCAAAATTCGACCAAATCACCTTAAAAATACTATTAGAGGTACAAAAATGTTTAATTTACAGCCTTGATTTTTCCCCTTGCTTTAATCGCTCGATGCTTGCTTAATTGATGGCTACTGTACTTACTGACTATTTCTGTAATTTTTAATGAAGACTTAAAAACCTAACTCGTAGGAATCTCTGCTATGAACCAATACAACATACTCAAAAGCCTCCCAATTCAGGGTTTAGAACCCCGGCAGTTTTTACGCCACTGCTTCGGTATAGCCGACAATAGCGCCGAACGTCTCTTGGAAGAAGAAACTGACTCCCAATACCGCAAAAAATGTATCTCTGTACTGAGTTGCATTTTTAATATAGAAAGAGCAACCGTTCGTAATTGGGGAACTGACCTTAATTTTGATGGAATGCCTAACTACTGCAAGATTGGACTTGCTTATATACACGAGGCTGGAATCAATTCAAAAATAATCGAAAGTATTCTCAAGGACGAATATACCCCACCAACAGTTGAACCTCAAACTTTTCTGACAATAGTTCTGCTTGAAGGCTTAACTGAACAGCAAAGAATACAGGCTATATCTCATACTGGGTTTCATGCAAGTTGTATAAAAACCCTTACGCAAGTTTTGCATGTCGGCGCCAGGTCTGTCCAAAAGTGGGGTCAAGACATCACTTTCAGTAAAATGCCCCGAATCCACAAACACACATTGGGTTACGCACTTGCTGCAATTTCTTTCAACCAGTCTCAAACAAGCGTACCAATCAAAAATTGGAGTAAAAAAGCAGCTTGATTGCTGTAAAGCTGGAGAGTTAGAAGAATTATTTCAATATAAAAAGCCCTCCGCGCCAAGTATCAATAAGTACGGAGAAGCTTATTACACCTAAGTAAAAATAGGGTATCTATATTATGAATCCAAAGGCGCCATTTGTACAAGCTTTTAACTATTCTCAATTTGAGAGTCAAGATTTAGCGCATAAAGCTTCCGAAACTCTTAACGAGTTCAAAAGCTTTGTTCGTCAAACGTTCGACGGCATTATCGAGATTGGACAAAAACTACAAGAAATACAAGATTCGTGTATTGCATCATGCAAAAATGGTAAGAAAGTTTTCAAGCAATGGCTGGACGACAAGCAGTTTGGTAATTCTGTTTATATAGCGAAAGCCGCCATGCAGCTTTACAAATGGTTCAAAGATTTAGACCCAAGATTACAGCGATTAATTCGTGAGAACGTTCAAGATTGGAAGGTTTCAGCATTACGTCACTTAAAGTACTTAACAGATGATTTGCTTGAAGTTGTAGTTACTTCAGGTAAGAAAACAGCCGCACAGGTTAAACAACTGACAGGTAAAATTTATTCAAATGTGGCGCCAGTTTTGGAAGGAGAGAGTGAGACAACAAAACAGGTAACAAATGACAAAAATCAACAACTAGATTGTCTTACTCCTTCGCTCCCTCCCTCACTCCCCCATTCCCTCGCTCCTGTGTTGGCGCCTGGAGTGCGGATAGTAGTCAAGAATGAAAACACTGGGTGGAACGGCTATTGTGGGATAATTACGAATGTTGCCAACAATGACGAATTTTGGGTTCTACTTGACCATACAATTGCTCAGGGAATGCAAGTAAAACATTTGCTTAAATCTAATCAATTACAAGTAGAAGGAATAAAAATCTCTACTCCCAAAACTTCCGAAACTAATCTGCTGACTGAGAAAGATATTGAACAGATTAAAGCAGAAGCTATTAGACAATACAAGAGCGAAAAAGCAGAAGAAGAACAAGGACGATTTATTGAAATACGAGACGCTGCATTAGAAGCTGCGAAGAAAGAAATTATCGCCGCTCTTCAACACGCACAAAACATGACACAAAAAGTATCCAAGTTGCTTGAGCAGTTAGATGCTTCATATCAAGAAATCGCGCGTTTACACTCCTTGCATGTTGAAAACAGCCAGTTACAGCAACGAGTAATAGAACTTGAAAATGCTCTTGTAAAAGCTTCGGAAAACAACTGGGATAATACTTTTAACGCTCAAGCGATAAAAGTTCTTAACTCTGGACTTGATAAACAATTATCACAGTTAATGTCTAAAGTTGAACTGTTAGAAAATTCAATCAAAGAAAAAGATGCTCTCATCGTTCAAATGAAGCAGCAGCAATCATTAACATCTGATAGTGATTCTGTTATTTCATCATTTGGAGAGATTGGAGAAACCCTTGGTTGGAATGGTTGGCACAGTTCTGGGTATCGCGATAGTAACGGTACGTTACATAAAGGTATAAATGCAATTAGTGCATTTGTTTCAGATTTGACGCACGAGTTTCAGCGTAAAACAGTGTTTTAATGAAATCGCCTGTGGCAAAAGTCGCTGTTAATTTATTCATCGTCATGTGCTAATAACTGTTTGGAATAAAGTTGGCGCCATATAATTACCCACCCTACAGCAAATTATATTCACTTACACAAATCAGTTAGGATATTTGTTCTAAGAAGCCCTGGATACTTTTCCCAAAATAAGGCAAACTTATTATCTGTGTGTTTGTTCTGGTTTTTTCCGACTATGACCGAAACTGCTTACAAAGCGAATACTAATCATGCTTTTGTTTTAACGGAAACTGTCACGGTTGCTGAGTTGATGCATCAAGGAGTCGCTGAGAATGATATTCGTTACTCTGTTGTAGTGGAGGACTTGTTTCAATTACGCTCTCAAGTCTCTCGTACACGCGCGCTCTCTACAATATTTAAACGTTTGACTCAAGTGCCAGAAGATTACGTTAAGTTAATTGCTACAGGTAATACTGATGTTCGTAGATATACTATTTTGTTCTTAGTTTTACGAGAAGATAGACTTTTGCGAGAGCTTATCGTTGAAGTGCTGTTAGATAAAATTAAGACTTTTGACTATATTTTAACTGCGGCAGATTTACGAGCTTTTTTTGAAGGTAAACGCGAGCAAAGTCCAACCGTGGCAGCATGGTCTGATTCAACATATAGAAAGGTAACAAGTACCACTATACAAGTTTTAGTTAGTGCGGGATTATTACGAGCAACCTCACCACGAGGTAATTATGAAATATGGTCTGTACCAATACCATCAGCATTGCGCCAACAACTTATTGCTGATGCTTTGGAGCAATACTTAACTTTGATGCTTGATATTTAGTCAACCGCCAAAGCTTTATATGCGGCATCAATGGGGTCGGTATAAAAAGAAGTTTGAAATTTTGCAAAAAGTTCTGGTGGGACACTTACCAAGTCAACGGCGCTAGACATCGGTAATAATATACGTTTGGCGCCTGCATCGAATGCGACTTGCAAGCTACCAGCTAAATTACGAACTGGGGTAATTGTACCACCCAGAGTCATTTCACCAAATATTGCTAGTTGTGTTTGAACGCTGCGTTTTAGAGAAACTGAACATAAGGATATAAACATTGCAAGTACGCTTTCTGAGGGGACACCAACTCCTTGTAGGTCTAATAACTGGACTAGAAAATCAAAATTATTTGGGTAAATGTTGCCACTGACTCGCTGTGAGTTGGCTTTGAAGTAAGAAACGGCAATATTGGCGCCATCTTTAATCTTGGCAGTATTGGCGGCGCCTGTACGAGTGATTTTACCATTACCAGGAACTGCTTGTACCTCAAGTTTAAACGCTCCAATAATTCCACTGTCTCCGGTGCTAATAAAGTGCATGTGACCGGGAATTAAAATTTCTTGACTAATTAAACTCGAACCACCTTGTTCTGGAACAGAGACAAAATGCTCGTCCATTGTTTCCAAGTCGATGTAGCTAAAATGGACATCGTAAAATTCCATCCCGCCAATTTTTTTAAGTTGTTCCTTGACTCGTCGTCGAACTCGCATTGCGTAAACTAGCGCATCACGAACATCTTCTTTTGTGTAGGAACCATCAGGGAATAACAATTTTAATAAACCCGATACAGTTTTGCGAACAGCTTGCACGTCCCTTTGCTTTAAATTATTGCCCAGTCGAAAGTATAAATCGATAGCGTCGGCAAAGCTGCGTTTACGCATTTCTCGCAGCCATTCAGCTAAATAATCAACAATAAAGCCGTATTGATTTGTAAAATTTTCAGGGCTAAATTTAGGTATTTCCCAACCAGGAATGTAAGCATGAAAACGGTCGAAAAAGGCTGTATCTATCATTGCCTCTGGAAAAGGCGCCAATAAATGAGAGGTTCTGACTAAAGATTCGACGCTTTGGTTAATGTTGCCAACAAACACCATTGATGCGGTAGCGGTAATTTCGGCTTTTCCCCGTGCGAACGAACCAGAAGCCATATAATCCTTCATTATTTGCACGCCATCATTATCGTGGAAACTGATTCCAGCAACTTCATCAAAAGCAACTACATCGAATAAACCTACTAGCCCAATACGACGGGTAGACATATTGTAAAACAGGTTGGCAACTGTGGTTTTACCACCAGAAACCAAAATCGAGTTCGGAGAAACTTCTTTATAAACGTGAGACTTTCCTGTAGAACGTGGACCAAGCTCGCAGCTATTGTAGTTATTTTCGCACAGGGGAACTAAGCGGTTGAGTAAATGCCATTTCACATCTTCAGAGAACGTAGTCGGTTCTAAACCTGCTGACCGTATTAATAAGTCTATCCATTCATCACGAGTAAAATTCGGGCGCCCAGCAAATAGCTCCTCCATGTCAACATTGGGCATTTGGATAGGTTTGAGGCTAGCGACAATAAAAGGACTTGGTTTAAGTCCTCCTTCATACTCTAGCTGTAAAATGCACCAAATACCTCCCCCCAGAAGCTTTTGGTTTGCTTTAACAATTTCTGGGTCGATGACTACATCTTTTAAACCCAGGTTCATTAAAGTCCCCTGGTACATATCTTCTTTCTCATTGAGGGACACTGTTACTCGGTCAATAACTGTAAAACGTCCCATTTCCCGAACTTTAGATTTGACTAGTTCCGCTTCGTCGGGACGGACGTAGTTTTGAGCTAGGATATTTTTAACGCGCGCAACACCCTCCTCAATAGTGGTTTCATCGTCAGTCGCGCAGTACATACCCAATAAATACTCCAATACATACACAGGTACATTGGCGCCTTCTTTGATACGCTTGGTCAGGTCTTTACGTACTACCTTGCCGGGATAAATGGTATTTAGCTTTTGGTTGAGGTCATCCATGCTCAGAAAAATCACTCATTACTGACTAATGCTGATGGTTCTTCGATTTCTGAAATACCTATTAGGGTGACAGGTGGACGGTCTGGAAATTCAACAACAAGCTTTAACTCACCTCCCATTGCAGCAATGTATTTCCGCAAAGTCGAAAGCATCAAATCAGTACGTTGTTCAAGTCTGGAAACATTCCCTTGGTCAACTTGAAGAAATTCTGCCATTTGTTCCTGAGTTAGCTTAAGTGCAAGTCTCAGTTGCTGCCGTGTCATTTCCTCTGCAATAAGAAGATTTGCTTCTTCTTCAATCTTTTTTCGTCGTTCGGGCGACAATTCTTCTAGTTTTTCTTTTAAAGTTTTACCCATAAGTTACCATCACTTTTCCTCTTGTTCAGCCTTTAATTGAGCCAAGTGGGCATCAAACCTGTCATCAGCTGTTTTGATAAGTTGATTATAAAAACGACTTTCGCTACTGCCTGACTTATCCCCTGCTACCAGTAGTATTGCACACCGTTCTGGGTCGAATGCAAATGCTACACGCCAGACTCCATCCGCTGCATTAAACCTTAATTCTTTCATGTTGCTATGCCGCGAACCATTTAATGTGTCAACATTAGGTCGTCCTAGCTCAGAACCGAAAGCTTGCAGTAGACGAATGCGAGCGAGTATTTTGTCTTGCACTTTGTTTGGTAGAGCATCAAATTCTGGCTCAAAATCTTCATGAAATTCAACAACCCAGTTCATTAATTATGCGCTCAAATACATATGTTTTCAAGAGTATATTAGATTTTGTTTAGAACAAACTTATGTTTAAGTTTTGTGTCGTTATTGGCAAAAGAGATTAAAAGTCGCCAAAGTCGTTTGTAATGCCTAAACTAATTGTCCAATTCTCTCGCAATAATTCGGTATCGTCGTCTGCGTCACGCACTATTAATAACGCGCGTGTGGGAGGATTGGAGGTTGAGACGGTTAAGCGTATGGTATTTTCTCGGGAGCTAGGGTTAAGACTGCTGCTATTTAATTCTATTTTTGGGATGTCGGTAATAGGTTGGTTTGTTTGGGTATCGTATAAAGCGACTGTTACCTGACGCTGGCGCCATCTTCCTTCAACAGCATCTTTTTGCACTAATGTCAAGGTAAAGCGATTATTTGTAACTCTTCGCTCTCTGGCACTTACAAGTACACCGACTTTTTGGGCAGGTCCTTCATCTCCTTTTACTGCTCGTTGGTGATGGTAAGTTATGACGGGTACACATATTTCTTGTAGAGAGGCGCCACCATGAACGAATTGTGACCCGGCGCCTTGTATACTAAATCGTAATGTCCCACGTGGTACTATTGCTATAGTGTTTTCTGCATAGGGTAAGGTAAAGTGTAGTAAACCTGTTTCATCTACTTTTTGTGTTGTAAGTAAGTAGCGACGTTTTTTCTCTAGTATTGCTTCACTATTTGGAATTGGACGTTTATCTGGTTCTTGAATAGGGCGCCGTTGATATAAAAAGCCGTGGTCTGTAGTTACAAATACATTTGTACCGTTGAGGGAGTTACATATTCTCTTTACTAAACGTAATAATTCATTAATTGCGTCTTCGCAAGCGTTGAATACTCTACTTTCAGTTGGCGCCTTATCACCAGTTGCATCGATGACGTTATGATAGATATATATTAAGCGATAGGGACGTATGGCGTTTCTACCTTCGTCAACAGTCATTTTGAGTAATTGATCAGCATCAATTACTGTTGCTTCAACACCGCTGTTTTGGGTGAGTAACTTTTGACGGGCAAGGGAACCTTTTGTACTGAGTTTATCGACCTGGACATCATCGCTGTTAGGTATTAATTCTAACTTTTTACCTGGTAATAATGCTGCCATTCCCAAACGGGTAACGCTGGGTAATACACCAAACTGTGCTGTTAAATTAGTTTCACCACGTAATTCTTTTCTAATAACTTCTTCTAGTTCGCTAGCAACTTCGTAACGTAAAGCATCGGAAACAATAACAAAAGCTTTTTCAGTGTCGCTACGGTCGAATATTGGCAAAACATTTCTAGCATAAAACTTTGTTTGTGATGGCGCCTCATTTAATTCCCATTTTTCACCCAACACATCTGACCATGCTGACCCAAGTTTATCAAGGAACCATTGAGTGTACAAGTTTTCGATATCTTTGATTAAATCTTCTTTAAGAATATTACCTTGTGCAGCATCGCTGTTAACGATAAAATGACGATAAGCACGGTCAAATTGATATAACTCACTCGCATAAGCTTTAAATAGAGACAGTGCAGGACGATGAAAACCTTCTCGATACTGCCATCTAAGTTCGAGTAAAGTGATTGCTGCGTCTATTGCATGGTAAATTGCTTGGTATGTAGGAAACCAAATTAAAGTCCGACGTGCTGATAACCAAGTTCGCCAAAGTGCCAAGTCAACAATTTGTTCTTTGATTTGGTAACGTAGAGTTTGAACACAGGTACGAATTAATACTTTCTCTATATCCTCAAAGCTGGCTGCTTCGTATAAAACTTCGGGTTCTAAATCTTGTATGGTATCAAATATATTAAGTTCTTCAGCTACCAAATTACTTAACTGCTGCCAACGTTGAGAGTCTTGTTGGTCGCGTATCCACTGGTCGATAAAAGCATAAGCACGTTGTCCAGGGACTATAACTAAGTTTACTAACTTTTTGGGAATGGCGCCGCGTAGTGATTTATCGAAGTGGGTAACGAGTAAATGAACAAATAACTTGTTTAAACTGGGGTTTTGTTTGGGAAAGTCAGTATATTCTTGAACTATTTCCCAAAATGCTTCTGCGGAGACAAAATTTTCTATTTCTGACCAAAGCGTATTATCTGACTCTAATAAACCAGCCATTAGCACACGACGAATAACCAAACCAGCATCGGGCACCTTTAAACGCACAATAACCGAAAGCATAGCGATAAGCAACGCGCGTTCATCGCTATCAGGAGAAATTCGCATTGCCTCCAAAGCTTCTTTGCGCTTGCGGTTACTGAAGAATTTTAGATGTGAGTTGATGACCTGTTCTAAACGACGCTGACGTAACCCTAAATCAGCATATATTAAAGCAGCGGGGTCTGTAGAGAAAGTTAAACCGCTTTTTTGAATATCAAACAACCAGTTATCTTGGGGGTCTGGTTCGGCAAATGGTGCGTATAGTAGAAAATTTTGGTTGGGCTGTTGGATAGTAAACTATATTTTACAGTAAAAGGGGTATCAGCGAGTTGGATTTTTTCGGCGCCGTCGAGTTGCAGTTCGTTGAAGACACTGGTAAATTGTTGCTCAGGGTCGTACCAAAACACTACCCGTCGTTCTGAGTGTGACCAACGGGCAGAATCTTGAAATAGGTTTTCTAAGGTGTTTTGGATACGAGTTGTGTTCATGGGGTGGTAAAGTGGCAACGGATGATGAACGGATGTAACGGATGGGTTATTTTAAATAACAACGTTGGCTGGAATGGGACTTAACTTAACAATTGTAGGTTGGGTGGAGGCTTTGCGTAACCCAACATAAATAATCGCGTCTCTGTTGGGTTCCGTTCCTCCACCCAACCTACGATTAAGTTTTACGTGCTTAAGTAACCGACATTCTACCCTACCCAATTTTATCGACGCCTTCATGACTCACTTTTACTATTTATATACAATTTGATGATGCGTATTCAAGTTTAAATTAATAAAATCAATTATATTAGCTTTATTTTTATAATAATTGTCACAAAATTCATCTAGCAACACATATTTAATTAGTGATTGTGCCATTGCTTCGGTAATATCATCTTTCAAAATTTCATACTTACAAATCAAAGTCTCTTCTTCAAGCTCAAGCACAGGTATTTTTATTACTTCAGTTCTGGGCAGGTTATGACCATTAGAACTGCGTTGTAATATAACATGATATCCAGGCATTGTTACTTCAGTATATACTCCTTCATATTGAGTAATATCTATATTATCAAATCCTTTGCCGTGGTCATTATATCTGTAATTAAGCTCAAGTGCTGCACAAAAGCTATTAAGACTATTTAATAAAGCATTATAATAAGGATAAGCATCCGAAAAGCGTTCGTTTTGAAGATGAGCATACAAAGTTAATTCTGGCTCTCTAGCTAGAGGTACTTGCGGAATATCTAAGCCAGCTTTTGCTAAACGTACAGATGCAATTGCGATTAATAAAGACCCAATTGTATCATTTTTACCGTGGAGAAGGTCATCTAGTCCAGGTAAGATTAATTCCGCTCCTGGCAATTCTTGAAGCTCCATTATTTATCGCTCCCTAGTGTATTTTCGCAACGTTCAATAAATTCTTCAACCCTGCTTTTCAAAACATCAGGATTGAGGGAAGGAAATCGTATTAATTCAGGTTCAATCGCGTTAAAGCAACTACGTAGTTCTTCGACAGAAAATAATTTTTGTTCGTACATAGCTTGAACATCATCAACATCACGGTTATATCCCCTAGATAGCTTAGAAATAGCTTGAGATATAAAATCGTAATGATAAAACGAGATTTCACCTTGCTTTCCAATAAAGATGCTTCGATTACGCCATCCAGGCAGTGGAGGTAAGAAGTCCTGGGGGGAAGCTAGTTCAATATTAATGTCCAACTGTTGTTTAAGTTTGGCGAGCGCTTGGAAAATACCTTGGGGTTCTGGGTCTAGACGGATATCGATATCTACAGTAGAACTGCGCCACCCAATAAGTAAAGCACTGGCGCCACCTGTAAAATAGACACAGCCAGACCCACGAGCTTCTCTACCTAGGGCTTTCATGAGTTGTTCAATCTTTTTTTGATCAACATTTGAGCGCATAACTTTTTATTAGCGCAAGGCACTATTTCAAGTTTAGCATAAATCATAACGTAGGTGAAGAAATGAATTTTCATTTTTTGGTAAAAAACCTCTGTCACTCATTCATGCTTCTGTTTTCAACAATTCTAATTTCCATTGTGATGCCTTTTCCAAGTCAGCCATTTTCAAATCAGACCCTTCATATACTAACCCCTTGAAGCGAGTGTAATTATAAGCTACCCCGTCATCTAAATCAAGCTGAATTCTGGTATCAGCAAGGGTTTGCAGTTTTGCCTGATATGAGCGCAGTTCTAATTGTTGCTCTTGTAATTCCTTCAGGCGCCTAGTTGCTGTTTTTTTGGCGCTGCTAGAAGTTGTATTATCTAACTGTTGTTGCGCGCGGGCAATTTCTCCATCTAATTTTACCTGTAATTCCAACACATAATCGGTACGAAGACGCGCGAGAGTATCTTGGTCGTAACGGTGGAGATATATTAAGGCGCCGAACGCGCGTTTTTTACCACTATTAAATAACCAATATATAGGACGCTTTTTATAAGTTTGGATATGGTCAGAAATAAATTCCTGCATGAAATAGCGACGAATACGTTCGAGAGAACTTTCACCGTTTCTTAGTGTCAGTGCATTGGCAATAAAATCAAGGTTTTCGGTAAGAGTTTCGGAACTATAGGCAATGCGGATAAATTCAACAAAGCGGTTAACTATATCATTGTCAAAGTACGCTTGGTCGGTAATGGGGATAATGGCGCCTGTATCAGCAGGAAAGATTTGGTGTAAACTAGCGTCAAAAGCTTGTCCTGCGTGGGTAAGTCCGGGTTTGTCGAGAGAGTAACGTCCCATCATACAACCAACTGCGTAGGAAATGAGGGAACGAATATCTCGGTTTAAGTCTGCGCGACGGATAGTAATTTGCTCATCGGGCACTTCTGGAGTTAGTTCGTCTTGCAGTCCGTAAGCTTCTATCCAGTAGCGGTTATTTTCCTCTTCGAGTTTTTGGAGTTCGCGAAAAGCTGTTTCTGCTTGGTTTTGCCAGGTGGTGAAACCTTGGGAGAGATGCGGGGTATTATAGCGTAGTAGAGGATGGGTTTGGAAGTCCCACGAGGTTTCAAAATTGTTCCAGTCTTGGCGGCTTATATTAATAGCTTGCTCTGCTATTTGGTTGCTATCTGAGTAATCTTGTAAAGTAAGAATAGGAAGGTTAGCAACATTTCCAACTTGAAAATTAAGTGTTGGATTCATTGCACCCATAAAGATAAAAGCCAAATTTGAACACAAAAAAGAAGTTAACCATTTGAAATCCTCAATTTTAGGAAATAAGGATGAGCCTGCAACATCAAATATAAATCCTTGTTCAGAAAAGCGAACACCAAAATAAGAGGAACTGATGAAAGACCATGTAATTGAAGGTTTAAAATATAGCTGTCTGTTAATAACTCTTCCATTAGAGCCTACAGATGCTTCTGGTGTATTGTCAATATAATCGCAAATTGTCTTACCACGATATTCATAATTTACAATATAATTATTATTCCCAAACCAACGACGAAACTCACCACCCTTATTATAAGGAAACCACTTATTTTTACTTTGAGCCGCTTCATCCTCCGAGGCATAACTAAAACCTATTTTACATAATAAAACTTCATGCCAAAGCCTTAAAAAATAATCATTATTTGTAGTTGCCATACCTTGACGAGGTTTTGCTATGTCCCCCAAAGGAATACCAGTCATAAATATATTCAATATCTGCTGACTAATCCAATAAGCAATCACATTCCCTGGTATCTTTTCAAAATCTGTTGATTTAGCATAATAAAGATAACCACAATCAGGATTATTGATTGCTTCTAACGCTTTTACAGGTTGTAGTTCTGCTCCATAGAAATCTTTTAGGTCGATAAAAGTTCCTTAATTATCTGCATCCTTAAAAGCTTCAATTAAACTTTGCCAATCTTTAGCATTCAACTCATCGGCAGGTGGTAAAGTCTGACTATGGGTAGGACGCACAGTTGTAATATTCAAAGTAATTGGCTTTCGTAAAATTCGCGAATTCTTTGCCCTTGCTTTCATGAGTACCGCAAAACTTGCTAACTGTGCCGCGCGCTCATCAATATCCAAGCCATGTAAATTGTGTGTTAAAATTAATGCATGAATGTCTCGTTCTAAATAACCCTGTTCCTTATAAATTTCAAATAGTAGGTCGAACGCATAAACTAATATGTGCCCACTTCCACAAGCCGGATCCATTACAGTTAATTCTTGAGGAGTTAAAGAGTTAGGAGTTAGGAGTGATGAGTTAGGAGTTGTAATTTCATTATTTAGATTTTCTATATAATATGGCATGAATTCCCGCAAGTTTGACTCAGGATGTGCTTCTAACCACAACCTTCCTAAACTATTCTCTACCATGTACCGTACAATCCAATGCGGTGTAAATAGTTGTGTTGCTGCGGGAATATCTGCGGCTTCAACCTTAGATTTTGCTCCTATCACCTCATCTTTGCGTTCAGATATATAAAACTGGTATAGCCAACCAACTACTTCAATATCTTGCCAGTCTTCTTCTGGTATGTCTTTCACCAGGCGCCGAATTATCGAATCTTGGTTTAATAAGTTCCCAGGTAAAAACAGCGCTTGATAATTTTTCTTGGGGTCAAATAATGCTGGTATTCCCGGCGCCAAAGCATCGCATTGAGCAATTAATAAGCGACGATATAAAAATTCATCGGGGTTGGGGTCATTATTTGCTTCTTTACGCCATTTATCTAAAGTCGCTAAATCTAAACTTGGTAAGTCTCCCGTTTCAGCAATGGAACTAGCTTCCCGCAGAATATCTGGGTCTACGAAACTACCATCGCTACTACTCAACACTCTTCCTATATATCCATTCACCTCCATAAACCGCAGTGCTGCCAAACGGTTAAACCAGGTGTAAGCTATTTCATCTATTAATGCATCTACTGCTTGCGGTTGGCGAGAAACCTGCATTAAGTCTTGTAAATGCTTCCATAATTGCTCGTATTGCTTTGCTGACTCTATGTCTAATGTTTGACCTGCTACTAATAGTCCCCCTGTAACCGTTTGTGCTTCTATGATGTTGTTGCGTGTAATACCGTACTGGGTTGCACGCGCGGTTACTTGTTCTCGAAGGTAGCGACGTGCCCAAATGGCAAAGTTTTTAATAGCACTGCGGTTCATAGTAGAGTTAGGTTTATAAGTAAATATATAACTAGATATTCTTCCACATCTTATAAAGTTTCCAACAATAGCCTTGGCGCCAATTTGGACAACCTGTACTGATGCTATTTGTTCAACGCACAATGGATTTAAAAGAATCGTCCTAAATAGAGCGCTAGCAAATGACTGTAATTTTCCGAGTATTTTTTCTGTTGCGAGTATTTCGAGTATTGCGATATACTTATAGGGTATAACCCCAAAGCGCATTGTGCGCGCAAAGAATGTGTATGGCTGACTATCGCCCCATCGAACCTTATACCCCTACCTCTGAGGCAATCACACTTGCAGGTCAAGCATTGGAATCTATCTCGGCTTTTATCGCTAATCCGGACGATACTATCACGCTTGCAATTCTTGATGGCGCCATGCAAGATACCCGCATCACCATCCCAAGCGGCATGTTTCAATTGATGGTGAATGTACTGCAATCAGTAAGCCGTGGTGAGCCTGTGACTATCTTGCCTCAAAGTGCTGAACTCACCACCCAAGAAGCGGCGGATATATTAAGAGTTTCACGTCCCTATTTGGTAAAACTATTGGATGAAGGCACGATCCCTTCACGAAAAGTGGGGATTTATCGCCGCGTACTGCTCCAAGACCTGCTTCATTATCAAAAAACTGAAAAACAACGACAATCTGCCATCATGTCCGAGTTGACCAAAGAAGCACAGGATATGGGGCTTTACGATTTACCATGACCTATCCTGTAGCGCTTTTAGATGCGTGTGTTCTTTTTTCTGCACCGTTACGTGATTTACTTATGTGGCTAGCCATAGAAGGTGTATATGTACCAAAATGGTCAGAGATGATTCATGAGGAGTGGGTTCAAAATCTCCTTGAGGCACGTCCCGACCTCTTACCAGAGCGTCTTGAGCGTACCAGAAACCTCATGAACACTCGTAATCCAGATGCAATGGTAACAAACTTTGAACACCATATCCCCAACATCATCCTGCCTGATGCAGATGATAGACATATCGTAGCGGCTGCTATTACGGGTAACTGCGATGTTATTGTCACCTTTAACCTGAAAGATTTTCCCAATTCCGCCCTTGCGACCTATGGACTAATCGCTGTGCATCCTGATAGTTTCATCCTACAATGTTTTGTAGGTTCTCCAGACTCAAGCCTTACAGCACTACAACAACAGCATGAAAGTTTACGCTCTCCTCCTTGTACGATGGCTGATCTCCTGCAAAAGCTTACTCGTTGCGGTTTATCAAAAACGGTTACATACCTACAAATGGAGTGTGGTTTATAGGCAGGAAAGGTTATTTAACACGCACACGGTTATTTTACTGAATTTTGTTTATTAAAGCATTTCGTAACGCTGTTAAATATTCTTCCACATCTTATAAAGTTTCCAACAACAGTTTCGGCGCCTGGTAACAAATATTTCTGTTTAGATGAAAATAAAATCTAAGGTGCGATCAGGCTATTAAAATTCTAAAACGAAGCGCAATTACTGGTAGCCTTCACGCACTTTACTAATGAATGGCTTTTTGGGTTCCGTTCCTCCACCCAACCTACGATAAAGTAATTCGTCACAATGGTTAGATATATTAAGTTTGTAGAGTTAGAGAATCTACTTTTAAGTATAGGCTTTGTAAAAGTAGCAACAACTGGTTCGCAGAAAGTTTATCAGTATCCATCATCTGGTACATTGGTTGTTTTGCCCGGTTACGAGCAACAAGCGTATGTACGAACGGTGCATTTAGTCGCTGTACGTCGGATATTGTCAGAAAATGGCTTGATGGACAGCGATAAATTCAATCATTTTCTAAACAAACTAGCAAGCTAGAAGTAACCATAGTATTTGGCGCCTCGAAGTTTTTTAGATGTTACCCTGCGAGAAAACTACGTTTACGTTCCAGATGCGCGCGAAAGCGGGATAACTCCGTTTACATACCTCAGCATGACAGTTTATGAAAGTACATTTGCTCTCCTCTCCTTGTGGGATACTGCTGCGGGCAAACTTCGCCCTTCAGGTTTTTTAGTAGGTGGCGAATCAGGGATGGCGCCAAGTAAAATGTGAACGATGGTTCACAAACCCTAGTAATTTTTTACTAATATAGGCTATAATATATAATTAAAACTTATAAAGTATTTTGAGCAAGCGGGAGTAAAGTCAGAGGATGTATGTATCAAAAACAACACTTATCTTTGATTGAAAAATGTCTAGAACATCTAGCGGAGTTGCCTAATATCCAAGTAAACTTCAGACAGATACCGCAGTCTCTAAATAACGAAGGTACTACAGGAATACTAACTATTGCCAGTAGTACAAATTCCGTAGATTATATTTTTAGAATTTTACCGAGCATTACAGAAGTTGAAGCTTTTATTTTTACCAGTTCTGACCAAATCTTTAATGGAAATAAAGAGTGCAAGCAGATTATTGTAACTCCTTATCTAACAGACTCAATTATTGAATACTTACTTAACCAAGACATCGAATTTATAGATAGCACAGGTAATATATACTTCAATAGTCCAGCAGCATACGTTTTTATTCGCGCTCAAAATAGATCAAAAGGAAAAAGTTCATCTTCCTTTGAAATCAATTCTACTACTCTAAAAATAATTTATATCTTGCTAAAGTCACCGAGTATTTTAGAAGCTCCACCACAGGAAATAGCTGCTTCTGCTGGGGTATCATTAGAGAGTATTAGTAATAATCTGAAAAACTTGTATTATTTAGGCTATCTTGAAAGAAAACGTAATGGAGGCTATTGGATAGTAAATTACACTAGACTTTTAGAGCGTTGGGAAATGGGCTATGTAGAGTGTCTACGTCCAGAATTATTGTTAGGGAATTTTACTTTTCAGCAAAAACAGAAATTTTCACTTATAGCACCTACTATTATCAACTTAGCTTCATATACAAACTTTTTAATAGGTGGAGAATTAGGCGCCGCTATAGCAACCGATTATCTATACCCTCAATCTGTAGTAATACACTTTTCTGGTAACTACGATTTAATAGTTAATAAGCTTAAATTAATACCTAGTCCTCAAGGAGAAGTAATTTTAATGCAACAGTTTGGAACTCAAAATGCTTACTTACACCAAGATGTAGAAAATATTGCAGACCCATTACTAATTCATGCAGAGCTAATCAAAGAAAACAACGATAGGTTAAATTCAACCGCTAATCGCTTGTTTGATAAATATATTGAAATTAAACGTTTATATGCTTGAAATAAATGATAAACTTAGACTTGTGCTATCTGATATAAAAAATATCAGTAATCTTCTAAAGTTCGATATTTTGGTTGTAGGTGCAGGAGCTAGAATTTTAGTGTTCGATACACAATATAATATTGAAGGGCGCGCAACAAAAGACTTAGATTTCGCTGTAAAAGTTAATGATTGGAATAATTTTGAATCTTTTAGCGTTCAAATGACTCAAGGAAATAATGCACGTTTTAAAAGAACCAGAGTAGAACATAAATTTATACATATTTCTACAAATTTAGAAATTGATATTGTTCCTTTTGGTGCGATTGCTCAACCAAGCCAAATTCTGGAATGGAGCGACGGCAATCAAATGAGTTTGCTTGGATTAAATGAAGCTTTCTCGACAGCAAAAATAATTAATATCGATGGTTTAGAGCTAAAAGTTGTTAATCCTTATGCTTTACTTGTTTTGAAACTGATAGCATGGAACGACCGCCAAGAAATAAAAGATTTAGAAGATATTAATTTTATACTTAAAAATTATAGTGATGATGAGCGTATACTAGTAGAGCTTCTGAATGAAATTACTCAAGAAGTAATTGAGTATCAAGATGGAGGAATTTTTTTACTAGGTCAAGATATTCGTAGAACATTTAACGAAACTATAATTAGTAAACTCCAGCAAATTTTACAGCGGATACTACAAAACCAAGATAGACTTTTTTCGCGTTTAATTTCTAGAATTAATGAAGAAGATTGGGATGCTCAATTTGATGCGATAGCTTACCGCTTTCAAATTTTCAAGAAAGCAATAGAATACAATTTGTAATATTGACCTTGGACAAAGTTCTTTGCTAAAAAGCAGCAGTATCCTTGTAGAAGAGGGGTTGGGGGAGAGGTTCATTCAACACGCACACGATTGTTTTGCTGAATCTTATCCATTAAAGCACTTCGTAACGCTGTTAGATATTCTTCTACATCCTCTTGGGTTTCCAACAACAGCTTAGGTGCCAGTTGGGCTACTCGTACTGGTACTATTTGTTTAAATGTGACTTCGCTTTCGTTATCTGGCGCCCGTTTACTAAGTATTTCTGCGGCTTTATCGTCTACTTTCTGTATTATTTGCGCCTTTATGGTATCGAGTTCGCTTTGATGTGCTATCGCTGAGTCTATGGTTGTTACTTCGGTTGCTGTGGCAATGAGGTTATCTACTTCTTTGGTGATGTTTGTAGCGTTTAATTCGGCAGAAACATTTTTGTGTGCTGAATAAATATATTTACCTGTTGCTTCTTTTACTGCTTGCGCTTTTTTCTGGACTTGGTTAATTTGAGCTTGCAAGACTTCTTGGACTTTTTCCTGTACAGGTTTTAGTAACATTGCTAGTTCGGGAATTTTAGCAGTGGGGTCTGGCATTGCTAAAATTTGTTTTACTATTTCTACCCGTTTGGTTAATTCCGGTTCGGTAATGTGTCGTAGTTGAGGTTGTAATGCTTTAAGGTCATCGCTGGCTTTTTGGTAAACTTTAATTTGACTACTAAAAAATGAGTTGAGTTTTTGCACATCCTCGATATGTTCTTCTATGTTATTGCGGTGTGAGCGAAACATGCGGAAAAATTCTGATGCACTATCTTTTGTTAATAAACTCTCTAGCAATTCTAAGTTATTACGTAATAATTCAGCAAATGGTAAACCAGTATTAGCTTGTTGCAACCATTCTTCTAATTGATGGCGCCTATTTTTTAAAGCATCTTTGTAAGCTGTAAATAGTAACTGTGGGTCTAATGGCGGATTACTATTTAGTAAGTCACTAGCCATGTCTTTGGCAATTTTTAAAGAAGCTGGGTCAATTTCTTCTGTTAGACGTATAGTATATTCGTCTAATCCTTTGCGTGAGCGTAATTGAGCTATTAAACCAGTTTGCCGTATGTTAACGTTACCTTGAGCATGTCGTAATTCTAAGGCGCCACTATTAGCCATTTCTGCCATTACACCCAGTGTATCAAATTCTGACCACCCGTAAGGGCGCCCTCCAAATTTACTTATCAATACTTTAATTGTCACAGTACGATAACTACGAGCTTCATCCTGCAACCAAGTTCGCATTTCGCTGTGAGCAGCACTGTTTGCTTTTTGCCCTGTAATATTTTGCTCTTGACTATCACGAGTTAAAGCGTTGTTAATATCTTGTTCGGTTTCAAAAGGGTGAGTTATATAACCAAGCTTTTGATAAACATTGCTAATTAAATAAGTAAGACCTTCAATTAAGACATTCTTAGCATCTCGGTTACGAACATCTACTTTACTACCAAAAGCAAATACATCTGCACGAGATATTAAATCTTCTAACTTGATTTTAATCTCCTCGCGTCTTTTATTATTTTCATCACTTCTCGCTCTTAATATACTTTGGATGCTAGAAGTTAAATTACTGCTATTTTTCAACCGCAAATACTCATCAGTTTTGGCTAAAGTATTTAAGTCATCTAATAAACGGTCATCATCGGGTAGTCTTACTAGTACTTCATACCCTGTTCCAGTAGACACTAAACAAAAGCTATCATCTTGTTGCACACGATAAGTTTCGGCGTTGGGAGTAATAATATGTAGAGTAATATCGCTAACTTGTTGTCCATAATGTTGGTCGTCGAGTTTGCGATTAAATTTATATCTATTACGTTGGGTATAACGCAATTCCTTATCAGGAAAAATTGACTCCCAAACCATTTTTTGCAGTTCAGTTATAACTCTTGCTGGGTCAACGGAAGTATTTTTGATTTCTCTACCAACATCTTGCTCTTCATAGGTAAGAAAAGTATATTCATCGGTGTTACGTTGAATAAGGGTTTGTCGTTCTAAACGCTGTAATGAAGCTTCTACCTGCTGACGTAATAATATTCTATCTTGGTCAATTTCACTTAGACTTAAAGTAGTCAAGTTATCTAAGTTTGCCCTGATTTCCTTAACGTATTTAATCATGAATAATGTTTTTAGTAGTTCAACATCGAAAGCTTGAAGCTGAGAATTTTCTGATGCTTGAATAACTACTTGGCTAATGGAACTATCTAAAAACCCTTCTACTGCGGTGTAGAATGTGTGAAATGGCGCCAATACACCAAGTTCTTTTGATGAAATAGCTTGCGATGCTACCTGAAACGCATCAAGCAACGAACGTTCACCCGATGCTAAGTGCTTACCCGCTGAACCCATTACCCGAATTTGGGTAAACACCTTTTGTAAAAGTGTAAATTGATAAGGTATGAAAGGATAGGAATTAATAAAATCTTCTACAGAGCGATAACCAGACATTTCAGCACTATCTGTAAAAGCAATTTGATTTTTTAGGATAGCGACTTTTTGATTATATAGATTTTCTAAGCTAGTGCGCGCTACATCTGTTTTTGCTAGTAAACGTAATTTAATTACTTCGTCAGTATTTGCCGAAGACAAACTCAGAGGACGGTAAAAGCGACCGACTATTTTAGAAAAATCATTACCCCTAATTCTATTTTGGGTAATTTCATCCATCGCTTCTTGCGAAGTTACCACAACCCAAGCTCTTCCTTGACATTGAGTACCCAAGTCTTCTACTACTGTTTGTAAATTGAGCATCAAATCAGGATTTTCGCCAATATACTGCCCAACTTCATCCACCATAAACAATAAACGATGCTGTTTACCCTTATTGCTGAGATAATCTTTAACTTGTTTGGCAAATTTATCTACACTTAGGGAGTAACTTTGTTCGTTAAAATCCAACAAACGAGTCGCTGCATCCAAACTCATCCCAGTGCTAGCTTGCAAAGCCTTAATTATATCATCCTGATAAAACCCCCAAGCATCGCGGTTTTCCTTCCATTCCAACCCACTCTCTGCTAAAAAAGCTTGTTGAAAATCTACGAATTTACCTTGCTTATCCAAGTGACGTTCAAATTCAGCAATTGCTGGTACTGCTCCAAAATATCCTAAATAATCGTCAAAAACCTTCTGAAATACCTTAACAATACTTTCTTTATCATTTTTACTATTCGCGTCTGCTTTCGAGTCAATATTAAATAAAATTACATCCACAGAACTATTTGCTGCCTGTGCTATACTCGCGCGCAGCATTGCATCGGGTATTCTGACATCATCGAAAAAATCCAACGCGCGTTGGTTGCCCAATGCTTGATTAGCTAGCAAATAAGATAAAATCTTGAGAAAATGCGACTTTCCTGAACCAAAGAAACCTGAAATCCATACCCCCATCTTATCAGTAGGATTACTTAGGGCGTTTGTATATCGTTCAAAAAAAGTGCGAAAATGCTTATCAAGTTCGCGCGTGACAACGTACTCTTCCAACTCCTGACGGATGTTCTCGCTGTCTTGTTGCCCAACCTTTATTACACCGTTAATATTGCGGTGGATATCTTTTTGGAAGAGTTCGACGATGTTCATAGGTAGCGTTCTGTATGGGGAATTAACGGAAAAGCCCGGTAATAATTGTCATCCTTGAATGTATTAAATAAGCGTAACTCACTTCCATCGTAAGAGCCAGGAAAAAACATTACCAATGGCACTTTATCTAGAATAGGGTGTAAATTATTTAAAATTGTGTGAGAACGCAGCAACGGGTAACTGGCGCCGACACCTGTCATTAATATAAGCTGTTCTGAGCCTTGTATTTTTCTCTGAATATAAGTAATAACCTGCTCTGCACGAATAAGGGGTGTAATAGTTTTAGCCAAAGCAGCATTACCCTTACTCGCTTCCAACTCAAAAGTCTTTTGCAGTACCCGACGCTCCTCTAATATGTTGAGAATCGTCTTATATAAATCAACCTCTATCACATTAATCTGGTTTGGTGGATTTATTAATTCGGATTTTAAGCGAATTACATGCTGCTGTACTAATGGCTCATACTCAGGTTCATAATCAAAAATATAAAAGCCAATCTCATTGCCAATACCACGATTTTTTAACAACCGAGGGTCTTGCAACTTGGGCAGAAGTGCATCTAAACGTTGATAGATAGTTAGTACTGACATAGGTTACGCTGTGTTTTTCTCTGGTAGCTAATAAAAACGTAACTTTTATTGAACCAAAAATATCTCATACAAGCTTTTTTATTACTGATAAGTACTATATGTTATTTTAGCTACTCTAAAGCCAAGTTGATATAACCTAAGTATGACTCGGTGGCGCCGAGCCAGCTAATGTGACTAATTGTTTATGTAACTACGATTTCAGCAAGAAGGCAAGCGCACTTACTGAAAACCTACACTAAGGTAAATCAGCTATTTTTGACTTATTACCCAGACACAAAATCATCTAAGTAGACAGTAATAAAATGTATAATTTATATGATAAATTTATTTGAAGACACTGAAAGACGGAAGTTAGCACCGAATAATTATCTATATTACGGACTGTAAGCTGAAAAAAATTACCAATTTCCCCCACAAAACTAATTTTGATTAGTATAATTTAAAGTACAGGCAATTATCAAATTTTTAAGATACCTTGCTTTTTCTATAAATCTCTGGCAGGCTGTTAACTTGGAGCGGCTGGTTAATTTACAATGTCATAGTTTATTGACAATTAGGCAAAAGCTTTGTGAGTCAAGGAAAAGCCAATTGTGAGAATGCCAGACATGTGGTTACGCATCACCGCAATAATTAACAGCAAAGTAGGGACTATAAAAGGGGTTGAACGCGATGGTTAAGGAGCAGTTGAAACAAGGGAGTCAAGAACACAATTATCCAAATATTTCGCCGAGAGAAGAATTGGTAATGCTTGCCCTTCATAACAAAGAACTCTATGGCTTACAGATTCCAAAGGCTATGGAGGAAGCTAGTGATGGGAACCGACAAATGGGAATTGGCACGCTTTACCCAGTACTTCATTCTCTAGAGAAAAAAGGACTTATCCAATCAAGATGGGGAGATGAAAACCGTGAAGAAAGAGGAGGCGCCAGAAGGCGTTATTACAAACTCACAGGAAGTGGAGTTGCGGCCCTGGAAGAAATCCAATCCTTCCGTGAAAAGCTTATTCAATGGCAACCAGTTTAATGAAGGTGACGGAATGGAGATAGAAGATAACGATTGGCAGATTGTAAGAGAAATCCACCATTGGATAAGGCGACTTCAGCCTATTTCCGGGTCAAAACCAAAGGAATTGACCCAATCAACTCACATACAAGTGGCGCCAGTAGAAACAATTCAGAGGAGTAGCAACCCAGCTTGGCTTCCACTCCAACCTGTAGCTATTCCTCAAATTTCGAGTATTATATATAACAGCACAGTAATCGTTGAACAAAATGATGCCAACCTTGATAATATAGAAAGGATAGACAAATTTATCGAGTCTGCTAATGTAACATCCGATAAATTAGAGGCTCTAGATAAAACATTAGAAAGACAATCTAGAATACAGCAAAAACTGCAAAGAAGCTTAACACCAAATTTGTATGAAACATGGGTAAGCAGATGGATATCTTATCTACTTGTGATAAGTATATTACCTAAAGATAGATATGAAGAGTGGTTAGGCGATTTGTATGAAAATAATCAAAAAATGATGGCAAATAATTATCCACGCTGGTATATTAACGCTACGAATTTTGTCTTGTCACTAGTTTTAATTTTCTCTGCTACAAGAATAAAATTATCTGACTTATTCATAGCTTTTAAGGCAAAAAGAGAATAAACTCTCATATAGTCAGTAATATTAAACATGTTATTGCTGTCAGAAAAAGCTAACATGTTCAATATTTTTGATAGCATTACACAGTTTGTTACCGTTAATCTTAAATGTACTTGCAGTTGAAGATGTTGGTTAGTATATTATTGCAAATAATAACAATAAGATATTAAGCAATTGTATTTGAAAAAATTATGTAAGCGCATAAAAATTTAGCTGTTCTACTTGCAATTTAGTACAAAAATAGTAATTACAAATCATAGATTATGACTTTACTTGCAACTTTTGTAGGTATAAATCGTTATGCCGACAACAATATTTCAGATTTAACTGGCGCCTCAAGAGATGCTACTGCTCTTTGGGCTATCTTCTCAGATTCAATACCTGATATCAAAACGCATTATTTGCTTGATGATAAAGCAGATAGGGTAAGTATTATAAATGCGCTTGATGATACCTTTAACCATGCCAAACCTGATGATACTGTTCTTTTCTTTTTTGCAGGTCATGGGTCTCCAACACACCATCTTGTTCCTCACGATGCCCAATACAAGGCATTAGAGGAAACAGGAATTTCAATGAATGAAATAGCTAAATATCTAAGTTCCTCAAAAGCTCGTATTGCTATTGTCATACTTGACTGCTGTTTTAGCGGTGGGGCAACTGCTCGTGTGCTACAAAATATACCTGCCCCACGTAACGGTATGACTACGGTTACGAGTCTGCAAGGAAAAGGACGTGTAATTATAGCTGCTTCTAAAGATGACCAAGCAGCTTACGAGTTCAAAGGGCATGGTCTCCTAACACAGGCGCTACTAAATACGTTTAAGCATCACCCGACTGGTATAGATCTTGGTGCAGTTATGGATGAAGTAACCCAGTGGGTAAGGGCTGAAGCTGGTCGTTTCGGTTGGGATCAAACTCCAGTAATTTTCAATCTTGTTGAAGGTGGTGTCAAGTTTCCTGCTCTAAAACCTGGAACTCTTTATGCACAAGCTTTTCCAGATACATTAGGTATTAAAGTAAGCGCGAATATAGAAGATTTAATAGTTTTTGGTATTCCTTCTCAACTAACTAGTGCATGGAAAGCGCAGTTTTCTAATGGTCTCAATAATCTTCAACTAAAAGCCGTTAATGAGTATCGAGTTCTTGATGATCATTCTCTACTGGTGGCAGCCCCAACCAGTTCTGGCAAAACCTTTATTGGAGAAATGGCTGCCGCTAAAGCTATTGCGAAAGGAAAAAAAGCGCTATTTTTAATGCCTTTTAAGTCTCTTGCAAACGAAAAGTATGAGGACTTTGAAGCTTTGTATGGTCAAAAATTAGGCTTCCGAGTTATACGCTGCACTGGTGACTATTCTGATAACACCACTCATTTCGTCGCAGGAAAATACGATATAGCGCTTCTCACCTACGAGATGTTTTTAGGATTATCTATCAGTGTTCCATCGCTAATCAACAAAATTGGACTGATCGTGCTGGATGAAGCACAGTTTATCACCGATCCTGAACGCGGTATCACCGTTGAACTTTTACTAACCAACTTACTAACTGCACGCCAACGTGGGGTTGAGACACAAATTTTAGCATTATCAGCCGTTATTGGTGACATTAATAATTTTGACAACTGGCTGGGATGTGAAACACTTTTCACTAAAGAGCGACCAGTGCCTCTTATTGAAGGAGTTTTAGACAAGAACGGAGTATTCCAATATCTTGATCTTGACCAGAAGGAGTGTACAGAGCAATTCTTGGCGCCTTATGAGATTTTACAACGTGGGAAAAAACCGGGAGCGCAGGATATTATTGTTCCTTTAGCCAAAAAGCTTATCTCACAACAAGAGCAACTACTTATTTTTCGTAATCAACGCGGCAGCGCTGTCGGCTGTTCTAAATATCTCGCAAATGAACTGGGGCTTCCACCAGCAACAAAGGTGCTGGCAAAGCTTCCAGTTTATGACCCTTCGCTTGCCTCAACCAAATTACGCGAAGCTCTTACAGGTGGAACTGCCTTTCACAATTCTGATTTAATAAGGGAAGAACGTTTGGCAGTAGAGCAAGAATTTCGGCAGTCTAAAAGCGAAATTCGAGTCCTATCCGCGACTACAACAGTTGCTGCTGGAATCAATACACCTGCCTCTACAGTAATTATCGTGGAAACTTTCTTTCATGGGGATAAGAGACGGGACTTCACGGTAGCCGAGTACAAAAATATGGCAGGACGCGCGGGAAGGTTTGGGCTTTCACCGTTTGGACGAAGTATTTTACTAGCTGACAACACTACACAACGTGAACATTTGTTTCGTAAATACGTTCAAGGTGAGCCAGAGCCAATACACTCTTCTTTTGATGCCTCTGAAATTGAAACATGGATACTTCGCTTACTAACTCAAATTAAGCAAGTCCCTAGAAAAGAAATTGTTTATTTGCTTGCGAGAACGTATGGTGGGTATTTAGCAAGTCGCCAAAATCCAGATTGGCATGGGTCGATAGAAGTTTATTTAGAACAGTTTCTTGTAAAAATAGAAACTTTAGGGCTTCTTGAAGAAGAGGATGGACAAATACGCCTCAGCCTACTTGGTCAAGCATGTGGTAGGTCGAATTTCTCATTCACCTCTGCCATAAGGCTTGTTGCTTTGCTCAAAGGTTTATCTAAAAATATATCAGCAGAAGAACTCGTAGCTTACCTGCAAGCTTTGCCAGAGGTTGGTGGATACACCTCAATCTACAAAAGAAATTTAAAAGAATCTTGTTGGGTGCGAGACATGAGTCAAAATTATGGGCACGATGTTGCAACTAAACTTCAACATAATGCAGAACACAATTTTGATTATTATGCTCGATGTAAACGAGCTGCAATCATATGGGATTGGATTAACGGGCAGTCTATAGAGTTTATTGAGCAAAAATTCTCCGTCACGCCTTACGCTGGTAATGTTGGAGCAGGAGATATTCGTGGATATGCAGATCGAGCAAGACTTTATCTCCAGTCAGCTTATGATATCGCCAACATCTTACTAGTTGGCGAAGGACTAGATGACACGGATATAAACGATCTTCTGTTGCGATTAGAGTTTGGCTTACCAGTTAAAGCGTTGGACTTACCTAACTTACCTGTAAGTTTAACACGGGGTGAATATCTATCTTTATATAAAGCTGGATATATTACAAGCCAAGAAGTGCTTCAATTATCGTTTGACCAACTGCGTCAGTTTGTAGGTGAACTAAGAGCAAAACAACTTACTGAGAAAGCAGGAACATCTACATCTTGATTAGCTTTGTTGCAAACTATGCGCTTGTTGTAGATACAGTTGAAGCAACAAGTGCCGCTTATCCTTCTAAACTTACCGAACGGCAACAGTTGCCTTTCGGTAATCCAGTTCAATGTATTCATTTTTGTTAATATCATTAAAGTACTAACAATCATGTAGATAAGCTAATTCGGCGCCTGTTTAGTATAGAGCAATGAGTGCTTGGGTTTATCATGGAAATCCTTAAACCCATGCGAAGGTTTTAATTTATACCACTGTTTATTATCTTCATCTTCCACGAGTAAAGCATTTTTCTTTATACGCATTCGTTTGTGGTTCAAACTGACGTAATTTTCTCAAAGCGCATGGTATTTTCCGAACCGGAAGTACCTCCTTAATCTTGATTATAGGCGCCAGTAAACAAAGCTGAATACGGAGTAAACTGTCAAAGTAGGGCATTTATGAAGCCAATTGCTTCTGAATTTGCCATTCAAATTCCAATTTCTCAATCTGAATAAAATTTAATTCAACTTCTTGAAGTACCTAGCAATTGGTAGCAACCCGAAACCCATTTTTTCATACGTACAACGTGCTGGTGCATGACCAGAGTCACCTCCAGTCTCAACCATAGCAATGGACATTCCTTTCTCTTTCATCCAATTGAGAGCAAATTGAGTAAGAGCGGCGCCAATCCCTCGACGCTGATAATCTGGGTCAACAGCAATCATGTAAATTTCTCCCATATTGTCCTCTAAATGGAGTTTCACAGCTACGAACCCCACAATTAAATCAGATTCGAGAGCAACCCACACATGATTGTCCGTACTTGTACAAACAGATTCAACAGCATTAAGCTGGCTTACACGCCAACCATCAGGATAGAATGAGCGATACACATCACTATTCATAGACTTTTCAATTGAATCAAAAAGTGGCGCCCATGCCCGAAGCGAAAGACTTTTTATAGCGTCAAGTTTACTATCTGAGTATGGTTCAATTCGCATAAAGATATTATGTAGTTAGCCGTACTACATAAATGCTACCACAAATTTGTTTGGTTGTTTGGTGTCAGGAAGTGTTTTTAAAAAGGTAAAAACAAGTATTTCACTAGCATCAACTGATTTTTTCGGCTTACGCCGTAGAGCGGGATGAAAGCCATTGGTACACATATATGATTCAACCAATTACCGTTGAGCAAACTTTTGTGACTAATCTAGAGAAATTCCTGAGTAAAGCTGATAAATTTGTCAAGATTTACTATGCAGGCGCCAGCGATAAAGAGGATATCCAGAAAATAATGTGCGAGGTTAAAGCGTTTGCATTAGATGTGGATTTAGAACAATTGGAGCTTGAATATCAATTGTACTGTGATAAAAAAGATTTGATGGCTGATTGCGATAAAAAAGCTTGGTGGTGAGCAAACTGGCTGTGATAAGGCTTACGCCAGGGGATGCAAATGAATAATTAGGAATTTGTCTCCGACAATGAATAAATATGACGAAGCAAAAATCTACTATCCCATCCTTCCAAGCAATTGATAGTTCGATTTTAGGTGAGTATGCTGTTGATGATTATCAAGTGCGTGTGTACTCAAAAGTATACTATGCGATTCGTGAACTGTCTGGACTTATTGCAAAGCGCGCGCTCAAAGAAGCATTTGATTGGAATGACTTTAAAGACCAGTTTTCTAATGATTTTGGTCAAGTTCAAGAAAAACGCTTCTCTCTGCAACAGTTGCTTGAGTTTGCTAACCGTAAGTTCGGTAAAACCTTAGAAGATTTGCTAGTACTAAACCAACTCTCTTGGCAACGTAGGCGGAAGTACGCAGAAAAAATAAAGCTAAACTCCCAGCTAGGAGCGATTCACACACACGAAGTCTTCTAAATTCTGTCTGATTACCGACAACTTAATACTGACATTTAAAAGGGTAATGAAGCTGATATTTATCACCCTTTTTATATCCAAAACACACGTTTAAATTACCGCTTCACGCTTTGCAATAACACTAATAACTCAGCATTGTAACACATATGTTAGAAAATGGTTACACAGTTTGGGAGGGAGCATCTCTGCTTGATAATTCTCCCATATTTCTTGTGCTTACAGGTTTTGTTTTCCCTACATCAAACCGCAGAACAGGAAGGCAAATACAAAGTTGGATACTGCAGCAAGAATTTACACCAACAAAAGCAGCGAAAGAAGGATTAGATCAAGGCATCTGTGGACGGTGCTGCTTGAAAATGAGCCAAACAGGTGCTTGCTTCGTGAATTTACTCCCAGTAAATAATATATACCATAAACAGGCAAGGGGAACTTATCGCAAATTCAGCGCCAACGAAATGGCAATGTTGGAGCGATACCGCTATCCCATTAGGATTGGTTCTTACGGAGACCCGACAGCAGTACCGTTTGAAGTCTGGGAACCGATAATCTTGGCATCGAACAAGTGGACAGGGTTTACACACCAGTGGGCTAACTGTGACTTACGTTGGAAGAAGTATTTAATGGCATCAGTTCACAGTCAAACAGAAGCGCGCGTTGCACAAAAACAAGGTTGGAGAACTTTTAGAATTATTGCCCCTGATGCTCCTTTGAGTGCAAACGAAATTCTCTGCCGTCACACGGAAGATGATAGAGTCCAGTGTGACTCATGCGGGCTATGCAACGGCGCCTCATCTAAGCCAAATATTGCTGACCCAGTTCACGGCTTAAACTGGAAAGTGTCTAATTTTATGAAGTATTTAAATCAACAATAGTTTGAGCTATTACAGATATCTGACGCTTCTGGAAAATTTGCCAGGAGCGTCTTGATAAGTTGCCATAAATAACGACTATTAAAATACATGCTGTAGGGCACAAGCGGCGCCGCAATCCTTATGCACGTTTTAATTAATACACATGTATGCAAAGGAATGTTATTTCAAGACTATACAGCGTTAGTATAGGCATTAAAAATTCTTATAAAACTGCTGCTCATTTATGGCTTTAATCGAGCCATAGTGCAGATTTAAATGCTATAATAAATACATCAAATTACAAGACTTTCATGAATCAAAATATCAATCATGATACCAAATTTTGAAGCTATCACAATTCACAAAAATTTGCCCATAACGTCTTGAGATTACATCGTTAAAAAGAAACAAATACAAACTATTGAAGGCATGTATCGCGCACATTATCCGCGTGTAGATGCTTCACAATTGTGCTGAAGAGCGAAGATATCTTCAGGCTCACGCCTATATTGAAAATGAATAATGTTGTATTTCAATCACACAAAAATATGAACAATATTACTATCAACTTTTCCCATTTTAGGGCACAATCTCCCAAGTACACATTTAACTCGCGCGTTGCCATGAGAAGTAATTGCGACCCTAGTAAATGGGCTATTGGCAGAGTCACAGGGTTACGTCTTGATGACGATAACATCTGGAATTATACCATCGTATTTGATGTGCGATTCGTTTAGGTTAGGAGCCTCTAGAAACTAGAGGGGTATGAGCCTAGTACAAAGTAAAAGACGGCTTTTACTTCTGTATAACTGTTCCTTTGATGTGGGTGACACCAAGTATCCTAGAACCGTAAAGTCCCACCCGTTAAGAGATACGTGACTCCCTACCTGCCCAGAGTGACCATACTCGGAATTATGGAGGCTAAAGCTGGGGACAGGACGCAATCAGTTGTAAAACAAGCAGGTAACAACACTGGCGTTAAAGGGGAGATGGCATGGTTAAACAAGTCCTAGAAAAGTGTCTTAACGATAAGCTACAACCTGAAAAACAAAATGTAGACTTCACTCCCTAAATCCTCACGACGTTAAATCAAAGATAGTCGTAATCTCTGAGGAGGGAGTAGGCAAAATGGACTGACCTACAACCATCAAATCAATCAAGGAACGGAACGAATAAAAACTAGGTGAGAGTCTGAGGAAAGGTCGAAACCTCGGTAAACTGACGAGAGTGTAACTCTCTCACTTAGGGTAGGATGCGGCGTAATTGCTGCAAGGTATTCAGAAAACGCAATCTGGGAGTAAAGCATGATTAGGCACGATAGAAATATTAGTGAATCTTGGCTAAAGCAACAATGGAAGAAATTTCAGGTGAGGCTTTTCCGCTTACAAAAGAGAGTGTTCAAAGCTGTTAGAGTTGGCGACATGCGGAAAGCGCGGTCAATACAGAAGCTTATTCTGAAGTCCAAAGCAGCTAGGTTTTTGGCGATTCGTCAAGTAACACAGCTAAATCAGGGCAAAAAGACTGCTGGTGTAGATGGTAAGCTTGCTTTAACGTTTAAAGAGAGGCTCGACCTCGAACTACTGTTAAGACAACCTCACTGGTATCACAACTCGTTGCGTATGATACCAATCCCTAAAAAGGACGGAAGCATACGATATCTGAAAGTACCAACCATAGCGGATAGAGCTTGGCAGTGCCTCGCTAAGTTCGCACTAGAACCAGCACACGAAGCAACTTTCCATGAACACTCATACGGATTTCGTCCAGGCAGGAATGCCCACGATGCTCAAAGACAAGTCTTTGAAAACCTTAAAGGCTCTGCAAACGGCATCACAAAAAGAATCCTTGAGTTAGATATTGAAAAATGCTTCGATAGAATAAACCACTCTACAATCATGAAAAACTTGATTGCCCCACAAGGGTTAAAACAGGATATATTTCGATGCCTAAAAGCAGGAATAAACCCTGAATTTCCAGAACAAGGAACATGCCAAGGTGGAGTGATAAGCCCCCTATTAGCAAACATTGCACTAAACGGAATAGAAGACTGCCATCAAGTAAAAGACACACAAAACAGAGTAAAATCCAGGTGTGTAAGATACGCTGACGATATGGTATTCTTCCTAAGCCCTAAAGATAATGCAGAACAATTACTTGAAAAAATTAACAAATTCTTAGCAGAAAGAGGATTAAAGATAAGTGAGAAAAAGACCAAAGTAATTGCAGCGACAGATGGATTTGATTTCCTAGGTTGGCACTTTGTTGTACAACAAAACGGAAAATTTAAAAGCACTCCCTCAGAGGATAACTTTCAAACGTTCCGTAAGAAAATCAAGAAAATCGTCAATAACTCGAATTATGGTGCAAAAGTAAAAGCTCAAAAGCTAGCCCCAATTGTGCGTGGTTGGAGGCAATACCACAAGTTCTGTGATATGAGCGGAGCAAAACATAAGCTCTGGTTCATTAGCCACCGAGCATTCAAGGTATTTAATAAAGAAACCAAACAGAATAGGTACACATCCGAAGTGCTTGCACAACAGGCATTCCCAACAGTTTCTTATTCTGAAAACGCCCACATTAAAGTCAAAGGAAATAAGTCGCCTTTCGATGGAGACTTGGTTTATTGGTCTGAAAGGAACAGTAAATTCTACGATGGGACTACCGCAAAGCAACTAAAAAAGCAAAACCATACATGTGGGCACTGTGGTCTAAAACTCACCTCAGAAGAGAAGGTACATTTACACCACATAGACGGCAACCACGACAATTGGAAACCTAATAATCTAATTGCAATACATGAAAGCTGTCACGATTACATCCACATGAGCAAAAGACGAAACGAAAATCAGAATTAGTACTAACCTGCGCGAAAACCCGTTAACCAGTTAGATAACTAAAAGTTACTTTAGTTATCGGGGAGGTAGGAAAAGTCGATTAAATCGTTAACGTCTAAGAATATCGAAAGCTGGATGATGCGAAAGTATCACGTCCAGATTGAACAGAGAGGTGCGAGGCGTAATAGCCTCCATCGACTCTAACTATCCGCTAGGTTATTGTGATGAGTTAACAGAGTCCGAGTTAGCTCCTGAAGAAGAATTTGCCTGTGCTTCTTAAACCATAATCACCTAAAATATAAAGCTACTAGTTCAACTATTGCTAGTAGCTTTTTTTTGGCTCACGCCTTTTGGGGCAGTGAAACCATATTCAGAGGTTTGAGCCATGAAAAGTGTTGAGGAAATAGTTGCAGAATTAAAGAAGTTTAGTGGTTCTGGTGTTCTGTATAAGCATTGGTTAAATATTCGCTATACCGAAGGCATCAAGCATTTAGCTGAAACTACACAAAGCTTTTGGTTAATTGATGCTATCGCTTCACATCAAACTCGACAATTATTATCGAACCCTTATTTGCAAGAACTACAGATTTGGCGCCTGGTAGTTCAAGAAAAATTAGGTGTCTTAATTTGTGAGTGGGATACTGACAAAGAAGTATTGAGGCAGGACATTCCTTACACTGATTTTCCATTGCCTACTATCAAACTTTATCTCGCTCAAAAAGTGTTGATGTTACCAAGCGAGTACTGATGTTAAGAATATACGTCCGGGGGAAGTGGGTAGTAAGCAGTCGCAAAGGATTGTTTCATAGATGCCCATTGTCCTCTTCAATAACTTAATAGGACTTTTTGAGAAGGCTTTGTATAAATAATTCTTTACCTGCTGCCCACTGCCGAAAGCAAAGCTGCCTTTATGTAATAGGTAACAGAATCATGGATAATAATGGCTTTGTTCAATTATCTCTCAACTTTTCTGTAATTAAGAATGGTACTAGAGTTCGTATTAATGGATATGACTCCCATCAATTACTCGATTTAACAAACTGTGTTGGGGTAGTTTATTTGTATAGCCAATCAACTGGTGATTACCTTGTGTACTTTCCAGGTAAAAATGGTATTGTGCCTGATACAAAGTTAATACTTAGATATCGGTGCCAGCAATTAGAAATTGTTTAGAAACGTAAAAAATAGGCAGTAGGCAATTGGCAGTCGGTGAGTGCAGCCACACGTGCGGTAAGTCAGTCCTGAAGGAGGGTTTCCCTCCGTAGGGAACTGACGCACCCGTAAGGGCTATGCCGCCGAGTGGACTGCCGAACCCCGGAGGGGCAGTCGGAACGGAAGTACAGTAAGCAGTTAATAAGGAGAATTAATTAATTCAAACAGTCTTTTTCCATCCCACTGCCGACTGCCTACTTACTACTGCCTTTGTATGCTAGTTATAAAGCATTTACAAAGCTTAAAAACATAATTGATTTGCTCACAATAAAGAGCATTTATTTTTGCTCATAGGCTCACGCCTCAAGAAGTAATGGAAATATGGTAACGGGGGATTAATTATGTTTATATCCTGTAGAACACAATCTGGAACGCTACATTCACATGAAATAAGCTCCATAGAACATCTGACTGAATTTTTCAATTTTTATCAAGCTCTGGACTACGAGTTACAAATCAATCAAAATCAGTATCATTTACTGCAAACAGGAAGATGTGGGAAAAAAGAGTTCCCAAAAATTGTATTGCAAAAAAGCGGTTATGCTCTGACTACCGAACTGACTTTAACTCAAATATCTGACGTTGAATACTTTCTAAGGCAACACCCTGCGAACACTTACCAATTGGAAATTGATACTGGTATTTACCAATTATCAAAACAATTGCCTTAACTACACGGCGCCTGTAACGCACGGGTCTTAAATACTGAGTATCAACTATGAAAAACGCTCAGTATTTTAATCCTTTTTCTTTCTTGTCCTTATTTACAACGGTAATACAATATGGCACTCGTTTTAACACACCCGCAATTTCGTGTAATAGTTCATGCACGAACTGGAGCTATTAGCGCGCGTATTTACTTTCCCGCATTATTTCTAGCTGAGTTTTATAGTCAAGCTATAGAATGGTTGCAGCGTCAGGAAATAATTTTTGATGAAAAAGACTTAAAAATTTACTCAGATGGCTCTTTCCGTATATATTTCAGAACGCAATTTTCTCCAGAAACAGAATATCTTGCGTTAATTGCAATGCTTGAAGAACAAGAGGGAAGAAGCTTAAATTAAGCGTTTGAAGGATAATTGCAAACCTTACGGGTCAATATCTATGAAACAAAGCGCATTCGCTACATGCGCGCTTGTACACGGAGAGACAGAAAATGCAAAGTATTCAAGATTTCTTAACAACGACCATTGTAGTACTTTGTGCTACTATCACAATTACAATGGCGTTAGATTTGTCTATAGAACTGACGCAGTTGTGGAATAACGTCGCAAAGAACAAAGTAGAAGTGCAACAAGTATATCCACAGCTTGAAAATGCAAATAGACAACAGCTTCTATTAACTGCCACCGATATAAAAACTGTATCCATACCAGCAGCAGATTTTGAGGCGCCAACCGCAGCGCACCATACAGATATAGAATCGCTTGAAATATTGATACAAAAGCTACCACAGTCCCGTATACGTACTGCTGCACGACGTTTAGGAATTAAAGATAAGGTTGATGGAAGCTACCAAAAGGTAGGAATATTGCGCGCGCAACTTCAAGAAAAGTTACAATTGCAACCATCCGAAGTTGAAAGGGTACTTGATCAAGTGACACTGAAAATTTCAACAAGCAAGCAAGAAGAATTTTGTTAAGTTTATCCTTGTTAGTTCTTATGTACGATATAAGAGGTTATCACGTTTGATGATAGCCTCTGGATACTTTCAACTGACTACTTGTAGTAAAAAAAGAAGTTACAATAAAACCAAACCTCTCCAAAAATTATTTCTAATCTGGAAACAAACTCCTAGTCATAACTGGAGAATTTAAATGACCTCAGCAACACCCACAATACCCAAAAAGGAATCGCCTCATATATTTGAAGGATTAACCTGGCGAGAGTTTAAAGCAGTTGAGCAATTGCTCGACCGTCCAGGGTATCGGCTTTCTTTTTTAGACGGAGTTTTGGAGATTCGACGAATGCCGGGTGAACCACACGAGACAGTAAAGGAAAGAATCGGCGCTTTGTTAGAACTATACCTTTTAATGGCAGGGTTTGACTTTACACCAACTGGCTCCGTGACCTTAGAAAGTGAAGTAGCTGGCGTTAAACGGGAAGCTGATAAATCTTATAAACTTATTCCTGGTCGCGCGCGTCCTGATTTGGCCATTGAGGTAGTGTTTAGCAGTGGTGGTATCAATAAGCTAGAAGCATACAAGCGGTTGAAGATACCGGAAGTTTGGTTTTGGGAAGACGGAGTTTTGGATGTTTATCACCTTCGTTTAGAGGGAAATACGGCAGAGTACCAAAGAATTTCCAACAGTGAGGAAGTTAAAGGAATCGATCTAGATTTGTTGTTACGCTGTGTGAATATGGTAAATCATGTCGATGCTATCAAGACATTTCAACAAGCACTCGTAGCAAATAACTAAGGTGCAGGTGCCGCATGAAAATGTGAACCGTGGTTCACATTTGTCAAAAACAAAGCTGTGGTAAGGCTTCTAAGACTTAATTTTGTAGAATTCCATTGCAAAGCTGTTACGATCAAATTATTTAAAATAAAACAAAAAATTTGAGAGCGCTACGACAGCAAAAGTAAATTTATATACTAAAGCTAAAAATAAAAGGTCGATTTTTCCCAATATAAATACTGAAATCGGATGTTCAAGGTTATTAAAATTACACTTTAATGTCTGTAATGACTTTTAAAGCGGTGCCGAAACTAGTGGTCTGTGTCTGTTATCGGGCTTTAAGTTATATGTGGATAATACAAATGTTTCAAGATGGTAAAGGTATATCTTGAATATCTTTACAAATTTCAAAGGTTGAACGGTCTTCAACTTCTTGAATGGTCTCTAAAACTTCAATTGTTCTCTGCCTATAATCAACAAAATCATTAGCCAATGGCACAAACATACCAATCTTTTTATCATGTCTATCATATATCCAAACAGATATATCTTCAGCTTCTCTTACCTTATTCCATCCGTGCTTTTCTAAATATGTAGCAACTTTATATGGAGATAAAGCATCTAAATTATAATATTTATAATCAGTTATAGACATTGTTTTTACCTCATGATTTATTCAAGTGGCTTTTCTAAAGATAATAATCTATTTTTATTATCTGCTTCATCTTCTATTTGCTTTTTTAGTACATCAGGTGTCAATACATTTTCTCTTGGGATGTCAATAGTTATAGTTTTATCATTTTTTGTATCTTGTCTTCCCTTCAATGATATCCAATAAGCACAGCTTTTAACCAATGTTTCGTTTTGTAAATCTAAAATGTTAACATAGTCTTCTATTTGAGTAGGTACAGTTACTATTATTAATATTTGAGGAGTCACTGACTTGCTAATTAATGTTCTGTAATTGTTAACGGGTAAGGGATACTTAATGACTGTGCTTTTTCTTACATCTGTAGCTGTGCATTTAACTTGTGCATCAATCGAAGGTGAGAGTATTCCTCTTATCATACCAGGCGCCCGAATAGTAATATCGATCCCAACATTGTCTAGGGGTCTGGCAGCTTCGATTACAGCAAGACCGCTTATAGAGGCAAGTAACTTAATATAAGCATAGCTAAATTGTTCTTTCTTGGTATTATCGTCCATCAGAAGTTAGAAAATAATGTCATAGCTACAGTAATGACAACTAATATGAAACATAGATCTAATAAAATTATATTTATAATAACAGGACTTGTTCTTAAAAACACAAGCGGAAAATGTAGTGAAGTGCAAAGTGGCACTGCATAGTGCTGTTAAGGCTAACTGATGTCACTAATATAAGCGCCTCAAGACTATACATCACGTTCAATTTCGGTTTTTGTGGCTGTAACCGTCTTTTCAAGTGAGGGTAAATTATACCTGTCAAACTTTCCAGTTTCGGGAATGTATGCTGCAACCGCTTTTCCTTGGTTCGCAGCATAGCCAATAATATTGATAGTCTCTTTACTACGAATCCCAAGAGCAATGTCATCTGGTTGTGTCAAATTTGCTATGGCGCCTTTTGGTGATGCAACATCAAAGTATTCTATATTGATATCTTGGCGTGTGGCGCCTAATTCCTGAATCATCTTTACAGCAGGTGAGGAGTTATCTAGCTGATGTGGGGAAATATCAACGAAGTGGATACTGTTGTAACCTCGCTCGATAGCTCTATTAACCGCGCGCAGCAACATGTTGCACATTATTTGGTCAGTTTTAGCTTGTAAGTTATTATCAACTGTTGCTTCAAAGAATACTACAGTGGCAACAAGAGGTTGATTATTATTTTCTTGAATATTTGGGAGCTTGAAGTTGTTGGGGTCAATTACAATATCCGCATAACTGGTGGGTGCGTTATTTACAATACCAGTAATTGTTAGTCCTTGTATTTTTTTACCAGATTTAGCTAGTTGAGATAGTAGAAAGTTTGTTGATTGTTTGTTTAGCACTCCTAAAGCTTGATTTTCCAATAAAGCTATAACAACAGGCGCCTTAAGAGTATCAGGTTGTTGTACATTAAAAGTAATATAGCAATCCTAAATCATTTGTGAAAAATCATAGTTGCTGATATGCTAAA
>ERZ1066120.112-NODE-112-length-82532-cov-39.750149_pt1 | contig 82532 bp, 68 predicted proteins | sample MGYA00382767_ERZ1066120 | MGnify/ENA primary metagenome ERZ1066120 (study PRJEB33369, sample SAMEA5778350) | biofilm metagenome | biome: Industrial cooling water; feature: Water cooling tower basin; material: Biofilm | place: United Arab Emirates | collected... | reverse complement strand
GCGGCGAACTCGGCGCGGCGCCGGGGGACGGCGCGGGCGACGGCCTCGGTCTCCCCGGGCCAGGGGGGCAGGTCCCAGTCCGCGACCGCCCCGCCGGCCACGGCGACGCCGGGGCCGAGGAGGTCGCGGGCCAGGGCGGGGAGGCTCACGCGCCGCGCCGGGCGCGCAGCGCCGCCCGCCGCGCCATGGCCTCGGCGCGGAGGTCCCCTGGTGCGCCAACGGGCGCGGGGGCGCGAGCCTCGGCGGCCACGGGGGGCGCGACGGGTGGGGGGCGGATGCTCCCGGCGGACAGTTCGTCGATGCGGCGGGCCAGCGCGCCGAGGGTGGGGAAGCGGAAGACGTCCGTGATGGCGAGGCGCGGCACGCCCAGCTCGGCCCTGAGGTCGCGGTGGGCCTGGACGGCGAGCAGGGAATGGCCGCCGAGGTCGAAGAAGCTGGCATCGGCGGGGATGGGGGAGACGCCGAGCAGGCGGCTCCAGACCGCCGCGACGGCCGGGAGCGAGCCCCCGGCGGGCGCGGCGGCGAAAGCCGGCGCGGCGACGGGCGCGACGGCGACGGCTGGGGCCTGGGCCGGGGCTGGGCGCGTCGCGGACGCCGGCGGGCCATAGGCCGGCCCGGCCAGCGCCTTGCGGTCGGTCTTGCGGTTGGGGGTCTGGGGAAAGGCGTCGAGGCGCGCCACCCGCGCGGGCACCATGACCGCCGGCAGGCGCCGGGCCAGCGCCGCCCGCGCCCCTTCCGCGTCGAAGCCCGGGGCGGCCAGCACGAAGGCCACGAGGCGCGGATCGCCGGGCGCGTCCTCGCGCAGCACCACCACGGAGCCGCTCACGCCCGGCAGGGCGTCGAGCGCGGCCTCGATCTCGCCTGTCTCGATGCGGTGGCCGCGCAGCTTTACTTGCCCGTCCATGCGGCCGAGGAAGTCGAGGCTCCCGTCGAGCCGCCAGCGCCCGAGGTCGCCCGTGTGGTAGACCCGGCCCCAGGGGCTTTCCACGAACCGCTCGGCGGTCAGGTCGGGCCGCCCCCAGTAGCCCTGCGCGACGCCCGGGCCGCCGATCACCACCTCGCCCTCCTCGCCGGGCGGCAGCTCGACCCCTGTCTCGTCCACCACCCGCAGGGAGGCGTTGGCGATGGGCCGCCCGACGGGCTCGGTGCCGGGGGCGCCCCTGGGCTCGGCCGTGGCGCTCCACACGGTGGTCTCGGTGGGGCCGTACATGTTCGACAGGCGGGCGCCCGTGGCGAGGAGGTCGGCGGCGAGCGAACCGGGCAGCCCCTCGCCCCCCACGAGGAGGTGGCGCAAGCCGCCCAGCGCGGCGCGGCTGTCGTCGTGGGCGAGCAGCATGCGCGCCATGGAGGGCGTGCATTGCAGGTGCGTGACGCCGTGGCGCCTGACCTGGGCGGCGAGGCTCCAGTCCGGCGCGCCCGCCTGGGCGACGACCTCGGCGAGGGGCTTCAGGCCCTCCAGGACCATGTCCGCGGGCAGGCCGTAGTCAATGAGGCAGGCGACCTCGGTGACGCCGGCCGCGCGCACCTGCGCGACGCGCGCGAGGGCGTCCTCCACGGTGCCGAAGAGGCCCTGGTCCTGGAAGTAGCGCTCGAAGGCGAAGTCGAGGATGGCGTCCATCTCCTCGGGCGACAGCGACCGCAGGTCGAGGTCGGCGGGGGAGGCCGCTCCTTCCGGCTTCTTGAAGGCGGGGAAGGCCCAGGCATAGCCCTTGATGAGCGCGGCCGCCGACCGCAGGTAGGCCTTCATGGGCTCCCGCGCCGCCTCGCGCGCCCTCTCGCGCGTGCCCGCGAGGTAGGTGTGGAGCATCAACGTGACCTGGAAGCGCGCGGGGTCGTGGCCCGCCTCGCGCAGGGCGGCGTGGTAGAGGGCCACCTTGTCGCGCACCTCGTCCACCGTCTGGCCCAGGAGGTGCGTGAGCACGTGGGCGCCGAGCCTGCCGGCCTCGCGCCACGTGTCCGGGTTGCCGGCGGTGGTCACCCAAACCGGCAGCTCGCGCGAGACGGGGCGGGGCTGGGACAGGACCCGCTGGGGGCCGAGGGGGCCGTCGAACTCGACGGCCTCGCCGCGCCACAGGCGGCGGAGCGTGCCGATCGCCTCCACCATCGCGGCCCTGTTCTTGGGGGGCGCGGCCTCGGGGCGCAGCACGAAGTCCTCGGGCTGCCATCCGCTCGCGATGGCGAGGCCCGCGCGCCCCGCGGTGAGGTTGTCCACGACCGCCCATTCCTCGGCGATGCGCAGGGGGTGGTGGAGGGGGGCCACGCAGGAGCCCGCCCGCACGTCGAGGTTGCGCGTGACGGCCGCCACGGCCGCGCCGGTGACGGCTGGGTTCGGGTAGGGGCCGCCGAAGGCATGGAAGTGCCTCTCGGGCGTCCACACGGCCCGAAAGCCGTGGGCATCGGCGAAGCGCGAGGACTCGAGGAGCAACCGGTACTTGTCGCGCCCCTCGCCGTCGTCGTTGCCCCAGTGGAAGAGCGAGAAGGCGGTGCCCCCCTCGCCCGCCATGCTGGTCCGCTCCTCGTCGCCCTGCACGACCACGTGGGCGCCGCGCGACAGCGTCCAGAACAGCTCCAGCACGGAGATGTCGAAGCTCAGCGAGGTGACGGCGAGCCAGGTGCCGCCGGGCTCGACCACCCGGTCCATGGCGGCGAGGAAGCTCGCCACGTTGGCGTGGGTGACGACGACGCCCTTGGGGCGGCCGGTGCTGCCGGAGGTGTAGATGACGTAGGCCGCGTCCTCGGGCCGGGGGCCGGGGCCGTCCGGGCCTTCGGGGAGGGGCGCGTCGAGCGGCAGGACGCGCGCGCCGTGGGGCGGCAGGCGGGGCGCCAGGGCGGCGGTGGTGACGACCACGGCGGCCTCGGAGTCCTCCAGGTAGAGGGCCACGCGGTCCTCCGGATAGGCCGGATCGAGCGGCACGTAGGCCGCGCCCGTGGCCATGACGGCCAGCGCTGCGGCCACGAGGTCGTCCGAGCGTGGGAGATGGAGCCCCACGCGGACGCCCGGGCCGGCGCCCAGGGCGCGCAGCGCGCCAGCCAGGCGACCTACGCGGACGGCGAGGTCTGCGTAGGTCAGGGTGCGGTCGCGGAAGGTCACGGCCGGGGCCAGGGGCGTGCGCGCGGCCCGGGCGTGGACTTGGTCGGGCAGGGGCGAGGCGTCCCAGGGGGCCTCGGTGGCGTTGAAGGACGCGAGCAGCGCGGCGTCCCGGGGGGACAGGCGCGGCACGGCCGCGACGGGCGCGTCATCGGGGAGCCCGGCGACGGCGCCGATCAGGTGCGCCGCGCGCGCGCGCAGGAGGTCGAAGACGGCTTCCGGCACGGAGGCGTCGGCGTGCAGCATGTCGCCGTCGAGCCAGAGGCGGGCGCCCGGGACCGGCCCCAGGGCGACGGCCGGCGCCTCGGGCGCCTCGCGGCCGAGCCGCAGGGGGAGGTCGAGAGCCATGGGGCCGGGGTCGCGCAGCGCCGCGCGCCGCTCGCCCAGGGTTCGGCCCCTGACGGGGAGTGGGCTCCAGGAGGCGGTGGCGCCGCGGCTCTCGGGCCGGCCCCAGCCGAGGTCGCCGGGCAGGAGCAGCGCCAGGGCGAGCCCGCGCTCGCCCTCGGGGAGCGGCCCCGCCAGCGGCCGCCCGGCGGGCTCGCCGCCCAAGGGGGGCAGGGCGGCGGGGCGCCAGTCGAGGAGCGCGGCGCGGTGGCGCCCCTCGGCGCGCGCGGCCTCGCGGATCGCGGACGGGTCGGGCACGAGGGGCGCGGGGAGGCGCGTGCCCTGACCCAGCGCGAGGGGGCGCCCGAGCGGGTCCACGAGACTGAGGCGCAAGGCGCCCGTGGCGCAGGCCAGGAGCGGGGCCGCGCCCCCCTCCAGGACGGTGCCGGGGGCACCCGCGCCGGGCGCCTCGGCCGCGCCCAGGACGACCGCCCAGGCCCCGCCCAGGTCGAGCCGCGCCAGCCCCACGGGGTTCGCATGGCTCCCGTGGTCGAGCGCGCGGACGAGGCGCGCGCCCTCCTCGGCCGGCCGCCACGGATCGAGCACGGCGTCCGGCCGGTCGGTCCGGCGGAAGAGGCGCCGGCGCGACAGGTCCTGGAGATGCGGGCGCGGCTCGCCGTCGAGCTCGCCCATGACCTCCGGGAAGGATTCGAGCGCCGCCGCGAAGCACTTGGCGTTGAGGCTCGCGGCCGTCTCGCCGGGATCCAGCGCGAAGCGGCGGGCGGCGATCACGGGGCCTTCGTCCACGCCGCCCCCGATCAGGTGCCAGGTGATGCCGTGGCGCGCCTCCCCGTTGAGTAGCGCCCAGACCGGCACGTTGAGCCCCGCGTAGTCCGGCAGGGGGCCGTCGTGGAAGTTGACCGCCCCCCGCCGGGGGCGCGCCAGGACGTCCGGGGGCAGCACGTCGAGGTTGGCGACCGACAGGAGCCAGTCGAAGCCCCCCGGGAGTCGCCCGGCGAGCCCCTCCCCGGGGGCGAGGACCGGGACGCCCTCGGCCTCGGCCCAGGCCTGCGTGGCGGCGTGGCGCGTGGCCACGGCCCGCAGGGCGTGGCCGGCCTCGCGCAGCATCCGCCCGCAGGCGAGCGTGAGGGAGTCGTGGCCGACGAGTACGGCGGAGAAGGTCATGTCTGCTCCGAAAGGCGCGCGCGCGGTTGGGCATCGGGCGTGCGGAAGGCGTGGGCGAGGTGATGGGAGATCAGGCGGCGCAGCGTGCCGGGCGGGTCTATGGCGCGCCGCCCGGCGAGCCCCCTGCGCGCGCGGTGCAGGAGCCCCCCGGCGACGTGCGCGGCGGTGGCCAACGCGGGGCGGCCGTTCTTGCGGAAGTAGCGCAGGCGGGAATCGAACCAGTATTCGGGGGTGCGCTCCCACCGTTTCATGCCCGTGGACACCGATCCGATGTGGGTCACGACGGACTCGCGCACCCAGTGCGTCTCCCAGCCCGCGCGGGCGGCGCGCAGGCAGAGGTCGGTCTCCTCGAAGTAGAGGAAGAAGCCCTCGTCGAAGAGGCCGACGCGGTCCAGCACCTCCTGGCGGATCATCAGCGAGGCGCCGGCCAGCCAGTCCACGCGGCGGGTGGCCTCGGGGACGGGGACTGGCACGGCGCGGTCGCGCAGGAGGCGCGACAGGAGGCCGAGGCGCGCGGCGCCCTCCAGCTCCGACAGGGCCGAGGGGAAGCGGAAGGTGGTCAGGTGCGGCTCGCCGCCCTCGCCCTGGATGCGGGAGCCGGCGAGGCCGCAGCGCGGATGAGCGGCGAGATGGGCGACGAGCGCCCGGATCGCGTCCGAGTCGGGGAAGGCGTCGCTGTTCAGGATGTAGACGAGGTCCGGGCGACCGCCGTCGGGGAGCCCCGCGCGGATGCCTTGGTTGTTGCCCGCCCCGAAGCCCCCGTTGCGGCCCGACTGCAGCAGCCGCACCCGGTCCGGCGCCCAAGCCCGCTGGGCGAGGCCTGCGGAAAGGCGCTCCCAGGAGCCGTCGCCCGAGTCGTTGTCCACGATCGTGAGCGCGCCCGGAGTCCCCTCCATGGCGCGCAGGGCCGCCTCGGCGGCGCGCAGGGTCATGTCGGGCGTGCGCCAGTTGAGCAGGACCGCGAGCAGCCTCATTCGGCCGCCTCGCGCCAGTCCGGCGCGGCCTCGCGCTCGGCGCGATCGAGGACGCGGCGCAGGCGCGCGGCCAGGACGCGCACGTTGGGCTCGAGCACCATGGAGTCGTGGTCGCCCGGCACCTCGACCACCTCCAGGCGGGGGGCGAAGGGCCCCCAGTCGTTGTCGGGCAGCACGTAGGCCCGTTCGGACGAGATCAGGCGGTCGGGCGCCACCTGCCAGCGGCCCCGCAGGGGCGGGCGGAACAGCGAGAGCGGGCCGTCCCAGGGGCGGACCTCGTAGGCGGCGATGGCGCGGTGGAAGGCGGCCTCGATGGCGCGGTCGTGGAAGGCGCCCTCGGCGGCCTCCTCCCCCGCCTCCGGGGCCTTGCGCAGCTTGCGGGCGGCCCAGCGCAGCGGGTAGGCCGGCCCCTGCGCCTGGGCCTCCAGCCAGTGGATCATGAGCTTGTCGCGCCGCGAGAGGGGGCGGCGGCGCGGCAGGGGCGTGTCGAGCAGGACCAGCGCGCCCATCTCCTCGCCCCGCGCGCGCAGGGCTTGGGCGATCTCGAAGGCGGTGAGGCCGCCCCCCGAGAAGCCGCCCAGCAGCCAGGGGCCGCCGCGATGGACCTGCTCCATCTCGCGCAGCATGGACTGGGCGGCCTCCTCGATGCGGTCGTGGGGGGGCGCCTCGCCGGTCAGGCCCTGGGCCTGGAGGCCGAAGAAGGGGCGGTCGGACCCCAGGAGCCCCGCCAGGTGGCGCAGGTTGAGCACGTTGCCGAACATGCCGGCGACGAGGAAAAAGGGCGCCCTGGGCCCCCCCTCGCCCGCGTGCATGGGCACGAGGTGCGTGAAGCGCCGGACGGGCCGGGAGCGGACGGCGGGGGCAGCGGGCGCGTCCGGCGCCCCCGCCGGGCCGCCGGCCTCGGCGATGAGGCGCGCCAGGGCGCGCAGCGTGGGCGCCTCGAAGAGCACGGAGATGGGGAAGTCCGCCCCGAAGGCGCGCTTGACGGCGGCGAAGAGGCGCACGGCGACGAGCGAGTGGCCGCCCAGGTCGAAGAAGGAGTCCTCGGCGCCCACGCGCGCCACGCCCAGGAGGTCGCGCCAGAGCGCGGCCAGGCGCTCCTCCACCGGCCCTTCGGGGGCCACGAAGTCCCCGGCCTCAGGCGGGCGATCGAAGGCGGGGGCCGCGGCCGCGGCGGGCGCGTCGGCCTCGCGCAGGAGGGCCCGGAGGTCGAGCGGCGAGACCGCCACCTCCGGTAGGGGGAAGGCGAGGGCGCGCCGGAAGGCCTCGACGCCCTCCTCGGGGCGGATGCCCTGGCGGACGGCATGGGCCAGGCGCTCCTCGGCGGGGGAGGCCGCGCGCGGGCCGGCGGCCGGCGGGGCGGCGGCGAAGGACGGCGCCGAGTCCAGGCGGCGGATGGCGAAGCCCCGCGCCCGCAGCAGCACCCTGCCCGAGGGGTCGGCCACGTCCACGTCGAAGGTGGCCGTGCCGCCCCCGAAGGAGGCGCGGCGGACATGGCTCAGGACCTCCGGGGGCAGGGGGCCATGGACCTCCACGCAGCCGTAGGAGAGCGGCACCCAGAGGTGCGAATCCTCGTAGCCGGGGATCAGCGCCATCGCCCAGCCCGTGGCGAGGTCCAGCAGGCCCGGGTGCAGCGCCATGCCCTCGGTGGCGGGGACGGACAGGCGCGCGAGCCCCTCGCCCTCGCCCAAGGCGGCCTCGCGCAGGACGTGCCAGCGGCGGCCGAAGCGCAGGTGGCGCTCCTGCGGGGAGGCGAGCGAGCCGTCGGCCCGGGGGGTGAGCAGGGCGGGCCGCCTATCGAGGCGCGCGCGGATGGCGGGGAGGTCGAGGGGCGCAGGCGCGGGAAGCGGCAGGAGCTCCACCCGCGCCTCGGCCGTGGCGACGCCGTCGGCCGACAGGCGCAGGTCGTAGCCCGCGTGGCTGCGCGGCAGGGTCAGCGTCACCGCCACGGCGCCCTCGTCCGGGACGCGCAAGGGGCGCAGGAAGGCGAGGTCGCGGATCGCCCAGGGGAAGGCCTCGCCCTGGTGGGCCATCGCCTCGGCGGCGAGCTCCAGCACGCCCGTGCCGGGCAGCAGCGCCACGCCCTCGGCCGTGCGGTGCTCGTCGAGCGCCCAGCGGTCGCGCGCCCGCCAAGTGGCCGAGAGGACGCGCGCGCCGTCGCCGTCGAAGCCCGCGGCGTCGAGCAGGGGCAGCGCCACGGGCTCGGGCGGCGCCATGCGCCCCTCGCGGGCGGCAACGGCCTCGGCGGCCATGCCCACGTCGGCCCACGGCCCCCAGTCCACGGCCACCACGCGCGTCCTGCCGCCGGCGCGGGAGCGGGCGTAGGCCGAGAGGTAGGCGTTGGCGGCGACGTAGTCGGCTTGGCCCGCAGGGGCCGTCACCGTGGAGGAGGAGGAGCAGAGCAGCAGCCAGTCCAGCCGCCCGTCAGGGAAGAGGTCGTGGAGCACCTGCGTGCCCAGCACCTTGGGCGCCAGGACCTCCTCGGCCCGCATGGGGTCCTTGGACAGGAGCGGCGCGTCGTCGATGACGCCGGCCGCGTGGACCACGCCCGAGAGGGGGCCAAAGGCCGCCTCGGCCTCGGCCACGGCGGCGCGCATCTCCTCGGGGTTGGCCACGTCGGCGGCGAGCGGCAGCACGCGCCCGCCCGCCTCCTCGATGGCGCGCACGGCGCGGATGCGGCGCGCGGCCGCGCCCCCCTCGCGGCGCAGCACGCGGTCCCACTCGGCGCGCGGCGGCAAGGGGCGGCGCGCGAGGAGCGCGACGGGCGCGCCCTCCCGTGCCAGCGACAGGGCGAGCGTGAGGCCGATGCCGCCCAGGCCCCCGGTGACGAGCACGGGGCCGCCCCGGCGGATCGGGAGGGACGCGGCCTCGGGGAAGGGCACGGGCGCCCAGGACCGCTCCAGGCGCCGGCCGCCGCGCCGGGCGGAGAGGCGAGAGGCGGGGGGCGCCAGGGCCTCCTCCAGCAGCGCCTCGAGTCGCGTCCCGGGCGCTTCGGCGGGGTCGAGGTCGAGGAGGGCGGCGGTGCTGCCCGGCATCTCGCGCGGCAGGACGCCCAGGGGGCCGAGCGCGGTCGCCTTTTCCGGGTGCGGGAGCGGCTCGTGCGAGACCTGGAGCGCGCCGGTGGAGGCCGCCAGCAGGTGCAGCGGCGCGTCGGTCGCGGCGCCCCAGGCCTGGGCGAGGAACAGGAGGGACCAGAAGCCCTGCTCCTGCGTCCGGTGGAAGAAGGAGGAGCCGGGGCGGTGGCCCTCGGTGGCGGTCAGCCACAGGTGGAGGACGCGGTCGGGCAGGCCCGCCTCGGCCAGGAGCCTCTCGTAGCCCTCGCGCCCGCCCTCGGGGGGGATCGCCCAGGCGGCCTCGCCCAGGCGGGCGAAGCGGTCGCCCGGGCGGGCCGTGGCGACCGCGTGCCCGGCCCCGCGCAGGCGCGCGGCGACCGCGGCGCCGAGGCCCGCCTCGTCCTCCAGGATCAGCCAGGAGAGGCGCTCCGCCTCCTCGGGGCCTTCGGCGTAGCGGGCCGTCCAGCGCGGCGCCCAGCCCCACTTGCCGATGTCGGCCTCCCGCGCGGGCGGCGCGGCCGCGGGCCTGGCCCCCTCTCCCGGCTCCAGCCAGTAGGGCGCGCGCTGGAACGGGTAGGTGGGCAGCGCGAGGCGGTGGCGACGGGCGCCGCCCCACAGGAGGGCCGTGTCGAACGCGCCGCCCGCCGCCCAGACCCTGCCCAGGGCGAGCTGGAAGTGCTCGTCGTCGGGCGCGGCGTCGTCGCGGTGACGCAGGGAGCCGACCACCTGGTTGGCGGGGATGCCGCCTTGCGTGGCGAGCGAGGCGAGCGCCCGGCCCGGCCCCACCTCCAGGTAGAGCCGGCGCGGGTCGGCCGCGAGCGTGGCGAGCCCGTCGGCGAAGCGCACCGTGCCGCGCAGGTGCCCGACCCAGTAGGCCGGGTCGGTGGCCTCGGCGTCGGTGAGCCAGGTGCCGGTGCGGTTGGAGACCACCGGGATGCGCGGCGGCTGGAGGTCCAGCGTCCGCAGGAAGACGCCGAAGGGATCGAGGAGCCCGTCGAGCATCCGCGAATGGGCGGCGACGCCGATGGGGATGGGCCGGGCCTCGACGCCCTCGGCGGCGAGCCGCTCGGCGAGCCGCCCGAGCCGGTCGCGGGGGCCGGAGGCCACCGAGAGCGCGGGGGCGTTGAGGCAGGCGAGGTCGAGGCCGAGCGCGTCGAGGTGGGGCCTGAGCCCCGCCTCCGGGAGCGCCACCGACAGCATGCCCCCCTCGGCCACCGAGTCGAACAGCGTGCCGCGCAGGTGGACGAGGCGCACCGCGTCCTCGAAGCCCAGGACGCCGGCGAGCGCGGCGGCGGTGTTCTCGCCCATGCTGTGCCCGATGAGCGCGGAGGGCCGGACGCCCCAGTCCATCCACAGCTCCGCCAGCGCGTGCTCGACGATCAGGAGCAGGGGGAGCTGCACGGAGGGCAGGAGCAGCCGCTCGGTCGCCCAGGCCTCTCGGCCGGGGGCGGGCAGCCAGACCTCGCGCGGGTCGTCGCGCGTGAGCCGGGAGAGCACCGCCAGGCCCCGGTCCATGCCGTCCCGGAAGGCGGGCTCGGTGTCGTAGAGGTCGCGGCCCATGCCCGCGTCCTGCGCGCCGCCGCCCGGCAGCATGAAGGTCACGGAAGGGTCGGCGAGGGCGTCGTGCGTGGGCGCGCGGCGCGCGTCCCCCCCGGTGAGCAGCGCGGCGGCCTCCTCGTGGGTGCGGGCGACGACGACGCGACGGCGGGCGAAGGCGCGGCGGCCCTCCAGCAGCGTGAAGGCCACGTCGGCGAGGGGGGGCCTCTCGGCCAGGAGGTGGGCGGCGAGGTTCCTGGACGCCTCCTCCAGGGCGGGCCTGGAGCGGGCGGAGACGGCGAGGAGGTGGAAGGGGAAGGCCGCTTCCTCGGAGGGCTGGCGGGGCGGCGGTGCCTCGACCACGGCGTGGGCGTTGGTGCCGCCGACGCCCAGGGAGTTGACCCCGGCGCGGGGGGTGCCGGGGGGGAACGGCGCGAGCCGGTCGGCCACGCGGAAGGGCGAGCCCTCGAAGGCGATGGCGGGGTTGGGCGCCTCGTATCCCAGGGACGGCGGGATGAGCCCGTGGGAGACCGCCAGCGCCGCCTTGGCCAGAGAGGCCGTGCCGGCGGCGGTGTCCGTGTGGCCGATGTTGGTCTTGACCGAGCCGATGAGCGTCCCGCCCTCGGGGGCGTCGCCGAACGCCTCGGCGAGGGCCGCGACCTCGATGGGGTCGCCGAGGTAGGTGCCGGTGCCGTGGCACTCCACCATGCCGATGCTGGCGGGGCCCACGCCGGCCACCGCGTGGGCCTCCCTGACGCACGCCGCCTGCCCGTCCACGGAGGGGGCCAGGTAGCCCGCCTTGCGCGAGCCGTCGTTGTTGACGGCCGTGCCCTTGAGGACGGCGACGACCGGGTCGCCGTCGCGCAAGGCGTCCGCGAGGCGCCGCAGGGCGACGACGGCCGCGCCCGAGCCGAACACCGTGCCCTCGGCGCGATGGTCGAAGGCGTGGCAGGCGCCGTCAGGCGACAGGATCTCGCCCTCGCGGTAGAGGTAGCCGCGCCCGTGGGGCAGCTCGACCGTCACCCCGCCCGCCAGCGCCATGTCGCACTCGCCCCCCAGCAGCGCCTGCACGGCGAGGTGGGTGGCGACGAGCGAGGTCGAGCAGGCCGTCTGCACGTTGACCGCCGGCCCGCGCAGGTCGAGCGCATGGCTCAGGCGGGTGGCGAGGAAGTCCTTGTCGTTGCCGGTGTGGCGCAGCAGGAACAGGCCCGTGGAGGCCACCAGCTCGGGGTGCGTCAGCACGTTCTGGTGGTAGTAGGCCGCCTGGCCCGAGCCCGCGAAGACGCCGATGCGGCCGGGGAAGCGGGAATGGTCGTGGCCCGACCGCTCCAGGGCCTCCCAGGCGGCCTCCAGGAAGAGGCGGTGCTGGGGGTCCATGACGGCGGCGTCCTTGGGCGAGAGGCCCCAGAACTCTGGGTCGAACATCTTCAGGCCGGGCAGGTCCGCCGCGAAGGGCACGTAGTCGGGGCGGTCGAGCAGGTGCGGCGCCTCGCCGTTCGCCAGCAGCTCCTCGGGCGGGACGCGGCGGATGGCCGAGCGGCCCTCGCGCAGCATGGCCCAGAAGGCCTCGGGCGAGTCCGCGCCGGGCAGGCGCAGGCCGAGGCCCACGATCGCCACGTCCGTCTCGGCCGTCCCCTCCACGTCGCCCACCCTCTCGACCCTAGGCCCCTCTGCCGTCCCTTTGCGCCCCTTATATGGCAGGGGCGGGCGCCCGCCGCAGGGCCGCGCCTCACGCTCCCGTGTCCTCATGGCATGGCCGCGACGGCGGCCGCGTTCCACCACAGCGCGGCGGCGGCGAGCGCGGCCCAGGCCGCCAGGAAGCCCGCGTCGAGCAGGGGGTCCCAGTCGCCGTGGGGCCTGAGCAGCCAGGCGAGCACGGGATAGGCCAGGAGGTTCGCCGCCGCCTGCCCGGCGATCGCCCCCGCGAGGCCCCCCATCTGCCAGCCGACCAGGATCCCCGCGACGACCAGGAGGGCGCGCGCGAGCGTCAGCCGGAAGAAGCGCCGCGAGTCCCCATGCGCCAGCGCCGCCTGGTCGCAGGACAGGATCAGGAGGGCCGGCCCCTGCATGGCCGCCACCAGGGCCACGATGGCCCCCGCCCCTTGGTAGCGGGGGTCGTAGAGGAGGGCCACGAGCGGCACGCCCAGGAAGGCCAGGAGGCCCGCGCCGGCGAGCAGCACGAGGAGCGCCCCGCCCCGCAGGCGCCGCACGCGGGCGAGGTTGGCGGGGGAGGCGGCGGGCGGGCTGTCGCGGTAGACCGGGATCAGGACGCGCCGCGCCACCACGCCGCCCAGCATGAGCGGGAAGGAGGCGAGGAAGAAGGCGATGTTGTAGAGGCCGAAGTGGTCGAGGTCGAGGAGGCGTCCCAGGATCGCCTTGTCGGCCTGCCCGATGAGGAAGCCGCACAGGGTGGCGAGCAGGATCCACAGGCCGAAGCGCAGAAGCTCGCGCGCGGCCTCGCGCTCGATCCGGGGCCGCTCGCGGTGGCCGGGCAGGACGGCGTGGTAGGCCAGGCAGGTGATGAGCGCCGACAGGACGCCCGAGACCACGAGCGCCCAGACGTCGCGCCACCACCAGGCGAGCAGGAGGGTGACGGCGGCGCCGAGGCCTTGGGCGCCCAGCTCCGTGAGGGTCACGAGGCCCGCGCGCAGGTGCCGGTTCTGGGTCTCGACGCGCGTGGGGTTGAAGCCCGAGACGATGAGCGAGAGCGCCGCGACGGGCAGGTACCAGGCCAGCGCGGGCTCGCCGTAGAAGAGGGCCATGGGCCAGGCGGCGGCGGCCGCCACCGGCCAGAGCACCAGGCCGCGCAGGATGGAGAGCGTCCAGGCCGTGTCGAGGAAGGGGGGGTCGTCGCCCCTCCGGCTGCCCATGATGGCGGGGCCGAAGCCGAGGTCCGAGACCATGGCGAGGCCCATGATGAACACGGACACGAGCGCCATCATCCCGAAGGCCTCGGGGAACAGGAGCCGCGTGAGGAGCAGGTTGGACAGGAGCCGGATCGCCTGGGCGGCCCCGAAGCCCAGCACGGTGATGGCCGAGGAGCGCACCACGCGCAGCCCGAGCGAGGGCACGGCGGCGGTCATCGGGCGCGCTCCCAGCCCTGGCCCGGGCGCAGGCGGGCGGCCAGCGCCACCGCGAGGTAGGCGGCCGAAGCGACGGGGTCGGCGGCGAGCCGCAGGAGGGTGCCGGCGCCGGGCCTCGGCTTGGCCTCGTTGGCCATGAGGCCGGGATGGAGGGCGGCCACCTCGCGCACGCCCCGGTCCTGGCGGGCGCGCACGCGGGAGAGCGCCTGAAACCCCTCGGCCACGGGCCAGTCGTAGGGCTCGGGCACGAGGACGCGCTCGAGGGGGGCGAAGTGCAGCCGCGCGAGGGTGTCGTCGGACACGATGGCGGGCCAGCGGCCCCAGCGGGCGCGCCCCGCGGCGTTGACCGCGAAGAGCCCGCAGCCCGGCACCCCCGTCGCCATGAAGGGCACGCGCCTCCAAGCGCGGGCGTAGAGGCGGCTGAAGGCCCCCCGGGCCGTGATGCGGCAGAGGCCCGAGGCGTAGAGTGGCCGGTCGGGCGCCAGGGCCGCCGCGAGGCCCGCCAGCAGCCCCCGCGAGACCGTCACGTCCGCGTCGAGGTAGGCGCGCGGGAAGGTCGCCGTGGCGGCGTCCCCGGCGTTGAGCGCCCCGATCTTGCCCCCCTCCGCCAGCTCCAGGACCATGAGCCGCCACCCCCGCGCCGCGAAGGCCGCCGCATGGCCCCGCGCCACCTCCGCCGTCCCGTCGCGCGAGCCGTTGGAGACGACGACCGCCTCCACCCCGCCGGGGTCCTCGGACGCGAGCAGCGCCCGGAGGCAGGCCGGCAGGAGAGGCGCCTCGTTGCTGGCCGGGATCACCACCGAGAGGGTCATGCCGCCACCCCCTTCACGCGCGCGCGCCGCCGCGCCAGGGTCGCCCCCGCACGAAGGGGGACGGCATGGCGGCGCAAGGACGGCTGGGATACATGGTCCCGCAGTTCCCCGGCCAGACCCACGCCTTCTTCTGGCGCGAGGTCAAGGAGCTCGAGGCGCGCGGCGTCCCCGTCCGCCTCCTGTCCACGCGCCCCCCGCCGCCCGGCCTGGTCGCCCACGCCTGGTCCGAGGAGGCCGCCGCCCGCACCCTCTACCTCGGCCGCCCCGCCGTCGCGGACGCCCTCCTCGCCCTGCCCGCCCTGCCCTGGGGCGAGCTGCGCGCCCCCGAGAAGGGCTTCCTGCGCGACCTCGCCATCGCGCTGCCCGCCGCGCGCCGCCTCGGCGCGGTCGCGCGCGCCGAGGGCCTGGACCATGTCCACGTCCACTCCTGCGGCCGCTCCGCGCTCATCGCCGCGCTCTCGCGCCGCATGGGCGGCCCCAGCTACTCGCTCACGCTCCACGGCCCCCTGTCCGACTACGGCCCGGGCCAGAACCTCAAGTGGCGCGGGGCCGAGGCCGCCACCGTCATCACCGAGCGCCTGCTGGCCGAGGTCCGCACCGTGCTGCGGGACGACCTGCCTCCGCGCCTGGTCGTGCAGCCCATGGGCGTGGACACGGGCCGCTTCCGCCGCGACGGGCCCTACCTGCCGCGCGCCACGGGGCCGTTCCGCGTCGTCTCCTGCGGGCGGCTCAACGTCGTCAAGGGCCATCAGGACCTGCTCCTGGCCGTCCGGCTCCTGCGCGAAGGGGGCCTCGACGCCTCCCTCACCATCATCGGCGAGGACGACGCGGGCGGCACGGGCTTCCGCGCGACCTTGGAGGCCAAGGTGGCCGAGCTGGGCCTGAACGCCCATGCCACCCTCCTCGGCGCCGTGGACGAAGGCCGGGTCCGCGAGGAGCTGCTCAAGGCCCATGCCTTCGCGCTGGCTTCCTGGAGCGAGCCGCTCGGCGTCGCGCTCATGGAGGCCATGGCCTGCGGCGTCCCCACGGTCGGCACGGCGGCGGGCGGCGTGCGCGAGCTGATCCGGGACGGCGCCGACGGGCTCCTGGTGCCGCCGCGCGACCCCGCGCGCCTGGCCGCCGCGCTGCGCCGCATCGCCGAGGACGCCGGCCTCGCGCGGGCGCTGTCGGCCGGGGGCCGGGCGCGGGTCGAGACGGCCTTCCACGCCGGGCGCGGCGCCGAGGCCCTGGTCGCGCTCCTGGGGCTCCGGGCTCATCCCGGCTGACCCAGTTCGAGCGTCCCGCCCGAGGCGAACTCGACCGCCTCCACCGCGAAGAGGCGCACGGAGCCCCCAGGGCCGTCGAGCCAGGTCACGGCGCCCTCCCGCCGGGGCGCCCAGTCGGCCGCGGCCCCCGGCAGGACGGCCACGTCGCGCCCCTCGCCGCCGTGGACCCGGTCGCCGGGGCCGGCGGCGAGGCGGTCGTCCCCCCCGTGGCCCAGCAGGTCGTCCTCCTCGGGTGTGCCTCCCAGCTCGTCCGGCCCCTCCGTCCCCTCCACCAGGGCGCCGTCCGCGAAGGTGCCGGGCGCCCGCGTCTCCCAGGGGGCCCCCCGCGCGCTGGCGGCCATCAGCGCCGCCCAGCGCGGGTTGGCGTCGTCGAGGTTCCGCAGCGCCCCCCAGGAGCCCCAGCGCGAGGGCGCCGCCACGTCCGCGAAGGTCATGTAGAGCGTGCCGCCGACCTCGGGCCAGGCGGCGAGGAGCTCGGACTCCATCTCGGCCATGGCGGGGGAGTAGCCGAAGGCGGTGAAGAGCTCCGTGAGCGCCTCGTCCTCCGCCACCGCGCCCTGGCCCACCAGGTGCGGCCCGCCTTCGTAGGCCACGAGCCTGAGGCCGCGCCGGGCGGCGGCGGCGGCGTGACGGGGCCAGAGCTCGCCCGTCAGCTCCCGCAGGTCGTCGCGCAAGGCGCCCTCCAGGAGCGCCTCGGCGCGGCCCTCGGCCAGCGCCTCGCGCAGCGGGCCGGCCATGGCCTCCGAGCCGGCCTCGAAGCCCCAGTAGCCCGTGACCGCGTAGGCGTCGAAGGACTCCGAGGGCGCCGGGCGCCCCTCCGCCACCGCCAGCGGCGCGTCGAGCAGGGCGTCCTCCAGCCCCGGCCAGCCCGTGTGCGCGGCGACCACGCGCACGAGCCGGCCGGGGGCGTCCCGGAACACCTCGGCCCAGACCTCGGCCACCTCGGCCGCGCGCAGGCCGGCATACTGCATCCAGGCGTCCTCCCCGGCCGCCTCGCCCCAGCGGGCCACCGCCTGGTCCCGCGCCCAGAGGGCCTGCGGGAAGATGAAGTTCCAGGCCTCGTTGCTCCACTCCGCGTAGACCCGCAGGCGGGGGTCGAGCCGGTCGCGGAGGTCGGTCGCCAGCGCGCGCGCGTAGCCGTCCGAGGCCATGTGGGGGACGTTGACCCACGGATCCGCGCCGAGCTCGTTGGCCAGGCGCGCGATCACCTCCACGGGCACGCCGCGCCAGGCCCAGGTCGCGTCCGAGAGGAGCGGCCGGTCGGACCACTCGACCTGCGTGGACCCGTTGGTGTCCATCCAGTCCATGAAGCGCAGGGCGCGCAGGGCCCCCAGGCGCCCCGTCCAGTCGGGGTTGAAGATCGCCCCGTTCTCCCAGAGCGCCTGGCGGTCCTCGCGCACCAGGGTCATGGCCCTGAGCGGGTCCGAGGGGTCGAGGCCGCGCACGCTGATCGAGACGAGCCCCGGCCCGGGCGCGTAGGCGAAGATCAGGGCGTTGCGCCCCAGGGGCCGCACGTCGCGCGCCAGGCCCGCCACGTCCACCCGCGCCGTGCCCTCCCAGCGCAGGACGTAGGTGCCCGCGAGGCTCCGCGCCCCGGCCGGCTGGTCGGTCAGGACGAAGGTCTGCAGGTAGCCCACCCCCTCGGGCAGGGAGCGCGGCCATCCCTCGGGGCTCAGGTGGCCGGCCGCCATGAGGCGCTCGAAGCTCCAGGCCGCGAACTGGCCGCCCTGATGCCCCACCCAGGGGCGCGAGGAGCGCATGAGGTCCAGGAAGGGCTGCTCGGTGCTCCAGTCCGCGATCCCGGCGAGGCCCGACCCCAGGCCGGGGTCGAGCAGCGCGCGCTCGGGCGGGGCGGCGCCGGTGAGGGCGGCGACCCGGGCGGCGACGGCGTCGTAGCGCCCGGCCAGGAGCGGGTGGACCGCCGGGGACAGGGCGATGGGCGGGGGCGTCTCGCCCGTCAGGCTCGCGTAGGTGATCATGGCGGCGAGCAGGTAGGTCGTGGCCGTCCCGTGCGGGGCGCCGTCCGAGAAGAGCGCCTCGGGGGGCACCGCGTCCAGGGGCGGCTCCGAGAGGAGCCGGGACAGCACCGAGCCCACGGGGATCAGGCCCACGGGCCGCCCGATGCGATCGGACAGGCGGGCGGCGAGGTCGAGGTACCAGTCGTGCGCCCCGCCCTGCACCCAGTCGTTCCAGGCGCGCAGGCCCGGCGCGGAGGGCGGGAAGCCGGCGATGTCGTCGAGCTTGGCCCAGCCCTCGTAGACGAGGAAGCGGGGGGAGAGCGCGGGGTCCATCTGGTCCTCGGCCCAGGCCAGCACCCGCCCGAGCTGGTCGAGCGTGGGGCCGGTGCCGAGGTCGGCCGCGGGGTCCCCGGACTGCACGAAGTTGGGCGGCGTCACGATCGCCGTGTCGAAGCCCGCCATGCGGAAGGCGCCGGAGGTCCAGGCGCGGGGCACCTCGTCGAAGCGCCACTGCGCCTGGGGCGGCAGGTTGGCCGCGAAGTCGCCCGGGAAGCCCCATGCGCCGTCCAGCGCGAAGCCGTGCCCCCCCGCCGCCATGAGGCGGGCGAGCCAGTGGGGCACGGTGGTCTCGTCCGAATCGGTCAGGTGGTTGACGAGCGAGTTGCCCCACACGAACACGCGCGCGTCGTCGGCCCGCGAGGGCGGGGCGAACAGGACGAGCAGGGCAGCGAGAAGGGCCTTCATGATGTCTCCGGGGGCGGCGGCCCCAGCGGCTGGGGGGCGGGGCCGTGCCCCCCTGATAGCACCCAATCGTAAACAAATCCGATATGCCGCGCCTTGGCCTCCCAGGTGAGGTCGCGCAAGGTCCGCGCGCGGGCGGCCTCGCCCCTGGCGGCGACGGCGGCGGGGTCGGCGAGGAGGCGGCCCAGGAGGGCGGAGAGGGCCGCGACCAGCGCCGGCCGGGGGGCGAGGGGGACGCGCCAGCCGGTGGCGTCGTCCACGATCTCGCCGGGGCCGGCGTAGTCCACGACGACGGGCGCGCAGCCCGTGGCCATGGCCTCGACCACGGCGCCGCCCCCGAACTCGCGGATGGAGGGAAAGAGGAAGAGGTGGGAGGCGGAGAACACGCGCGCCACCCCCTCCTGCGGGAGCCAGCCGTGGAAGGCGACGCCCGGCAGCCCCTGGCCTTGGGCGCGCAAGCTGGGCATGAGGGGGCCGTCGCCCACGACGTCCAGCGTCATGCGCCCCGCGCGCAGGTGGGGGGCGGCCGCCTCCAGGGCCATGTCCGGCCCCTTGTAGGGCACGAGGCGCCCCACGAAGGCCGCGCGCAAGGGGCCGGGGGGCCGCGCGGCGGGGGCGAGGAAGCGGCGCGGGTCCACGGCGTTCTCGGGCAGCCAGGCGACCTTGCGCCGCTGGGCCGGGGGCACCTCGGAGGCCGTGTGGCGCGAGCCCGCGAGGATGGCCGAGGCGTCGCGGAAGGTCGCGGCGCGCCCCGGCAGGAGCCGCGCGAGGCCGCGCGCGTAGCTCAGCCATTCCCGCTCGGCCCGCCTCTCGGCCTGGAAGGCCCGCGGCCAGGGCACGCCGCCGTTGAGGGGGCCCAGCACGAAGGGCACGCCCAGCGCCTTCAGGCGCGGGGCGAGCGGCGAGGGCGCGGTGGGCGAGAGCGGCGTGACGCGGTGCACGAGGTCGAAGCGGCCCGCCCGCAGGTCGGCCCCGAAGCGGCGCCAGAGCAGGCGCTCGAAGTGGGGGTAGGCGAGGGTGCCGGCGGCCTGGAGCATGGTCCAGCCCTTGCCCTGCCCGCCCGTGAGCCTCTCGCCCAGGCGCCAGAGCGGGGCGGCCACGGCCTCGGAGTCGATGGCGGTGAAGTCCTCGCCCTCGCGCAGCCCGGCGCGCAGGATCGCCGCGCGGTTCCTGACCTGCGTGACCAGGTGCACGTCGGCCACGGAGGCGAGCGCGCGCGCGAGGCTCCAGCCCACCAGCGGCACGCTGACCCATTCGGGGTTGGCGGCCTCGGCCACCAGGAGCACCCTCATGGCACCACCGTGCGGAAGGCGGGCGCGGGGGCCTCGCGCGGGGCGCGCGCCCTCTGCTCGGCCCAGCCCAGCAGCGCGCCGGCGCAGAGCCAGGTGATGGGGGTCAGCGTGGCGTTGGGGATGAGGTCCACCATGTTGACGCCCAGGAGCAGCGCCAGAAGGCCGGTGGCGACGCCCGGCGACGCCCCGCGCGACCGCCAGAAGGCCAGGAAGAGCGGCAGGGCCAGGAGCCCGAACTCGGCCACGAGGCCCACCCAGCCGAAGATGCCGAGCACGATGATCCAGCGCCCGTCGCTGATGGTGAGCGGGCGCCCGGAGTCCTGCTCGAGCACCTGGTTGCGGCCCCACAGGCCCCAGCCCAGGAGGGGGCGCTCCTCGGCGCGCGCCAGGAGCACGTCCTCGTTGTCGAGGCGGAACTGGAGCGAGAAGGCGCGCTCGGCGCTGACGCGCTCGGCCAGGGCGACGGCCACGTCCGTGGGGGCGAGGCCGGCGCCCTTGAGCACGGGGTAGGCCAGGGTGAGCGACGCCAAGAGGCAGGCCACCGCCATGGTGGCGCGCGGGCGCAGGAGCAGGATCAGGGGCGCCATGAGCAGCGCGTAGAGGAGCGAGGCCAGGGACTTGCAGAGCACCAGGGTCATCAGCATCCACAGCGCCGCCGCGAAGAGCGCGACCGCCCGGCGCCCCGTGGCCTCCCGCGCGAGCGCCAGGGCCGCCACGAAGGCGGTCATGGCGAAGAAGGCGGCCCAGAGGCCGTGGTAGAGGAAGACGACGGGCCGGAAGCCGTCGCCGCGGATCATCTGGCTGAAGAGGTGCTGGAAGAAGCCGTAGACCCAGATGTTGAGCTGGGGGCTCAGGCGGACCTCCAAGAGCATGGGCAGCGAGTAGAGCAGGCCGCCGGCCAGGAGCGCCCGGAGCAGGAGCCTGTGGCCCGCCTCGTCGGCCAGCCAGGCGCGCGCGAGCAGCAAGGGCGCCAGCATGAGGAGGCCGTTCAGCAGCGCGCCCGCCCCCTCCTTGAGCGAGAGCCCCGGCAGCACGTAGGCCCCCCAGGCCACCGGGTCGGCGTTGGCGAGCACGGTGGCCAGGGGGCTGAGCAGGCCCAGCGCGACCAGGGCCGTGGCCAGCGGGTGGAGCGGCACGAGGCGCGGCCGGAACATCAGGGCGGCGAGCAGGAGGGCCGCGAGGCTGGGGATGGTGTCCTTGTTGAGCGGCGGCATGAGCGGGAAGTCGAAGCCCGCCGGCTGCGGCGGCAAGAGCAGGTAGCCGCCCACCAGCGCCGCGAGCAGGCCCCGCGCCGGGCCGAGCCCGCGCAGCAAGGCCCAGGTCACGGCCGGCCAGAGCGCCAGCACGAGATAGGCCAGGGCGTTGGGCGTCTGGTCCAATGGCGGCCCCCGCGAGTCGCGGGCGTCCTAGCACGGGCGCGTGGCGGAAGCGCGGCGCGCCTCCGCGATCAGCAGCCCGTCCCGCGCAGCACCACGCGCACGGTCTGGGCCAGGACGCGCAGGTCCGTGCGGAAGGACAGGGCCTGGAAGTAGCGCCGGTCGAAGTCGGCGCGCTCGGAGAAGCCCGTGTCGTGGCGCGCGGCCACCTGCCAGAGCCCCGTGAGGCCCGGGCGCATGGCGAAGTACTCGCGCCCCGGGTAGAGCGCCTCCTGGTCGGGCATCATGGGGCGGGGGCCGACGAGGCTCATGTCGCCCCGGAGCACGTTCCAGAGCTGCGGCAGCTCGTCGAGCGAGGCCTTGCGGATGAGGCGGCCCACCGGCGTGATGCGGGGGTCGCGGCGCAGCTTCTGGTGGTGGTCCCACTCGGCGCGCAAGGCGGGGTCGCGGGCCAGCGTGTCGCGCAGGACGGCCTCGGCGTCGGGCACCATGGAGCGCAGCTTCCACATGCGGAAGCGCCGCCCGCCCCGGCCCACCCTCTCCTGCACGTAGAGCGGCGAGCGGCCGTCGAGCGCCACGGCCGCCATGAGCGGCAGGAGCACCAGGAGGACCGGCAGCGAGGCCAGGAGCACCAGGAGGACGTCGAGCGCCCTCTTGAGCCCGGCCGCGTAGGCCCCGCCCCCCGCCACGCGGGCCAGGCCCTCGGCGGAAGCCTCCTGCCGGAGCTCCGGCTCCGCCACCGCCGCATCTGCGCAGACGCCCACCGCCACACCCTCCTGAGGGACACGCCGGCCAGCCGGCCGCGCCCCGCGCCGCCCCCCGGCGGCTCTCCCCCATCGCTCCGCGCCTGTGCGGCGCGGCCCGGGCCTTCGCCCGCAGCGCCCGGCCCGACCCGTCGCGGCGGGGGCCAGCACCCCCTTGGCGACGTCCGGCCGGGCCACGCGGACGGGGGCACTAAGCGCGCCGCGGCATTTGGCGTCAATTGCGCAGATCGCGATGCAACCCGTGCGCGAGCGAGGCAAAAGGTTGGGCCGCTTGGGGAAAATCGGCGGGGGGCCAAGTGGGAAGCCCTTGCGACCCATGACGCTGCGTCCGCCGCGAGGGCCATTGGTGCCGCCTACCGGACGGTCGTAGCCGGCACGGAAACGGTCAGCCCGGGCGCCGCGGTTTGATGCCGTCGGGTCAACGCCGGCGAGCCGACCGGCTCCCACCGGGGTCCGGCCTCCGCGTCGGCCGCGATCGTGGCGAGCCCAGGGCGACCGCGTGGCGAAGACACGATTCAACCAGGAGTTGTTGTCGGGAGGCGGGACAATCGAGGCCTGGCGCGCCTCATTGTCCGCCCGGCCGCCCTCCTGGCCGCCGGCCGCCCCCGCCCTGCCGAATCACCGGCCCGGACGGCCCTCGCCCAGAAGCCCCAGAAGGTGGCGCCCATAGGCGGTCTTGCCGAACAGGCGTCCCCGCGCCGCCAGGTCCTCGTCGCCGATCCAGCCCTGCCGCCAGGCGACCTCGTCGGGGCTGCCCGTCTGGAGCCCCTGGCGCTCCTCCAGCGTGCGCACGAAGAGCCCCGCGTCCAGCAGCGAGGCGTGCGTGCCCGTGTCGAGCCAGGCGTAGCCCCGCCCCATGGTCCGCACGCGCAGGAGCCCATCGCGCAGGTAGCCGTCCAGGAGCGTCGCGATCTCCAGCTCGCCGCGCGGCGAGGGCGTCACGGCGCGCGCCCGCTCGGGCGCCTCCCCGTCCAGGAAGTAGAGGCCCGTGACGGCGTAGGACGAGGGCGGCCGCTCGGGCTTCTCCACGATCTCGCGGGCGCGGCCCGCCTCGTCGAAGGCCACCACGCCGTAGCGCTCGGGGTCGGCCACGTGGTAGCCGAAGACGGTCCCGCCGCGCTCCTCGCGGTCGGCCTCGGCCAAGAGCCCGGGCAGGCCGTGGCCGAAGAAGATGTTGTCGCCCAGCACCATGGCCGAGGGGCGCCCGTCGAGGAAGCCCTCGGCCAGCAGGTAGGCCTGCGCCAGCCCGTCCGGCGAGGGCTGCGCCACGTAGGTGAGCCGCAGGCCCCACTGCCCGCCGTCCCCCAGGGTGCGGCGGAACTGGTCCTGGTCCTGCGGCGTGGTGATGACGCAGACCTCGCGGATGCCCGCCAGCATCAGCACGGTCAGCGGGTAGTAGACCATGGGCTTGTCGTAGATGGGCAGGAGCTGCTTCGACACCCCCACCGTGATCGGGTAGAGGCGCGTGCCCGAGCCCCCCGCCAGGATGATGCCGCGCCTGTCGCTCATGGCCCCTCCCAGCGGAACGGGGTGGCCCAGTCCGCCCAAGGGGGCGCCCGGCGGTCCTTGTCCGACAGCAGGGGCTCGGCCACCCCCCAGTCCAGGCCCACCGAGTCCCAGCGCACGGCCCCGTCGCTCCCTCCATGGTAGGGGGCGGAGACCTTGTAGAGCACCTCCGCGTCCGGGGTGAGCGTGGCGAAGCCGTGCAGGAAGCCCAGGGGGACGAGGAGCTGCCGCCCGTTCCCGGCCGACAGCTCCAGCGCGAAGGCCCGCCCGAAGGTTGGCGAGCCCAGGCGGGCGTCCACGGCCACGTCCAGGATGGCCCCCGCCACGCAGCGCACGAGCTTCCACTGCGCGTGGGGCGGCGCCTGGTAGTGCAGCCCCCGCACCGTGCCGGGCGCGCGGCTCAGCGAGTGGTTGTCCTGCACCCAGTCCAGGTCGAGAGCCTCCCTGGCCATGGCCGCGCGGCTCCAGGTCTCCTGGAACCAGCCGCGCGCGTCCTCGAGGCGGCGGGGCGTGACGACCTTGAGGCCGGGAAGCGGGGTGTCCTCGACGAGCATGGGGGGTTGCGTAGCAGCGCGCCGCGGCGAAAAGAAGGCCAGCCCCCCCGGGAGGCCCCCCTCGGAGCCCACATGAGCCTCAACAGCTTCGGCCACGTCCTGCGCACGACCACCTGGGGCGAGAGCCATGGGCCGGCCATCGGCGCCGTGGTGGACGGCTGCCCGCCGGGCCTGGCCCTGACCGAAGGCCACCTCCAGCCCTGGCTCGACGCCCGCCGGCCCGGCCGGAGCCGCATGACCACGCAGCGCCAGGAGCCCGACCGGGTGCGCATCCTGTCTGGCACGCACGAGGGGCGCACGACGGGCACGCCGCTGGCGCTCCACATCGACAACGTGGACCAGCGGTCCAAGGACTACGCCGAGGTGGCGCGGGCCTTCCGCCCGGGCCACGCGGACCTGACATACCACCTGAAGTACGGCCTGCGCGACCCGCGCGGCGGCGGGCGGTCCAGCGCGCGCGAGACGGCCGCGCGCGTGGCCGCCGGGGGCGTCGCGCGGGCGATCCTCGCCGCGCTCGCGCCCGGCCTGCGCGTCACGGGCTACATGGTCCAGATGGGCGCCCATGCCATAGACCGCGCGCGGTTCGACCCCGAGGAGATCGCGCGCAACGACTTCTGGTGCCCCGACCCGGCCGCGGCGGCCCAGTGGGCCGAGCACCTCGACTGGCTGCGGCGCGAGGACCACAACAGCGTGGGCGCCGTCATCGAGGTGGTGGCCACGGGCGTGCCCCCGGGCCTGGGCGCGCCCGTCTACGGCAAGCTCGACGCCGACCTCGCCTGCGCGCTCATGGGCATCAACGCCGTCAAGGGCGTGGAGATCGGCGACGGCTTCGCGGCCGCCGCGCTCACGGGGCGCGAGAACGCCGACGAGATGGTCATGGAGGGCGGCGAGGTGCGGTTCCTGTCCAACCACGCGGGCGGCGTGCTGGGCGGGATCAGCACGGGCCAGGACGTGGTGGCGCGCTTCGCCGTCAAGCCCACGTCGTCCATCCTGTCGCCGCGCCGGTCCGTGACGCTCGCGGGGGAGGACGCGGAGGTCGCCACCAAGGGCCGCCACGACCCCTGCGTGGGCATCCGCGCCGTCCCCGTGGGCGAGGCCATGGTGGCGCTGGTGCTCGCGGACCACCTGCTCCTGGACCGGGCGCAGACGGGCGGGGCGCGAGGGCGCCTGGGGGCCTGAGACGAAGCGGGCCGCCCGGCCTCTCGGCGCGGGCGGCCCCGTACTCTTTACCCTTCCACAGCCGCGGGGGCCTTGGCCCCCGTCCCGTGGCGGGCGCAGCCGGGGACGTCCCGGACGCCGCGATCCGTCAGGCCCTCAACGGCGGACGGGCCGGCGCGGTTCCCCGCCCCCCTCAGGCGTTGATCGAGTCCTTGAGCGCCTTGGCCACGGTGATCTTGACCACCTTGTCGCTCTCCTTCTTGATCTGCTCGCCCGTGGAGGGGTTGCGGACCATGCGCTCGGGGCGCTCGCGGCAGTAGATCTTGCCCACGCCGGGCAGCGTGACCGAGCCGCCCTCCGAGACGGTCTTGGTGATGATGCCCGTCAGCGCGTCGAGCACGCCGCCCGCGGCCTTCCTGTCGTGGCCGGTGGCCTCGGCCAGGGCGGCCACGAGCTGGGCCTTGGTCATCTGGGTCGCCATGGTCATCTCCCCTTGCTGGCGCGGCGCCAGCGGCGCCCTCCCGCCATGCTCAACGGCGAAAAGGCCTTGCGTGCAAGCGAAAACGCGCGCCGGGGGGCCTGCGGGCGGCGCGTCGCGCGCCGCGGGGTCACGCGGAGGTCACAGGAAGGCCGTCTCCGTGAAGGACCTGAGCTTGCGCGAGTGGATGCGCTCCAGGGGCTCCTCGCGCAGCCGCTCCATGGCGCGCACGCCGATCATCAGGTGGCGCGACACCTGCGTGCGGTAGAAGGCGGAGGCCATGCCGGGCAGCTTCAGCTCCCCGTGGAGCGGCTTGTCGCTGACGCAGAGCAGCGTGCCGTAGGGCACGCGGAAGCGGAAGCCGTTGGCGGCGATGGTGGCCGACTCCATGTCGAGCGCCACGGCCCGGCTCTGGCTCAGGCGCGCCACGGGGCCGGACTGGTCGCGCAGCTCCCAGTTGCGGTTGTCTATGGTGGCCACCGTGCCGGTGCGCATGAGCCTCTTGAGGTCGAAGCCGTCGAGCCCCGTGACCTCGGCCACGGCCTTCTCCAGCGCCACCTGAATCTCCGCCAGCGCCGGGATGGGCACCCAGAGCGGCAGGTCGTCGTCGAGCACGTGGTCCTCGCGCAGGTAGGCGTGGGCCAGCACGAAGTCGCCCAGGCGCTGCGAGTTCCTGAGGCCCGCGCAGTGGCCGACCATGAGCCAGGCATGGGGGCGCAGCACGGCGATGTGGTCGGTGGCCGTCTTGGCGTTGCTCGGCCCCACGCCGATGTTGACCAGGGTGATGCCCTGCCCGTCCGGGCGCTTGAGGTGGTAGGACGGCATCTGCGGCTGGCGCCCCGGGGCCGCGAGCGGCGCCTCGGCCGCCTCGATCGCGGCGTTGCCGGGGCCGACGAAGGCCACGTAGCCGGACGCGGGGTCGGCGAGCCTCCCTCGCGCGTAGGCCTCGAACTCCTCCACGTAGAACTGGTAGTTGGTGAAGAGCACGTGGTTCTGGAAGTGGTCGGGATCGGTCGCCGTGTAGTGGGCGAGCCGCGCGAGCGAGTAGTCCACGCGCTGCGCCGTGAAGGGCGCGAGCGGGATGGAGCCGTCCGGGTAGCGGAAGCCGTCGCCGTTGACGATGCTGTCGTGCATGGTCGCCAGGTCCGGCACGTCGAAGACGTCGCGCAGGGGGAAGTCCATGGCCCCCTCCTGCGGCACGCTCAGCCCTTCGTCGCCGGCCACGGCGAAGTGGACGGGGATGGGGGTGGCGGAGGGCCCCACGACCACAGGCACGCGGTGGTTGCGCAAGAGCAGCCCGATCTGCTGCTCCAGGTAGGCCGCGAAGAGGCGGGGGCGCGTGATCGTCGTGCTGTAGTCGCCCGGCCCCGTCACGTGCCCGAAGCTCAGCCGCGAGTCCGGCGGCGCGAAGGACGAGGTGGTCAGCCTCAGCTCCGGGTAGAAGGCGCGCACGCGGCCCCGGGGGCGGCCGTGGCGCAGCGCCTGGGCGAAGCGGGAGGCCAGGAAGCGGGTGGCCTCGTCGTGCAGCTCGCACAGGCGCGCGACGGCCGCGCGCGGGTCGTCGAAGCCCTCGGGCGCGCGGACGGGCGGCGCCTCGATCCCGGGCTCGGGCAGCACGGGGCGGTTCACTCGTTGCCCTCCAGGAGGGGCACGAGCGCCCAGGCCCGCACGTCCACGAGCCCTTTGTCCGTCAGGCGCAGCTCCGGGATCACCGCCAGCGCCAGGAGCGAGTGCTGCATGACCGCGTTGTTGAGCCGGCAGCCCGCCCGCTCCATGGCCGCGACCACCCCTTGGGCGTCGCGGGCCACCTCCGCCGGGTCCCCCTCGCTCATCAGCCCGGCGATGGGCAAGGCCACGGCCGCCGCCTCCTCGCCCTCGATGAACACCGCGACGCCCCCGTCCATCCGCGCCACCCGGTTGGCGGCCCGTGCCATGCTCTCGCGGTCGGTGCCCACCACCAGCATCTGGTGGCAGTCATGCGCCACCGTGGAGGCCACGGCCACCCGCCCCCGGTAGCCGAAGCCCGACACGAAGGCGTTCCGGACCGCCCCCGTGCCCCTGTGCCGCTCCACCACCGCGATGTGGGCCACGTCGCCCTCGGCCTCGACCACGCCCCCGCGCACGGGCAGGTCGGCCGACAGCGCCCGCGTCGGCGCCTGGTTCTCCACGACCCCGATGACGCGCGCCCGCACCCGCGCCACGGCGGGTCCGGGGGCGGCGAAGTCGGCGGCCACCAGCGGCCGCGCGAGCCGCACCGAGCGCCGCGCCGCCTCGGGCCAGGGGAGGCGCGGGCATTCCGCCAGGAGCGTCCCGCCTTCCGCCACCTTGATCCCCCGCGCCCAGACCGCCTCGGCGCGAAGGTCGCCCAGGGACGACGACAGGATCATGTCGGCCCGCCGCCCGGGCGCGATCGAGCCCACCTCGCGCTCCAGCCCGAAATGCGTGGCCGTGTTGAGCGTCGCCATCTGCAGCGCCACCAGCGGGTCGAGCCCAGAGGCGACCGCGTGGCGCACCACGCGGTCCATGTGGCCCTCGTGGACCAGCGTGCCGGGGTGGCAGTCGTCCGTGCACAGCACGAAGGAGCGCGGGTCGAGCCCGCGCTCGGTCACGGCCGTGACCTGGGCGGCCACGTCGTGCCAGGCGCTGCCCAGGCGCAGCATGGCCCGCATCCCCTGGCGCGCGCGGGCCACCGCGTCCTCCTCGCGCGTGCCCTCGTGGTCGTCGGCCGCGCCGCCTGCCGCGTAGGCGTGGAAGGGGATGCCGAGGTCGGGGGAGGCGTAGTGCCCGCCCACCGTCCGCCCCGCCCGCATGGCCGCCGCCATCTCGCCCAGCATCCGCCCGTCGCCGGCGATCACGCCGGGGAAGTTCATCATCTCGCCCAGGCCGACGATGCCGGGCCAGCCCATCGCCTCCTCGACCTCGGCCACGCCGATCTCGTGGCCCGTCGTCTCCAGCCCCGGGGCCGAGGGCGCGCAGGAGGGCATCTGCATGAGCATGAGGCAGGGCTGGAGGGCCGCCTCGTCGCGCATCAGCCTGACGCCGCCGAGGCCCAGGACGTTGGCGATCTCGTGGGGGTCGCACAGCATGGCGGTGGTGCCGTGGGGGAGCACGGCCGCCGCGAAGCCCGCCGGCGTCAGCATCCCCGACTCCACGTGCATGTGTCCGTCAATCAGCCCAGGGACGAGGAAGCGCCCCCCCGCCCCCACGACCTCCGTCCCCTCGCCCACGCAGTGGGAGGCGTCCGGCCCCACGTAGGCGAAGCGCCCGGCCGCGACGGCGACCTGCCAGGGGAGCACCTCGCGCGTGTGGACGTTGACGACGCGCGCGCCCCTCACCACGAGGTCGGCGGGGGCGCGGCCCGAGGCCACGGCGACGAGGCGGGGGGCGGCGTCCGCCCAAGAGCCGAGGGGTTCCATGGCCCATTTGCCAGAAGGCCCAGGGCGCGATCAAGGGCGCACGGGAGGGCTGGAGGCGCGGGCGGCGGGCCGCTAGGGTCCGGCGCCATGGCCGACCTCGACCGCTTCGTGCAAGCCCAGGGACGCACCCATGCGGTCGCGTTGAGAGAACTGCGGGCGGGCCGCAAGGAGAGCCACTGGATGTGGTGGACCTTCCCCCAGCTCGCCTCCCTGGGCCGCTCGGCCACCGCCAAGGCCTACGGCATCGCCGACCTGGCCGAAGCCGAGGCCTACCTCGCCCACCCCGTCCTCGGCCCCCGGCTCCTGGAGGCCACGCGCGCCATGCTCGCCCATCGCGGCCGGCGCGCCGAGGCGGTCCTCGGCCCCGTGGACGCGCTCAAGCTGCGCTCCTCGGCCACGCTCTTCGCCTGCGTGCCGGGCGCGCCCGGCGACTTCGCGGACGTCATAGACGGCTTCTACGACGCCGAGCCCGACCCGCTCACGCTCGACGCGCTGCGCCAGGGCCGCCCTTGATCCTCCTGTCGCTCGGCCACGGCTACTCGGCCGCAGCCCTCGCCCGCCTCCTGCTGCCGCGCGGCTGGCGCGTCATCGGCACGGCCCGCTCCGCCGACAGGGTCGCCGCCATCGCCGCGACGGGCGTGGAGGCGCGCGCCTGGCCGGGCTCCGACCTCCGCGACGCCTTCGCGCAGGCCACGCATCTCCTCACCTCCGTGGCCCCCGACGCGGACGGCGACCCCGTCCTGCGCGCGCTCGGGCCGCTGGTGGCCGAGGCCGCCCCGCGCCTAGCCTGGGCGGGCTACCTCAGCACCACGGGCGTCTACGGCGACCGGGGCGGCGGCTGGGTGGACGAGGACAGCCCCCTCCGCCCCGCCACCGACCGGGGCCGGTGGCGCGTGGCGGCCGAGGCCGCCTGGCGCGCCGTGCCGGGCCTGCCGCTCCACGTCTTCCGCCTTGCCGGCATCTACGGCCCCGGGCGCGGCCCCTTCGAGAAGGTGCGGGCCGGCACGGCCCGGCGCGTCGTCAAGGAGGGCCAGTGGTTCTCGCGCATCCACGTCGAGGACATCGCGCAGGCCCTGCTTCTCTCGATCGGGAGGCCCCGCCCCGGCGCCACCTACAACCTCTGCGACGACGACCCCGCGCCGCCCCAGGACGTCATCGCCCACGCCGCCCGCCTCCTGGGCCTGCCGCCGCCGCCCCTGGTCCCCTTCGAGTCGGCCGACCTGACACCCATGGCCCGCAGCTTCTACGCCGAGAGCAAGCGCGTCAGGAACGACCGCGTCAAGCGCGACCTCGGGCTCCGGCTGCGCTTCCCGGACTACCGGACGGGCCTCGCCGCGCTGCTGGCGGAGGGGGGCTAGGCGGCGCTCCGCCGTCACGGGGGAGCCTGTGGAACCAAACGGCCCCTCGCGCGTTTGCGGCCCGCGGGACGGACCCGCAGGCGGGACGGAGGGGATCATGGTCAACGGCGTGGGCTGGCTCACGGCCATCATCGTGGGAGGCTTGGCCGGGTGGCTGGCCGAGAAGGTCATGCACTCGAACCTCGGGCTCGTGGCGACGATCCTGCTCGGCATCGTGGGCGCCGTCGTGCTCAACCTCGTCCTGAGCCTCGTGGCGCCCACCCTCATCGGCTACGGCTGGGTCGCCTTTCTCGTCACGGGCTTCATCGGCGCCTGCCTGCTCATCGCGCTGGCCCGCATGATGCGGCGGGCCTGACACGCCCGCGCCGGCTGTTCACGGCCGCGCGAGGTTTTTGCGCGCCTGGGCCTTGAAGGCCCCCCCGCCGCCCCACAGATGCGCCGGGCGGGCCGGGCCCCTCTGACGCGGTGGACGCGCCATGTCGGACCGCATCGGCGCGCCTGGCCGCCCCCCGGCCCCGTGGGGTGGCGCGGGCGCGCGTTGCGCAACACGAGGCGAGGTGCCGCGAATGGACTTCCTGTTGATGGAGTGGCTGAGCAAGCCGGTCTGGATGTGGCTGCTCTTCGTGGCCATCGTGGTCACGCTCCTGGTCCTCGACCTGGGCGTCCTCAACAAGGAGGACCACGAGATCGGCGTGGCCGAGAGCCTCAAGCTCTCGGCCTTCTACATCACGCTGGGCCTGGCCTTCTCGCTCTTCGTGTGGTGGCAGATCGGCGCGGAGGAGACCAAGTACTACCTCACCGCCTTCGTGGTCGAGAAGACCCTGGCGATGGACAACGTCTTCGTCATCGCCATGATCTTCAGCTACTTCGCCATCCCGCGCCTGTACCAGCACCGGGTGCTCTTCTGGGGCATCCTGGGCGTGATCGTGCTGCGCGGCATCATGATCGGGCTCGGCGCCACGCTGGTCGCGCAGTACTCCTGGATCCTCTACATCTTCGCGGTCTTCCTGATCCTGACGGGCGTCAAGATGTTCTTCCAGGACGACAAGGAGATGGACATCTCCGCCAACCCCGTCCTGAGGTTCATGAAGCGCCGCATGAACGTCACCGACGAGATCAGGGGCCACGAGTTCTTCGTGAAGAAGGCCGACCCCGTCACGGGCCGCATGGTGCGCTACGCCACGCCTCTCTTCCTGGCGCTGGTGCTGGTGGAGATCGCCGACGTCATCTTCGCGGTGGACTCGGTGCCGGCCGTCTTCGCCATCACCTCGGACCCCTTCATCGTCTACACCAGCAACATCTTCGCCATCCTGGGCCTGCGCGCGCTCTACTTCGCGCTGGCCGCCATCATCCACCGCTTCCACTACCTCAAGTACGCCCTGGCCATCCTGCTCGTGTTCATCGGCTCCAAGATCTTCATCGCCGACCTCATGGGCTGGGAGAAGTTCCCCGCCGCCTGGTCCCTGGGCATCACCTTCGCCATCCTGGCGGCGGGCGTGGCCTACTCGCTCTGGAAGACCCGCAACGACGGCGGCCACGGCGACGACCCCGTCCCGGCCAAGTGAGCGCGGCCTGACCCGCTTGCCTCCCCCGCGCCGCCCGGTCCATGAGGGCCGGGCGGACGCGGGGGGGCAGGGACGATGGACGGGGCGGGCTCGACGGCGCTGGACCACAGGGCGCGCCTCGCGGCCTGGCTGGAGGCCCCCGCCGTCCGCAACGGCCTCCTGGCCCTGATCCTCTTCAACGCCGCGCTCCTGGGCCTGGAGACCTCCGAGACGGCCATGGCGGTGGCGGGCCGGGCCATCGTCGCGCTCGACCGCGCCTGCCTCGCGGTGTTCGTGGTCGAGCTGCTCCTCAAGCTCTACGCGCTCGGGTCGCGCTTCCTCCGCTCGGGCTGGAACGTCTTCGACGCGCTGGTCGTGGCGGTGTCGCTCGCGCCCGCCAGCGAGGCCTTCTCGGTGCTGCGCGCCATGCGCGTGCTGCGCGTGCTGCGCGTGGTCAGCATCGCGCCCTCGCTGCGGCGGGTGGTGGACGGGCTGATCCGGGCCTTGCCGGGCATGGGCAGCGTGATGCTGCTGCTGGCCATCGTCTTCTACGTGGGCGCGGTGATGGCGACCAAGCTCTTCGGCGCCACCGCGCCCGACCAGTTCGGCACGCTGGGGCTGTCGGCGCTGACGCTGTTCCAGCTGATGACCTTCGACGGCTGGATGGGCGAGATCGTGGCCCCCGCGATGGCGGCGCAGCTCTGGGCCTGGGCCTTCTTCCTGCCCTTCATGGTGGCGACGGGCTTCGCGGTGCTCAACCTGCTCGTGGGGCTGGTGGTCAACGCCATGCAGGAGGCGGCCGAGGCGGAGCGGGAGACGGAGGAGAATGCCTTCGAGGCGGAGGTGCTGCGACGGCTGGGGGAGATCGAGAGGCGGCTTCAGGCCTCGGCGAAGTAGTCCTCGTCCACCGATCGCAGCACGTAGGTCTTGCGCGCGCGCACGCCCACCTCGTGCTGGATCAGGAGCCGCGCGAGCCTGTCGCCGTCAATGAGCACGATGCGCTGCTGCACGCGGTTGAGGTATTCGCGTGCCTCTCGCGAGAAGTCCGAAGTGGTGACGAACACGCCCTTGGTGGCGCCCTCGCCGGTCAGCGACCCCACGAAGGCCTGCAAGGCGGGACGGCCCACGGTGTTGCCGGCCGCGTAGCGCTTGGCCTGGATGTAGACGGCATCGAGGCCGAGCGCGTCCTCGTTGATGACGCCGTCTATGCCGCCGTCGCCGGAGCGCCCGATGCGCTCGCCCATGGCCGGGTCGCCGCCACCGTAGCCCATGCGCACCAGAAGGTCGACGATGAGCTGCTCGAAGCGGCTGTAGGTCATGGAGCGCAGCGCCGACAGGAGGTCATCAACCAAGGCCTGCTCCACCGCTGAAAAGGCCGAGTCGATCTGGTCCTCAGGTGTTCCGGACGCGCCGTCCAGCGCAAGCGCCGCCTGCGGCGCCTTGACCGGCACCTCCTCGGCCGACTTGGCCTCGCTCTTTCTGCCGCGAGCCTTGTCCAACCATGCGACGAAGTCTGGGAACTGAGCGAGGACGACGTTGTCGATGGGTCCGCGATGTTGCTCCAGCAGGCGACGTCCCCTCTCGGTGATCGCATGGACGTTGCGCCTGGGGCTGGCGAGGCATCCTGCCCCCGCCAAGTAGGTCCGCGCCCAATGCGCTCGGCTGGCCAGGATCGTGGTTCGACCGCTGGCGATTAACTGTTGAGCTTCGTCGTCGCTGATGCCGAACTCGCGTCGAAGGAGCGGGAGGGTGTCGGACACCTTGGTCGCCCCAGACGCGAATGCGGCCAGCACGGGCCGCATCAGCGTCTCGTAGTCCGGCACTCCCACCTACGCCCTCCGCCCCAGCACCACCGCCCCCATCACCTCCAGCACCTTGGCCTCGATCCCCCGCGCGTCCAGCCCCGCCTGCGCGTACATCTCGCCCGGGCTCGCCTGGTCCTGGAACCGGTCCGGCAGCGTCATGCCGCGGAACCTGAGCCCCCGGTCGAACACCCCCTCCTCCGCCAGGAGCTGCGCCACGTGGCTGCCGAAGCCGCCCACCGCCCCCTCCTCCACCGTCACCAAGGCCTCGTGGCTCCGCGCCAGCCCCAGGATCATCTCGCGGTCGAGCGGCTTGGCGAAGCGCGCGTCCGCCACCGTCGCCTGCACGCCGCGTGCCGCCAGCGCCTCGGCCGCCGCCAGCGCCTCCCCCAACCGCGTGCCCAGGGACAGGATGGCGACCCCCGCCCCCTCGCGCACCACCCTCCCCTTGCCGATCGCCAGCGGCGGCGCCTCCCAGTCTATCTCGACGCCGACCCCCTCGCCCCGGGGGAAGCGGAAGGCGATGGGCCCCGAATCGTGCCGCGCCGCCGTCGCCACCATGCGCGCCAGCTCCGCCTCGTCGGCCGCCGCCATGACCACCATGCCGGGCAGGTTGGCGAGGTAGGCCACGTCGAAGGCCCCCGCATGCGTCGCCCCGTCCTGGCCCACCAGCCCCGCCCGGTCCACCGCGAAGCGCACCGGCAGGCCCTGGAGCGCCACGTCGTGCACCACCTGGTCGTAGCCGCGCTGGAGGAACGTCGAGTAGATGGCGCAGAAGGGGCGCAGGCCCCCCGCCGCCATGCCGGCGGCGAAGGTCACGGCGTGCTGCTCGGCGATGCCCACGTCGAAGGTCCGCTCGGGGAAGCGCGCCATCAGCCTGGCGATCCCGGTCCCGTCCGGCATGGCGGCCGTCACGCCGACGATGCGCGGGTCGCGCTCGGCGGCGCGCACCAAGGCCTCGGCGAAGACGGCCGTGTAGGAGGGCGCGTTGCTGCGCGCCTTGGGCTGGGCACCCGTCAGCACGTCGAACTTGCCCGTCGCGTGGCCTCGGTCGGCGGCCTCCTCGGCGGGGGGGTAGCCCTTGCCCTTCCTGGTGATCGCGTGGACGAGGACCGGGCCGGTGGCCCGCGCCCTGACGGCGCGGAGCACCGACAGCAGCGACTCCATGTCGTGCCCGTCTATGGGGCCCACGTAGCTGAAGCCCAGCTCGTCGAAGAGCGTGCCGCGCCCCACCGCCATGTGCTTGAGCGCGTCCTTGGCGCGCCTCGCGCCTTCCCGCAGCGGCGGCGGCAGGAGGTCCACGGCGGCGCGCGCCGCGGCGCGGAAGTCCTGGAAGGGCCCGGCGTAGAGGCGGCTGAGGTAGGCCGACATGGCGCCCACGGGGGGGGCGATGCTCATCTCGTTGTCGTTGAGCACGACGATGAGCCGCTTGCCCAAGTGGCCCGCGTTGTTGAGCGCCTCGTAGGCCATGCCGGCGCTGATGGAGCCGTCGCCGATGACGGCGACGCAGTCGCCGATGCCGTGGCCGTCCGGGGGCTCCCCGCCCAGGTCGCGCGCGGCGGCGAAGCCCAGCGCGGCCGAGATGGAGGTGGAGGAATGCGCCGCCCCGAACGGGTCGTAGGGGGACTCCGCGCGCTTGGTGAACCCCGACAGCCCGTCCTTCTGGCGCAGGGTGCGGATGCGGTCGCGCCGGCCCGTGAGGATCTTGTGCGGGTAGGCCTGGTGGCCCACGTCCCAGATGATGCGGTCGCGCGGCGCCTCGAAGACGGCATGCAGCGCCACCGTCAGCTCCACCACGCCCAGGCCCGCGCCGAGGTGCCCGCCCGTCTCGCTGACGGCGCTGATCGTCTCCTGGCGCAGCTCGTCCCCGAGCGTGGCCAGGTCGGCGTCCGAGAGCCTGCGCAGGTCGCGCGGATCGCGCACCCGGTCGAGGAGCGGCGTGGCGGGACGGGTCATGGGCTACCTCCGGCGGGCGAGCACGAAGCGGGCGGCCTCGCGCAGGGTCTCGGCCTGCGACCCGAAGGGATCGAGCGCGGCGCAGGCCTCCTCGATGAGAGAGGTGGCGCGGGCGCGGGCGCCGTCGATCCCGAGCAGGGACACGAAGGTCGCCTTGTTGCGGCCTGCGTCCTTGCCCACGGCCTTGCCCACGGTGTCCACATCGCCCGTCGCATCGAGGATGTCGTCGGCGATCTGGAAGGCGAGCCCGAGGGCGTCGCCGTAGCGGCGCATGATGGGGGCGAGCCAGTCCCCCTCCCCGCCCCCGCCGTCCATGCGCGCGCCCGCGCAGGCGGCCCAGGTGATGAGCGCGCCCGTCTTGCGCGCCTGGAGCGCCTCGATCCCCTCCAGGCTCAGCGGGGCCCCCGCCCCCTCCGCCTCGATGTCCGCCGCCTGCCCGCCCACCATGCCGCCCGCCCCGGCCGCCTCCGCCAGCGTCCGCACCAGCGTCAGGCGCCCGCGATCGGCCCATCCGGGGCGCCCCGTCCGGGCCGCCAGCCCGAAGGCCAGCGCCTGCAGCGCGTCCCCCGCGAGCACCGCCGTCGCCTCGTCCCAACGGCGATGCACCGTGGGGCGGCCCCGTCGCAGGTCGTCGTCGTCCATGCAGGGCAGATCGTCGTGGATCAGCGAATAGGCGTGCATCGCCTCGATGGCGCCCGCCGCCGGCGCGGCCTTGTCGGGCGAGATGCCCTTGAGCCGCGCGCCCTCGATCACCAGCATGGCCCGCAGGCCCTTGCCCCCCTCGCAGGCGTAGAGCGCGGCCTCGGCGACCCGCGCGCCCGGCCCGCCCAGGTGGGGCGCCAGCTCCCGCGCGATCTCCTCGTGGGCGAGCCGCGCGGCGAAGGTCAGGGCCTCGTCGAGCGGCAGGGGAGTCCAGGGCACCCTCAGCCCGCGTCGAAGGGCTGCGTCCCTGTCGCCTGCCCGTCCCCCAGGGTGATGCGGCTCACCTTCTCCTCGGCCTCGCGCAGCTTGGCCTGGCAGCGCGCCCGCAGCGCCGCCCCCCTCTCGTAGAGCGCGATGCTCTCGTCCAGCGCCACCTGGCCGTGCTCCAGCTTGGCCACCACCTCCTCGAGCGCGGCCAGGGCCTCCTCGAAGGTCATCTCGTCGGGGGTCTTGTCCGCCATCATTCCTCCCTGGCACCGAGCGCGAGGAGGTGCGCCCTGACCCCCTCCGTGAGCGCGTCGAGGTCGTAGCCCCCTTCGAGCACCGACGCCACCCGCCCCCCGGCGGCCTCCGTGAGCCGAGACGTCGCCCAGCCAAAGTCCTCGGGCCCCAGGTCGAGCCCGCCCAGGGGGTCGCGCCCGTCCGCGTCGAAGCCCATGGACAGGATCAGGAGGTCCGGCGCATGGGCCGCGAGGCGGGGCAAGACCCGCTCCTCCAGGGCGCGGCGCCAGCGCGCGCCTCCCGTGCCGGCGGGCAGGGGCACGTTGACCACCGTCCCGTGCGGCCCCGCGTGGCCGGCCTCCCCCGTGCCCGGCCAGAAGGGCCACTGGTGGAGCGAGCAGAACAGCACGCGCGCGTCGTCCTCCAGCAGCGCCTCCGTGCCGTTGCCGTGGTGCACGTCCAGGTCCACCACGGCCACGCGCGCCGCCCCGTGACGGTCCAGCGCCCGCCGCGCCATCAGGGCCGCGTTGCCGAACAGGCAGAAGCCCATGGGCCGGTCGGCCAGCGCGTGGTGCCCGGGCGGGCGCATGAGGCTCATGGCCGCCCCCGCCTCCCCCCCCATCACGAGGTCCACCGCCATGAGCGCCCCTCCCGCCCCCAGCCGCGCCGCCCTGAGCGACCCCGGCGACAGCCAGGTGTCCGGGTCCAGCGCCACCGCGCCCGCCGCGGGCTCCGCCGCCTCCAGCCGGTCCAGGTAGCGCCGCGGATGCAGCATCCCCAGCGCCTCGTCGGACGCCGCCACGGCCTCCCGCCGCCCCGCGTCCAGCCCCGTCGCCCCGGCCAGCGCCGCCCGGAGGCGCTCCGGCCGCTCGGGGTGCTCCGCCGGCGGGCGATGGAGCAGGCCATCAGGGTGCGAGATCACCAGGACCGTCATGAGGGGCAGGCTATAGGGTGGGGCCGGGTGACGGAAGGCCGGGGGACGCGGGCGCCCCCCAACCCCCCCGTGCGGGGGCTCCGTCCCGGGGGGCCGGCCCCGGGGCGCGGAGGGGTCCGGGGAGGCCCGCCCTCGGCGCGCCGCGACCCCCCGGCCCTTCCCTCAGTCCGGCCGCAACCTGTACCCCGCCCCTCTGACGGTCTGGAGGTATCGCGGCTCCCTCGGGTCGGGCTCGATCTTGCGCCGCAGGCGGGTCACCTGGACGTCCACGGCCCGCTCGGCGGGGGCGTCGGCGCCGGGCAGGCGCAGGGCCTCGACGAGCGCGGCGCGGCTGACGGGCTCGGGGGCGGTGGCGGCGAGGGCTTTGAGGAGGCCGGATTCGGTGGCCGTGAGGCGCGGGCCGCCGAGCAGTTCGCCGCGCGCCACGTCGTAGCGGTGGGGGCCGAGCGCCAGGACCTGCGGCGTGGCGGGGGCGGCGCGCGGCGGGGGCGCGCGCCGCAAGATGGCGCCGAGGCGCAAGAGCAGCTCCTTGGGGTCGAAGGGTTTCGACAGGTAGTCGTCCGCCCCCGCCTCCAGCCCGGCGATGCGGTCGTCCGTCTCGGCCTTGGCGGTCAGGAGCAGCGCGGGCGTCGCGTCCCCCCGCCGCCGCAGGGCGGCGAGCAGCGACACGCCGTCCTCGCCCGGCATCATCACGTCCAGAACCAGGAGGTCGAAGGCCAGCCCTGCGAGCAGCCTGCGCGCCTGGGCGGCGTCTCGGGCGGCGGTGACCAGGAAGCCCTGCCCCCGCAGGTAGCGCACGAGGAGCGACCGGATGCGCGCGTCGTCGTCCACCACGAGGAGGTGGGGCGCCTCCATGCTCAGGCCTCCCCGCCGCCAGGCGCGCTCTCGTAGCGCCGGCGCAGCTCGGGGTCCATCATCGCCTCCAGCACGGTGCGGAAGCCCGCGACCGCCTCCGGCCCCGCCTGGCGGAAGGCCGCGCGCATCCGCTCGCGCTGCACGGCCGCCAGAGCCCGCTCCAGGGCGGCGCCCGGCTCGGTCAGGTGCAGGCGCCTCTCGCGGCGGTCCGCGTCGCCCACGCGCGAGTCCACCAGCCCGTCCTCCTGGAGCCGGCGCAGGACGCGGTTGAGCGACTGCTTGGTCACGCCCAGGGTGACGAGGAGGTCGCCCACCGTGGCCCCGGGGCTGCGCGCGATGAAGTGCAGGGCGCGGTGGTGCGCCCGGCCCAAGCCGCGCTCGGCCAAGAGCCGGTCGGGGTCCGCCGTGAAGCCCCGATAGGCGAAGAACATGGCCTCCACGCCCCGGCGCAGCTGCTCCTCGGTGAGAAACAGCGCCCGCCCGCCCGGTCCCTTCTCGGCCATGCCCGCCCCCCCCCGCGACCGTCGCCGAGGATACGTCAGCCTTGTTGACTGTCCAAGGGGGCTTCGCTACCCCTCCCGGGCCAGGTGGGGGAGACAGCGATGGCCGCGTCCTACGACGACCGCGACGGGTGGATCTGGATGGACGGCGGGCTCGTGCCCTGGCGCGACGCCACCGTGCACGTCCTGACGCACGCGCTGCACTACGCCTCGGCCGTCTTCGAGGGCGAGCGCTGCTACTCGGGGCGCATCTGGAAGGGCCACGAGCACTCCCTGCGCCTGATCCGCTCGGGCGACCTCCTCGACATGGCGATCCCCTACACGGCGGACGAGATCGACGCGGCCAAGGAGGCGATGCTCCGGGCCAACGGCTGGACGGACGCCTACGTGCGCGCCATCGCCTGGCGCGCCTCCGGCCCCGACATGGGCGTGAGCGCCCGCCGCAACCCCGTGCGGCTGGCGGTCGCGGGCTGGGAATGGGGCAACTACTACGGCGAGGCCAAGCTCAGGGGGGCGAAGCTCGACGTGGCCAAGTGGAAGCGCCCGAGCCCCGAGACGATCCCCTCGGAGGCCAAGGCGGCCGGGCTCTACATGATCTGCACCATGAGCAAGCACGCGGCCGAGGCCAAGGGCTGCTCGGACGCCATGATGCTCGACCACCGGGGCTACGTGGCGGAGGCAACGGGGGCCAACATCTTCTTCGTGAAGGACGGAGAGGTGCACACGCCGCTCCCCGACTGCTTCCTCAACGGCATCACGCGGCAGACCGTCATCGGGATGCTGCGCGACCGCCAGGTCAAGGTGCACGAGCGCCACATCCTGCCCGAGGAGCTGGAGAGCTTCGAGCAGTGCTGGCTGACGGGGACGGCCGCCGAGGTGACGCCCGTGGGCGAGATCGGACCCTGGTCCTTCGAAGTGGGCGCGCTGGCGCGCGACGTGGCGGCGGACTACGAGCGGCTGGTCCGCTCGTAGCCACCAGGGGCGGCCGAGGCGCGATCCAGGCCGTGGACCAGGGCCGTCGCCCCTCCCGCCTCGGAACCCGGGCGCCTGCCCCCCGCTCACCCCCCCGCCTCCTCCTCCCGCTCACGCGCGAGCCCCAGCGCCCTCTCCCGCCAGATGATGAGAAGCCCCGCCGCCACGACGACCGCCGCCCCCGCCAGCGTCGCCCGCGACGGCACCTCCGCGAAGACGAAGTACCCGATCGCCACGGCCAGCAGCATGGAGCTGTAGTCGAAGGGCGCCACCAGCCCGGCCTCGGCGTGGCGGTAGGCGGAGGTCAGCAAGATCTGCCCGAGCCCGCCCAGGAGCCCCGCCAGCACCAGGAGGGCCGCCTCCCATGGCGAGGGGACCACCCAGCCGAAGGGCAGCGTGACCAAGGACAGCGCCGCGCAGAGCACCGAGAACCACCACACGATGGCGGCCGTGCCCTCGGTCCGGGTGAGCCTGCGGATGAACACCTGCGCCAAGGCCACGAAGACCGCCCCCGTGAGGGTCACCACCGCCCCCAGCGCCTCGCGGTCGGACGCCCCCGGCCCCACCGTCAGGCGCGGCCAGAGCACCACCAGCACCCCGGCCATGCCCAGCGCCACCGCCACGAGGCGCACCGCGCGCACCCTCTCGCCCAGGAACATGGCGCCGAAGACCACCACCATGAGAGGCGCCGCGTAGCCCAGCGCCGTGACCTCCGGCAGCGGCAGCAGCCCGAGGCCCGCGAAGCCCAGCCCCATCCCCGTCACCCCCACCAGGGCGCGCCAGACATGGCCCAGCGGGTCGCGCGTGGCCAGCGCCCCGGGGAAGTCGCCGCGCCACAGGAGCCACAGGAGGATCACGGGAACCGCGAAGGCCGAACGGAAGAAGACGGCCTCGCCTGGCGGCACCTGGGCGGAGGTGGCCTTGATGCAGGCCGCCATGCCGGCGAAGACCACCACGGAGCCGAGCTTGAGGGCGATGCCGCGCAACGGCGAGCGGGAGGGGGACGCCATGGCGGCTCCTAGGCCGCCGTCCGGCGCCGCCGCAAGGGGATGGACCGGGAAGGGTCCGCCGGAGGGCGAGGGGAGCACCCTCCGGCGGCAGATGGGCCTCGACAGGGACATCGCGGCCCGGGACGGCCCGGCGCTACGCTTGGGACAGGCATCGGGACAGCGCGCCGGTGTGCTGGGTGAACGGCAGCGGGCGCACCACGGTTCCGGGCCACCGGCTCTTTTTGCGCCGCCCCTCGCGGGGCCGCGAGGGGGGCCTGGATCGCTGCCGCCATTGGGGTAGGCTCATGCCGCCCGCAGCCGCGATGGACGCCATGCGCCTTTCCCTCCTCCTCGTCCTCCTGCCGCTCCCGGCGCTCGCCCAGGACATCGCCGAGGGCGAGAGGCAGTTCGCCCGCCAGTGCATCTCCTGCCATGTGGTCGCCACGCCGGCGGGCGAGGTGCTGGCCGGGCGCACGGCGCGCACCGGCCCCAACCTCTACGGGATCGCCGGGCGCCTGGCCGGGAGCCGGCCCGACTTCAACTACAGCGACTCCTTGGCCGGCTACGGCGCGGCCGGCGCCGTCTGGGCCGAAGGCAACGCCGTGCCCTACCTCCTCGACCCCACCGGCTTCCTGCGCGAGGCGCTGGGCGACCGCCGCGCGCGCAGCAAGATGGCCTACCAGGTGCGCGACGAATCCCAGGCCCGCGACATCTGGGCCTACCTCGTCACGATCGGGGCGCCGTGATGATCCTCCTGGCCTTCCTCCTCGCCACGCTCTGCGCGGGCCTCACCGGTTGGCTCTTCCCCACGGGCGACTGGTATCGCCGCCTCGCCAAGCCGACCTGGACGCCCCCGAACTGGGCCTTCCCGGTGGTCTGGACCACCCTCTACCTCCTCGCCGCCCTGGCCGGGGCGCGGGCGCAGGGGATCGGCGGACCCGGCGCGGGGGCCGCCGCCGCCTTCTGGGCGCTCCAGATCGCCGCCAACGCGCTCTGGACCCCGACCGTGTTCGGCGCCCGCCGCCTGCGCCTGGGGGTCGCGGTCATCGCGCTGCTGTGGCTCGCGCTACTGGGCTCCGTGGTCTCCCACTGGCGGGTCTCGGCATTCGCCGGGCTGCTCTTCGTGCCCTACTTCCTCTGGGCGAGCCTCGCGCTGGCGCTCAACGTGCAGCTCGTCCGGCTCAACCCCCAGGAGCGCGGCTGACCCCTACCGGACCAGCGCCGCCTTGTCCGTCCCCGGCACGGGGCGGGGCGAATGGGCCGCCAGGAACACCTGGACCGACTGCCAGTCCACGCGGGCGGGCTGCGTGGCCGCCTCGTCGCAGCCCACCCGCGCGCGCGCCGTGTCTATGCGCCGCCTCCACTCCCCCTCGGGCAGCGCCACGTCGCACTCCTCCCCGGCGTTGAGCACGACGAGCACGCGCGGCCCCCCCGGCAGGCGCAGGTCGCAGCCGAAGCACATGAGCCCGCCGTCGTTCCAGTCCCCGTCCGTCATGGCGCGCCCGGTCGGGTGCACCCAGTCCACCAGCGGCCCGTCGCCCTCGGGCTCGCCTTCGCCCGTAGCAAAGCGCAACTTGGCGAGGTCGGCCTCGCGCCGCAGCGCCACCAGGTCCGCGACGGCGCCCCGCAGGCCCTCGCGCGGGGCGCTCCAGTCGATCCAGGCGGTCTCGTTGTCCTGGGCATAGGCATTGTTGTTGCCCCCCTGCGTCTGGCCCATCTCGTCGCCGGCGAGCAGCATGGGCACGCCCTGGCTCATGAGCAGCGTGGCCAGCATGGCGCGCGCGCGCCGCTCGCGGCTCTCGACGACCCGCTCGTCGTCGCTCGGCCCCTCCACGCCCATGTTGTCGCTGACGTTGTTGGAGTGCCCGTCGCGGTTGTCCTCGCCGTTGGCCTCGTTGTGCTTTTCGTTGTAGGACACGGTGTCCCACAGCGTGAAGCCGTCATGGGCGGCCAGGAAGTTGACGCTGGACGTGGCCGGCCGGTGCGAGTGGTTGAACTGCACGGGGCTGCCCAGGAGCCTCTCGGCCATGCGCGGCAAGAGGGCATCCTTGCGCCAGAAGCCGCGCACGTCGTCGCGGAACTTGTCGTTCCACTCGCGGAAGGGCCAGGGGAAGCCGCCCACCTGGTAGCCCCCCTCGCCCACGTCCCAGGGCTCGGCGATGAGCTTGACGGTGGCCAGGATGGGGTCCTGGCGCAGCGCCGCGAAGAAGCTGCCCTCGCGCTCGAAGCCCGAGGGCTCGCGCCCGAGCGTGGAGGCCAGGTCGAAGCGGAAGCCGTCCACGTGCATGACCTGGACGAAGTAGCGGAGCGAATCCAGCACCATGCGCAGCACCATCGGGTGCGCCACGTTGAGCGTGTTGCCCGTCCCCGTGGTGTCGAAGGAATGGCGGCGGTTGTCGGGCGCCAGCAGGTAGTAGCTGGCGTTGTCTATGCCCCGGAAGCTGAGGGTCGTGCCCTTCTCGTTGCCCTCGCAGGTGTGGTTGTAGACCACGTCGAGGATCACCTCGAGGCCGGCGTCGTGCAGCCGCTTGATGGCCTCCTTCATCTCGCGGATGCCGCCCGTGCGCAGGTAGCGGGCGTGGGGGGCGAAGAAGCTCAGGGTGTTGTAGCCCCAGTAGTTGCTCAAGCCCTTGTCCACGAGGAACTTGTCGTTGGCGAAGCCGTGCACGGGCAGGAGCTCCACGGCCGTGACGCCCAGCGCCTTGAGGTGCTCGATGACCGCCGGGTGCGCGAGGCCCCGGAACGTGCCCCGGTCCTCCTGGGGCACGAGAGGGTGGCGCATGGTGAGGCCGCGCACGTGGGCCTCGTAGATCAGCGTGTCCTGCCAGCGGTGGCGCAGGCTGAGGTCCGCCTCCCAGTCGAAGTCGGGGTCCACGACCACGGCCTTGGGCATGAAGGGGGCGCTGTCGCGCGCGTCCATCACGTCGTCGCCCCCCTCCAGGTTGTAGCCGTGCAGCGCGTCGTCCCAGGTGATCCCGCCGCGCAGCTCGCGCGCGTAGGGGTCGAGCAGCAGCTTGTTGGCGTTGAAGCGGTGGCCCTGCTCGGGCGCGTAGGGGCCGTGGACGCGGTAGGCGTAGACCTGGCCCGGCCCGATCCCGGGCAGGTAGCCGTGCCAGATGCCGCCCTCCATGGCGGGGAGGTCGAGCCGGTGGGTCTCCTCCCGGCCCTCGGCGTCGAAGAGGCACAGCTCCACCCGCGTGGCGTTCTCGGAGAAGAGGGCGAAGTTGGTGCCCGCCCCGTCGAAGGCCGCGCCCAGCGCGTCGGAGCGCGCGGAGGCGGGGTCGAAGGCGAGGGACGGCGAGGGACGCTTGAGCATTCAGGGGCCTTGCATGGTGAGGAGTGGGCCGCCTTGAGCCCTCATGCGCGCGGCGGCGCGGCGGGCGAGCATGGCGGTGGTGATGAGGGTCGTGCCCTCCGGCGTGACGCGGAACCAGCGCGCGTCCTCCTCGGGGTCGTCGCCGACCGTGAGCGTGGAGGGGACGACCGCGCCAGGGGCGACCAGGCAGCGCGACAGCCGCGCGCCCGGGGACACGCGCCCCCCGGGCAGGACGGCCGTGTCCTCCAGGACCGTCCAGCGCCCCGGGCGGCGCGCGCCCAGGCGCGGCGCCCAGAGCCGCAGGCCCCCCGCCTCCAGGCTCAGGAGTCGGTCGCGAGGGACGCCGGCCGGCGCCTCGGCGGCCAGGGGAGCGGCGAGCGGCGGCGGCGCCGCCGCGACGCGCAGGGCCGCGAGGCGCAGGTCGTCGAGCGTGGCCAGCGGCCCCTCCGGCCCCGGGTCGTCCCAAGGCGCTCCGGCCGCCCGCGCGGCCTCCCAGACCGCGCCCAGGCCCCGCCCCGTCAGCGCCCCCCGCAGCCAGGCCCGATCGAAGGCCGCCGCCCGCACCCCCTCGCCGCGCGCGACCGTGGCGGGCGCGCCGCCCGCGCGGTGAGCCGCGAGCAGCCCGCCCAGGTCCGGCTCCTCCGCCCGCGCCGCCGGGACCACCACCACCGTGGCGGCCTCCGTCAGCCCCAGGAGGTGGCGCAGGGCGCCCTCGGCGTCCCCGAAGCCGATCGTGCTCCCCAGGGCGGCGCGCCCCTCGACCACGCGCAGGTCCAGGCCCGTGCCCCAGCGCGCCGGCAGGTGCCGCAGGAGCGTCGCCGGCCGATGCTGGAGGGCCACCAGGACCCGCCACAGGCCAGCCCGCGCCACGGCCCCCAGCGCGAGGTCCACGACCCGCAGCCGCCCGACCAGCGGCAGCGCGGGCAGGGCTTCCGCCTCGGTCAGCTCGTGCATCAGCGGCGCCCGCCCTGCGGCGAGGACGAGCACGGCCAGGTTGGCCGCGTCGGCGGTCGCGTCGGGCAGCGCGCTCATCGTCCCTCCTCCGGGTCGGCCCTCAATGACGCGCCGCGCGGCGCGGTTCCCGGGCTGGCTCCCAGGAGAGCCCCTCTGCCCACAACGCCTCGGCCCCCCCCGGACCCAAGGCGACGCGCAGGATGCCCTCGGCGCCCTCGCGCACCAAGGCCCAACCGCCCTCCGCGGCCTCCACGCGCGCGGGCGCCGCGAAGACCCCCGGCGCCTCGCGCCGCAGGCGCAGCAGCTCGCGCGTGAGCCGGGCCTTGCGCGCGCCGAAGCCCGCCTCGGAGGCCGCCGGCGCCCGCAGGTCGTCCCAGGGCACGGGCGAGCGGTTGTCGGGGTCCGTCAGGTGGTGCAGCGGCCCCTCCGCCCCCTGGTAGAGGTCCGGGATGCCCGGCAGCGCGCATTTCAGCGCCACCTGCGCCAGCGCGATCTCCTCGCCCAGGGCGATCAGCTCGGCGGCCCCCGGCGGCAGCCCCTCCCCCCAGGCCCGCGCGAGGCCGCGCGCGTAGGCCTCGGCCTGCGCCTCCGCCTCGGGGCGGGGGTGCGCCCAGGTCGTCACCTCCCGCGCCTCCCGCAGGGCCTTCTCGACATGGGCCGCGAGCCGCTCCTCTAAGTCCTCGCGCCCGGCCTCCCAGAGCGCCAAGAGCGACTGCGCCACGTACCAGCGCGTCCCCGGCGCCACCGCCCCCGCCTCCGGCAGGCTTGAGGCCGCGCGCCAGACGCGCTCCCAGGCGTCCGGCCGGTGCGTCATGGCCAGGAGCCGCGCGCGGGCGTCCTCCGCCCGCTTGGTGTCGTGCGAGGAGGTCAGGACGAGGTCGCGCCCCGACCGCTCCGCGACCCACTCCCCGAAGCGCGCGGGCGACCAATGCGGCTCGCCGGGCTCCGCGCCGACCTCGCAGTGCGCCAGGCAGCGCGTGAAGCGGAAGAAGGCCGTGTCCTCCTGCGCCTTGGCCATCAGCGCCCCCGTCACCTGCTGGAAGCGCAGGCGCAGCCGCTCGGCCTCGGGCGTCGGCGCGTCGCGCAAGGACGCCTCCAGGAAGCGCAGCACGTGGTCCGAAGGCAGCCCGGCGGCGGCCCGGTCTGCCGCCTCCCCGAGCAGCCGGCGGTCCTGCTCGTCCCCTTCCTCCAGGTAGGTCCGGTAGCGCGGCATCTCCGTGACCAGCGCCAGCACCGCCTCGCGCTGGGCCTCCTCGCCCGCCTCCACCGCGCCCGACGCCTCGGCGGCGGCCGCGAGCAGCCGGCGCAGCTGCGTGAGTTCCGCCGCGAGGTCGCGCCGGATCACCTCCCCCTTGGCCTCGCGCAGCACCTCCGCCCAAGCCCTCTCCTCGCCCGTCGCCCGCCGCCACAGCGCGTCGAGCCGCCCGAGCCCCGCCCCGTGCGTGAGCACCCGCGCGATGGCCGCGCCCCCCTCGTAGCCCGTGGTCCCCTCCACTGGCCAGGGCCGCAGGCCCTCGTCCGCCATGAGGATCTTCTCGATCCACACGGGCACCCCGGCCGCCTCCCGCAGCCGCTCCAGGTAGGCGCCGGGGGCTGCCAGCCCGTCCACGTGGTCCACGCGCAGCCCCTGCACGAGCCCCTCGCGCACCAGCTCCAGCACGAGCGCATGGGTGTCGCCGAACACCGCCTCCTCCTCCACGCGCAAGCCGATCAGCCCCGTGACGTTGAAGAAGCGCCGATGCGTCACCCCGTCGCGCTCCAGCTCCCAATGCGCGAGCCGCCAGGCCTGGGCGTCATGGAGCGCGCGGATGGCGCCGGGCTCGCCCGCCCGCTCCGCCTCCGTGATCGGATGCGGCGTGAGCGGCACGCGATGGTCGCCCGCCGCCAGGACGGGGCCATCCGCGCCGTCCTCGGCGCGCAAGGACCGCGCCTCGGCCATGGCCTCGAAGGGCTCGGGGAGCAAGGGCAGGACCAGCCGCCCCCGCCCCCAGTCTATGTCGAAGTGCCGCGCCCAGGCGCTCCGCTCCCCGTGCCGCAGCACGTCGCGCAGGAACGGGTTGGACAGGTGGAAGGCGGCGTGGTTGGGAACGATGTCGAGCAGCACGGAGAGGCCCTCGTCCCGCGCCGCCCGCGCGAGCCTCTCGAAGCCCTCGCGCCCCCCCAGAGCCTCGTCCACCCGCGTCCAGTCGGTCACGTCGTAGCCATGCGTGGAGCCCGGGACCGCCTGGAGGATGGGCGACAGGTAGAGGTGCGAGGCTCCGAGCGCGCGGATGCCCGGCAGGAGCGCGGCTGCCCGCTCGAACGTGACGTCTCCGCGCAGCTGGAGCCGATAGGTGGCGACGGGCCTCATGCCGCCTCCACGCGCGCCGCCACCGCGAAGCCGTCGCGCGCGATCTCCCCTTGGGCGAAATGGAACGGCCCGGCCGGCGCCTCGCCCGGCGCCCCGAGGTTGGCATGGACCACGAGCGTGCCGCCCGCGAAGCGCCAGCGCGCCGTGAGAGCCCTCTCGCCCCGCTCCGCCACCTCGCCCGGCGCCACGCGCCCCGACCGCAGGAGGGGCACCACGTGGGCGGCGCGGAACGCGAGCCCCCGCCGCGTCAGCTCGCGCCAGGCCCGCGCGTGCTCGGTGTCCGCGTCCAGGTCCGGCACGGAGTCGCGGAAGGCGGCCGGGTCGTTGGGATAGGGGAACACGCCCGGGTCGTCGTGCCCGAACTCCCCCATCCGCCCCTGATGGATGAGCCCCGCCAGCTCGGCCGACACGTCCGTGAAGTAGTGGAAGGGCCGCGTCTCGCCCACCTCCTCGCCCATGAACAGCATCGGCACATAAGGAGCGGCCAGGAGAAGGGCATGCGCCGCCATGACCCCCCCCGGCTCGGCCGCCGCGAGAAGGCGCTCGCCGTGGGGGTGGTTGCCGATCTGGTCGTGGTTCTGGTTGTGGTTGACGAAGGCCGTGGGGGGGAGGTGCCCGGCGGGCTCGCCGCGCGGGTCCCTCCGGGGCGGCCGGGGCTGGCCCTCCTCCACCTGCCCGTCGCGCAGAGCCTTCTTCAGGTCGCCGAGCGGGTCCTCGGCGAAGGAGGCCAGGAAGGCGTGCCGGTCCTCCGTGAGCAGGCAGTGGACCGAGTGGTGGAAGTCGTCGTTCCAGGCCGCGTCGTAGAGCTTGCCCCCGTCCCGGTCGGGCTCGCGCAGGTAGGAGACGTTGCGCGAGTCCTCAGCGATCAGGTGCAACGGCCGGCCGAGGTCCAGGCCCCGCACCATGCGCGCGATCTCCACGGCCAGCTCGGGGTCGCCGTCGTCCTTCAGCTCGTGCACCGCGTCCAGCCGAAGCCCGTCCATGCGGTACTCCGCGAGCCACAGCCGGCAGGTGTCCAGCGCGAAGTCGCGCACGGGCCTTCGCGCAAAGTCGATGCGGTCGCCCCAGGGGCTCTTGTCGGTGGGATGGAAGAAGTCGGGGGCGACGCGGTGCATGGCCGCGCCCTCGGGCGAGAAGTGGTTGAGCACCACGTCGAGGATGATCATGACCCCCTCCGCCTGCGCCGCCTCCACGAGGCGCCGCAGGTCGTCCGGCGTCCCGTAGGCCGGGTGCGGCGCCATGAGCAGCGCCCCGTCGTAGCCCCAGCCGCGCGTGCCCGGGAAGTGGCACACGGGCATCAGCTCGACGGCCGTGACCCCCAGGGCGGCGAGCCCCGCCATGCGCCGCGCGGCCGCCGCGAAGGTGCCTTGGGGCGTGAAGGTGCCCACGTGCAGCTCGTAGATCGCGGCCTCCTCCCAGGGGCGCCCCGCCCAAGGGGCCGCCCAAGGGTAGCCGCGCGGGTCGTGCAGCCGCGAGGCGCCGAGCGGGTCCATCCCCGCCTGCACCCGTGCCGCCGGATCCGGCAGGGGCTCGCCGTCGAGCACGAAGAGGTAGGCGTTGCCGTCCCGCGCCGGGGCCCGCAGCGTCCAGAACCCCTCCTCGTCGCGGGCCATGGCGCGCAGGACCCCTTCCACCTCGACGCCGACCTCTCGGGCGCGCGGCGCCCAGAGCGCGAAGCGCCACAGGTCCCCGTCCGGGTCCGCGCCCCAGCGGCGGCGCTGGAGCGCCAGGCCGTCCCGTCGGTCGTCGCGCATCGCCCCATCCCTCGCGGTCCCGTCCCCAGCGAACCCGGGGGGCCGCCCCGGGTTCCGGCCCGCCTCCCCGAAACCCTCGGGCCACCCCGGGCGTTGGCCGGCGTCACCAGCCCGGAGCGAGCCATGACCCCCAGCGACCCCTTCGACGAATCCCCCCGGGGCCAGGGCTCTGGCAAGCTCGCGGGCCGTGCCGTGTTCATCTCGGGCGGCGGCAGCGGCATCGGCCGGGCCGTGGCGCTCCTCTTCGCCCGCGAAGGCGCCCGCGTCGCCATCACCTACCACAGCGACCCCGGCGACGCGCAGGAGACGCTGGCGCGGATGCGCGACCTCGGCGGCGAGGAGGGCCTCGCCCTCCCGCTGGACGCCAGCTCGCATGGCTCGGTCCTCTCCGCCGTGGGCCGGGCCGCCGAGGCGCTCGGCGGGCGCTTGGACGTCCTCGTCCTCGTGGCCTCCATGCAGGCCCAGGAGGAGGACGTGACCAAGATCACGCCCGAGCAGGCCGAGCAGACCTTCCGCGTCAACGCGCTGGGCTACCTCTGGACGGTGCAGGCGGCGCTCCCGCACATGGGGTCGGGCGGCGCGATCGTCGCCACCGTCTCGGTGGTGGCCTACAAGGGCAACCCCAAGCTCGTGGACTACGCCATGAGCAAGGGGGCCGAGCTCGCCCTCGTCCGCTCGCTCGTCAACCCGCTGCTGGAGAAGGGCATCCGCATCAACGGCGTGGCCCCCGGCCCCATCTGGACGCCCTTTATCCTGGAGACCATGGACGCCAAGTCCATGGCCACCTTCGGGCAGGACACCCCCATGGGCCGCCCCGGCCAGGCCTGGGAACTGGCGCCCGCCTATCTCTACCTCGCCTCCGACGACTCCACCTACGTTTCGGGGCAGGTGATCCACGTCAACGGCGGCACCCCAGTGGGCGGCTGAGGCACGGAACCGGCGGCGCCCCGCCGCGTTTGAGCCCCGAGCGCAGCCGACGCGCCACCCCGCCGGGCCCGGCCCCGGGGTTCGCCCCCGGCCGCGACGTTCCCTCAAGATGGGAGAGACCCATGAAGACGCTTCTGCTGTCCACCGCCGCTCTCGGCCTCGCGGCCACCGGCGCCCTAGCCCAGGACCTATTTCGGGGCGAGTTGACGCCCAACGAGCTGCGCGCCTCCGACCTCATCGGCACGCGCATCTACGCCGCCGAGGCCGCCACCGACGCCGCCGAGGCCGACGGCGTCCAGGATGGCTGGGAGGACATCGGCGAGATCAACGACCTGCTGGTGAGCCGCGAGGGCAGCGTGGAGGCCGTGCTGGTTGACATCGGCGGCTTCCTCGGCGTGGGCGAGCGGCAGGTCGCCGTGGACATGTCCGCCTTGCGCTTCGTGGCCGACTCGGCCACGGGCGACGACGCCAACGACTACTTCCTCGTGCTCAACGCCGACCGCGCCGCGCTCGAGGGCGCGCCCGACTACGGCGCGCTGATGATGGGCGACCAGGCGGCCGCCGTGGAGCAGAACAGCGCCGAGCTGTCGGGCACCGACGCCGCAGCGGCCACCACGGCCGCCGCCGGCGCCGCCGCCATGACCGAGGGCGAGGCCGACGCCCAGGCCATGGCCGACGCCGCCACCGCCGAGGCCGACGCCCAGGCCGCCACCGCCGACGCGGCCGAGGCCCAGGCCGATGCCGCCGCCGCCGACGCGGCCGCCGGCACGGACATGGCGGCGGGCGCCACCGCCACCCGGACGCCCATCGCGCGCGAGGGCTACGTGGCCGCCGGGGCCGAGCTCACCGCCGACCAGCTCGAAGGGGCCGCCGTCTACGACGGCAACGACGAGCGCATCGGCGAGGTCGGCGAACTCGTGCTGACGCCGGAAGGCCAGGTCAACCAGGTCGTCATAGACGTGGGCGGCTTCCTTGGCATCGGCGAGAAGCCGGTGGCGCTGCCCATGGACCAAGTCGACATCCTCCGCCAGGACGGGGGTGACGACCTCCGCGTCTACCTGCCTCAGACCAAGGAGGAGCTGGACGCCCTGCCCCGCTTCGAGGCGCCCGCCGACTGACCCTTGCGTCCCACGCGCGTCCCTTGGGGGCCGGCCTCGCGCTGGCCCCCTTTCGCTTGACCCCGCTTGCCACGCCCCTGCTCTCCTTGCAGGGTTGCGGCCCATGCTGGTCCGGCTCCTCCCGCTGCTGCTGGTCCTGGCGCTGCCGCTCGTCGCCCAGGAGGCCACGCCTGGCGATGCCGCCTCCCCAGAGGCGCTGGCGGGGGCGCTCGCGGCCCAGGCCGCCTTCGCCTGGGGCGAGCTCGATCGCACGGGCGAGGCCTTAGGCCGCCCCTCGCCGTGCTCCACGTGGCCTTCGCCTTGTTCGTGGCGGTGACGCGCCCCGCGCTCGTGGAGGAGATCGTGCTCGGCGGCACCGCCGCCACGGCCCCCGCCGTGGCGCTGGTCGCCACCGCCTTGCACCTCCTGCGCCGCGCCCCCCGCTTCGCCGCCCCCCAGCCGGCCTCGGCCCGCGTCGGCGCCTTCCCCGTCCGCGCCGGGCGCCTCCTGGCCGCGCTCGGCACCGCAGGCGCGTTGCTCCTGCTCCTGCTCGCCCTCGTCGTGGCGCTCGCGGGCTGGTGGCTCCTCCACCCCCTCGACCTCCTCGGCCGCCCCGCCGTCCGGGCCGCCCCGTGGCGCCTCGCCTCGGCCCTCGCCGTGCTCGGCCTCGACGCCCTCCTCCGGGCCGCCGTCGCCACCGCCATAGCTGCCCGCCTGAGCGCCGAGGGCCTCGGCACCGCCCGCGCCCGCGCCCTGCTCGCGCTCTTCCGCAAGGCCTTCGCGGTGGCCCTCGCCGCGCTCGCCGGCACGGTGGCGCTGAGCCGGCTCGGCCTCGGCATCGCCCCCCTGCTCGCCGGCGTCGTCGGCCTCGCCATCGGCTTCGGCGCCCAGACCATCGTGCGCGACGTCATCACCGGCGTCTTCATCCAGCTCGAAGGCGTCATGGACGTGGGCCACGTGGTGGGCGTGGCCGGCACCACGGGGGCCGTCGAGAAGGTCGCCATCCGCTCCGTCCGCCTGCGCGCGCCGGACGGCGCCGTCCACGTCATCCCCTTCTCGGCCGTGGGCACCGTGACGAACCTCTCGCGCGGCTTCGCCTTCCGCGAGGCCGACGCGGGCTTGCGCGACGGCCCCCTCGCCGCCGACCTCGACGGCCCCCTCGACCTCCAGGGCGTGGCCGAGCTGCGCCCCACGGGCCTCCTCGTGCGCTCCCGCCTGCGCACCCGCGCGGGCCGCCAGCGGGACGTGGGCCGCCGCTACGGCGAGCGGCTCGCCGCCGCCCTGTCGCGGCGCGGCGTCCTGATGCCCCCGCCCGCCCGCAGCGTGAGCCTGCCCACCCCCGGAGCCGCCCCCGCATGAGCCCCGGAACATCCCCCCCTGCCATCCGTTCAGGCCAGGGACACGCCTGGGGACCGCCATGCTGAGGCGCGCGCTCAACGCCTTCTGGTACATCTGGGACGTGATGGACCGGCTGAACCTCAGCCTGATCGCGGCCGGCGTGGGCTTCTTCGCCATGCTGGCCCTCTTCCCGACGCTGGCCGCCGTCGTCCTCGTCTGGAGCCTCTTCGCCGACCCCGGCCAGATCGACGACGTCATGGACATCGCCCACGGGGTGGTCCCCCCGGAGGTCTTCGACGTGGTCCAGGGCCAGGTGCGCGGCGTCATAGACGCAGGCAGCACGCAGAAGGTGGGCTGGGCCACCATCATCTCGCTGGCCGTGGCCGTGTGGTCCGCCCGCGCCGGCGTCTCGGCCCTCATCCGCGGCCTCAACGCCGCCTACGACATCGGCCACCGCCAGAGCATCTGGCGCCGCTACCTCGCCGATTTCGGCGTCACCCTCACGCTCTGCGGCCTGACCTTCGTGGCCATCGCCGCCGTGGTCATCGCCCCCATCGCCATCGCCGTCCTGCCGCTCGGCCCCTGGGGCACGGCGGCGGCCGAGCTCGCGCGCTGGATCGTCGCCGTGGGCGTCATCATGGTGACGCTCGGCATCGTCTACCGCTTCGGCCCCAACCGGCGCGGGAGCCGCCCCAAGTGGATCACGCCCGGCGCCGTCGTCGCCACCGTGCTGTGGCTCGCCGTGTCGGTGGGCTTCTCGGTCTACCTCGCCAACTTCGCCTCCTACAACGAGGTCTACGGCTCGCTCGGCGCCGCCATCGCGCTGCTGATGTGGTTCTACCTGTCGGCCTACGTGGTGCTCATGGGCGGCTGCCTCAACGCCGCCATCGAGGCTGGCGGCGCCGAGCGCCTCCAGGGCGACCTCAAGGCCCAGGAGCGCGCCCAGGCCCACATGGGCGGCAGGCCCATTGTCTAGGCCCGCCCCTCAGGCGGCCTCCGCCAGCGCCCCCACCCCCGCCAGCCCGTGCACGAAGGCGATCTTCTCCACCACGCGGGGCGCCAGGACGAAGGGATAGAAGTCCGCCTGCCCCATCGCCCGGTTCATGGCGTTCATGGCGACCGACAAGGGGATCCACGCCGCCACCAGCGCCTCCGCCGCCATCGCCCCGTAGGCGCCCACGTCCTCGCCCAGCCCGTAGGCGGCCGCCGTGTCCAGCCCATCCGTCATGTGCAGCCAGTGCGCGAAGGTCTCGGCCCAGTCCTCCCAGGGGTGGGAGGCCGCATAGGCCGACACGTGCCGCTCGGCCCAGTCCAGGGGCGCGCCCTCCGCGTAGTGTCGCCGCAGGGCCTCGGCGTAGTCCGCGCCGGGGTCGCCGAAGAGGGCGTCGAACTCGTCCCTGCGCCCCCCCTCCTCCACCAGCACGTCGAAGTAGAAGTGCCCCACCTCGTGCCGGAAGTGCCCGAGAAGCGTCCTGTAGGGCTCCCCCATCTCCACCCGCAGCGCCTCGCGCACCGCGTCGTCCGCCTCCGCGATGTTGAGCGTGACGAGCCCGTCCTCGTGCCCCGTCAGCACCCGCTTGACCGTCCCGTCCGCCTCCACCTCGTCGGCCAAGAGCCGGAATCGCAGGGCGTTCCCCGACCGCGCCACCAGGGGCAGCCCGAGCCGCAGCAGCGAGTAGAGCAGCCACCTCTTGGCCTCCTCGATGCGGCCCCAGCGCAGGCGGTTGCCCGGCACCGACAGGTCCGGGATCGTCTCGGTGAGGGCGCAGGCCCGGCACAGCCCCCCGGCCTCCCACCCGGCCTCCCCCTGGCCCTCCCAGTTGCACAGGATCTCGGCGCGGTTGGCGCAAGGCTCCGCCAGCGCCACCACGCGGCCCGCCCCCGGCGCCCAGGCCAGCTCCGTCCCGCAGTTGAGGCAGGTGAGCGAGTCGAAGAACACCTCCGAGCCGCAGACGGGGCAAGCCAGGCGGCGCACCTACTCGGCCGCGATCCGGCTCGACCGCTGGGGCACCTCGTCGCACCAAACTTGGAACGATTCCAGCCGCGTCGGCCCCCAGGACGAGATCATGGGCACGTCGGCCGCGTCGCGCCCGCGTACCATGACGATCCGCCCGATGCGCGGCGCGTTGTAGCGCGCGTCGAACGTGTACCAGCGGCCCCCCAGGTAGACCTCCACCCAGGCGCAGAAGTCGCCTGGCCCCATGTCGGGCCAGCCGACGTCGCCCAGGTAGCCGCTCGCGTAGCGCGCCGGGATGTTGAGCGCCCGGCAGAAGGCGATCACGAGATGCGCGAAGTCGCGGCACACGGCCAGCCCCTCCCGCAGCGACCCGGCCGCCGTGCGAAACGGCGAGGCCGTGCCGTAGTCGAAGCGCAGCCGCCCATGCACGAAGTCGCACACCGCCTGCACCTTGGCCCAGCCGCCTTCGATGGCCCCGAAGCGGTCCCAGGCCTCCTGGCTCAGCACGTCGCTCTCGCAGTAGCGCGAGGCCTGCAGGAACTGGAGCGTGTCGTCGGGCAGCCGCTCGACCGGCACCTGGGGGGCGTCGGGGACCACGGGCTCGTGCAGGCCTGAGTCGGTCGCCACGCCCTCCCAGGACAGCCGCGTCCGCCCCGGCGGCAGCATCAGCCGCCCCCGGACGTTGCCGAACACGTCGCGGTGCCAGGCCACCGGCACCTCGCCCTCGGGTCCCGCGGCCAGCAAGGGGCCGGCCTCGATGCGCCGCATCTCCTCGGGGCGCGGCGACAGGGCGAGCAGCGCGGGCGTGGGCGCGTCCACGGCCACGGCGATGTCGAAGGCGCAACGGATGAGCATGGGCGTCCCCCTTGGTCGAATGGCGTCCCGGCCCGCGCTCGCGCGCGGGCGTCCCACCGCAGCAACACCGTGGCCGCGCCGGGGTTCCCGCCAGGGCAGCGCGGGCAGCCGGAACCCCCTCCTCCCCCCGGCGTTGGCCGGGACGCGACCGGGATTCCCGGTCCCCCGCCCGGAGAACCCGCCCATGCGTCACGCCCTCCAGTCGCTCCTGCGCGCCCTCGGGCTCCTGCGCCCGGTTCCCATGCCCGTCCCGGTGCGGGTGCGGCGCCACCGCTGACGCCTCGGAACCGCCCCGCCGCGGCCGCGTTGCCCCCCCGTTCACGTCCGCGGCGGCCTCGGGGGCGCCTCCGGCCATCCCCCGGCGGCACCGCCGCGCCCCGCCACTCAAGGAGACGCCCATGACCCATCAGGACAACGCCGGGGGCCAGACCGCCAACAGCCTCGCCAACCAGGCGGTGGACGTGGGCAGGGAGGCCCTGTCGGGCGTCGCCTCTCGCGCTAGGGAGGCGGCCTCGCGCACCGTCACGGCCGCGCGCGCCGAGCTCGGCGACCGCGCGGAGGGCGCCAAGGACGCCGTGATCGAGCAGGGCTCGCGCCTCGCCCAGTCGCTCCGCTCGGCCGCCGAGGGGGGCGACGACTCCATCCAGGCCCGCCTCATGGCCGCCGCCGCCGACAGCGTGGACGACCTCTCGGAGTCGCTGCGCGGCAAGTCGCTCTCCGACATCGTCTCGGACGCCGAGGCCTTCGCCCGCCGCAACCCCGGCGCCTTCGTCGCCGGCGCCGCGCTCGCGGGCTTCGCGCTCGCCCGTTTCGCCCGCGCCTCAGCGCCGGCGGCCGACGCCTACGGGACCGACGCCTACGGCGCCGCCTCGTCCTCCGATGGGCAATCCTACGCAGGTCAGTCTGGTGGGTCGTCCTATGCGGGCCAGTCCTACGGCGGTCAGTCCCATGGGAGCCAGCCCCAGGCCGGCAATACGCGCTCCTACGCCTCGGCCAGCACGCACGGCTACTCCACCCACGGCGACGACGCCGAAGGGGGGCTCTCGTCCGTGCAGGCTACGCCCCAGGCCGGCGGCGACGTGGGCTCCGCCACCCCCGTGACGCCCGGGCAGTCCTCCGGCCTCGACAGGTCTCCCACATGAGCTTCGACGCCGATCCCCGTCCGACCGGCTCGCTGCTGTCGGACGCCATCAACCAGCTCACGCGCCTCGTGCGCGGCGAGGTGGCCCTGGCCAAGGCGGAGGTTGCGCAGAACCTGCGCAACGCCGCCATGGGCGTCGGCCTCCTCGTGGGGGCCGTGATCCTCGTGCTGGTGGCCCTCAACGTGCTCGCCGTGGCGCTCGTGGGCGCCCTGGCCGCGACCGGCCTGGGGCCGGGCTGGTCCGCCCTCATCGTGGGCGTGGTCATCCTCGTCGTCGCCGCGCTCCTGGCGCTGCGCGGCGTCAACGCGCTCAAGCCCGAGAACCTCGCGCCCACCCGGACGGTCCGCAACGTCCAGGCGGACGCCCAGACGATCAAGGAGACCGTGACCAAATGAGCACCGCCAGCACCGATCCCCGCGAGATCGAGGCCGACCTGGAGCGCGAGCGCGCCTCGCTGGCCTCCACGCTCGACGCCCTGTCGGACCGCGTGTCCGTGGACAACCTCGCCAAGGAGGCCCTGGGCTACGTGAAGTCCCAGGCGGGCAGCTACACCCACACGATAGACCATGCCGTGCGCGCCAATCCCATCGCCGTGGCGCTGATCGGCGCGGGCGTGGCCTGGCTCCTCCTCGGCCCCCGCCTGCGAGGCGGCGACGACGACGACCAACGCTCCACCTTCATGGGCCATCCCGAGCACGACGAGCTGCCCCGCTGGGAGAGCGAGGGCGGCATCCCGCCCGAGCCCATGGCGGTCGCCTACCGGCCTACCCACGGCGAGGAGGACTGGTCGCGCGAGGCTCACGGCCTGCGCGCCCGCGCCTCCGCCGCGCTGCGCCGCCTGGAGCGCGAGGCGCGTTCCTACTACGGCTCCGCGCGCGACTTCGCGGCCGAGCGGGCCTCGGTCCTGTCCACCTTCACCTCCGACCTCAAGGACCGCCTCGCCCACGGGCTCGATGCCCTCCCCGAAGGCTCGCGCGACCGCATCCTGGCGGCCCGCGAGCGCGCCTACGCGGCCGCCATCCAGGCCGAGCGCCTGGGTCGCCAGACCATCCGCAACCCCGGGCGCATGATGGAGGAGCACCCGCTCGTGGCGGGCGCCGTGGCCTTCGCGCTGGGCGCCGCCGTGGCCGCCGCGCTGCCGCGCACCGACGCCGAGGACCGCGCCTTCGGCGCCGAGCGCGACCGCCTCATGGACGAGGCGGCGCGCCTCTTCGCCGCCGAGAAGGACCGCGCCCTGCGCATCGCGGGCTCGTTGGCCGACGAGGCCAAGACGGTCGCCTCCGAGACGCTGGGCGACGTCAAGTCCCAGGCCATGGGCGTGCTGGGCGACGTCAAGGCCCAGGCGCGCGGCGCCCTGGAGCAGGCGGCCGACAAGGCCGTGGAGGCCGCCGGCCGCATCCAGGACCGGGCCGTCGAGGAGGTCGAGGGCTCGCGCCCGCGCAGCGAGCCCGCCAGCCCCGTGATCGGCTGAGACGCCGCAAGGGCCGTGACGCAGGGTCCGGGGGCAACCCCGGGCCCTCGTCGTTTCCGGCAGGCCCGGGCGTTTCGGACAGGGGTGGGGCGTCGAGCGACGCCGCTCAGACCATGGCCTCCGGCACGCCTGGCAGGCTCTGGCCGAACCGTTCGGCCGCCTTCAGGTCATAGGGCAGGATGAACCCGCGCCGCCGCTCCGGCGCCACGCGCGCGTTGGCGAGCGCGAGCCTGCGCCACAGGGGCACGGCGAGCGAGGGGTCCAGAAGCCTTTCGTCGGCCTCGTCGGGGAGCCAGTGGCGCATGACGCGCTCGCGCAAGGCCCTGACGTCGCTGGGCCGGTCGAGCAGGACGCCGGCCTCCGTGTCCCAGCGCAGGGACCGCCCGTTGAGGTTGGCCGAGGACACGATCGCGCCGACGTCGTCGAAGATGGACACCTTGGCATGGATGTAGACGAGCGGCGCCCCCCGCAGGAGCCCCCGCCCCTCCACCCCGCTCTCGCGGTCGCCGCTCTGGTCGCCGGGCCCGTCCCAGCCCTCCGGCCCGGCCGCGTCCTGCCCATCCCCGGAGCGCGGCGCCCGCCTCGGCTGCGCGGCGCCTCCGACGAAGAGCCGGGGCCCGAATCCCCCGAGCAGGATGCGCAGGGCGCGCGCCTGCAGGTACTCGCCAAAGCGCGTGTCGAGGCCCATGGCGCCGCCGAAGGCCACCTCCTCGGGCGCCGCCGGGAGGATCAGGAGGCAGGCCAGGTCCGGCTTCTCCCGCCCCAGCCGCGCCAGGCTGCGCGCCAGGCCGGCGTCGCGGAAGAACTGCGTCTCCAGGTAGATGAGCCTGCGCGCCCGGGCCGCGAGCATCTCGTGGGCCTGGAGGATCTCGGTCAGCAGCTCCTGCGGCCCGAACCCCGCCACCAGCCCCGAGCGCCGCCGCGACAGCGTCCGCAGGAGGCGCCGGGGCGGCAGCGGCTCGGCCCGCCCGGCCACCACGTCGAGGAAGGTCTCCAGGTGCGCCTGCGCCTCGGCCACCACGGGCCCCTCCAGCATGAGCTGGAGGTCGTGCCAGGTCTCCGCGCCCGGCCGGTCGTGCTCGGGCGTGTCCCAGCGCCTCTCATCGAGGTCGAGCCCGCCGATGTAGAGCCGCTGACGGTCTATGACCGCGAGCTTCTGGTGGTGCGTGGCCGGATAGAGCGTGGGGATGCCGCGCAGGCGCGGCGCCACGCGCCCGTCCCGCAAGGAGCGCAGCCAATCGCGCAGGCCCGGCATGTCGCGCACGATGGCGCGGCGCGGCCCCTCGCCCTGGTCGTTGAGCCAGCGCGCCGTGGAGCGCAGGGCCAGCGCGATCTGCGGCCAGAACACGAGCCGGGGGATCAGCCCCGTGACGGCCGAGTGCATGGCGGCCGTGACGCGCAGGTCCGCCGCCTCGCCGGCCACCTCGGCCGCCGCCCAGAAGCGGCGCACGCTGGCCCAGGTGCCCCGGTGCAGCGCCGGCCGCGCCACCGGGTCGAAGTCCGAGATGACCATGCGCCAGCGCACCCCCCGCGCCAGCGAATGCGCCACGAGGTCGAACCAGGTCTCCCCGATGGCCCGGGCCTCGGGGCTGCGCAGCCGCGTGCGCAGGTCGAAGATGCGGAACGAGCCCCAGACCTCCGACTGCGCGGCGAGCACCGCGCGCTCGAAGGCCGGGTAGGCCTCGGCGGCGGTCAGGAGCACCTCCATCCCCGCACGCTCGCGCTGGAGCCCCGTCACGTGCCGCATGCCCCCCGTCCGTCGCCGCTCGACGCCCTCGGGGCGCAACGGCCGGGCAGGGCCTCCGGTTCCGGCCCCCGGGGCGCGCGCCGGGCGTCAGGAGGGGGCGTGGCGCTCCTCGGCGCCCCGCAGGGCGTGCACGGGGAAGGTCACGCGCAAGGCGTAGGCCGGCGCCGCCGCGCCAGGCTCCGCCCCCGCCTCCACCCGCCCGCCGAGCTGGCTGGCGAAGGCCGCGATGAGCTGCCCCCCCAAGCCCGTCCCCTCGGCGGCGACGCCCCCCGGGGGCTCGCCCCCCTCGGCGGCGGCGCTGTTGCGCACGGCCAGCACCGCCTCGCCCCCGCCCGAGGGCTGCAAGGACATCTCCAGGCGCGGCGTCGTCTCGCCGGGCTCCACGGCCGCGTACTTGACGGCGTTGGTCAGCGCCTCGGTCAGGAGCAGCGCCAGCGGCACCGCCTGGTCCGGCGTCAGCCGCAAGGGCGCGAACTCCGTCCTGACCCGGAACCGCCGCCCCGGCCCCGAGGCCAGGTTGAGGATCTGCCGCGTGATGTCGCCCAGCAGCTCGTCGGCCGACACGTCCGCCTGCCCCGTGGTCTGGTAGAGCTCCTTGTGCACCGTGGCCAGGCTCATCACCCGCTCCTGGAGCCCCTTCATGAGCGTCTTGGTCTCGGGCGAGCGCGCCAGGCGGGCCTGCATGTTCATGATGCTGGCGATCAGCTGGAGGTTGTTCTTGACCCGGTGGTGGACCTCGCGCAGCAGCACCTCCTTCTGGTGCACGATGTCCTCGAGCTCCGCCTCGTCGTGCAGGATCGTGTCGGTCATGCGCAGGAAGGCTTGGCTCACGTCCTTGATCTCGCTGGGCGCGGCGCCCACGTCGAGGTCGCCCACCACGCGGCCGCCCCCGGCGAAGGACCGGATGGCGCGGGCGAGCCTGCGCATGTGGCGCGTCACCAACCTCTCGGCCGCCGCCCAGGCCACGACCAGCGACGCGGCCCACATCAGCGCGGTGAACAGGAAGGGCGTCAGCGCCACCGGCCCCAGCGCCATCACCTGCCCGGACGGCACCGAGCCCAGCGCCATGATCTCGCCGTCCACCAGGGGCGCCACCGCGAAGAGCCTCTCCTCGCCGCCGGGGGTGCGCCCCATGAAGGCCACCCTTTCGCCGCCCGCCAGCCCCGCCAGGTCCACCCCCGTGGGCAGAAGCTCGGCGGCGCGGTCGTAGCCCGCCGAGGAGGTCAGCACCTCGCCATTGGCGTTGAAGGTGACGAGCGCGGGGTCCGCCGCATCCACCCCGTCGGACAGGCCGTCGCCGGTCAGGTCGCCCCCCCGCGAGGGCGAGAGCGCGGCATGGGGCAGGCCCACGCCCACGTAGCCCTGCGGCTCGGCCTGGCCCGGCAGCATCACGGGATGGACCACCACCACGACCGACACGCCCGACACCGGGCCCCGCGCCTGCGTGTAGACCCGCGCCGCGAAGCCGTCGGCCAGCATCCCCTGGAAGAGGGGCGTGTTGGAGTAGTCGAAGGCGGCGCCGTCCGAGCCGCAGGTCATGCGGCCGTCGCGGGGCACGTAGGCGGCGACCGACAGGAGCGGGATGGCCGCCTTGAGGCCCGTCATGGCCGCGTCGCAGGCGGCCTCGTCGCCGAGCAGGGCGGGGACGGCCTGCGCCATGGCGGCGACGGCCCCTCGCGCCTCCGAGATCACCCGCGCCTCGGCAGCGGCGGCCTGCATGGTCTCGCCCATCAGGGCCGCCGCCCTCTGCTCGCGGGCGGCGCCGAGCCAAGCGTCGGCCTGCAGCAGCGAGATCAGCCCCAAGGGCAGCAGTGCCACCGCCAGGAGCGAGGAGAGGCGGAAGCCCAGGCGGTCGAAGAAGCGCGCCTGCGGCGCGAGCCCGCCTGGGGGGGCCAGGCGCTCGGCGCGGCGGTGCCTGTCCACGGAGGCGGCGGAGGGCCGCGTCGCCGCGAGGGGGACCGCCGCCGCTCCGGCGGCCGGGCCGTCGCTCATGCCGCGCGCGGCCCCGTCCGGCCCAGCACCGCCAGCGTGGAGGCGTCCACGCCCGCCAGGATCTCCTCGCCCGCCTCCAGCCCCAGGAGCTCGGACAGCCGGGCGCGGGCGCGGTTGGCGCGGCTCTTCACGGTGCCCACGGCGACCCCCATCATCACGGAGGCCTCCTCGTAGGCGAAGCCCGAGGCCCCCACAAGGATCAGCACCTCGCGGTGCTCGGGGCTCAGGCGGTCGAAGGCGCGCCGGAAGTCCGCCATGGCGAGCCGCCCGTCATGCTGCGGCCTCTCGGCCAGGGCGGCGGCGTAGACCCCCTCGGGGTCGGGCACCTCGCGGCGGGTCTTGCGCTTGTCCGAGTAGAACGTGTTGCGCAGGATGGTGAAGAGCCAGGCCCGCAGGTTCGACCCCGGCTGGAACTTGTCGAGGTTGGTCCAGGCCTTGACGATGGTGTCCTGCACGAGGTCGTCGGCCGCCGCCACGTTGCGCGTGAGCGAGATGGCGAAGGCGCGCAGGGCGCCCAAGTGCTCGGGCAGCTCGTCGCGGGGGTCGCGCACGCCGATGGGCAGGGCACCGCCCGGCACGCATTCGGGCCGCCCTACGACGACGCCGAGATCGGCATCGGTAGCAGCGGCTGGGTCAGGCGCGGGCAGCGCCGGCTCGGCGGGGACGGCGAGACGGGCGGGGGCCGCATGGGCCGGAGGGGCGCTCATCGCGCCGGCCTGCCGGCCAGCGAGCCGCCCGCGCCCTCGCCACCCGCGCCCCGGGCGGCACCGTTGGCGTTCGCCTCCACGTCGCGCAGACGCCGGATGAGGTCCGTGAAGCGGTCCGGGACCGCCTCCTTGAGCGTCTCCTCGTAGACCAGCCGCAGGTTCTCGTCGATCTGCTGCTGGAGCCTGCTCTTCCCCTTGTCGTCCGCCATCGCCAGTTGCATGCCCACGTCGGTCCCGTCCCCTGAACGCGCGGCCATCCGGTCCCTCGGAACGCGCCACGCTCGGAACCGAACGCGCGGGGGCGGCGTTCGGTTCCCACGCAACGACGGGGAACGGGGGACGAGGGGATGGCCGACGACGACCTGGCGGGGGCGGTGGCGCGCAGCCTTCCCGCCCTGCGCCGCTACGCGCGCGCCTTGACCGGCAACCAGGAGGCGGGGGACGCCTTCGCCCTGCGCGCGCTGGAGGCCCTCGTGGCCGCGCCCGCCGAGGCCGCCGGCCTGGAGCCTCGCCTGGCGCTCTTCCGCTGCTTCCACCGCGCCTGGGGCGCGGCCGGCTCCCCCCTGGGCACCGCCGACGGCCGCCTCGGTGCCCGCGCCCAGGGGCACATGGCCCGCCTGACCCCCCACACGCGCGAGGCGCTCCTGCTCCATGCCCTCGAGGGGATGCTGCCCGAGGAAATCGGCGCGGTCATGGAGGTCGCGCCCCAGAGGGCCGCCGACCTCGTGGACCTCGCCATCCGGGAGATGGAGGACAGCGTCACCGGCCGCGTGCTCATCGTCGAGGACGAGGCCATCATCGCCATGGACATCGCCGCCATCGTCCGCGAGATGGGCCACAAGGTGACGGGCATCGCCCGGACGCGCGCCGAGGCCGGCCGCCTCTTTCGCGCCGAGCGCCCGGACCTGGTGCTGGCCGACATCCAACTCGCCGACAACTCCTCGGGCGTGGACGCCGTGGGCGACATGCTGGGCCTGGTGGCCGACCTGCCGGTGATCTTCATCACCGCCTTCCCCGAGAGGCTGCTGACCGGCGAGCGCCCCGAGCCCGCCTTCCTCATCACCAAGCCCTACGGCGAGGAGCAAGTGCGCTCGGCCGTGTCACAGGCCATGTTCTTCTCCTCCACCGAGACACTGGCGGCCTGAGCCGGCCGACGCGCCCCTGCCCCGAGGGCCTCCCTCCCCTGGGGCAAGGGCGCGTCAGGGCTCCAGGTGGCCGATCACGGCCCCCGAGTCGAAGGGGCGCCTGAGCACCGCGAAGCCCAGCGCCGGCCCCTTGGCCTCCGCCGCCTCCCCCATCAGCACCACGCGGCCCCCCCGCGCCGCCACCGCCCGCGCCAGCGCCGAGGCCTCGAACCCCTCGGGGTCCGCCGCCACGAAGGCCACGCGCAGCCGCGCCACGCCCTCCACGGCCCAGGCCGCCTCCTCGGCCGAGGCCGCGCGCACGACACGCGCGCGCGGCTCATGCTCGCGGATGGCCTGGGCGATGTCCTCGGCCACCAGCACGTGGCGCAGCGCGATCAGGTAGGCCGCGCCCTCGGCGTCCGTCATGCTTCCCTCACTGTCCCGGCGGCCCTTATGGAACCCGCCCGCGCGGCCTGCATTAAACTGCGACATACGGGTCCGCGACGCCATGCCCATCCCCTGCCGCGACTGCCCCCTTCGGCGGCGCCCCCTGTTCGTGCCCTTCACGCCCGAGGAGCTGGCCTTCATGGAGCGCTTCAAGGAGGGCGAGCTGGCCGTGCCCGCCGGCGCCACGGTCCTCCGCGAAGGCGAGGCGAGCCCCCACCTCTACACGGTGCTCCAGGGCCAGGGCCTGCGCTGCAAGTCGCTCGAGGACGGCCGCCGGCAGGTCATCACCTTCCTCTTCCCCGGCGACTTCATCGGGCTGCAGGCCGGCCTCATGGGCGAGGCGCGCCACGGCGCGGAGGCCACCACGGCCATGACGCTCTGCGTCTTCGACCGCGCGCGGCTCTGGGAGGTGTTCCGCGACAGCCCCCAGCGCGCCTACGACCTCACCTGGATCGCCGCCGTCGAGGAGCACTTCCTGGGCGAGACCATCGCCACGCTCGGCCAGCGCGACGCGGGCGCGCGCATCGCCTGGGCGCTCCTGCGCATCTGGCAGCGCCTGCGCTCGGTGGGCCTGGGCGACGGAGGGGGCGCGGTGCCCCTGCCCTACCGCCAGCAGGACCTCGCCGACGCGCTCGGCCTCAGCCTCGTGCACACCAACAAGACGCTGGCGCGCCTGCGCATGGAGGGCCTCTGCGCCTGGACGGGGGGGATGCTGCGCGTCACGGACGCCGCCGGCCTCGCCCGCGCCGGCCTCACCGAGCCCGACCCGCCCGAGAGGCGCCCCCTCATGTGAGGAGGGCGAGCAGCCGCGCCTCCGCCGCCGACAGGCCCGCGACGGGCGCGGCCTCCCCCGGCTCGTGGGGCGTGCCCGCGAGCGCCAGCACCGTGGGGTGCACGTAGGCCGCGCGCGCCACGGCCGGCGTGTTGTGCAGCCGCTCCGCCGCCGCCTCGGCCAACCCTCGCGCCGAGGGCGCGTCTCCCCTCTCCCACCGCTCGAAGGCCGCGAGAGTGCCGGCCCAGGTGCGGAAGGTCTTGGCCGTGAAGGCGAGCGAGGGGTCGCCGTCCGCCTCGTCCAGGTAGGCGTTGAGCGCCGCCGAGTTCAGCGCGTGCGGCGTCCCCTCCCGGTCCGTCCAGGCCAGCAGGGTCGCCCCCGGCAGGTCCTGCGCCTTCTCCAGCACCCGCCCCAGCGTGCGGTCCCGCAGGGATCGCCGCACCCGCTGGCCGCTCTTGGCGGGGAAGTCGAGCAGGATCATCCCGTCGCGGAGCCGCACGTGGCCGTTGCGCAGGCTCAGCGCCCCGTGAGAGCCGTTCTCGCGCGCGTACTCGTCGTTGCCCACGCGCAGCGCCAGGCGGTCAATGAGGGTCACCGCCGCCGCCAGCGCGAAGCGCGGGTCGCCAGGGCTGGCGCGCAGGTCGCGCCGCACCCGCGCCCGGATCGCCGGCAGGGCTAGGCCGAAGGCCGAGAGCCGGTCGAACTTGGTCAGGCCCCGGTGCGACGACCAAGCGGCGTGATAGCGGTACTGCTTGCGCGCCCGGGCGTCGAAGCCCGTGGCCTGGAGGTGCCCGTTGGGGAGCGGGCAGAACCACACCCGCTCGTAGGCCGGCGGCACCCCGAGCCGCTCCAGACGCTCCCTCGCCGGCCCCCTCTCGATGCCCGTCCCGTCGGGCGCGCGGTAGGCCCAGCCCTTGCCGCGCCTCCGCCGCGTGATGCCCGGCATGGCGTCGGTCACGTAGACCAGCCCCTCCGGCACGACCGCCCCGGGCGCCGCCCCGTCCACTACCGCGCCCCGAGCTCGGAGGCGAGCTTGAGCACCCGCCCGCCGCCCTCCTGCTCGATGTAGACGGCCGGGTCCGCGCGCGTGCCGCCGCGCGTGACCTCCGCGCCCTTGATGCGGCGCGTGACCTTGCGGGGGAGCACCGATCGCACGGTGCCCTCCGCCGTCCCCTGCCCCCACGACCAGCTCACCTTGTCGCCCGGCCTCATGGCGCCCTCCGCATGGCCCGGGCGGCAACGCCCGCCCGCGCCGGGCCGTTCCCTAGGGCGTGAGGCGCACCAGCGGTGCGCCCGCCCGGTCGAGCAGGAGGATGAGCGAGCCGTCCGCCATCTCCTCCACGTCGCGCACGCGCCCCAGCTCCGGGAGGACGCGCTCCTCGCCCACCACGCGGTCGCCCTCGATCCTCACGCGCGTGAGGCCCCCGGACTGGAGCGAGGCGATCAGCGCGTCGCCCCGCCACGCCGGGAACAGCTCGCCCCCGTAGAACAGCATCCCCCCCGGCGCGATCACCGGGTCCCAGTAGTAGACGGGCTCCACGAACCCTTGGGCGCGCGGCTCGCCCCGGCCCACGGGGGCGCCGGAATACTCCAGCCCGTAGGACACCTCCGGCCAGCCGTAGTTGGCCCCCGGCACGATCAGGTTGAGCTCGTCCCCGCCCAAGGGGCCGTGCTCGACGGTCCAGAGCCGCCCCTCGCCGTCCACCGCCGCGCCTTGCGGGTTGCGGTGCCCCAGCGTCCAGACCAGGGGGTTGTCCGGGAACGGCCCCCCCGCCACGGCCTCGCCCTGCGTGGTGACTCGCAGGACCTTGCCCCAGGTCGCCCCCAGCTCCTGCGCCCTCTCCCGCCCGGGCGCGTCCGAACGCTCCCCCGTGGTGACGGCGAGCGTCCCATCGGGCAGCGGCAGGATGCGCGAGCCGTATTGCTTGTCCGAGGGCGAGCCCGGGGACTGCACGAAGATGTCGCGCAGCTCCGTCAGCGCCGTCCCGTCCGCCGACAGCGTCCCCCGCGCCGCCGCCGTGGCCGAGAGTCCGTCGCCCAAGGGCTTGGCGTAGGTCAGGAAGACCGCGCGGTCCTCCGCGAAGGAGGGGAGCACCATGACGTCGAACAGCCCCCCCTGCCCCCTCGCGTCCACCTCTGGCACCCCCGCGACCGGCTCCGAGACCGTGCCGTCCGGCGCCACGAGCCGCAGCGTCCCCGCCTTCTCCGTCACCAGCAGCGACCCGTCCGGCAGGGCCGCGATCCCCCAGGCGCGATCGAGCGGCCCGGAGAAGGGCCTGGCCGTGACGGCCGTGGCGGGCAGCGCCGGCGCGCGGGTCTGGGCCTCCCAGGCGGGGGCGTAGGGGGCATTGGGCGCCCCCTGCGGCACCTGGGCCAGCGCGGGAAGCGGCAGGAGGGCGAGGGCGGCCGCGGCGAGGCGCATGGGTCTGTCTCCCTGTGGGTCCGCGTGGACAGCTAGGGGCGCGTCGCCCCGCCTCCCAATCGCGCGGGGTCACGCAGGCGCGAGTGCGCCCAGCGGGCGGCCTCCGCGACCACCGGGTCCGGCGAGGCCAAATGCGCCGCCACCGCCGCGCGCAGGGAGGCGTCCCCCGCGTTGCCCGCCGCGTAGAGGCAGTTGCGCAGGAAGCGCGCGACGCCGATGCGCTTGACGGGCGTGCCCGCGAAGCGCGCCCGGAAGCCCGCGTCGTCGAGCGCCAGCAGCTCCGCCAGCGGCGGGTTCGCCCGGTCGGGCGCGTAGCGCATCTCCGAGGCGGCGGCGGCGAACTTGTTCCAGGGGCAGGCAGCCAGGCAGTCGTCGCAGCCGAAGACGCGGTTGCCCAGGGCCTCCCGGAACGCCTCGGGCCAGGGTCCGTGATGCTCGATGGTCAGGTAGGACAGGCAGCGGCGGGCATCGAGGAGGTAGGGCGCCGGGAAGGCCGCCGTGGGGCAGGCGTCCAGGCAGGCGCGGCAGGACCCGCAATGGTCCCCCTCCGGCTCGTCCGGCGCAAGGTCCAGGGTGGTCAGGATCGCGCCCAGGAAGGCCCAGTTGCCGAAGGCCCGGCCCAAGAGGTTGGTGTGCTTGCCCTGCCAGCCGATCCCCGCCGCCTGCCCCAGGGGCTTCTCCATCACGGGCGCCGTGTCCACGAACACCTTGCCCTCGTGGCCGGGCGCCTCCGCCAGCAGCCAGCGCAGGAGGCGCTTGAGGCGCGGCTTGACGCTGTCGTGGTAGTCGCGCCCCCGGGCGTAGACGCTGACGGCCCCGCGCGAGCGGTCCCGCTGCGCCTCGCGCGGATCGCGAGAGGGCGCGTAGCTGTCGGCCAGCATGACGACCGAGCGCGCCTCGGGCCAGAGGCGGGCGGGCGAGCCGCGCCAGCCCTCCCGCTCGGCCATCCACCCCATGGTCCCGTGCCGCCCCTCGGCGAGGAAGGCCCGCAGCCGCCCCGCCGCCTCCGGGATCGCGTCTGGCCGGCAGACGCCCACGGCGCAGAACCCCAGGACGGCCGCCTCCGCGACGAGCCGCGCCTTGAGCCATGCCCTCTCGTCCGGCCCCAAGCATCCCGGGGTCCGGGGCAGGGCCCCGGAGCGCGTCTCAGAAGTCCAGGTCCGCATAATGCGGCGCCGGCCTGAAGCCCGGCACCTGGTCCGCGAGCAGCGACCGGAAGGCGGGGCGCGACTTGATCTTGGCGTACCAGTCCTTGACCGCCTCGTAGCGGTCCCAGGGCACGTCCGACACGTAGTCGAGCACGCTGAGCTGCGCGGCGGCCGCGAAGTCGGCGATCGTCATGTCACCCCCCGCGATCCAGCGCCGCGTCTCCAGGAGCCCCGTGATGTAGGCGAGGTGCAGCTTCATGTCCCGGCTCCCCGCCTTGACGGCGGCCGAGTCCGGCACCCCCCCGCCCTGGAGCTTCTTGAACACGCGCTCGGTCATCAGCTTGCGCGTCACCTCGGCGTGGAACTTGCCGTCGAACCACGCCTGCAGGCGCCGCGCCTCGTAGCGCGCCTCCGGCCCGGTGGGCAGGAGGGGGGGCGCGGGGACGGTCTCCTCCAGGTACTCGCAGATGGCCACCGAGTCCGCGAGCATCCGCCCATGGAGCCGCAGGACGGGCACCTGCCCGGCCGGGTTGCGGCGCAGGAAGTCCGGGTCCTGCTCCCAGTACTTCTCCTCCACCAGCTCGACCTCGATGCGCTTCTCGGCGAGCGCGAGGCGAACCTTGCGGCAGAAGGGGGAGAGGGGATGGTGGTAGAGGCGGGTCATCGCGACGCTCCGGGGGCGCCCCCCTCTAGCCGCCAGGGGGGCCCGGGTTCAAGGCCGCGCCTTGCGTGCGACGGCGCCTTCGAGGGCCTTCGGGGCCACCGTTCTCGTACGCAAGCTCAGTCCGGCAGCCCGAGGCAGGCGTCGCGGCCGTCCCGGCGGATGGTCTCCGCCCCGTCGAGGATGCGCGCGGCCCTCTCCCGCAGGGCCGGCGACAGGTTCGTGGGGTCGCGCCCCTTGGGGTCGGGCAGGACGGCCGCGAGCCGCGCCGCCTCGGTCCCCGACAGCTCCGCCGCCGCCACCCCGAAGTAGCGCCGAGCCGCCGCCTCGACGCCGAAGGTGCCCTCGCCGAACTCGGCCACGTTGAGGTAGATCTCCAGGATGCGCCGCTTGCTCAGCACCGCCTCCAGCACGGGCGTGAGCCCCGCCTCCAGCGCCTTGCGCAGCCAGGACCGCCCCTGCCAGAGGAAGACGTTCTTGGCCACCTGCTGGGAGATGGTCGAGGCCCCCCGCGCGCCCCCCTCCGCCAGCGCCTCGCGGATGGCGCGCACGTCGAGCCCCCAATGCGCGCAGAAGCCCGCGTCCTCGGCCGCCACCACCGCCCGCGCCATGACGGGGGCCACGGCGTCGAGGTCCACCCAGTCCCGCTCGACCCCCCCGAGCCTGCGGGCCTCGCTCGCCATGTAAGGGGTCGTGGGGGGGTCGGCGACGTTGAGCAGGGCGGCGAGGCCCACGACCAGGAGGATCATGGCCAGCGCGGCCCCCAGGAGCAGGCGCCGCAGCCGGCCCAGGGGCCCCCGTCGGGGCGCGACACGGCCCGCCGGGGGTAGCGCCGCGCGAGCCCGCTCCGTCGCCTCATCATCGAGCTTCCTCCGCCGCGCCATGGCGCCTTGTCGGGGCGCCTGGGGGGGGCGGTCAAGGGCCGGGGGGCGGCCCTCACGGTTCGGTGGCGACGCCGCCCGGCAGGCCGGCGGCCGCGGCGGGTACGCCCGAGGGCGCCCCGGCGAGGCCCGGCGGCGGGGCCGAGGGCCCCTGCGGCACGGGCGACGGCACGAGCGGCGGGGCGTGAGGGGCGGCTCCCTCGACGCGCGCGCGCAGCCGCGCCTCGGCGTCGGCCGGCAGGGAGGTCTGCAGCACGCGGCCCTGGATGCCCTCGGCCGAGAGCCGGTCGAGCACGCGGTCTGCCGTCATGCGGTGGAGCAGCACCGCCAGCGCCGCGCCGCCCCCATCGAGCGAGGCGCCGACCTCGCGCAGGAAGGGGTCGGGGATGCCGATGTCGGTGAGGGCGCCCGACAAGGCCCCGGCGCCGGCGCCCACGGCCGCGCCCAGGAGCGGGTTGAGGAACAGGAGCCCCACGAGCGAGCCCCACATGGTGCCCCCCAAGGCGCCCATGGCGGTCATGGGCACGGCCTGGTGGAGCTGGACGCGGCCATCCTCGGCGCGCGTGACGACGACCACGTCCTCCATCTCGACCAGGTAGTCCTTCTGGAGCCGCGCGAAGGCGGCGCGGGCGGCGAAGGCCCCCTCGGGCGAGGGAAAGGCGATGACGATGAGGTCTGACATGGCGGGTTCCTCCTGGGCCGCTCAACGGCGCCGGGCCCGGGGGGTTCCGAGGGCTCCGGCCCTCGCCGTCCAGGCCAAGCCATCCTTGGCGCCCGCCGCCGCTTCACTCGAGTGGGGGACCGCAAGCTGGGAAACGTGCGGCATGACCCGCATCGTCCGCCGCCGCGACCGGCCTGGCGGGCGGATCGAGGAAGACGCCCCCATGCTGAGCCGGCATGGCCGGCACATCCTGGCCGACCGCGCCGTGGACCCGCAGCACGACGAGGCGGTCAACCAGTCCTTCGTGGACAGCCTGGACGCCCTCGTGGCGCGTCCGCAAGGGGGGCGTGTCCGTGCGGATGCGCGGCAGCATCTCGGGCCAGCTCAACCTCATCAGCGCGGCCGAGATCGAGTTCGTCGAGGAGAAGGCGATCGAGGACGACCCCTTCGCCACCTTCGCGGAACGGGCCGGCGAGGCCGACGACAAGGCCTACGCCTCACCATGAAGTAGCAGCCCTTCGACGTGGTCGTCGTGCCCTTCCCCTACAGCGACCAGCTGGCCGAGAGGCGCCGCCCGGCGCTGGTGGTGTCGCACCCCGACCTCCCTGCCCGGCCTGGGCGCGTCCGGGTGGCCATGATCACCACCGTCCCGCATGCGGACCCGGGCGAGGTGGCGCTCGGCGACGCGGCTCACGGACGACGACCAGGGCCTCGCGCGCCGCGCGCTGGTGGCCTGCGCGGGGTTCCAGGGGCCGGCGCTGGGCCCGCCGACCCCTACTCCGCCGGCACCGCCCTCCTCTCCTCCCACAGCGGATGGCTCAGGCGCCCCACCATCTCCCTGGGGCAGACCTGGACGAACTGGCCCAGCGCCGCGCCCCAGTCGGACAGCAGCTCCGCCGCCCGGCGGCTCCCCGTCTCGGCGGCGTGGCGCTCGACCAGCCCCCGCAGCTGCGCCTCCCAGTGGGGCATCGTCACGGGGCAGGCCACCAGGGTCTCCATGTTCATGAGGCCCGCCGCCCGGCGGTGGGGGTCCCAGAGGTAGGCCATGCCGCCCGTCATGCCGGCGCCGAAGTTGGCGCCGATGCGGCCGAGGATGACGGCCACTCCCCCCGTCATGTATTCGCAGCCGTTGCTCCCGCAGCCCTCCACCACCACCGAGGCCCCGGAGTTCCTTACTGCGAACCTCTCCCCCGCCCGGCCCGAGGCGAACAGGAACCCGGCCGTCGCGCCATACAGCACCGTGTTGCCGATCACCGCGTTGTCGGAGGCGACCAGCGGGCTCTCCATGGGGGGGCGCACCACGATGATCCCGCCCGAGAGGCCCTTGCCCACGTAGTCGTTGGCCTCGCCGGACAGCTCGATCTTCAGCCCAGGGGCGGCGAAGGCGCCCAAGGACTGGCCCGCGCTCCCCGTCAGCTTCAGCGTCAGGTGGTCGGGCTGGAGCGCGTTGCGCATCCCGAAGCGGCGGACGATGTGCGAGGAGACGCGCGTGCCGATGGTCCGGTGCGTGTTCCTGACGGCGTAGGCGAGCTGCATCTTCTCGCCGTCCTCCAGGAAGCGCGCGGCGTCGCGCACGATCTCGGCGTCCAGCGTGTCGGGGACGGCGTTGCGCGGGCGGGTGCGGTCCAGGCGCCCGGCGCCCTCCACCTTGATGAGGAGCGGGTTGAGGTCGAGGTCGTCCAGGTGCCGCGAGCCGCGGCTGACCTGGGTGAGCAGGTCGGCGCGGCCCACCACCTCGTCGAGCGAGCGGGCGCCGATGCCCGCCAGCACCTCGCGCACCTCCTGGGCGTAGAAGGTGATGAGGTTGACCACCTTGTCGGCGGTGCCGGTGAACTTGGCCCGCAGGCGCTCGTCCTGGGTGCACACGCCCACGGGGCAGGTGTTCGACTGGCACTGGCGCACCATGATGCAGCCCATGGCGATGAGGGCCGCCGTGCCGATGCCGAATTCTTCCGCGCCCAGCATCGCCGCCACCACGATGTCGCGCCCCGTGCGCAGGCCGCCGTCCGTGCGCAGGGTCACGCGGTCGCGCAGGTTGTTCATGGTGAGGACCTGGTGGGCCTCGGTCAGCCCCATCTCCCAGGGCAGGCCCGCATACTTGATGGAGGTCGCGGGCGAGGCGCCCGTGCCGCCGTTGTGGCCCGAGATGAGGATGACGTCGGCCTTGGCCTTGGCCACCCCGGCCGCGATGGTGCCGACGCCGCTGCTGCTGACCAGCTTCACCGTCACGCGGGCCACGGGGTTGATCTGCTTGAGGTCGTAGATGAGCTGGGCGAGGTCCTCGATCGAGTAGATGTCGTGGTGGGGCGGCGGGCTGATGAGCGTCACGCCGGGCGTGGAGTGGCGCAGGCGGGCGATGAGCTCGGTCACCTTGAGGCCGGGGAGCTGGCCGCCCTCGCCGGGCTTGGCGCCTTGGGCCACCTTGATCTCCAGCTCCTCGCAGGCGTTGAGGTATTCGGCCGTCACTCCGAAGCGCCCCGACGCGACCTGCTTGATCTTGGCGGAGGGGTTGTCGCCGTTGGCCTCGGGGGTGAAGTGGGCGGGATCCTCGCCGCCCTCGCCCGAGTCGCTCTTGGCGCCGATGCGGTTCATGGCGACGTTGAGCGTCTTGTGGGCCTCGGGGCTGAGGGCGCCGAGCGACATCCCCGGGGTCACGAACCGCTTGCGGATGGCGGTGATGCTCTCGACCTGCTCGATGGGGACGGGCTCGCCCAGGGGCTTGATGGCGAGGAGGTCGCGCAGGTGGATGGGGGGGGCGCTCTGCATGGCCTTGGAGTACTGCGCCCAGAGCTCATGGCTGGCGCGGTCGCAGGCCGTCTGGAGGAGGTGCATCGTGCCGGCCTCCCAGGCGTGGCGCTCGCCCGAGCGCCTGGCCTTGTAGAAGCCGCCCACGGGGAGGAGGGCCGTGCCGGGGCTCCGAAAACCCTTGGCGTGGACCTCTTCCGCCTTGCGCTGGATGCCCAAGGTGCCGATGCCGCTGATGCGGCTGTGCATGCCGGGGAAGTACTCGGCGACCATGGCACGGCTCAGGCCCACGGCCTCGAAGTTCAGGCCGCCGCGGTAGCTCGATACCACGGATATGCCCATCTTGCTCATGATCTTGAGCAATCCGGCGTCCATGGCGGCGCGGTAGCGGCGCATGGCGTCCGTGAGGCTCCCTTCGACCAGGCCGCGCGCGACGCGGTCGGCCACCGAGTCCTGGGCGAGATAGGGGTTCACGGTGGTGGCCCCCGCCGAGATCAGGACCGCGAAGTAGTGGGGGTCGATGCACTCGGCGCTGCGGACGTTGAGCGACGTGAAGGTCCGCAGGCCCTTGCGCGTGAGCCAGGAGTGGACGGCGGAGGTCGCCAGGATCATGGGCATCCCGACCTTCTCGGGGCCCTGGTGCTCGTCGGTCAGGACGAGGTGGGCGGCCCCTGACCGCACGGCCTCCTCGGCCTCGGCGCGGATGCGCTCCAGGTTGAGGCGGAGCGCGTCCGGCCCGGGGGCGAAGGTGCAGTCGATGCGCCCGACCGCCTCGCCGAACTGGCCCACCATCACCTCGAACTCGGCGTTGGCGATGAAGGGGCTTTCCAGCACCAGGATTTCCGTCTGCGAGGAGTCCTCGTCCAGCACGTTCTTGAGGTTGCCGAAGCGGGTCTTGAGGCTCATCACCCGACCCTCGCGGAGCGAGTCGATGGGCGGGTTCGTGACCTGCGAGAAGTTCTGGCGGAAGTAGTGCGAGAGGGGCCTGTAGACCGACGACAGCACGGCGGCGGGCGTGTCGTCGCCCATGCTCGCCACCATCTCCTTGCCGTCCTCGGCCATGGGGGCGAGGACCTGCTCCAGCTCCTCCAGCGTGTAGCCGGCGGCGGCCTGGCGGCGGCGCAGGTCGTCGCCGGAGAAGAGCGCCGTCTCGGGCACGTCGCGCAGGAGCGCGTTGAGGTCCACGATGCGGCCGACCCAGTCGCCGAAGGGTTGTGCGCTGGCCAGCTCGTCCTTGATCTCGGCGTCGTGCAGGAGGCGCCCGCGCGCCATGTCCACGGCGATCATCTGGCCGGGGCCCAAGGCGCCCTTCTCGATGACCGCGCGCTCGTCCACCGGCACCATGCCGGCCTCGCTGCCGGCCATGAGGAGGCCGTCGCCCGTCACCACGTAGCGCATGGGGCGCAGGCCGTTGCGGTCCAGGCCGCCGCAGACCCAAGCCCCGTCCGTCATGGCCAGCGCCGCCGGGCCGTCCCAGGGCTCCATGACCGAGTTGCAGTAGGCATACATGGCGGCCCAGGATTCGGGCAGCTCGCCGGTCATCTTGGACCAAGCCTCGGGGACCAGCATGGTCTTGGCCATGGGGGCGGAGCGGCCGGCGCGCACCAGGACCTCGAAGACGGCGTCCAGCGCCCCGGAGTCGGAGGTGCCGGGGGGCACGATGGGCTTGATCTCCTCGGCGGCCTCCCCAAACGCGTCGGAGGCCATCCTGATCTCGTGGCTCCGCATCCAGTTGACGTTGCCCTTGAGCGTGTTGATCTCGCCGTTGTGGGCGAGCATCCGGAAGGGCTGCGCCAGCTCCCATCTCGGGAAGGTGTTGGTGGAGTAGCGCTGGTGGTAGATGGCGAAGGCGCTCTCGAAGCGGGGGTCGGTGAGGTCGGGGTAGAAGGCCGCCACCTGCTCGGCCAGCATCATGCCCTTGTAGATGATGCTCCGGCAGGAGAGGGAGGCGAGGTAGAGGGGGACGCCTGCGACCTGCGCGGCCTTCTCGATGCGGCGGCGGATGACGTAGAGTTCCCTTTCGAACGCCTCCGCGTCCTGGCCCCCTTCGCAGCGGATCAGGATCTGCTCGATCTCGGGGCGCGTGGCGTTGGCCTTCTCGCCGAGCACGCTCACGTCCACGGGGACGTGGCGCCAGCCGTAGATGGCGTGGCCCATGCGCAGGACCTCGGTCTCCACGATGGTCCGGCAGCGCTCCTGGGCGGAAAAATCGGTGCGGGGGAGGAAGACCTGGCCGACCGCGATCAGCTTGCCCGCGTCGGGCTCGTGGCCGGTGCGGCGGACGGCGTCGTGGAAGAAGGGGACGGGGATCTGGACGTGGAGGCCGGCGCCGTCGCCGGTCTTGCCGTCGGCGTCCACCGCGCCCCGGTGCCAGACGGCCTGGAGGGCCTGGATGCCCTTCTCGACCACGGCGCGCGAGGGGGTGCCGGCGATGGACACGACGAGGCCCACGCCGCAGGAGGCGTGCTCGTGGTCGTCCCGATGGAGGCCGCGCGCGGAGAGGTCGGCGCGCCGGGCGGCTTCCGATTCGGTCCAGGGGGTGAAGGCGTGGGTGCTCATGGGGGCATCCTGGCGCGGAGGGGTTAACGGTGTCTGACGGCACCGTTCGGTGGAGTTAATCAGGGGTTATCGCCGGGGATGGCGGGGTTCTTGGCCTCGTAGTCGGCGCGGGTGGCGCGCTTGTGGTCGCCCGCGAGGCGGGCGCAGGCCAGGGCGCGGTCCACGTAGATCTCGGAGAGGAGCGGCCAGTCGCGGGCGTCGTCGAAGAGGCCGGGCATGAGCTCGTAGGCGTCCGCGTCCGTCGCGTCGAGGTCGCGCATCCAGAGGTGGGAGCCGCAGGCCGAGCAGAAGGCGCGCTCGGAGAAGGGGGAGGAGCGGTGGCGCGCGACGGGGCCCGTGACGGTGACGCCCCTGGCGCGGAAGCTGAAGTAGACGCCGCCCGACCAGCGCTGGCACATGCGGCAGTGGCAGGCGCCGGGGCCCTCCTCGCGCGGGCCGGCGGCGGAGACGGTGACGGCGCCGCAGAGGCAGCGGCCGGCGAGGGGGCCATTGAGGGGGCCATCGAGGGGGGCGGTCATGGGCGCGCTCCGTGGCGGATCGCCAGCGGCGCCCGCCGGCGCGCGCCGGGCGCGGGCGGGCCGCTGGCCGAGGGTGCCACGAGGCGGGGCGCCCGGCCCATCAGCCTTGGCCGCCGGGCGACGGCAGGCCCGACATCACCGCCCCGCAGCCGTACTTGGGGCTCACGCTCAGGAAGCCGGGCTCGCCGGGGAAGACGAACTCCATCGGCGTGTTGTCGAGCGTGTAGGTCTCCTCGGGCGTCGTGACGGTGCTCACGCCCGACAGGAACATCCGCCAGTCGCGGCTGATGAACTCGCGGCCCTCCGTGCGCCAGACCTCGGCGCCGGTGGCGTCGGTCACGCGCACCTGGAACTCGGTGCGCTCGAGGGGCACGCCGTCTATCTCCACCGTCTCGCCCGTGAGCCTGTCCTGGCCCGCGTAGCGGGTCTCGCCCAGCTCGTCGGAGAGGGTGCGGAAGTCGAAGGTGTCCAGGCCCGTCGCGGTCAGGGTGTCGAAGCTCGCGGGGTCGGCGGGCGCGGGCTCCAGGCGCTCGCTGGTGCCGGCCAGGACGTGGAAGCTCTCCATCCACTGGGTCTGGGCGTCTATGGCGCCGAAGTAGGTGATGCCGCCCTCGTCCATGTCCACGCGGCGCTGCCAGCCCTCGGGGTCGGCCTCGCAGGTGAAGTGGTGGGAGACGGTGCAGGAGGTGCCCTGGACCGTCAGGTAGGCCGTGCAGCCGGCCGGGGGCTGGAAGGTGCGGCGGTCGGCCTCCTGGGCGGGGGCGGGGGCGGCGGCCAGGAGGAGGAGGGCGAGGAGGCGCATGGGTCTCTCCGTGGGGGCTCCATGAGGCCCCGGGACAGGGCCGCAGGTCGGGGGAAGATGGCTCTACTCGGCGGCCACGCGCGCGGCCTGGGGGTCCAGGGGCGGCGCGCCGTGCGGCTGGGCCGCGTCGAGGCGGGCGAGGATCGCGGCGGCGGCCTCGCGGCCGTCGCGGATGGCCCAGACGACCAGGGAGGCGCCGCGCACGATGTCGCCGGCGGCATGGACGCCGGGCAGGTCCGTGGCGCCGGTGCCGAACTCGGCGCGGATCGTGCCCCAGCGGGTGACGGGGAGGGGGGCGCCCCAGAGGGCGGGGAGGTCCTCGGGCTCGAAGCCCAGCGCCTTGACCACGAGGTCCGCCGGGAGCAGCTCCTCCTCGCCCATGGGCTCGGGGGCGCGGCGGCCCGAGGCGTCGGGGGGGCCCAGGCGCATGCGGGCCACGCGCACGCCCGTCACGCGGCCCCCCTCGGCCACGAAGCCCGCGGGGGCGGCGAGCCACTGGAACACCACGCCCTCCTCTTCGGCGTTGGCGACCTCGCGCTGGCTGCCCGGCATGTTGGCGCGGTCGCGCCGGTAGAGGCAGGTGACGGAGGTCGCGCCCTGACGGACGGCCGTCCTCACGCAGTCCATGGCGGTGTCGCCGCCGCCGATGACCACCACGCGCTTGCCCCCGGCGCTGAGCGTGCCGTCGGCGATGGCGGGGACGTGGTCGCCGAAGCAGAGGCGGTTGGAGGCCGTCAGGTAGTCGAGGGCGCGCACGATCCCGGGGAGGTCCGCCCCCTCGATCTCGCGCGACCTGTAGACGCCGGTGGCCAGCAGGACGGCGTCGTGGCGGGCGCGGAGCGCGTCCCAGGAGAGGTCGCGGCCGACCTCGCAGCTCAGGACGAACTGGACGCCGCCGTCGCGGAGCTGGTCGGTGCGGCGCGTCACCACGTCCTTCTCCAGCTTGAAGCCGGGGATGCCGTAGGTCATGAGCCCGCCCGCGCGGTCGTGGCGGTCGTAGACCGTGACCTGGACGCCCGCGCGGCGCAGCCAGTCGGCGGCCGCGAGGCCCGCGGGGCCGGCGCCGACGATGCCCACGCTCTGGGCGCGCTCGTGGAGGGGGCGGATGGGCTCCACCCAGCCCTGCTCCCAGGCCCTGTCGGTGACGTAGCGCTCCACGCTGCCGATGGTCACGGTGCCGTGGCCGGCGGCCTCGATGACGCAGTTGCCCTCGCAGAGCCGGTCCTGGGGGCAGATGCGGCCGCAGATCTCGGGGAAGGTGTTGGTGGACTGGGCGACCTCGTAGGCCTCGCGCAGCCTCCCCTCGGCGGTGAGACGCAGCCAGTCGGGGATGTTGTTGTGCAAGGGGCAGTGGGTCTGGCAGTAGGGCACGCCGCATTGCGAGCAGCGCGCGGCCTGCTCGGCGGCCTTGGCGTCGGCGAAGTCGCCGTAGACCTCCAGGAAGTCGGCGCGGCGGGCGTCGGGGTCGCGCTTCCGGGGGGTGTCGCGGGGCACGGACACGAAGCGCAGCATCCGTTCGGCCATGGCGCCCCCCCTGTCGCGGGGAGGCATAGCGCGCGGCCGCGAGGGCGAAAAGACAGCCCTGCTGACTTATCTCCGCCGCGTCGCGGCGCTGGGCGAGGGGTTGGGGCCCCGGAGGGCGCCCGGAAGGTCAGGCAGGCTGACCCACCCCCAGCGCGAGCAGGATCAGGGCCAGCGTGCCCACGACGATGCGCCACCAGCCGAAGACCGCGAAGCCGCGCCGGCTGACGAAGTCCAGGAGCCAGCGGACCACGAGGAGGCCGCTGACGAAGGCGGCCGCGAAGCCCACGGCGATGAGGCCGTAGTCGGAGGCGCCCAAAAGGTCGCGGTTGTCCCAGAGGTCGAAGGCCACGGCCCCGGCCATGGTGGGCAGGGACAGGAAGAAGGAGAACTCGGCGGCGGCGCGGCGCGACAGGCCCAGGGCGAGGCCGCCGACGATGGTGGCGCCCGAGCGCGACACGCCCGGCACCAGCGCCAGGGTCTGGCAGAGGCCGACGAGGAGCGCCGTGCGGAAGGGCAGGCGGTCGGCCCTCTCGTGGCGCACGGCGAAGGGGATGCGGTCCACGGCGAGCAGGACGAGGCCGCCGAGGATCAGCATGACGGCGATGAGGGTGGGGGTCTCGAAGAGCACGTCCTTGATGAGGTCGTGGAGCAGGACGCCGAGGGCGGCCGCGGGCAGGAAGGCGAGGAGGACGGCGACCACGAAGCGCCGCGCGTCGTCGTCGCCCCTGAGCGCGCCGCCGAGGGCCCAGGCGAGCTTGCCCAGGTAGACGGCGACGAGGGCCAGGACGGCGCCGAGCTGGACCGCGACCTCGAAGACGTTGCCCTTGGACTCGAAGCCCAGGAAGTGGGCGAGCAGCAGCAGGTGGGCCGTGGAGGACACGGGGATGAACTCGGTCGCGCCCTCGACGAGGCCGAGGAGGAGGGCGGTGAGCACGCTCAGCCCCGCAGGTTCTGGGCGGAGTCCTTGATGGCGGCGTACTGCCCGGAGGGGCGGAAGCGCCACAGGTAGTCGGGCAGCACCGCGTCGAGCGCGGTGGGGGCGATGCCGAGGGCGGCGAAGCCGCGCGCGCCGGGCGCCACCACGGTGTCGCGGCGCAGGGAGCGCACCTGGTCGCGGGTGACGGGCACGGGGGCGAGGCCGCCGGTGACGGCGGCGAGGCCCGCGAAGGCGGTGGCCATGGCGTCGGCCGCCCAGAAGGGGATCGGCAAAAGGAGGCGGCGGCGCTGGATGACCAGGAGCATCCGCTCCATCATCTCGCGGAAGGTGAGCGCCTCGGGGCCGCCCAGCTCGTAGGGGCCCGGGGGGGCGTCGCGGATGGCGGCGAGGGCGGCGGCCTGGGCCACGTCGTCCACCCAGGCGGGCTGGAAGCGGGCGGAGGCGCCGATCAGGGGCAGCACGGGCCCGCGCGCGGCCATGGCGGCGAAGCGGTTGAAGAAGCGGTCCTCGTGGCCGAAGAGGAGCGAGGGGCGCAAGGTGACGGCCCCGGGGAAGGCGGCCATGACCCGGGCGTCGCCCTCGGCCTTGCTCTCGCCGTAGAGCGACCCGGGGCCGGCGCCGAGGGAGGAGACGTGGACGAGGCGGCGGACGCCGGCGCGGGCGGCCTCGCGGGCGATGCGCTGGGGGGCCTCCACGTGGACGGCCTGGAAGGAGTTGCGCCCGGAGGCGTCGAAGGTGCCCACGCAGTTGACGGCCCCTTCGGCCCCGGCGAGGGCGGCGGCCACGGAGGCGTCGTCGCGGACGTTGCAGAAGACGGGCAGCACCTGGCCCACGTGGCCGTAGAGGCGCACGAAGCCGGCCTCATCGGGGCGGCGCACCGCCACCCGGACGCGAAGGCCGTCCTTGGCGAGCCTTCGGGCGACGTAGCGGCCGAGGAAGCCCGAGCCGCCGAAGACCGTGACGAGCCGCATGGGGGACCTCCGGGGACGCCCCCGGGGGTCTAGCGGCGCCGCCGGGGGGAGGCAAGGCGCGGCGGGTGGGGCGATGTCCCGCGCGAAGGACCCGAGGCGGGGCGCGGCCGTCGCCCCGTTGACACCCCCCCGGGGCGGCCCTACACGGGCGCCCACCTGAAGCGTGCCCAGATGGCGGAATTGGTAGACGCGCTGGTTTCAGGTACCAGTGGCCGAAAGGTCGTGGAGGTTCGAGTCCTCTTCTGGGCACCAGGTTCACCCTTCACGAGGCGTCAGGAGACGTCGGAGGACCACGGAGCAAGGGCTTCCGTGAGAGGGTAAGGCTCCACAGGGCGTCATGAGACGCCAGGACGGCGAGGCGATACGTTGTCGTCCGTGTTGTCATCGGCGATGCTGAGGCTCCAAGCGGCGGGGCGATGACAACGGCGCCCTCGCGCCGTGACCCTCGCGAGGCCCCATGTGCCCCGACCAACGTCGCCATCCGTGCCCTCCAGCCCAAGGAGAAGGAGTACCTGGAGCCGGACGGCGGCTCGTTCTACCTGCTGGTGAAGCCGAGGCCCAGCGGGGCGAAGCTCTGGCGCTTCCGGTTCCGCTTCAACGGCAAGCAGGGGCAGCTCTCCATCGGGGCCTATCCGGCTGTATCCCTCGCCGGCGCCCGCGCCGCGCGGGACGCCGCCAAGCTCCTCCTCGCCCAAGGGATCGACCCGGCCGCCGCGAAGCAGGCGCGCAAGGCCCCTGCCTTCCTGCCTGCCGCGCCCCGGATGCCCACCTTGCAAGAGATGGCCCTCGCCTACGTCGGCAAGCGCCGGCGCGAGGGCGCGGCATCCTCGACCATGCACAAGTACGACTGGTCCATGCAGGCGATCGGCGACGACCTCCTCGATCGCCCCCTCGACCAGGTCACCAAGGCCGACATGCTCGCCCGCCTGCGCCTCTTCGAGGCCACGGGCCACCTGGAGAAGGTGAAGCGCGCCCGGACCCTGGTGGCACGCGTCTACGACTTCGCGGGGGCCGAGGGGCACGAGGTGGCCCGGGTGCCCGTCGACCGCATCTCGAAGTCGCTCGCCGCGCCGCGCGCCACCCACCACGCCGCCCTGATCGACCTCGACGACGTGGGCGAGCTCCTGAGGGCGATGGACACCCACAAAGGCGACCCGTCGACCATGACGCTCCTGCGCCTCTCGCCCCTCCTCGTGCTGCGCTCCTCCGAGATCCGCGCCCTGCGCTGGGGCTTCGCGTCCTGGGACGATGGGCTCATCCGCATCCCAGGCGCCCTGATGAAGGTGACCAAGGGCGGCCCCCGCGACCACATCGTCCCTCTATCGCCCCAAGCGCGTGCCGAGCTGGAGGCGGCCAAGCCCTGGAGCCTGACGAGGAGGGGCGCCGGGGGCGGGGATCAGCTGGTCATGCCGTCGCTCAGGTCAGAGGGACGGATGGTCTCGGAGAACACCTTCAACGCCGCGTGCCGGCGCATGGGCTACGAGGTCGGCACCGTCACGCACCACGGGCTGAGGACGACGTTCTCGACGCTCATGAACGAGGCGGGCTGGAACAGGGACTGGGTGGAGACCCAGCTCCACCACCTCGACCCCAACCAGGTGCGCGGCGCCTACAACGCGGCGGTCTACCTCGAGGGCCGTCGGACGATGATGGCGGCCTGGGCGGACGTGCTCGATGGTGCGCGTGCCAAGCCGCCACGGCGAGGTTTGGCCTGCTGCCGGTTTCGTGGACACGACGATAAGGTCGTGACCTTGGGACCGGAGGACGGAGATGAGGCGCAAGTTCAGCCGCGAGTTCAAGCTCGAGGCGGTGAGGCTGGTGACGGAGCGCGGGGTGTCGGTGGCGCAGGCCGGCCGGGACCTTGAGGTCGGGGAGGGCTTGCTCCGGCGCTGGATGAGGGAGCTGGCCGACGTGCCGTCGAGCGCGTTCCCTGGGAATGGTCAGCAGCGCGGCCTGGCAGGCCGAGATCGTGGCGCTCAAGGAGGAGGTCGTCCGTCTCAGGGCGGAGCGTGACATGCCTCAAAGGAGGCCGCGGCCTACTTCGCGAGGGAAGCGACATGAGGTTCGCCTTCATCGCCAAATCCGTAACCTTCCGATGAGGACCGCTGAGGGATCGATCTGATCGGTGGATGTTTTT
>ERZ1066120.106-NODE-106-length-85224-cov-43.767368_pt1 | contig 85224 bp, 56 predicted proteins | sample MGYA00382767_ERZ1066120 | MGnify/ENA primary metagenome ERZ1066120 (study PRJEB33369, sample SAMEA5778350) | biofilm metagenome | biome: Industrial cooling water; feature: Water cooling tower basin; material: Biofilm | place: United Arab Emirates | collected... | reverse complement strand
CTCTAACTTTAATTGGTACGCCAAAGCAAGTTGAATTAGCAATGGCACAATTGAGTCAGTTGGATGTGAGGCGGCGCCAAGCAGCAGTAAATGTTAAAATAGTTGATGTTAACTTGTCAGGAATAAAAGACTTTAATACTAGTTTTTCTTTTGGTATAGGTAATAACTTTTTCACAAGTGATGGTGGTGCTGCATCATTGAACTTTGGCGGTTCCAGACCAGCAACTAGTGCTGAAGCGCAGGGTAGTATTACAACCACTCCTGTTATTCCGAACCCAATTGAAGGGGATAACGTTTTTTTACGTGATGGATTTTTCAATCCCCAAACTGGACAACGACCATCAGCTGAACCTCCAGTTAGCTCTAATCCATTAGGAGTCGGTATTACAGACTTTACCCCAGGTACTCCTGGAACAGGTACAACTCCAGGAACTCCAGACACATACACATTTGGTTTACCGTCACTCTATCAATTCCCAAAACGTTTTCTTGCTTCTATACAAGCTCAGGTACAAAATCGTAATGCGAAGATTTTAACTGACCCGACTTTGATAGTTCAAGAAGGTCAACAAGCTCAAGTAAACTTGACTCAGGAAGTAGTCGGCAACATAACTGAGAGAATAGTTGATACCCCAGGTGGTTCCAGAACTGAGAGAACAGTTGATAAACAAAAAGTTGGTTTGACATTAAATGTAAAAATTGATCGAATTGATGATAATGGTTTCGTGTCTCTATCAGTCGCTCCTGCCATAAGCGCACCCATCGCATCACGAGATACAGGTGCTGGACAAATAGTTCTTGTGTCTGAACGTTCGCTTACTTCTGGTGTAATTCGTTTGCGTGATGGTCAAACTTTAATTCTTAGTGGTATCATCCAAGACCAAGATAGAACAACTGTTTCTAAACTTCCTATTTTGGGTGATATTCCGTTGCTTGGTTCACTCTTTAGAAGAACAAACCGAGAGAATACACGTAACGAGGTAATTGTTTTATTAACACCTCAAGTTCTTGATGACTCCGAGCGTTCTTCTTACGGTTACAACTACAACCCAAGTCCTGAAGTGCGACAAATGCTCGAACGTCGCGGTTTACAGGTACCAAGAAAGTAGTTCACATTTGTAAAATTTGTTTTAATTGTGTAGAGACGCGATATATCACGTCTCTACATTTGCGTGTTTTGTCAAATTACAGAAAATAGTAAAGTGTAGTAGAAAACAATTTTATACTTAGTCTGGGTGTGTAGAAATAAACGGTGAAGAAATTATTTTTGACAACATTCACCCTCAAGAAATATGAGCAATCTTTACGAACTCATCTCAAAAATTAAAAAAAGATCTTCTATGTATCTGGGCAAACCAGCAATTAGTAATCTCCGCTCTTGTATTGCTGGTTATATACTTGCTCGTCGTGAATTGGGAATTGCTCAAACCGAGCAAGAAAAAGGTTTTACTGAATTTCAATCATGGGTTCAGGAAAAGTTTAATATTAGTTCTAGTCAATCTTGGGACAAAATAATTCTTTTTTATTCAGAAGATGAACGTAAAGCTTTAGACCGATTTTTTGAATTGTTTAATGAGTATTTAGAACTTAATATTCCATCCGAATCATTTAATTCAACTTCTGAGCCTTTAATAAAATAATGATAGGATATAGCTGATTTTTCTGGGTAATGTATATACATTGAAGAAAAATATATCATTCCGCGCAACCCGATCTAAAAATCGCGTCTTTACACCACACAAGAAAAATCCCTCTTAGGTTAGATTTTAAATAAACACATATTGATTCTTTTTGATACTTAAGATAGTTGGTATAACTAATCCTAGGTAGGAAGATTTGCTTTATTATACGGACTAATATCTTAATTGACCGTAACAAAACTTAATATATAGCACGGTAATTCTTTTTCGCAACCAAGCACTTGCAAGCAGTGCTTCTATAAACTTGTTCATATCTTTAAGTAAGGAAATTATTATGCAAGCAAAAGAATACCGTCCTGGGCCAGAGGAAATTCCAGCATTGCAACTGGACTATCCTGCTAGTCAAAGGGATATGACTCCCCAACCTGATTCTGACCTTTCTAATTACCGTCCAGCAAATAAACTTGAGGGTAAGGTAGCACTAATTACAGGTGGTGATTCTGGAATTGGTCGTGCGGTTGCGATAGCTTATGCAATGGAAGGCGCCGATGTTGCTATCTTCTACAATCAACACGATGAAGATGCTGCTGATACACGGGCGCTTGTTGAGGCAAAAGGTAAGCAGTGTCTAACAATTAAAGGTGATGTTCGCGACTCAAAGTCTTGTTATCAGGCAATTGAACAAGTTGTGAAAAAGTTTGGTAAGTTAAACATTCTGGTAAATAATGCTGCTTACCAAATGTATCAAGAGCGTTTTGAAGATGTCACTGAAGAGCAGTTTCGTCAAACTCTAGAAACAAATGTCTTTGGCTATTTTTACATGGCAAAAGCAGCACTTCCTCACCTAAATGAAAGTGATGCCATTATCAACACAGGTAGTATTGTCGGCAAAATTGGTAAAGAGTTTTTGGTAGACTATGCTACAAGCAAAGGCGCCGTTCATTCTTTCACAAAAGCATTAGCGCTCAACTTAGCTGAACGTAAAATCCGCGTCAATGCAGTAGTTCCTGGACCTGTGTGGACACCAAATATTCCGTCAACGATGCCCGCAGACAAAGTAGATAATTTTGATACTGATGCTGCAATGAAGCGTTCTGCACAACCTGAAGAACTGGCGCCTGCATATGTATTTCTCGCATCCCAAGACGGCAGCTTTGTCACAGGCGCCTTGCTTGATGTAACTGGTGGTCAACTATCTTCAGGTGATTAAACAACTTCTAAATTTGTTCAAATCTAAGAGGATGTTTTAATACCTTTACATGTCATGCTGAACGCAGTGAAGCATCTGAAAACGCGACATTTAGATTCTTCGCTGCGCTCAGAATGACAATTTTTGACTTTTAAAACATCCTCCAAGGGTAAGTTTTACAACTACCCTTCTTTTTATCTCTTCTTGTCTTTACAAATATTTACAAAAGCTTAACAAACTTTATGCAACGCTACGACATTATCATAATTGGTACTGGTGCCGGTGGTGGAACTTTAGCGTATGCTTTGGCGCCGACTGGTAAAAATATTTTACTTATAGAACGCGGTGAGTATATTCCCAAAGAAAAAGCAAACTGGAACCCAAAGCAAGTTTATATAGAAGCGTTATATCGTACAGAAGAACGTTGGTACGATGACAAAAACAACCAGTTTCAACCAACGCAGTATCATCGAGTTGGCGGTAGTACTAAAGTATATGGTGCGGCATTATTACGAATGCGGCAAGAAGATTTTCATGAAATGCAGCATTATGAAGGGATTTCTCCAGCATGGTGTTTAAACTATCAAGATTTTGAACCGTACTATACCGAAGCAGAGAAAATTTACAAAGTACATGGTGTACGAGGGGAAGACCCAACGGAACCAGCTACTAATTGTGAGTATCCTTTTCCACCGATACCCCATGCACCTAGAATTCAACAAGTAGCAGATAAACTGAGTAAACAAGGTTTGTATCCATTTTCTTTGCCAATGGGAATTGATAGGGATAGTAAAAATCCTTTAAATGGTAGCTGTATACGTTGCGATACGTGCGACGGTTATCCTTGTTTGCTTGGTGCAAAAGCTGATGCACAAACTTGTTGTGTTGAACCTGCGCTTAAATATCCAAATATTACGCTTGTGACTGGCGCAAAATGCGAGAAGCTAATTACTGATGCATCCGGCAAAACGATAACAGGAGTAGAAACAGTAATTGCAGGGGAAACAGTTACATTTAGCGCTGATATTGTTGTTGTATCATGCGGCGCCGTTAATTCTGCTGCTTTACTATTAAATTCTGCAAACGATAAACATCCTAATGGTTTAGCTAATTCATCAGGGTTAGTTGGACGTAATTTAATGAAGCATAACACTACAAAATTATATGCAATTTCTAAAACTCCTAACGACTCAGTATTTCAAAAAACACTTGCAGTAAATGATTTTTACTTAGGGTCTCCAGATGATAAATACCCTCTAGGACATGTACATTTAATGGGTGAACATAAATGGGAAATGATGCGTCCTGATTTTCCTAAGTTTATACCAAATCAATTATTAAAAATAATGGCTCAACACTCTGTTGACTGGTGGGCACAAAGTGAAGATTTACCAGAGTTAAATAATCGTGTTACTGTAGCTAATGGTAAAATCCAAGTAAAATATCGTCCCAATAACTTAGAAGCACATCGCCGTTTAAAGCAAAAATTCAAAGAGTATCTTCAGCGCGCGGGTTTTCCACTTATATTAGAAGTACCAATGCCATTAAAAGTTGTAAATCACCAATTAGGTACTTGTAGGTTTGGCACTGATGTAACAACTAGTGTTCTTGATGTAAATTGCCGCGCGCATGATGTTGATAATTTGTATGTAGTAGATGCTAGCTTTTTTCCATCTAGCACGGCAATAAATCCTACTTTGACTATTGTGGCAAACGCTTTACGGGTTGCAGAGCATTTGCAACGGATATAACGGATGTAACGGATGTAATCAAATAAAAAAACGTAGGTTGGGTGCAGCGACAGCGTAACCCAACATTAATCTTTTATGCTTTTGATTTTAACCACGAAAAAATTAAATAACGTAATAATAGAATCTCAGTTTTTTATTAGAAAAAGAGTGAATGGCAAAATGCTTTATTTAAATGTTCTAAGTATGCTTTCCATAGGTAGAAATAATGACAGCGTATTATCTGTAAAGGAAATAAATTCATGCTTGAGATAAAATTGCCTAGCTTGGTTATCTATTGCGTCAACTCTGACTGCGTATATAGCAATTTCTTGTGAAGCGCGAACGGCACGAAGTAACGCATCTGCTAATAATTTTCCCCCTAGCCCTTGCCCTTTAACTGAATTGTCTACAGCTAATTTCCCAATCAACATTGCCGGAACTGGATAAGCTGGAATTCCCCGATTCATAGATTCTGGTATTGATTTGTACTCAATTACACTTGCATTGACTGTATAATAACCGTCTATTTTCAAACTACCAGATGCCTCAAGTGCAACAAAAGCCTTGGCTATCCCCTTATTATGATTTTGACGTGCATATTTCTTTAAATAATCATTTAAAACTGGATAGCCACAGTCAAAAGTCTCTTTTTGAAACTTTTTATCAATTGGTAAAAAGTTCCATTTAATTTTGCCATCAAATACCATATTCTTCTCTATACTTGTCAATGGCTTCTTTTAATTTTCCTTTTAACTCAGGTGGGTTTTCCATCACAGAAAGAAATAAATCCCTGTCTCTGTCAGACAAAACTAACCGTTCATGAGTATCGATATCAAGCTTTGCAAGAGGTAAAAGATGGAATAAAGTATATGCGCTCAAAGAGATACCTTTGAGGCTTGCCGCACGTTCTAACAGTTCTTTTTGCTCTTGAGTTACTCTCAAATCAATACGGCTATCCTTAGCGAATGATGCTTCTGACATAACTAGTTTTCGCTCTTACGCTTACCTTATCTAATACTATAGCTTACTTTAGTGGGCAATGTACACACACTAAAAATTTAAATATTTGTAACATAACTTAATATAATGTGCTTTAACTTGGCAGGGTATATGAACACTCAAAGAACAGGCGCCTTTTATAAAACCATACGGTCTCTAGGAGGGACGGGCAAGGATGCCCATCCCACAAGATTTAACTTGCATTTTATCAGTGTCTAGTAAATAATATTGGTTGAGAATAGTTTTAATTTTACTTTCAACTCAAGTGTATTGTTTACTCAATATTACTAGACTTACTTTTTGACATTTTTCCACCAACGTTAATCACAAGTTCGCCTATAGGCTCGCTAAAAAATTCATCGTATACTATGTCTGTAATCGCCAGATATACTTCACGTCCTGGGTCAACTTTATTTAATAATAAGCGATACAAAATATATTGCCCAATTGCTTGCTCCAAATCAATAATTATTGATTTACCTCGAAATTCTTTGATTTCAATCGCTATTCTTGTATTACCTTTTTCGGCGCCAACAAAACTACCCTGAATCTGCTTGATATTATTTGATTTAATTGCAGCAAGGTCTACAAACAAGAATCTTTCACCATAAGAAATTACATAGGGGTCATCGCTCTTAGTTATATTCCAACCGTCTTTAATAATAGCTTGCTTGACAATTTCATGTATTGCATCTTTTTGGGGAATGTTTTAGGCGCCTTTTATTAGCCCATATGGTCTATAGTTAGGACGGGCAGGGATGCCCGTTCCACAAGAGTTAACTTGCATTTTCTCAGCACTCAATACTCAGCACTCAGCACTCAATACTCAGCACTCAATACTCAGCACTCAATACTCAGCACTCAATACTCAGCACTCAATACTCAGCACTATTTGCCGAATCCTTGCCCGCGCGTTGCAGAAGGTACTGCTAAACAGTTTTCTATTTGTTGGAGTAGTGTTTCTTTGTCTAGGTTTTGACCTATTAATACTACTTGGTTTTTCTTGGCGCCTTGCCACTCGGAGTCGTCCATTGTGAAACGTTTGCCGCATAAGTGGAATATGTGACGTTTGGGACTTTCTTCAAACCACATTATTCCTTTGGCTCGGAATACGTTTGTGGGTAGTTGGTTGTCTAGAAAATATTGGAATTTTCTAATTATGAAAGGTTTATCGCTTTGGAAGGAAATTGATGTAAACCCATCGTTTTCTAGGTGGTCGGAGTGATGGTGGTGGTGGTCGTGGTCGTGACTATGATCATGACCGCAGGTTGAATGGTCATGGTCGTGTTCGTGGTGGTCGTGGTGGTCGTGGTGGTCGTGGTTATGTTCGTGATGGTCGTGGTCGTGTTTGTGGTCGTCCACTTCAAAGTATTTATCGGACTCGAACAAACCTACGCTGAGTATTAAACCTAATGGTACCTCAGATTTTTTTGTACGGATGATACGGGCGCCTTCTTTGACTTCGTTGATTTTTCTTTCTAAGTCTGTTAATTCGGTTTCTGTTACTAAGTCGGTTTTGTTAAGTAATATTACGTCACCGTAGGCAATTTGACTGTGTGCTGCTTCGGAGTTGAATAAATCTAAGCTGTAATTTGCTGCGTCAACTACGGTGATAATTGAGTCTAGGCGAGTTAAATCGCGTAGTTCGGTGCCTAAGAAGGTTAGTGCAACTGGTAAGGGGTCGGCGAGTCCGGTTGTTTCTACTACCAAATAATCGATATTAGAGTCGCGTTCGAGAACTTTGTAGACAGCATCGACTAAATCGCTGTTGATGGTGCAGCAAATACAACCGTTGCTTAATTCCACCATGTTCTCGTCGGTGGAAACGACTAATTCGTTATCAATACCAATTTCGCCAAATTCGTTTACTAATACGGCTGTCTTCAAACCTTGCTGGTTTGTCAAAATGTGATTTAGTAATGTTGTTTTGCCGCTACCTAGAAATCCAGTAATAATTGTTACTGGTAATCCTTGTTTGGGTGCGTCCATTGTTTGAGATTCAGAGGTAAGTGTTTGCATAATGCGACACAAAGGAATTTAATTTAAATAAATGTGTAGCGTAAATAGTACCGAAAACATTAGCATAGGGATGCGGGGGCGGCATCGTCCCAATGACTAAAATTATTATTACTCATTCTTGTTGAGACTCATAAATCGCTATGACCCTAACCGTTTACAATACCCTCACCCGGCGCCAGGAACCTTTTAAGACTGTTGAACCAGGTTTGGTAAAAATGTATTGCTGCGGAGTGACAGTGTATGACTACTGCCACTTAGGTCATGCGCGTTCATACATCGTTTGGGATGTACTTCGTCGTTATCTCCAATGGCGCGGGTATCAAGTACGCTACATTCAAAATTTTACTGATATTGACGATAAAATTCTCAACCGCGCGCACGAACAAGGTTCGACGATGGAGGCAGTCTCAAATCGCTTTATCGATGCCTACTTCGAGGATATCCGCCGTTTAAACGTGATGGATGCGGATTTTTACCCTCGTGCAACCGAACATATTCCAGAAATTGAATCTTTAATTAAGAATCTTGAAGACCAAGATTTGGCTTATGCCGCAGGTGGTGATGTTTACTACCGAGTTCACAGTTTCCATACTTATGGGAAGTTATCAGGACGTAATCTTGAACAAATGCAAGCAGGCGCCAGTGGTAGGGTAGATGTAGAAGACCCAGAAAGTCAGAAAAAACAATATCCGCTTGATTTTGCGTTGTGGAAAGCAGCTAAACCTGGTGAACCAAGTTGGGACTCACCATGGGGTAAGGGGCGCCCAGGTTGGCACATTGAATGTTCAGCGATGATTCGCACGCAATTTGGTGAAACAATTGATATTCATGGTGGTGGTGGAGATTTAGTATTTCCCCACCACGAAAATGAAATCGCTCAGTCAGAAGGCGCCACACACAAACCATTGGCAAACTATTGGATGCACAACGGTATGGTTGTTGTAGATGGCAAAAAAATGTCGAAGTCACTGGGTAATTTTATAACCATTCGCGAACTGCTAGATGGGAAATGGGCAAAGTACCCACAACCTATTGACCCAATGGCGATAAGATTATTTGTTTTGCAGGCACATTACCGTAAACCATTAGATTTTACCGAAGAAGCAATTGTAGGCGCCGTTAATAACTGGAAAACTCTTCAAGAAGGGTTGCTATTTGGCGAACAGTTTGGTGAAAAACTTGGTTTTACCGATAATGATAATCAAGTTGATAAAACTCTGATTCAGCGCTTTGAGGAATTCGGGGATGACGACCTCAACTTTTCGGGTAGTTTAGCTGTGCTTTTTGAACTAGCTAAAAAGCTGATTCGTGAAGGTAATATCTTGGTACATCAAGGTAAAATCGAAACTCCCACCGCAGAACTACAGACAGCTTGGAACACATTAGTTACACTCGCGCACGTTCTCGGTTTAGAAGCCAAGTTAGAAGTTGACGAAACCAGTAGTACTGGACTAAGCGATGCGGACATTGATAAATTAATCAAACAACGCACCGAAGCAAGGTCAAACAGAAACTTTGCCGAAAGCGACCGCATTCGCAACGAGCTACAAGCACAAGGTGTCACCTTAATTGATACAAAAGTTGGCACAACCTGGCACAGAAGCTAGGCAATGTAAAAGTAACATCTTGTGGAACAGGCATCCTGCCTGTTCTTCCATTTCAAAGTTAGAATCTAAATTTGTATAAATGCTTGACGAATTCTGCTACTTTTGATAAAAGCACTTATGTTATTACTTATAGAAATAAGTAGGCGCTAAAAATAGTTATTTACTTAAATTAATAAATTGATATGTTAATTGAACTAACAAAAGCAATAAACAATATAGATATTGCCGCTGATTGGGTTGGTATTAGAGCAGTAAAAGATACATCTGCTACGCGAAATGTTCGTGATGGCATACCACAACGCAATGGCAAATCAACCACTCTTGGAGCAATGGTTGAGGTTTTAGTTGATGGCTGTATCGGTTATGCTGCAACAAATTCGTTACAACATGATGCTTTACAACTAGCGGCAGAAACAGCATATAAACAAGCTCGTTCAGCACAACAATGGTCGGTATATAAATTTGCAACTACAACCGCGCGTCCAAAGGTGGTAGGTGAATATGTTTCTCCTTATACACAGCCGTTTGATGCAATCGGTTCTGGAGAAATCAATGATATACTCGTCCGCACCTGCAAAACTCTCAAGGTTAGCGACAAGATAGTTCAAACTGTTGCAGAAGTCATAACCACTGACCGAGAAACTTGGTTTGTTAGTAGCAATGGTTCGGAAGTTTATCAAAAATTTCTATTTATTAGTACTTATTATGGTACAACTGCTCAAGATAGTGGAGTAGTTCAACAGCGTACTAGTAATGGTTGGCAAGCACATACATATCAAGGTGGATTAGAACGTTTCCAAGATGATAAGCTTTGGCAACGTGTACAGCGTATTGGTGAGGAAGCTATCGAATTACTCGGCGCTGAAGAGTGTCCTGATATTCGCACTTCGTTAGTTTTGGCGCCTGACCAAATGATGCTACAAATTCACGAGAGTGTTGGACATCCTTTAGAAATTGACCGAATATTGGGGGATGAGCGCAACTACGCAGGTGGTAGTTTTGTTAAGAAAAGCGATTTTGGTAATTTGGTGTATGGTTCTAAGTTGATGAATATCACCTTTGACCCAACTGTTCCAGGTGAAATAGCTAGCTACGCTTTTGATGATACAGGCGCCGTTGCTACACGGGAGTATTTAATTAAGGAAGGAGTACTGCAACGAGGTGTAGGTAGTTTAGAAAGTCAAGCACGGGCAGGTATACCTGGTGTTGCTTGCGCGCGCGCGTGTTCGTGGAACCGTCCAGCAATTGACCGCATGGCAAATTTGAATCTGGAACCGGGTGAAGGTACATTTGATGATGTTATCAAAGATATCGAACATGGCGTTTACATGGAATCGAACCGTTCTTGGTCGATAGACGACCGTCGCTATAAATTCCAGTTTGGCTGCGAGTATGCCAAGCTCATTGAGAATGGTAAATTAACCAAAACGCTTCGTAATCCTAACTATCGTGCGACTACTCCCGAATTTTGGGGAAGTTTAGTTAAGGTAGGTGGCGCCTCAACTTGGGAAATGTATGGCACTCCATTTTGCGGCAAAGGTGAACCCAACCAAGCCATATGGGTAGGTCATGGTTCGCCTGTTTGCGTATTTGCCGATGTTGAAGTATTTGGTGGAGGTGCGTAAGGTGGGCAATGCCCACCACATTCGGGTTTTGGTGGGCAGTGCCCACCCTACTACTGCTAATTCTTTATTCTTAATTAAATTAACCCATGAGTATCTCGGAACTATCTACTTTAGAAACAAGCTTTAATAAGTTAGTTGAAACACTAATAGCTAAGAAATTAGAGAGCGAGGCATTCACTGTTAAATTAAGCAGTGAGCGTAGTCAATTTACTCGTTTTAATAATGCGAAAGTTCGCCAAACTGGTAGTGTTGCTGATGGCTATGTTCAACTTACTTTAATGGATAATCAGCGCACTTGCTATCGTCACTTTCCGTTTACAGGAAACTGGGAAATTGATTGGCAAACTGCCTACGCTGCTTTATTAGAATTGCGTGAAGAATTACCTTATTTACCAATTGACCCTTATTTAGTGTTGCCGTCAGGTAATAATACTAGTAGTGAAGTTAATACTGGTAAGCTATTAGAATTAGATATGGTTGTATCAACTATATTGGCGCCTGTTTCGGAATTAGATTTTACAGGTATTTATGCAGGTGGTATAGTTATTAAGGGATATGCTGATTCCTGCGGGCAAAAACACTGGTTTGTTACAGATTCGTTTACTTTAGACTACTCGATTTTTAGTTCGGAAGGACAAGCTGTAAAAGGTTTTTACGCAGGCAGTAAATGGGATGATAATGGTTATATAGCAAAAATCAATGATGCGAAAAAACAGTTAAAATTGCTCGCGCATCCACCAAAAGAATTACCAAGAGGAGAATATAGAACCTATTTTGCTCCTGCAGCAGTTTCCGATTTAATATCAATGCTGTCATGGGGTGGAGTTAGTGAAGCGGATATTCAACAGGGACATAGTTCTTTAGCTTTACTATGGCGTGGCGAAAAACAACTTTCTCCATTATTAAATCTTAAAGAAAACTTTCAGCTTGGCTTAGTACCACGATTTAATGAGTTAGGTGAAATGGCAGTACCTGAACTACACGTTATCGAAAAAGGTACTTTGGCTTCGACACTTGTGAATTCGCGTACTGCCAAAGAATATGACAAAGTAGCTAACGGCGCCAATAGTACCGAGTCGTTACGTTCCCCAGAAATATGTCCTGGAAATCTTAGTTTCGATAACATTCTTACTCAGTTAGGTACAGGTTTATATGTATCTAACTTACACTATTTAAATTGGAGTGACTTACCTACTGGTCGTATTACTGGAATGACTCGCTATGCTTGCTTTTGGGTAGAAAATGGCGAAATTGTGGCGCCTATTGAGAATTTGCGCTTTGATGAGACTCTGTATAAATTTTGGGGTGAAAATTTAGTTGATTTTACTAACTTCCAAGAATTTATTCCCGAAGTTGGTACTTATGACTCGCGACAACTAGGGGGTAATATGGCGCCGGGAATGTTGGTAGATAATTTTACTTATACTTTATAGTAGATGTTGTAGCACAGGCATCCTGCCTGTGCAGTAAGATGTTATTTTATTTACCACAGAGGCACAGAGGACACAGAGGAGAGATTTAAAATTGGCGCCAATACTGAGTCTGCGCTGTAACAAAGGAAATTCTTCTAAATAAAGCTCTGTAGCTTCCCATAAAAATGATACTATTGTTCTTAAATAAATATTAATTGGGAGGGTTTATTGTGACCTTTATAAATCCTAAAACTGATTTTGCTTTTAAAAAAATCTTTGGTTCTAAACAAAGTAAAGATATTCTAATTGGTTTTCTAAATACAATTTTGTATCAAGAGAAACCAGTAATTTTAGATTTAGAAATTATTGACCCTTATCAGGCGCCGCGCATCAAGGGTATGAAAGATTCATACTTAGACGTAAAAGCGACTATCACAGGAAATAAAACCGTTATTATTGAGATGCAGGTTTTAAATGTGTTGGGTTTTGAGAAGCGGGTGCTATATAATGCGGCCAAAGCCTTTTCAATTCAGCTTAGACTTGGTGAGGATTATACACTATTGAATCCAGTGATAGCCTTGACTATTACTGATTTTGACATGTTTGAAGGCAATAATAAAGTTATATCTCGCTACCGATTAAAAGAAAAAGACGATTTAACCGATTATAGCGATGATATTGAACTAGTATTCGTCGAGTTACCCAAATTCAACAAACAACTTTCCGAATTAGAAACGTTATCAGATAAATGGTTGTACTTCCTGAAAGCAGCAAACACACTCACGTCAGTTCCGCCTACTATGGAAGAAGTTCCAGAAATAAATCATGCGTTTGAAGTTGCAAGAGAAAGTAAATTAACCCCAGAGGAGCTAGATGTGCTAGAAAAACGAGAAATGTTTCTTCACGACAGCAAAAATGCAATTTTAAAAGCGCAACAGGACGGTGAAGCGAAGGGTCGGAAACAAGGTAGAGAAGAAGGAGCAAAAGAAAAAGCACTTGCTATCGCGCGTTCGCTGCTTGGTGTTTTAGATGTACAAACAATTAGCCAAACTACGGGGTTAAGTGTGGCAGAAGTTGAACAATTACAAAAATAAACATCGTAAAGAACAACTAAGAAAGTAACTTAAATTCTTGTGGAACGGGCATCCCTGCCCGTCCCTATCTATTTTCCCTAATTCAAAGGATTATACTCCTTCTTCAAATTATCTAACATTTTACGCTCATTGCGAGTTAAATCATTCGCCAAAGTATCACCTAATTTATGTAAATTTTGGTAAATCAAGTCATGTTCAAATGCTTCTATACTTTCTCTAATTTCCTCATATAGCTCTTGAAAGGTAAACTCGGTTGCTAAAGCCAAGGCAATTTGTTCTCGCTCTTCACCTAGCAATTGACCTTTGAATTTATATTCTCCTTGAGATTGAGATATTATATTTAGAGCAATTGCTAACATTAAGGTAGAATAAGCTAATATAAACTCACGATTTGAACCAATTTCATCTGGTATTAAATCAGGTATATTGTCTAGCTCATCTGACTCTTTTTGTTCGCTTTGCGCGCGTTCATAGCAGTCTCGATAAAACTCAATTTGACTGAGAAAATAAGCTGGAAAGCCCAAAGAACGAGTTAAAATGCATAACCGTAGCTCGTCTTCTGCTTCTAAAGCTGTTAAAGTTCTACTTAAGCGACTGTAATGTCCAAAAATTTGCTCTTTATCTTTCGGCGCCACCCAAAGATTTGTTTCACGTTGAGAAGTTGGGTTTAAGTTTGTATCAATATCTTGAAGTCGGAGTAACAGGTTAGCACTATCATGAAGCTGATTTAAACGCAAGGTGGCAGTATTTGCCGAAATTAAATCTGATTTTTTTAATACTTCGCCTATTGACAAATTACTTAGCTGCTCAAACTGTTTCTGAGCAAATGGGATGAGCTGGTTTTTAAAGTCTTCGGCAGATATTTTCCATGACTGAGAGCGACTAACTTTTTCTTGAGTAAATTTATCTGTTGAATTTGATGCTAGGAAATTTTGATAGTATGCATCAATATCAGTATCAGTTAAAACAGTCAATCTAGTTTCGGAATAAATTGTTTTTGCTTGCTCGCGTTCTTGCACTAAATTATTGTATATTTGAGAGAAATTATCAAGAGTTTGACGTAATGTCTCAGTTCTTTGTTTAGCTGTTCTAATCAAATAATTTAATGTTTCAACACGAAGATTTTGAGCATAAAAGTCGTAGTCTAGCTTTAATTGTTCGTTATAACTCCGACGTAGTTCTACTGCATTTGCTTTTAAACTACTTTCTAGTCGTTTAATTTGTTTCTGGAGCTTTAACAAGCGGTCACGAATGGTGGTGCTATATTTTAGCCAAACCAAACCTAAGTAAGTTAAAATTGCTACTGTACCCCAAAGTAAGTAAGTAACTAAGTTTTCTCCTATCTTCTGTAATAATAACCAAAGTGTTGATTGGCTAAAAATTCCCATTAGAATTACAAAGCCTAAAAATAGGGCGCCAAGAAGTGTTGGATATATAATTAGATACTGATTGCGGAAACGTTTTTCTTCTGCGATTAATTCGTTTTTTCTATCTACAGCTGCTTCCAGTTGATTTTCAGTGGCAGTTAGCTGAGAAAGTGAAGTAACAACTGCTTTTTCTGCTTGTTCACGAGCTTTTGTGCGAGCGAGGGCACGAATTTGGCTAGCTTGGGCAATTTCTAGATTTGATGCTTTTTGATACTCAGTAATTACTGTTCTTAGCTGTTCATTAATTGTTTGTATCTCTTGCTGTTGTTCTTCTGAGCTACTTTGAGTGAAGTTATCTTGTAATTGTTGCTGTTGCAATTTTAAAGCTAAAACTTCGTTAAGTAACTCTTTAGTCTTTTCGCCGTCAATTATGACTTGCAACTTGGAGTCAAGAAACGCTTCTGCCGCACGCAGTTCTGTAATGAGGTTATGAGATTGGTCGCGCGCTTCATCACTTTGTAGTTCCAAATATAAATAAGTCAACCTGTTTAAAAGCATAACCGCTTCGTGTAAACCACTCTTGCTGGTGTCAGCATAGCCATTAATAGTGCTGTCTAAAAAAGCGGTAAGTGTTGCCTGTACTTGTTTGGATGAGTTTTCTAGTGCGCGTTTGTACGAAAGTAATTCTTTGTTTTCAAATTGCCGATAAGCGCGCTGTAACTCCATTCCATATTCGCTCGACATCCCAGCACGTATGTCAATGCGCGGATTAAAATCTTGCCAAATTGGTTTGCCGTTGTCTCGTTCTAATTCAAGAAAAGCATCGCTAAAATCTTCGCTTAGTACAAACTCTTTGGCATCTAATAACCATTTACGGTTTGTTTCTGGAGCAAATTCTACTTTTGGTAAAAACTGCTTAATCATGATATCAGCAGCTAAGGCAGCACTTAAACGCTTCATGGCTATTTCTTTAGGGAAAAATAGTTCTCCGTAGCCAAAAGTACTGTACGCAGGTATTTTACCACGCACTTTTTGGGCGCCAATTAGTAAACCACTTGTTTGTGCCTCAACAGTCAGAAAACCTGCAAAAGTATCAGCATAGCTACTTAAATTATCTTTAAGTTCACCAATGCGTCCATCAATTAGCCAGCAATTATCGAAGGGAGTAGCTCTTTGACTAGCTGCAACTACAACTCCAATGTTCATTTTGTAATCTAACTCTTTGAGGAGTCCATATGCTGCACTGTAATCAGCAGTTGTGACTTCGGCAAATAATCCTGGTAATAATAGTAAAGCTTCTAAACTGTAGGGTATATCTGGAGAATACGTACTAAATAACCAGCGAATCAAACGTACTAGCTCAAAAACGACTCCCCTAGCTAGATGATTACTGGCTGACAGCATCAGATATATTTGATGTGCGCTGCTAATTTCTAGTCCTTGGCGTTTTGCTGCAATAGCTTCGGGAGATTGATTTGCTGATTTGATTAAATTAATTAGTTCGGTTTGGAGTTTACTAGCAGCTTGGGTGAAGGAAGTACGGATTTGAGAGACAGAAGTTTTACTATGAGTTTGTGCAAGGTTAAAACTTGTGTCAGCGAATTGGTTTAATTCAGGACTAAAGCTAAAAGCTTGTCCGTCCCAATTTAGGGTATAAGTCTGTATTAAACTGCTTTGAATTGTGCTTGATGTTTGGAGTTGCCGCTTAATGGCTGCACAAAATGCGGCACTACGGGGGTCGAGTGCTAGTAAAATTGTTGGTTTTGGCATGGGAATGAAAATTAAACCACAAAGGTCACAAAGGTCACAAAGGTAAGAAGAGTTAAGAGAGTTTTAGGTAAGTAAGGTTAGCTAATTACATCTAATTCTTCTAGGTATGTTTCTATTTCTTGAATTTCCATTTCTACCTGTTCTTTTACTTGGGAATCAACCTGACCATCCCTTAAACGCTGATTGAGATAATTAATGTAATTCGACAAAGTAGATTTAGCTGTGTCTTCGTCTTTGTGGGTAATATGCTCAACTTTGTCTGCAATTTCCTTAACTAGAGGCAAGTTGCTTTTAAAGGCTTTAAATGCTGATTTGCGATTTTCTCCCAAAAGCAACATTCCATCCTCTAATTTTCGGGCTTGCTCTGTATGGACAAAGTATTTTTTATTTTTGTTAACAATTAATTTATACATATCAGGCGCCAGTGCTAAAGCAAACCAGCGCAGCGCTCCTCCGTCATCTTCCGGTGGAACTAAATTAGGAAGGTTTGTCCAATTACGGTCTAAGTGCTTGAAGACTTTATTGGGGTCTAGGTAAGCTTGCTCCATATCTTTCATTCCATTAAAGGCAAATAATGGAACACCTATTTCAACTCGAAACAGTGTAAGCTTATGGGGTTCACCCGTTGGTACAAAAGCAGGATTAGTTCTTCCCTTTGGTAAACGACTCGAAAGAGGTGGACTGCTAAAAATAGTATTATTACTTTCGACTCCGTAATAATAAAACTCTGTGATTATGTGCTGCTGCTGAGTGGGTATTTCCGCATCGTCGTATTGCCATAGAGGTACTGCTAGTCTGCCAAGTTGTTGCAAATCTTCTCCCGCATCTTCTGGGTTGCTATCTGCCAAAACTTGCTCAACAGTCATATTAGTGAGTGGATGGTAAATCTCGTCTAAAAATGCCACGATTTCATTTTTAACGTCAGTAGCTCTTTTATCTGACCACTTGGTTAAAGTTTGAGATTGTTCTCGATACCAACGAATAAAGTCTTCGCCACTAATTTTAGGACGTTTTGATTGCAAGTTGACGCGGGCAATTGTGTGAATAAAAGGATTATCGTTAGTTGCTTGACGGTTAACTTCGCTATAACTTTGTTCTATATCTCGGTAAACTTTATCTAGATTGCTGTGAATACGCTGGCACTTTTCTTTAATTTCTTCTACTTTCGCTCGCAGTATACCGTAAAGTTCAGCAGCTTTGTCACATCGCTTCCAATGTAGGTAAATTTTCCATTTTTGGTCAGCACGCTCTTTATATCTTTGGCAAGCTGCTTGAATATTATTTTTATTTGAGAAAAGTGCTTCTGCTGCTTGTTTAATTTTTTCTTCTTGCGGCTCTAATTTTAATGCATTAAAACTAGATTGCGCTTCCTGTGACTTACGCTGCACACTCTGCTGCAATTCATCAAGTTTGGGGTAAAGTTGAGTCAAAAATTTTAAAGTATAAGCTAGACCATTCGGACGGTTGAAAGCACGCTCCCACCATGTTTCTATGGCGCCAGTTGTAATTTGCTCTAAGCGAGAAAAATTTGCTATTAGTTCTTTTGCTGCTCGTTGCTCCATTTGGTCTGACTGACGCTTGTAAAGTTCTTTTATTGTTGGCAATGCTGTACGGTCATAACGCATTTCGCCAATTCTAAACTCTTGTTTAAACTGTCCTCCATGCTCACTTTCTGTCAACGCATTTAAAACAGTAGCAGCTTCTGCCAAATTAGAGTCAATAAGAAAACGTGCGACTTCGTTATCTATATCAAGGGGGAGTGTCGGCGCCATCAACTCGTTCTTAAGCAAGCTTTGAGCGTCCTCTAATTTCATTCGCTCATACTGTTGTACTGGCAGAGTTAGAGTAGCAAAGCCAAAACTACAGTAATTTATTTTGCGTCCTCGAACTTTTTCACCAGTTGCTAAATAAGCGCGAATATTATCGGCAACGTTAGCAGCATCTAAACCTATTTGAGAACCAATCTGGACATATAAACCATCTGCGACTAAATTTTGCAAATCATCAGGACGCGAAACAACAGTTCCTTTTTTATTAACACCATCAATTAAAAACACGGCATCAAACGGGGGACGGTCGGCTCTTACCTTTGCTACACCGTAGTCGATTTCAATAGTATTGGATGGTGTCAAGCCCCAAAAGTGTTCGATTTCCTTGAGGGCGCCATAAGCGTTTGACTTGACTAAATGAGTTTGGGGAAGATTGGCAAACACTCTTGGTAAAACAAATACTCCCGTAATATTAGAGAAGCTATTGAGATATTGCCGAGCTAAAAATGCTATATCTAAAAACGTTCCACTTCCTGTTCCCCCAGCTAAACTGCCAACAATGAAAATCTCGACACCATCGCGGTTGGAAACTTGAAAGTTGTCTGAAAATGCTTGTGCAGAAGTACGAATTTCGCGTACAGTGTTAATTGCCTGAGCAATTAAACCGTTTATATCGCCCACTTTCGCAAATAATGCTAACCTTCCACGCGCTCGAATTTGTCCGGCGCCACTGATTAAACTAGATGTTGGAATGTCTTTAGGCCACCATTCAGCAATGTTGTCATTACGTGTGTAAGGTATTGGATTTGCTACAGATATTGCATAAAGCTCATTTGGTTCTAAAATCACCTTGTTGCCATCTGGTGACTTTTCTCGTTCTTTGATATTTTCGGTAGTATCAATCGAAAGGAAACGAATAATTTCTGGTACATAACCGTAAGCGTCAATAAAGCGCTTTTTAAGCTTGAGTACAACTTCATAACCTGTACCACCTAACCCAATTACAACAGTAGGACGAAAAACAACAGTAGGACGTGACATTTAATATCCTCTCACATTATTAATAATTGAATAATTAGTTGAATAATTAATAGGCATCTGTCTCCTCACTGGCTAGTTCAAAGGGACGTTGATGCTCAATCCAGTTAAATTGCAGCTTGACTTTACCGATTTCTATTACATCGTCATCGTAGAGTTCATAAGTAGTTACTTCCTTAGTATTGACAAAAATTACACCTTTTAAACATCGTAAATAGATATTTTTTTTGCCTGATTGCCAGACAGAGAATAATTCGGCATCGGAATTAGTAGCAGCAATTGCTGGTATTATATTACTCAGCTGCACTTTAACTTTGTGGAGGTGAGTCAGACTAATTTCTTCGTCTTCCGAGGATTTTGGTATTGGTTCCAGTACAAAAAGTGCCCCTTCTAAGTATTTGCGGTTACGAAAATCTTGGAGCAATTCAAAGGGAGTTTTGCGCTGAATTAAGCAAGTTATTGTTAAAGCAATTAGCAATACCAGCAGTAATAAAAGCGTCCACAGGACTATTTTTCGCCACATTGGCATAAAAATATGTATCTGAGCTTTTGTACTAGTGGAGCTTGCAATTGGGTTATCAGGGGTCAATACTAATGTGAAGTTACGGGCACCTTCAAAACTGCTATCATTAACTTCTAACTGCACAGGAATTTTTGTCTCTCCTGCTTGTAAAGATATAGATGTTATTGAAGCTGGCACAGAAACATCTTTAGTTCCATCTATCTGTAATTTTGCGGTTCCAGATATATTGCTTTTGACTAGTAAAGTTTGAGTTACTGTCGTTTTACCTGTTTCTACTGAGCCAAAATCTAGAGAAGCAGGTTGGACAAAGGTTTCAGGTAATACTGGTTTTAAATTAGCAGTGGGTAAATTAATATCTAGTTTGGGTTGAACTAGAACAGGTCGAATATTTTGAGCTAGTTGGTTTAATTGTACTCCTCCAGGGTCACGTAATACCCTTCCCTTTCCACACAGTGCTGGGTTATTGGCAAAGTCATTAAGCTGCTTTTCGTGTTCCTTTAACCCAAGAGACACAAAAAATATGTAAGGTTTACATTGCTGCTGGCGTAAAAATTGAGCATTACTAGGGATGGGAACAGGATTCGGAATACCCTCCACTTGCTCTTGCCCATCAGTTAAAAACACTATACTGACACTACGTCCGAGAGCATCCGGACGCGCGTTTAACATAGCAGAATGTTGCAGTGCTATTTGTACTGCTTTACCTGTATGTGTACGCATACCATCCGCTTGAAGTGTCTGGATTATTTGTTTAAGCTTGCCTCGGTCTTGATTACTCGTAATTTGAGCATTTTCAGTTTGTAAGGTAACATCTCTATCAAAAGTGTAGATAGTAACGGTATCGCCTAACTGAGCCGTGTTAATAAATTCATTAATAGAATTTTTAACTTGCCCAAAAATGTTTTTTGTACCATTGACACCACGCATTGAAGCAGAAGTATCTACTACCACAATCCAGTCAATTCCACCTTTTTTAGTAGTTTGAGCTTTTGCGGCGCCTACATAAGAAATTAGCATTAGAGCAAAAGCAATAATGCTCGGTAGTGACCCATGTTTAACCCAATGTTTAAAGTATTTTACACCCATAAATTTCATAAGATTTTTTCAAGCTGCTATACTGACAGCACAAATTGACATCGAATAAAAAAATCATTCATTAATTCGATACATCTGCTTTCAATATGTAGTTTAAAAATATTTTATTATGCTGAACTGATAAATTTAATCTGAATCTTGATAATAATCAGCCAATAATTTTTGACCTTCATCACCAAGTTTCGTAACCAAAGCCTCAATCTGATTTACAGCCAGTTTTGATGGTTTAGTATGCCCGTTTTCCCAACGATTTACAGTAGGAAATGTAACACCCAGAACAACAGCAAATTCTTCTTGTGTCAATTTCATAGAGAGCCTAAGCTCGTAGATAAATCTACCGATTTTAGGCTGATTAACTGATATTTTCTTTTGAATTGGCATTCAACTTAATATCACATGAAAGAAATGGTTTGTAACAAGTGATTTATTAAACTATATAATAACTGCTATATTTTGGAATGTCACGTTTTTTAAAAGTAGAGTAATTATACCAATATGATAAAATTTAATGTATTTACTAAATAAGTAAAAACACATAAAATAATCTAAAATTGCTTTTGAAAAAACTATAAGCATTTGTAAGGTGGGCAGTGCCCACCATACGTAGTATTTTAAGAATTAAACAGAAATCCTATATTTAAGCCAAGTTAAGATAGGCAATAGTGCTGCATCTGAGCTTCCGTCACAAAGCAGGGTGTAAACAAGTTCTTTCATGCTTCTTCAGTAGCTGAAGCAGGAATTAAGGTTTGGAGGTCTTCTCTGTCTACAACTCGGCGTTTTTTAGGTGGCGTTGCTTTTGATTTTTGTGTTCTTTCATGCTTGCCGTTAGCATCATGTTCTAATTCATTAGGTATAACTGGATTTAAATAAGCAAGTAATTTATTTTTGGGGATAATATTTACATTATCTGGTGTGTTTTGGCGCCAAGTATCAGGCAAGCAAGCAAAAGTGACTCGTTTAAATCTTTGTCCCGAATTTACGGTTTCTCTTAATTCTGCTACTAATAAGCTATCATCGGGTACTTGCATTACCACTGACGGAGAATGAGTATTAATTATTATTTGTTTTAATGGATTATCTGTACCAATTGGTTCTTCGGTATCGGTAGCAATATATTGAAGGAGCCTCAGTATTTTAGGTATGCGTTCTGGGTGTATACCATTTTCTGGTTCTTCTAAACACAGAAGACCTTGTGCTTGGGGGTCTAATTCCAAAACAGCTAAAGCCAAGAAGCGCAGGGTTCCATCACTTAGCGCGCGGGCTGGATGTAATGTACCATCTTTTCCTGTAACGATTAACGTTAAAAGTTCGCGACGTTCATCACGGTCAATACTTACAGATACTACATCATCAATTAACTCAGCTAAACGATTCGCTATTTGACTATATATATGTGCTTCATGGGCTTTATTTAAACGTGCTAAGTAATATAATGTAGCTGCTAAGTTTGAACCATCCATACCCAACTTTGTTGGAAATGTAAACTTTGAAGGTTGCCGTAGTGCTGATGGTTCTAATTGAAGCAGGCGCCAAGATTGCATTTCTCTTCGTGCCAGCAACATGGCTGGACTCTCTGCTGCATTCGCTATAGAAAGGACTGTTCGGGGAAGATTGGTTGCAAGTCGAGATAGAGGTTTTCCATTTCTACCATCTTGGTGTAGCTTAATAACTGTTTTGCCTTCATCGTTTTCTGTGGAAATAAAGGGTGAAGTGCGTCTCCCCTTAACCGCTGATTTTCGCCACTCTGTTGTATGAGGGAATAATAAATTTTTTTTAGCATCACCCAAGTTAATATGAACTAGTTCTTCTTTGAGTATTTCTAAGGCGCCGTTGAGCGACCGCAAGCTATCATCTGACCTATAACTAAGAGCTATTGAGTAACGAAGAAAAGTAATACTAGCTTCTGCTTTTTGTCCTAAGTCGTCAACGCCTTCAAAGGGTATAATCATCTCGGCTTCAAACGACATTATATCAGTGTAAGTGCTACCAACACGGTGAAATAAGCTACGTGTATCAGATGTTCGTCCTTCCTCGTCTCGAACAGAATTAGCAGCTTCAATTAGTGGACGGTCTGCAATAGCACTCAAAAATCTAATCGCGTCGAATAAGTTAGATTTTCCTACACCGTTGGCGCCTGCAACACAGGTAAACGCTCCAAAGCGCACATCTACATCGACGAGATTCTTAAAACCAGATACTTTTAACCTTGTTAGCATAATATTTTCGCATCGGGCAACACTATTGTACACCCGCCCATATTTAAGCTAACTTCCTCTTGTTTCATACCATGTTCTTATCCGATCCCCCAAGTTCATGATTGTGGCTAAGTCGAACAGCGAAGTTATTAAATTACTACTTAAACTTATTGTTTGTGCTGCTCTTAACCTTGATAAGCGTGATAATACTTACTAAGTATCGATATTCATAGTATAATGATGCTTAAGTTCTTAGTAATTACACTTACCGTAACTTATGTTCAATTTACGTAACATTTTGTTTCCTACAATCGGATTATCACTTATAAGTATCGGAAGTTGCATTCTGCCAAGTCAGGCACAAGCTCTGATAAACTTTACTAATGAGTACGATTTTTCAACTACTAGTGCGCCTGTTCCAGAAAAGGGACTTATAGTTGGTCCAGGTGAAGGTATTTCCAAGAGTGCAGGCTTTGGTCTAACAAAGTTTACTAGTTTAGTGTACAGTAGCCTAGCTGATGCTTTGGCTGGTACTCAAACAGGCGCCCCATTTATATTTGACTCAAATCCACAAACGTTTGGTAAAAATGAACCACAAGGAGGTATCACATTTATTGGAGAAGGTAATGATAAGCTGTTTGGGACTTTAAAAGGTACAAATACAGTTAACCCATCAACTTTAACTACTACTGTATCAGGTGATATCATTATTAATGGTGGTGAAGGTAGATTCAAGAGTGCCAGTGGTATTGGGACTGTGTTAGCAAATTTTAGCTTAGATTTTAACAAACCTGTTAATACAGGTAAAGCTTTGATAAATTTATCTTTTGATGCTCCAAAGAGTATTCCTGAAAATACAAGTTTGGTCGGGATTAGCGTTGCAGCATTAGGTGCAAGCCTTATGTTCAAGAAAAAGCATTCTCGTACTAAAGTGGAAGTTGAATAATAAATTCTGACCCTTGTCCAAGTTTTGAATTAACGTCAATTTTGCCATTATGTTTTTCCACAATTATTTGACGAGCTATGGCTAATCCTAAGCCTGTACCTTTTCCTACACCTTTAGTAGTAAATAAATAGTCAAATATTTTCTCTTTTACTTCTTGAGTCATTCCTTTTGCATTATCTTGAATTTTAATCGAAACGTATTTATCATCTACGCTTTTGGCTGTAGTAATTATGATGCGATTTGGATTAGTTTTTATTTCTTCAAAACTACGTCCTATGTTTGAATCTTCTAATGCGTCAATAGCATTTGCAACTAAATTCATCAGCACTTGGCTAATTTGACCGGAAAAACAGCTTACTTCTGATATTTCACTGTAGTTTTGAATAACTTCAATAGCTGGACGAGACTCAGAAGCTTTTAAACGATGCTTAAGAATCAAAAGTGTACTATTTATAATTTCATGAATATTACAAGTAATTGGTTTTTGAGCGTCTGCTCTAGAAAAAGTTCGTAAGCTCATACTGACATCATAAATACGATTTACACCTTCTTGCATAGAAGCAATTAAATTTGGTAAGTCTTCACGTAAATAGTCTAAATCTATATTTCTAATTTTATCAACGATATCTGCTACAGGTTCCTGATAGTGATATTGAAATAAATCAATTAATTCTAGCAAGTCTTGTACATAATCTTTAGCTGGTTGTAGATTACCACTAATAAAACCAATTGGGTTATTGATTTCATGTCCTATCCCTGCTACTAAACTACCTAAAGTTGACATTTTTTCACTTTGTACTAATTGCAATTGAGTCTGAGTTAATTTATTTAAAGAAGTTTCTAATTGTCTTGCGGTGTCTTGTGCTTGTTGATACAGTCGAGAATTTTCTAAAGAAATAACTGCTTGAGACATGATAAATTTTAGTAGTTCTACACGTTCACTTGTAAAGGCGCCTACAGCAAAATTATTTTCTAGATACAGAATTCCAATCAATTTACCTTGATTAAAAATTGGCACGCATAAAATAGATTTAACTTTATACTTACTTATATAAGAGTCTGATTGATAAGTTGTATCAGATATTGCCGAAGTTAACACAACATCGGACTCAGTCGCAGTAACGTAATTAATTACAGAAAGAGGTATCTCTTTACTTTGATCTACTGCAATTGAATTAAGAATAACATCTGAACTCTCGTTCTTAATTGCTTCAATAAATAATTTGGTGCCTTTAAATAAAATTAAACAACCTTTTTGAGCCGCAGCGTTTTCTATAACGATAAGTAAAAGCTTTGTCAATAATTTATCTAAAAGTATTTCACTACTAATCGCATGTGAAGCTTTGATTACAGAAGTTAAATCTAAAATTTTATTTTTAGTATTACTTTTGGTTTTGGAATAAGTCGTTACTAAAACGCTAGAGTGTGTTGCTGTTATATCCAGTTGGTGCAAATTATTCGACTGATTTGCGTAATTAAAAATTATCAAATTAGAGTAGCGTTCTTCAATGTCATTTACTTTTGTCATTGCCCCCCAACGCACATAACTATAATATGCTTCGGTCATATATATTTTAGCAATATTCTCTTTACCCAATTCCAGATAAAACTTTGCTGCTAGTTCATTGAATATAGCATATTCCTGAGTATAACCGTTTGCGCGCGCTCCACCGATAGCAGAGTCATATAAATCCATAGCTACATTAACCTTACCCAAAACTCTTGCTTTCTCTGCCTCAACAATTTCGTACTTGTGTTTAAAATTACATGGTGCGTGTAAAGCCCACATTTTCATTTGCTTTTGATTTACTTGTACCTGGTTAAGATATTTTTTTTGTTTACTGCGTGCAACCGTATTATACTGAGCTAGAAGAGAGAGAGAGTAAAATAAATTATTAACGTTATAAAATATAAAGCCAACATTATTAGCATGAGTTTTCTCAGTGATTACCGCACTACTAATAGCGGTTTGATAATCGTTAAATAGATAAGCTAAGAAAGCTTTACAAAAGTAAAAATAACCTTTATAAGAATAATTTTTCTCAACCTCAGATTTCATCTTTATTTCATCAAATGCATCACCTATAAGCATTAGAGGATTTGAAGATGACTGTAAATTTAAGGCAGTTTGCTGAAATACACCAGTCGCTATAACCAGTGATTCCAGTTTTAAGCTTTTCATTAAATCAATATAACTAGAGATTTTAGTTGTTAGCGTTTCCAAATCTTCTCCAGCAAAAAACGAGTGGTTACATAGCGTTGTCGCACAGTAACCTAGAAATTCAATATCCCCCACATATAACCCGCTTTGAACTCCCTCTGATAAATTTGTAATACTATTAGCCAAAGACTCTTTATAGAATTGAATATTTGAATTGAATAAAAAATATATTTTTGCTTTCAATAAATCACTGTTAATATTTGAAATAATATTAAGCGATAAAACACCAAATTTATACCCTGTTGTTATACTGTTAAATTTGTCACACAATATTAGACCATAAACACCATATCCATATGCAGAAAAAGGTGAATTTCCATACTTAATAGATAATTGCACCATTGTTAAAACTGTTGGTAAAAATATTAAAGAGCCAGCTTGAGCAGCAGCAGTACCTACAAACAACAATATTTGCATTGATGCTAACTTATAGGGGTCAGTCATTTCTGGCAATAAAGCTAAATCTTCTATTTTCTTACCAAATAATGCTAGTTTGGTTTCTAATAGCGCTTTCAGAACATGAAAATTATTTGGGTTAGTAGGTAGGTTTACCCCTAGCTCACCCAAAAAAGCTGTGCCAATACTAACTACTTTTGACATTCGATTTTGTGCCATCAATGTCTGTATTTTTATTTCATATAATTTAACTTTATCAAGAGTGCTATTGGCTTTATCTAAAGTTAGGTTAATTAAACGGGCAGAGCTATCAAAGTTACCTGTTAAATACTCCGCTTCTGCTGCCTCAATATGCAAATTTAAAGTAAAAGTATAATCTGTGTGCCAGTTATCTACTGTAATTAATTCTAAACCTACATTCAAATATTTTGCTGATGCTTCGTAAGCTGTAGCTAGTTTAGCCTTTTGACCAGCCATTAAGTTAAACTTTGCTAACTCTTGTTTCTCTTTTGCTTTTATTAGTAAATCTCGACCATAATTAAGCTGATTAACAATATCTAGTAGATTATCAGTAGTAGATTCGGGTGTAGTTACACTTAAAAGTAACTGACCTATCTTAAGATGAGTTTCTTGTTTATTATCGTCAGGAATTAGTGAGTAGGAAGCTTGCTGCACTCTATCATGTAAAAATTTATAACTAACTGTATCAATTTTCGATTTAATTTCGTTTTGTAATAATTCTTTTTCATCGATAACTAAAGGTATTTTATAAGCTTCATCTAAAGGTAGAATCAATCCAGACTGTAAAGCTGGATAAAGTTCTTGAGCAGTAAGTGCAGTGGACTTACCATTCACAATCGATAAAACTTCTAAAGTAAATTTATTGCCGATACATGCCGCTGTTGTTAAAATCTCTTGTGTTGTCTTTGGCAAACTCTTAATTCTATCAGCAACTATCTCTATTATATTTTTATCAGTAATACCAATCGCTTGTATCTCTTGTAAACTCCATTGCCAGGTTAACTTGAAAAAGTTAAATTGCAACTGTTTTTTTTGGTATAAAGTGATTAATACTTGTGTTAAGAAAAACGGATTACCTCCAGTTTTGTTAAATAATAGCTCTCCCAAAAGTTCAAGTTGTTGGGTATTACTGAAGCTACTAAAAGTATCAGTAAGTAGTTGTGTAACATTACTTAAAGATAAAGGTTGTAAATTTATGCTATTGACAGCACCATTACTTTTCTCGATATTTATTACAGTTTGTACTAAAGGATGAGTTGAGCTTACTTCATTATCTCGATAAGCTCCAATTATAAGTAAATATTTAGTTTTTACATTAGTAATTAAAGCTTGAAGTAGTTTTAAAGTAGTCGCGTCTACCCATTGTAAATCATCTAAAAAGATTACTAATGGATGTTCTTTTCTTGCAAAGACACTGATAAACTTGCAAAAAACGTTAATAAAACGACTTTGTGATTCTGTAGGAGTTAATACAGGAACATCTGGTTGGCGCCCTATAATTAATTCTACTTCCGGGATTACATCAGTAATGCATTGCCCGTTTGCCTCTACTACTTCTAGAATATTTTGGCGCCATTGGGTTAATTTACTCACTGTTTCCGTAAGTAGTTGCTGCATTAGTTCCCCTAACGCTTGCTTTAGCGATGCGTAAGGAATGTTACGTTGAAATTGGTCAAATTTACCGCTGATGAAAAAACCTTTAGCACGGGTAATGGGTTTATTGACCTCATTGACAACAGAGGATTTACCAATTCCAGAATAACCAGAAACTAATATTAGTTCACACTTGCCTTTACTAACTCTATCAAACGCTTGTAAGAGTAAATCTACTTGCAAATCTCGACCGTAAAGCTTTTGAGGTATAAGCAGTTGGCTTAAATAATCTAAACGACCAGGTATAAAATCTTCATAAATACCTGTTTCTAGCTGTTGTTTACATATTTCTAAATCTACTAATATTCCTTTGCCTGTCTGATAGCGATTTTCCGCGTTCTTCGCCATTAGCTTCATTACTATAGCAGCAATTTCTTTTGGTATCTCTACATTTAATTTATTAACTTCTATTGGTTGCTTTGCAATATGGCAATATATTAATTCTAATGCATCGTTACTTTCAAATGGTAATTTACCAGTTAGCATTTCATATAAAGTTACGCCTAATGAGTAAAAATCGCTCCGATAATCCAACGCGCGATTCATTCTCCCAGTTTGTTCAGGTGATATATACGCTAAACTACCTTCAAGATTACTTGGGTTCGCGATTTGCGGTGTATATGCGCTTAATTGTGAAGCAATGCTAAAGTCAGTAAGTTTAGCTATACCTGTCTGAGTGTTGATAATAATATTACCCGGTTTAATATCTTTATGGATAATATTATGGCTATGTATCGATTCTAAAGCTTTTGTAAGTTGGATTGCAATACTTAAAACTTCTTTTAGTTCTAATTTTTTAGTATTGAGTATTTGTTTGAGTGAGCATCCGTCAAAGTCTTCAAATACTAAAGCTAAACGATTTTCAAGCGTTTCAAGTCGTAAAAGCTTAACAACACCTTCTAATTTCAGATTAGTTGCAATATTATACTCGTGTTTAAGACGAGCAATCGCATCAACGGATGGATATTGCGCTTTTAATACTTTCACGATGACGGATTGATTATCTGGAGACGAGACTGCCCGATAGATAACAGTATCATCTCCTTCATAAAGAAGTTGCTCAGACTGATAACCTGGAAGCTTTATAGGTGACAGCATTGAGAAATCCCTGGTATTTGGTAGATGTTGGAATAATTTATTATTCCCAGTTTTGAGGTGATAGTAATCAAAGTGCAGAAAATGCCTATTATGAAACCTAGGCAGCACTCGATTACCTGTCGCTAACTTTGGAGTGTTACCATCCCAGTATCTATTTTATCTGCACGCACTCTACCTGTAAAGTTTGGTAAATAAAGCTTGACTAAAGCTTTATCAAATGAAGGGAGTTTCAGACCAGAGCTTTCAATTCCTCTTAAAGTGTTATCAACTCTAACAGTTTGACTGCGTTGATATATCTCTAGAATTGTGCTGCGATTCTGATAGACTTTCTCTTGCCAAAATGACACAAGTGGATATAAGGGATTTGACGGTGGTAAATTTGATAGCGCTGAAAGCCAAGTTTTAAGAGAAATCTTATCGACCTTATACCCCAACTCATTAATATACTCAAACATCTCCACATGACTTAGTTCCGAGATACGGGGAACAGTTAGATTGTAATTACCTCCCCAAAATTCGCTATTGCTTGATATATCGGCAATAGCAGCAGCAACAAAGTCTACAGGAGTAGGCACCCAATATTTTTCTGGTAAGTTTGGGTACATACCCATTTGAATACAACCTCTAACTAGACGGTGGAAAACATCCGAGGTATTAGCAATTCCTGTTTGTCTGTGCCCAGTTATAAATCCTGGACGATATATTGAGCATGTAAGTCCTGATGCACGCGCAGCTTGAACCATTCGTTCTGCCGTCCATTTCGCACGCACATAGCCAAATTCAACAGACATAATTGGCGCGCTAAGACTTATATCATAATCTTCCGAAACTTCATCCATATTGAAAAATGAACTTACTGCTCCATAAACAGCGAATGTAGATAAATAGTGCAAAGCTTTATGGCGCCGATGTGCTGCGAAAGCAATGATATTTGCTGTACCGCTTAGGTTAGGTTTTTTAATTACAGAGTAAGGTTTGATATAATTTGTGTCAGCAGCCACATGATAAATGACATCAACATCCCTACTAAGTTTCTCAAATAACGTATTTGGTAGTTGCATTCTTGGCTGCTCAATATCTCCAGCTATAGCCTCGACTCGCGCTAATTCAATTGTTGGCAGCTGATACTTTACAAAAGTGGCACGTAATCTTTGCATTGCGACAGTATCGTTCTCCGCACGTACTAAGCAATAAATATTTCGATAAGTATTTTTGCAAAGCAACTCATATAGCAAATGCGCTCCCAAAAAACCAGTGGCGCCTGTAATCAATGCTGTTTCAAATTTAACAATAGCTGGTTTGTGCAAAATTGAGGTGTTTAATTCTATTGGTAACGCAGCATCTGCTATCAGGTCAGAATTATCATCGATATTCTCGTTTTTGAGTTTTAACTGTTCGAGTAATCGAGCTAAATCTAACGGTGTAGCATATTCGTAGATAAGACGAGAAGGAATGGTGATACCAAAATCTCGTTGTATTAAACATAATACATGAGCTATCCGTAGCGAGTCTCCACCCATGTGAAAGAAATTCGAGTTCGGTCGAAAACTACCTGGAGCTAATTGCAAAGCTTCATCAAAGATTGTCGCGATTTTAACAGCATCATCTGTTGCATCTGTGACTAGGAATTCAATAAATTCTAATTCAGGTAACAAGGAGCGGTCAACCTTACTGCGGTTTAGCATTAAAGGCAATTTGTCTAGAAAAATAAAATGTGCAGGTACCATGTAATCAGGTAGATGTTCCGCAACCAAATGCTGTAGATGTTTTTCTGTTACAAAAAAACCAGTACGAGGAACTACATAGCCTACTAGTATTAAAGTGTTGATAGCTTGAGATGGATGTTTAAGAATTTTGACTGCGGCAGCTTGTACACCAGGGTGTTGTCCTAAAACTTTTTCAATTGCTTCTAATTCAACACGAAGTCCCCGAATTTTAACTTGATTATCAACTCTACCTACATAGTGCAATAATCCACTGCTACATAAATCTTCATAAACAATATCACCAGTTTTGTATATTTTACCTGTTCCAAATGGATTATCTATAAAGTGCGCGGCAGTCATTTCCTCTTTACCCAGGTACCCCTGTGCTACACCTATACCTCCTATATATAGTCCACCCTTCTCACCACTTTTACACTTATTGAGTTGTTCATCTAAAACGTAAAGTTCAACATTAGACAGCGCGTTACCAATAGGTACACTTTGACCGTCTGCTTTGAATTCAAATATTGTGGCGCATACAGTTATTTCTGTTGGACCATATGCGTTAAAGAAACGTCTATTTGCACTAGCCCAAAACTGAGCTAGTGAGAGTGGGCAAGCTTCACCACCTGCCACAACCGCACGCAAACAAGATAATTCGGAGTGAAAGGGAGTAAGTGTTGCAAGTACAGAAGGAGGTAAGCAAAGCATTTCAATACTATGCTTGGCAATGAACTCTGCTAAAGGCTTGCCTGGTAGCATTTGCTCTCTTGCACCTAACACTAGAGTTGCGGCGCCGCATAGTGCTATGACTAATTCCCAAACTGCGGCATCAAAACTAATTGAAGCAAACTGTAGTACGCGAGTACCGGGGTTAATATCAAAAGCAAGAATGCTTTCTGAAGCTAGGTTTAACAAACCACTGTGCGCCAGCATAACTCCTTTTGGCACGCCTGTAGAACCAGAAGTATAGATTATATAAGCAAGTTGAGATGGCTGTACTATTGGAGCAGTGACTTGAAAAGTATTTTCGTCCCATAAGGGCGTATCTAAAAAATACATGCATCCATTGACATCACTTTGACGTAGTGCTGGCTCAATATCAAAAGCAAATTTTCTCGAAGTCAAAATTGTAGTTAATTTCGCGTCAGATATCATGTAGCTGAGTCGCTGACGCGGTAAATCTGGGTCAAGGGGAACAAAAGCGGCGCCTGCCTTCAAAATAGTGTAAATGGCAATCACCATTTCAAAAGAAGGTTCTAAGCAAACTCCTATTAATGTATTAGGCTCCAATCTTCCTTGTGCTTTCAAACAGCTATATAATTTCTCTGCCCTTACGCTTAATTCTCCGTAAGTTAACTCTTGCCCTTGATATATTAGTGAAACATGATTAGGATATTCACGACAAATCATGTCAATTCTGGATACAACGGTTTCCTGAGATAATAAGTTTTTGGAATTCATTCTAATATCGGTAAAATGATAATATTCTGATATTTTCAGATTGACTTATCCATTTCTACCAATATATTTCTATCAATCCAGATAGTTTATATAATCTTTGATTTCGCTTAGATTGACTACGTAAAATAATCAGGGTCTTTTATTTAAGAAAGCCTAAACATAGAATATATAAGTAATTTTCCATAAGTATATTTATCCAGAAATTTTAAGAAATTTATAAAATAGGCAAGAGAGTTAGGGGTATGGGAGACCCCCTCCCCTCTTTTACGCCTTACCTTTTCCTTTCGATGGTAATCTCGATGCATTGAGTGAGGAGCGCCCATTACGGATAATACGTGTCATTTCATTTAAATCTTGCTCGATGTGTTCGAGAACACTATCAGCATAATCATCGGCGCCTTGTTCTATTTGTTGGGCTTCTGCCATAGCTTCGGCTCGCATTTGTTCTATTTCTTGTTGACATTGACGACGTTTTAGGTCAATTTCTTCGAGAGTTTGCTGCATTAACAATTCACACTCTTGTTGAACTTTCCGCTTTAACTCTAAAGCTTCGTGTTCTGCGGAGCGAATAATATCACTTTCTTCTAAAATTTGCGCGCGCTTGGTTTGAGCAGCATCGACGATACGCTGTCCATACTCTTCTGCTTCGAGCAAAATTTCGTCTCTTTGCTGAGTTATAACCGTTGCTTCATTAAACGCTGCTGGTAACGTCGAACGAATATAATCAAGTAGGTCAAACAGTTTTTCCTCATCTACTACGGTACGTTTAGTAAATGGAATCCGGAAACCAGCAATAATCATTTCCTCAAAATGGTCGAGTGATTGCTGAATATTTAAACATCCATCTCCGTCTGGTTGTGAATTTCCAACAGTGTGTCCATTGGAGGATTCGTGAGGGATGGGATGTTTTCCGTTATGCTCTGGTTCGATTGGTATTTGTGGGCGTAGCATTGGTATATATCTAGGGCAACGTGCGGAGGAACAAGGTGATTGACAGAGCCACCAAACTTTGCAATCTCTTTTACCACACTACTACTTAAAAAACTATATTCATTTGATGTTGCCAAAAAAACAGTCTCAATTTGGGTTGAGAGCGTTTTGTTGGTATGTGCCATCTGAAGTTCTACTTCAAAATCGGAAATTGCACGCAATCCCCGCAGTAGTACCCCCGCTCTTCTCATTTGGGCATAGTTTACAGTTAGCCCATCAAAGCTATCAGCTTCAACGTTTGGTAGATGCTTGGTTGATTTACGAATTTGTTCAATTCGCTCTTGCACTGTAAAAAGAGGTGTTTTGTTCGGGTTACGCAGCACAGCTACAATAACTCGTTCAAACAGCTTCGCACCACGCTGGATGATATCGAGGTGCCCCAGTGTTACGGGGTCAAAACTTCCGGGATAAATGGCAATCACAGTTGCAGGCGCCTTTAATTGCTGGAGTGATAATTATACCTAAAGTTTCGTAATTTTGACTCAGAAACTTCTGTATATTTAATCACTTGTATTACTAAGAATAATTGGTAGTACAAGATATGAAGGCGCCTTTTGCTCATGGTAAATAACTTGTTTTGCTTCCACTGGGTTTATTTCGGTGGCAATTGGGCGCCCAGTATTTGGATTGCGGTCAAATCGCGGATAATTACTACTAGATACTTCTAGCCTGATTTTATGTCCTTTGAAGAAAACCTGACTTGTTGCCCATAATTCAATTTCTATTTGAGTTGGTTGTTCTGGAGCGTATCGTCTGCGAATAATTCCTTCAGAAACGTTATAAGCGGAACCATCGGGATAAACATCAACGAGTTTTGCTGTAAAGTCCGTCGAGGGCGCCGTTGTTGACACGTATAAAATTAGACGTATTGGCCCAGTGACTTCAATATCTTCTGGTAAAAATGCTGTTGTGTAATTTAAAACGTCATTTCGATTTTCTATATCGTTTTGTTTTTCAATTCCAGCGCGCGGGCCAAGCATTGTACCCCCTGCGCTTGGTACTGGGTTCAATGGATTATATATGTAAGTATTTGGTATTTCTGTGTTTTGTGGTGTTAGATTTAATACGCTATTACTGTGTAAATAATATTTTGTATAAATAGTACGGGCTAAAGGAAATTCTTGCTCTTGGCGCCATATGTTTTTACCCATGACGTAAATTTGTACAGAAGCTTCTGATTTAAGATTATCCAGTAGATGCTCATCGAACCAGGGAATAGTTGGCGCCAAACTTTCGAGACGGTAGTTGCCAGGTGTGTAACCATTGGGAAAAGTAACGGTGCGTGCGTGTGCCCAAGGACCGATAATTAAACGAGTGTTTTTAGCAACAAGAGGTTTAGCTTCGCTTTTAATTTTGAGAAAGTCCGCAATTTGGGTGGGTAAGAATGGGTCGTACCATCCTGCCATTAATAACGCTGGCGCCTGTAAAGTGTTAGTTCTATTTTCACCATCTATCGCTTTCCAATACTCATCTTTTTCTGGATGACTTGCCCACTCGTTGAAAAATGGAATATCTTGGACTGCTCGGTCATCTGCTTTAATTAGGGGAAAACCTTTATATCCTGGTTTTAGAACTTCCTCAGATGCAGGATTATCTTGTTTGCCATAGCTGGTAACTGCCCAGTATAAAGCGCTTTCTAGAGAAAAGGCGCCTCCAGGATAAAACATGCGATGAAAATCTGTGCTACAAATTTGCAAAATTAACGCTGATAAACCAGGATTTACTTTATCCGCTAAAACCCATTGTGTATATCCAAAATAAGAACCACCCCACATGCCTATTTTGCCGTTATACCAAGGCTGTTTTTCTAACCAGGCTAAAGTTTCTATTCCATCTGTTCTCTCGGTTTTGAACGGGAAATATTCTCCCCCAGATTCATAACGTCCTCTTGTTCCTTGAATTACAGCAGTATAACCGCGCGCTGCCCACATGCGTCCAACGACATTGGCAAACGTAGTATTTGTAAAATTTTTAGAATAAGGTATTCGTACTAAAATAGTGGGAGTTTTTTCAAGTTGTTGCGGATGGTAAATATTTGCTACTAGCTTCACACCATCAGAAGCAGTCAGAGGTACACTATACTCTACCCAAACACCATATTGAGCAGGACGAAATCCTAATTGTGAAGCTAAGAAAAAAGGCACCAGTATTGGAAATGCTGCGATGATAATTGCAGTCAGCAATGCAAGCAAAGCGAAAGTAACTATAAGTATTTTTTTTATTCTTTTTCTTGCCATCTTGCAGAAAATTTTCCCCAAGTAAATAAATATCCAGCTAGCACAAAATGAAAAATAATCGGAATTGTTCCTTCTCCAAACCAACGACGTTCTGGATATAGGTACATAGTAATTATATATCGTATAGCCATGATACCAGCATATGGGTAGCTAAACCATTGGAGTATTTTGCCGAATTTACGTCTTGGTTTTGCAAAGAAGCCTTTATTTCTAGAGATATCTATATTGATTTTTATTTGTAATATTATAATTAGTATCTGTATTGGTAGTAGAATTGGATAGGGAAGCAATCCTGAGTACCAATGAGGCATTGCTAGTAGAAATGAAACGTTGAAATATGCTACTAAAATTTGACCAAGGACTCGAAGGAAAAATAAGAAGCTAAGAAGCCATAAGATAAAAGGGTAATTTTTCATAAATTTTAACCATTTTCATGGCAAAGAATTTTCCATTTATATTGGACGTTTCGTTTATTATTTGCTATTTCTTTTCTTGTTTCTGCTTCTGACCAACCGGGAGGCATTATATATAAAGATGGCAAATGTAATCGTTTTGATTGTCGCTTTTGTTCGTATTCGCAGTTGATATGACACAGTTGTAAGTCTATTGCTGTAATTATTTGCTGTAAGAGATTTTCTTGTATGGTTTGTGTTAATTGTAAATCTAGTTCTAAATAAATCTTGTAACGCTGATTTTCAATATCTGGTGTAAATCGATATGTTACTATTGGTAAGTTATATTTCTGTCTGATTGTTTCCATTGCCATCAAGATATGATTGACGTGCATTTTCTCGCCTGTAATATTAGTCATATCCTGACTTTTACGAATGAATGCTAATAACGGCGCCTTTCGATAAAACCCTGTAACTTCTACAATGTCATGAATTTGATAGCGGTAAAGTCCAGCGGTTGTAGTTAATAAAATACCGTAGCGTTTGCCTAATTCTATTTCATGACTTAATAATATAGTTGGATTGTCTGAGTCTAATTCCTCTTCTGGAATAAATTCATAATAGTTGGTAGTTAGCGCTAATATTCCGCTAGGTGTATTATCTTGATAAGGTAATGTGATGCGAGCTTCACTTGCTAAATACCCAATGTCGCGAATGGGAACGGCGCCATAATAATTTGCTAACTTTTGTGCTTGAATACCAACAGTACCACCAGTCCAACAACCAATTAACTGGAGATGGCGCCAGCAATCTTTTGGTAGTAAAGCATTTGTTCTATCGGCGATTTTATCTAGTTCTTTTGCTCTCTTGGGTTGAGGTTTAATAGATTTAGTGCCGAAAGTACCGTCATGAATAGCACGAATAATATCTTGTTTATAAGTATTTGCGACTTCTGCTAAACGTAGTAATGTACTTGGGTTAGGTGTGGAAATATATGAAACTTGGCACCTAAAAGCAAAACACGCAATAGCAAAATATCTTTCGTCGTAGTCTTTTAGTTCAAACACTTCATAAGGTACAGCATACGAACGTTTAATAATATAAGGAATTCGCTGATAAATTCTTCCAGAAATACTACCGTAGCTCATTCCTGAATTTGTATAACCTTCAACTGCTGGACTTACTACCCCTACTATTGCACGTGACAGAAACTGAGGATGGTTTAACAAACTTCGGTAAAGCCATTGTCTCATCAACTCAGAACCTAGTCTTTCAGATGTTTCTGTAACGGGTATGTACTTGGGTTTACCAGTTGTACCACTCGTTAAAGTTAACATTGTACATGGTTCGCTTGTCAGGATACCCGCTTCCCCTGCAACAATACGGTCAACATAAGGACGAAATCCTTCATAATCTCTAATTGGAACGAATTTATAGTAGTCACGAGTTGTTTTGATTTGGGAAAACTTATGTTCTCTACCAAAAACAGTGTCAGCATTAGGCGCCAAAATTGAATGCAGAAGTGATAATTGTGCTGCTTCTGGATTCAATGCTGCGACATCAAGCTGTTTTGCAAGGCGCCTACCAAAACGAACAAATGTGCTGAGTATCATTACTATACTTTTCTAGTATTTCATCTTTAACTTCAATTCCTAGTCCAGGTTTACGCAATAACCCACCTTTACCACCGTTACCAAAACGAATGCTTTCACGACTAACATCTTCGCACAGTAGCAAGTCACCGTAAGAACCCTCAACGAAAGTAACATCATCTAGCCATGCAGCTAAATGCCTACCTGCTGCTGAAAGTATCGCAGTTTCTCCTACTTGACATCCGAGTTGAATTTTTATTCCTGCGGTTTGGGCTAACTGTGCAATTCTTATTGTTTGGGCAATACCACCACATTTAGAAATTCTTAAGTTAAAAAAGTCACAGGCATGTGCTGCAATTAAAGCTTTGGCATCTTCAATTGTAACTAGTGATTCGTCTACCATTTGGGGAATAGGCGCCATTTCTCTCAGTTTTGCCCAAGTTTGTGGTGTACTACGCTCGATTAATTGTTCAGCAGAATCAATATTTAACTGGGTTAATTCCTCACAGACTCTAACGGCGCTATCAAAATCATATGTACCATTACCGTCGATTCGTAGTGAGGTTTCTTGTCCGACTGCTTGACGAATTGCATGGAGACGCGAAAAGTCCTCTTCTCCAGTTACTTTGACTTTGATATGTTTTAAACCAAATAGTTTAAACGATTTGGCATTTTTAACGGCTTTTTCTATTGAACTTGATGTAATGGCGCCGCTATAAATAACAGTATTACGCTTGGGTGGTAAAATGGTAGATAGGGATAGGTTTTGACTTTTTAGCAAACAATCGAGTAAAGCCAATTCAAAACCAGCTTTAGCAGCATTAAACGCAATAACACCTTGACTTTTTGCCGTGGGAATTGTCTCGCTGATTTTATATAACCAAGATATATCTGGTTCTGGCTCTGGATAATCAATGTGTTTGATATGTTCCCAAATTGTCGAAGCCATAAACTGTAAACAAGATTCTACAGTTTCTCCTGTAACATAAGGACGCGCTACAGCTTCACCGTAACCAATTGTACCATCTGCCGCTTTTAATTTTACAACGATGGAATCTGAATAAGTCCTAGATTTAGTGCTATGAGAGAAAGATTCTGTAAAAGGGATTTTGAGCGGAGTTATAGTTGCTTCGATAATTTTCATGTTAACATTTCCGTTTCTTTTGCTAGTGCAATTTCTCCAAAGTATCGCTTGATAAATATATTTTCACGAAACGTTATATCTAAGATAGTTTTTAAGTCATCAATTTCAAACCCATAATATTCAACGTAATTAACAACGGAATCTAAACCTTCTTCAGCATGACGTATATCAACTTCCGAATGATGAAAAAACCATTCTAAGCTTTCTTTCTCAAGTTTTCGGTACTGTTGCAGAGCTATTCCCATTTTTCCCGAAAGACGTGACAGCATCCATTCAAAACAAGTCACTTCTAACAATACCGATAGTGCCAGTTCTTTTAGTGTCCCATATAGCATTGGCTCGGAACACATTTTGTGTAGCTCTGCTTGTGATGAAGCTTCTATTTGTGCTTGCTTGGCATTATCTAGTCCTACTGCACTCGCTAACTTTCGCAATAAATCAGGATGGCAAATTCCTTCAGCGTCAAATCCCAGTTCTTCTAGCATATTATGCTGAATGGTATTTGCAACAGTCGGAGGCGCCGCTGCATAAAGAAATGCTAGTATTTGAGGACTCTTAAGGTGGGTTTTACAAAGGTTGGCGATAAATTCATCATAAAATTTAATATTTGCTACACCTGATACTAAGTGTTGAAAGCCTTCGGACTGTTCAAAGAACTTAGTTTGCTCGGCATATCGGGATTCTATTAAATTACGTATCAACATAGTTCAATATGTTTTGTAACCTGACAATAATTAATTATACTTAAGCTAATGTATATGTTGGGTTGCATTTCACTACCCTACGGGAAAGCTACCCTTACACTCAACCTACGAACTACGAACTACAATCTAACCTGTACAGACGCAATTAATTGCGTCTCTACGACTTTTAACCCCTGTACGGGTGGGTTTACCTATATCCTGGTTAATAATAAAAAATTTCGTAAACCCGCCCCTACTACTCCTAACTATTGATTATGCTATTAGATTTTTTCGTTGGTCCTTTGGCGTTTCAATTCACTTCCCCAGGTCCAATTTGGTTTCAATTTCAAGTTGGACCATTTCCAATTACGATTCGCTGGTATGGTTTGTTAATTGCTTCTGCGGTGCTTATTGGTGTTACGCTGTCGCAATATTTAGCGAAGCGTCGCAAGGTAAACCCTGATTTACTCAGTGATTTGTCTATTTGGCTAGTGGTTGGCGCCATTCCTGCCGCGCGTTTATATTATGTGATATTTGAGTGGTCAGAATATGCTAGACATCCTGAGCGTATTTTAGCTATATGGCAAGGTGGTATTGCTATTCACGGGGCAATTTTAGGTGGAACGGTTGCTGCACTTATTTTTTGTAAGCTTAAACAAGTCTCGTTCTGGCAAATGGCTGACTTAGTGGCGCCATCGCTTATTTTAGGACAGGCAATAGGACGTTGGGGAAATTTCTTTAACTCTGAAGCTTTTGGTAGTCCAACCAATTTACCTTGGAAACTATATATTCCACCCGAACGGCGCCCAACAGGATTTACTAATGTTGAATTTTTTCACCCTACGTTTCTTTATGAGTCACTTTGGAACTTAGGGGTATTCGCTTTGCTACTAACTTTATTCTTTAGGGGTTTGCAGGGTAAACCGAGGTTGAAAGTTGGTACATTGTTTCTAACGTATTTGTCAGCATATAGCTTAGGTCGCTTGTGGATAGAAGGACTGCGAACTGATAGTTTAATGCTGGGTCCATTACGAATAGCGCAAGTTATTAGCTTGATCGGAATTGCTTTAGGGTTAGCGGGACTATGGTGGCTTTATATAAAAAATCGTCCTTTACCCGATGTTGTCGCGAATGTAAATGAGCCAATAGAAAATAGGGAATAATAAGCTCGGGGCAATGTCCCCTAAAAATAAAAAATGCCCCAGAGTTTTTTCTCTAGGGCTTAACCAGGGTGCATCTACCAATCACTTCTACTATATATAGGGTCATCATCCGGAAAGGTACTGAGAATTTTCCAAATTTTTTTTTCTAAACTTCTATTTTTTTGGAAATTATGCGCGAATATACGTTAGATATATGTAACAAAAATAATAATAAATACCAAAAAAATACTGTATATATTATTGGTGCCGGACCAGGAGACCCAGAACTGCTAACGATTAGAGCTAAAAATTTATTAGAACATGCTGATGTTGTTTTATTTGCCGACTCTTTAGTTCCACTTTCTATCCTGCAATTTTGTCGAGAAGATGCTGAAATTATTCCTACCGCACGTCAAACTTTGGAAGAGATTATCGAAGTGATGGTTGATAGGGTAAATTCGCAAAAGTTAGTAGTACGCGCACACTCTGGCGACCCTAGTTTGTACAGTGCTATTCACGAACAAATGCAGCTTTTGGCTGAAGCTCATATTAATTTTGAAATTGTACCGGGTATTAGTGCTTTTCAAGCTGCTGCGGCAAAGTTGAAAGCTGAGTTAACGGTACCTGGTTTGGTTCAAACTATTATTTTGACGCGCGTTAGTGGTCGTACAGAGGTACCATCATCTGAGGAGTTGGGTTCGTTGGCAGCACATCGAGCTTCTTTGTGTTTATATTTGAGTGCGCGTCATGTGGAAGATGCTCAGGTTAAGTTGCTTAAACATTACCCTGCTGATACGCCTGTGGGTATTTGCTATCGCTTGGGATGGGATGATGAGAAAATAAGGGTTGTTCCTTTGGAGCAGATGGCTAGTTGTACGCGCGAGGAGAATTTAATTCGCACGACTTTATATATTGTTAGTGCTGCGCTTGGTTCGGTTAATGCGCGTTCTCGTCTTTACCATCCTGAATATAATCGTTTGTTTCGCACATAAAATCAAAAATCAATTATGCCCCTGATTAAAATTCAAACATCTATTCCGGCACCTGAAAAATCTGAAGTTGAAATAATGCTTAAAGGTTTATCGGCAAAGTTGGCGAAGCATATGGGGAAACCTGAGTCTTATGTTATGACTTCTTTTGAGCCAGATGTACAGATGACGTTTGCGGGAAATACTGACCCTGCTTGTTATATCGAGGTTAAGAGTGTTGGCGCCATGAAAAGCGAGCAAACACAGGCAATGAGCCAAGATTTTTGTCAAGAAATTAACCAAGCTTTAGGTGTGCCGAAAAACCGGATATATATAGAATTTGCTGACGCGAAAGGCTATATGTGGGGCTGGAATGGTTCTACGTTTGGTTAATAATATGATTTTCAATGTGTTGTAGAGGCGACATGTTCGTTTTAGTACCAAGATGGGAATCCTGAAGTAGAAGGAATAAAATACTTTAGGATTAATGTATGTACGGATTGGTTAACAAAGCTATTCAAGAATTGGTGTGTAGCCGTTTTGGTGAAGAAACTTGGCGCCAAATAAAGCAAAAAGCAGAAATTTCAACAGATACTTTTTTGAGTATGGAAGGTTATCCAGATGATTTAACACATCGCTTAGTTGTTGCAGCAAGTCAAGTGTTAGGTATATCTACTGCGTCTGTGATGGAAGCTTTTGGTGAGTTCTGGGTAAGTTATACGGGTAAAGAAGGTTATGGTGAGATGATGGATATGGGTGGGGATACTCTACCTGAATTTTTGGAAAACTTGGATGAACTGCACGCACGTGTTGGCATAAATTTCCCTAAGCTTGTACCTCCTTCGTTTGAGTGTCACGAAGTTGAGGAAAATCAACTCGAATTACATTATCATTCTAGTCGCGAAGGTTTGGCGCCGATGGTTACAGGACTAGTAAAGGGTTTGGGGCAAAAATTTGATACTGAAGTTAAGGTTACTCAGACTACTAGTCGTGAGCAAGGTTCAGAACATGACACTTTTGTGATTGAGTACAAGCCCAACTAGTACTATTAAAAAACATGATTGTTTCTGCCTTTAGCTTGGCACCAGAATTGTTTGCGCGCAGCTTTCCTTTTCATATTATTTTTGACTGCGAATGCAAAATTTTGCAGGTTGGAGAGGTGTTGCTGCGTATTCATCCAGAAAATTTAATTGGGTGTAATCTTTCCCAACATTTCAAAATTATACGCCCTGCGATAAAAGGGGCGCCTGATTTTGCTGCAATTTCTAAACAGTCGCGTTTATTATTTTTGCTGGAATCGTTACACAATGGAATACAGCTAAAAGGGCAAATGATTCCTGACCAAGAACAGGGTGTCATTTTTTTTCTATGTTCGGTTTGGATTACAGAAACGAATGCACTTGCTAAATTTGGTCTGAAGCTCAAGGATTTTGCAATTCACGACCCAATTATTGATTTTTTATTTTTACTACAAGGTCAAAATACAGCTTTAGAAGATGCGAAAAAGCTCACTATTGAATTAACCCAAAAACAAGAGGAATTAAAACAAGCACTTACAATTCAAGAAGTATTAGCGCAGACTGCTGAAGCACAATCGCAAAAATTAGAACAGTATTTATTAGAATTACAGCGAACTCAGTCACAGCTCATTCAAACTGAGAAAATGTCAAGTCTAGGTCAACTAGTAGCTGGAATTGCCCATGAAATTAATAATCCAGTTAATTTTATTCAAGGTAACGTTAATTATGTAGAAGAGTATATCCAATCTTTGCTTAGTTTACTTTCTTTATATCAAAAATATTTTCCTTTACATGCAGAAATTGAAGCATTTACAGAAGAATTAGATTTAGAATATATAATTCAGGATTTATTCAAAATTTTGTCTTCAATGAAATTAGGAGCTATTAGAATACGCGATATTGTTTTATCATTAAGAACTTTCTCACGTCTTGATGAAGCTGAAATTAAAACTGTTGATATTCATGAAAGCATAGATAGCACTTTATTAATTTTATCATATAAACTTCAAAAAAAGATAAATTATTCTGGCATTGAGATAATTAAAAATTATGGTGATTTACCACTAGTTGAATGTTATGCTTCTGAGCTAAATCAGGTGTTTCTGAATATCCTTACAAATGCGATTGACATCTTACAAAATAATATAACTTTAGATTCGGCAAAAATTATTATTAAGACTTGTTTAGATTGTAATTTAGTTTGCGTAAGTATAAAAGATAATGGAATTGGAATTGATGAAAAATTACTCTCAAAAGTATTTGACCCATTTTTTACGACTAAACCAGTAGGTCAAGGGACAGGTTTAGGATTATCTATTTGTTATCAAATCGTCGTCAATAAACATCGTGGTCAACTTGATTGTATTTCAAAACCTGGACAGGGAGCAGAGTTTATCATCAAAATTCCTTTACGCTAAAGTATTCAAGCAAACCACGTTAATTTTGTGCAAAAAGTTCTACCATAGAATATGCAACGTGTTAACTAGTGATTTGTTATGTCTGTCTCGGTAATAGGTTCTACCCAAGAACAACCACGAACTACTATATCTATTCCACCACTACTCGGCGCCAATGTGGACGAGTTGACGAATTGGGTGGTTCAACAGGGGCAACCTGCATTTCGTGGTAAGCAGTTGCATGACTGGATTTATAATAAAGGTGTACGAACATTAGCTGATATTTCAGCGTTTCCTAAACAATGGCGCGCGGAACTAGCTAATATTCCCATTGGACGTTCGATAGAACATTTCCGTTCGGTTGCTTCGGATGGTACAATAAAATATCTACTGCGACTTGATGATGGTCAAATAGTTGAAACCGTTGGTATCCCTTCTGATAATCGTCTCACGGTGTGTGTATCGACTCAAGTCGGTTGTCCTATGGCGTGTGACTTCTGTGCTACAGGTAAAGGTGGGTTTAAGCGTAACCTCACACGTGCGGAAATTATAGACCAAGTTTTAACGGTACAACAAGATTTTCAGCGTCGTGTTAGCAATATAGTATTTATGGGGATGGGTGAACCGCTATTAAATATAGATAATGTTTTAGGCGCCATTCATTCTATAAACAAAGATATTGGGATTGGACAGCGTAACCTTACAGTATCAACTGTTGGTATTCGTAACCGTATTCGTGAATTTGCCCAAAACCATTTGCAAGTTACTTTAGCAGTAAGTTTACATGCTCCTAATCAAGAACTACGTACAAAATTAATCAAGAGTGCCCATTCGTACCCTATTGAAGATTTACTTGCGGAGTGTCGTGAGTATGTAGAAATAACTGGGCGCCGAGCTACGTTTGAATATATATTACTTGCAGAAGTGAATGATTTACCTGAACATGCATTGGAATTATCAAGGCGCCTGCGCGGTTTCCAAAGCCATGTAAATTTAATACCTTATAATCCAATTAGTGAAGTAGATTATCAACGTCCGAAAACTGAGCGTATTAATAATTTTGTAAAAGTTTTGAAAGATAAGCATATTGCTGTGAGTGTTCGTTATTCGCGGGGTTTGGAAGCTGATGCAGCTTGTGGGCAGTTGCGGGTTAATAAGGTTGGTTAAAGTGTTTGGGACGGGCAGGATGCCCGTTCCACAAGAGATTGCATATGTTTTACAAGATAATTTTGTTCAATTAGGCTTTAAAATTAAGGTTGTGTCATTTCTAGTAGTCCTTGTTGGCGTGAGATAACTGGTGTGTAGCCAAGTTCGCGTCTTGCTTTTGTATCATCCACGGTAACTTCAGAACCTATCATAGATAAGGCTGTTCGAGTGACTGGAGGTGAACCTTTAAGGTTTAATAAATTCCAAGCAGTCTCTAAACTCCATGCGAATTTCCAAACTAGCCAATACGGTACGCTAAGTCTTCCTGGCTCAACTCCTTGAGTTTTGACTAGCTCTGTAATAAAGCTGCGGAACTCTACAGGTGTACCATCGGTAATAAAGTAAATTTCACCTCCCTTTCCTCGCTCTGCTACACAAATAAGTCCTTCACACAAGTTTTTGACGTGGCAGGTAGAAATAAAATAGCGACCTCCAGATATCCAAGCAAAACTACGATTACGCATAGCTTTGACAAAGCGTGCCATTAATGTTGTGTCTCCTTTTCCCCAGACAAAACGGGGACGAACTACCATTGTTGTAAGTTCATTTGAATTTGCTTCAACAACCTTTTTCTCTGCAATTGCTTTGGTGAGTGCGTAATAACCTAATTGTTTTGCGGGAAGAGGATGAGTTTCCGAGGCATTGATGATTGGTTTTCCTCCGATCAAAACAGCGTCGCTACTTACATAAACAAGGCGCCGTACACCTGTTGCTCTTGCTGCTGTAATGACTTGCTCTGTTCCATTGATATTGACTTTTTGGAAATCTTCTAAAACTCCCCAATCATCTACCTTAGCAGCTGCGTGAAAGACTATTGCACATCCAGACATGCCAGACTTCAGTGCTTGTAAGTCATTGATATCTCCGCTTATGGGAGTGGCGCCACAATTTAAGAGAATAGGAATTTCTGATTCCCATTTGACGAGTGCGCGAACTTCAATACCTTGTTGAACAAGATTTGTAATTAGGTTACGTCCAACAAATCCAGAACCACCAGTTACAAAAACACGCATTATTTTATCTCCTAAAATTTAGTATGCTTACTTTTTGGGACTTATTTTTTACAATTTATCGTAAAATCAATTTGAAACTTTCATAAAATAAGAAACCCGGTTTATTGTTGAAATGTTGTAATCAAAATGAATATTTGGCGTAGAAACCGGGTTTCTAGGAAATTGTTCCTATATAACAACAGCTAGAATTTTGTATGAAGTTAAAGTCTATCTCAACACTACTTATTACAACCGCAGTTCTTGTTACAATTGCATAATTAATACATGTACAAATATAACAAAAACTGGAAATAGCCTTTTCCAGGTGCTGGCTATACTAAAAATTACTTTGAATCTTGTATTTCATTTAAAAGCATGACGAAGAACCCCAAATTAACATTCCGTTTTGAAGCTGCATTAGTATATGCAACCCAACTTCATGCTACCCAAGTACGTAAAGGTAGTGGTATTCCTTATATCAGTCATTTATTAAGTGTGGCAGCATTGGTGCTAGAAGACGGGGGTGATGAAAATGAAGCTATCGGCGCCTTGCTTCATGATGCAGTTGAAGACCAAGGTGGCGCCAAAACTCGTGAAGAAATTCGTCTTCGTTTTGGTGATGAAGTAGCAAACATCGTTGATGGCTGTACTGATGCGGAAGTAATACCAAAACCACCTTGGTTTGAACGTAAACAAAAATATATTGATAACTTACGATATGCTTCACCTTCGGTGAGACGAGTCTCGCTTGCAGATAAATTGCATAATGCGCGTTCGATATTAGCAGATTGGTATAAAACAGGGGAAGCGGTTTGGAGTAAATTTAAAGGTGGTAAAGAAGGAACGCTTTGGTACTACCGTAGTTTATTAAATGTTTATAAAGAAGCTCAACCAGGTTTTTTAACTGATGAACTAGAGAGAGTAGTGACGCAGTTAGAATAAGCTAGTAGTTTGTGTAATTAGAAAGAATAAAATGAGGTTAAATTGACAGATGCTCACAAAGTTTGATTTAGTTTAAAAAATTAGCTAATACTTTTGATGTATATATATAATATATAAATATCACTACAGGCAGAGGATTAAACTTTATATTTTTAGTCAAATGGAATGCGAGTTTAGTCAATTTTAACTGATTTTTATTCACGACAATACGCGCATTAGGAATGTAGGCATGTTTTTTCATAAGAAAGACCCAATTCATACTGTAAAGATTGATGAACCAAACCCTCGTTTTGCTCAATTACTTTTAGAGCAATTTGGTGGTGCCACTGGAGAATTAACAGCAGCTTTGCAATATTGGACACAATCGTTCCACTGCGAAAATGCAGGGATTCGGGATATGCTGCAAGATATTGCATTAGAAGAGTTTGGGCATTTAGAAATGGTGGGCAGAATGATTGAAGCTCATACTAAAAATGTTGACCAAACCGAAGCATATAAAAGTACTCTATTTGCGGTGCGCGGTGTGGGACCTCATTTGCTAGATAGTCAAGGTAATACTTGGACTGCCAGCTACGTTAACGAAGGTGGTGATGTAGTGCGTGATCTACGAGCTAACATTGCCGCTGAAGCTGGCGCCCGTCAAACTTATGAAGAGTTGATTAAGCTATCTACCGATGAAGGTAGTAAAAAAACATTAGTGCATTTGTTGACACGAGAAATTTCTCACACGCAGATGTTTATGAAGGCACTAGATTCTTTAGGTAAGCTAACCGACCCGATGTTTGGTAATATTCAACCTGATAACACAGTTGATATTTACTATAATTTGTCTTCTGGGAATCAGGAAAATGGTGTAAACCAAGATGAACGCGGTCCTTGGAACTCTGAGCCAACATTTAAGTACATTGCTGACCCAGTTAAGGCTGGTTCATAAGTTTTTCCAATAATCTGCAATTGTGGAATGGGCATCCTTGCCCGTTCCATGTTAAAAGGCGGGCAAGGATGCCCGCTCCACAAGAGGAAAATTTTACTAAGTGCTAATTGGTGGGGTTCCAGATGAATTCACCTTGTTTATTAATGTAACCGGCACCACCACGGGCGTACACTAAAGCTAATTCATCTGTGAATGCGAGCGCTAAATCAAATTGCGGTGGAATAACCATTTTTCCGGTTTTGTTAATGAAGCCATATTTATCGTTGACTTTCACTGCTGCTAACCCTTGCGAGAAATTTGTGGTTTTATCGTATTGTGCCGGAACTACCATTTCACCCTTCGCATTGACAAAACCCCATTTTTTACCCACTTGTACTGCTGCTAAACCATCGGTAAATTCCCAAGCATCGTGGAACTGAGGTTTTATAACATATTTACCTGATTGGTTAATATATCCGTATTTATCATTTACTTGTACTGCTGCTAGACCTTCGGTAAATCTCAAAGTGCTTTCAAACTCAGGTTGAATGACTATTTGACCATCAACATTTATATATCCCCATTTATTACCTACTTGCACAGCAGCTAGTCCTTCGTTAAAATGTAAAGCTGCTTCAAACTGCGGTTTAATTACTGTTTTACCTGTGTAATCAATATATCCCCATTTATCGTCTATTTGTACTGCTGCCATTCCATTTCTAAAAGCTAAGGCGCCGTCATATTGCGGTTGAATTACGACTTTTCCTTCAGAGTTAATAAATCCGTATTTATCTTTAATTAAAACTAATGCTACACCGTTTGCAAAAGCATATGACAAACGGTATTTTGGCGAAATTACTTTTTTACCCTTCGTATCTATATAACCATATTGGTCGCCAACTTTTACTTGTGCTAACCCATCAATAAAACCCCAAGCTAAATCATACTGTGGAGGGATGACAACCTTTCCATTTTGATTTATGAAACCGTATTTACCATTTTGGACAATACGATATAGTGGGGATGAAGTTTGATTATTTCTTGATGAGTAATTAGTTTTATTTTCATAGTTCTTTTTGAGAGTTGATGCTGTTACTTGCTGGTCGTAGCTAATAACATTTATGGCGCCGAAAACAGCCATATATATTGATAATGCCTTAATTTGCTTCATAATTAATTACACCAGTCCAGAGATACTAACAGATTGATTTTGCTTCTCAACTGTGACATGATGTGTAAAAAATTTGTTTCTCACGGAAGAAAATTGGCAACGGATTTTGAACGGATGTAACGGATGATTGATTCGTGGAAGGAGGCGCCTGAAATAACTACCCTACCTATTTATAACAAGCTTATCCGTTACATCCGTTGCCAGCTTCCCCTTTTATAGTCAGTTTTTGGGAATTTCTTGACGTGACTCAATGACTAGTTGCATTGTCTCTATTGCTAAATCACGCAAGTCTTGGTTTATAAAAATTGTACCCTTGGCGCCGAATGAGCGGTCAAATATTGCTACGTTACGAGGATTACCGTTTACGACTCCTTGCATAAATTTAATTAGCGCAAAGTTCACAGAGTCCAGAAATCTCGAATTGTTCTCTGGTACCATACACGCAATACCTTCACGCGAGAAAGGACGGTCGGGTACTATTTTAAAAGCATCATGATTCTTCTGCAATTGCAGCCACCCTTCAGAGAGAATACCATCCGATGCAAAAGCGTCTATTTTTCCTTGTTGTAATGCTGTGTATGCTTTGTCACGACTTTTGAAGTTTACAAGCTGTGCTTTAGGTTGCACTTTACGAATTACCTGTTCGTTTGTAGTTTGCGGCAATACTCCAACCCGCTTACCTAACAATGACTCAGGCGTACCCAGTGTGCTATCTTTTTTAACTAGTAGCTGTGTACCTGTGACGGCATAACTGACAGAAAAATCTACTAGCTTGTCACGTTCCCAGGTAAAGCTGCTGGCATCGCACACTATATCGACTTTGCGAGTTTGAATTTGCGGGATTCGCTCTCCAGGAGTAAGTTTAACTAGTTTGAGTTGAATTTTTCTGCCTAGTTGTTTTTCTAATTGTTCCTTAACCATTACCAGCATGTCTACCGAGTAACCCACTGATTGTCCTTTGCTATCTACATAAGCAAAGGGAATTGCGTCTCTACTAGTCCCTGCTGTTAATACTCCTGTGCGCTTAACTCTTTCCATGACTGTTTCTGCTTGTGCTGGACTAAGTACAAAAGTACCGCTAACCAGACTCAGTAATGTAACGGCGCCAAGAAATAGCGATTTATGTTTATGCATCTGTGTCTCGGACATACTATATGCCTGTTTAAAGTTGATGATGCATTAAAATACCGCATTTTACTCGCACGCGTACATCACAATTTGATACAGGTTATTTAGGGTTGCTCGTGAAGGCGCCTGTTTGTCTCTAGTAGCCCATCGCTTTACATATCAAGGAAACTATTTATTGATTATGCTTTTATCAATGCACTTGAAGATTGCTTTGACTGATATTTACCTATTACTTATAAATAAAAGTATGAGATGTTTTAAAAGCATACAGTGTTTATGAAATTGTGGAGAAATGTTACCTTTAGGAAATCAATAAAATTATTTTTATTTCAGATTTTCATAACTTTTTCTATTTACTTTCACATAAAAGTAATTACAATAGAGAGTTAACAGCGGTATGAAGCATCAATAACTATTTATAGCTCAACTGACAGGATTGCAACACAATTGGAATAGTTAGTGTTGCATGACCTAAGTGCTAGCTAAAATTAGTCTAATTATCATTTATATGCTTCTGTATGTGTAAATGTACAGAGACATTTGTTGTGTAGCCTAACTTTTCTAGATAGATATTATTACGTTAATTTTTTTGAGGATGTCTGAAAAATACTCGGCTATTAATATAGATTGTTGTAATCTCCTAAAGTTCCCATTAAAAAGGGAATTGCGTATTAAATCTCATAGTCCCCCTTGTCGGGAGTATCGCAATTGCTGCGTAAATTTTTAGTTACAAAGAGCATAACAGACGAAAAGAAACCAAGTTTCTAGTTCCCTATTGCCAATTCCCTCAAGTATCAATAATCTAAAATAGACATGCAAAATTCTAAACTGCGTACCTTAGTGACAGATAGCAATTCTCAGTGGCTAACTGCTCCGCCTGAATTATCGTTGTTGCAAGACGAGATTCATGTTTGGCGAATGGAGCTTGACCAGCCAGAGTCTAAAATAAAACAATTTGGCAAGCTTCTTTCTGAAGACGAACTCGCGCGCGCTGAACGTTTGTACTTTCAACAGCATCGACAACGTTTTACAGTTGGTCGCGGTATGTTGCGAACCATATTAAGCCGTTATTTAAATGTCACACCACAAGAAATACAGTTTGCTTATGAAGCATTTGGTAAACCAGTACTAGCAGAACCATTTAAAGATAGTCAAGTGTGGTTTAATTTGTCTCATTGTCAAGGGATGGCACTGTGTGCAGTATCTCTTGGGCGACCAATTGGGATAGATTTAGAGTATATTCGACCAGTAACAGATGTTTTAGTACTTGCTCAACAATTTTTCTCAGCTTCGGAGTTCGCGGTGATGAAGTCGCTTCCTCCTAACCAAAAGCAAGAAGTATTTTTCCGTTACTGGACTTGTAAAGAAGCATATCTTAAAGCTACTGGCGCCGGAATTTCTCAACTGCAACAAATAGAAGTTTCGCTAACTCCTAACGAAGGAGCAAAAATTAACAGTGCTTCAGATTGGAGTTTATTGGAATTAGTGCCTGCGCGCGGTTCCGTTGCTGCTATCGCTGTACCTGGCGCCAAGGGTCATCTAAAACGATGGCTGTATAATTAGCAACTCCCACAATTAAATTAACCATCTGCTGGAATGGGGCTAATCTTGTGGAATGGGCATCCTTGCCCGTTCCAAACTGCTTGTCTTATTCCAAAGCTTGCCCGTTCCAAACTGCTTGTTTTATTCCAAGGGCGGGCAAGGATGCCCACCCCACAAGAGAAATTTTGCCTTCTACCTTAATCCTTGCGCGCGTAAAAGTGTATCTAGCCAATCAAAATCTATTTTAGATAAACCAGGTATAGGTTCTTGATGATAATCTATGACTAAATCATAGCTCGCACGGTCATATAACTCGTTTAATATATTTTGTAAATCAAGCATCGGTTCTACATCTCCTGTACGTAAAGGTAGTAGAAATCCGGGAATAGGGTTTTGTATATCAAAGGCATATAAATCAGCTTGGGGACGGCGCTCACTGCGACTAACTAAAATCCGATAATGACTTTTAATGCTAGTTTCCATAATGTGTAACGGAACTCCACAGCGTAATAAGTCTATCTCTACTAAATGCGTATTACTACTTAATATTCGTTGCCGTTTAGTTTCATAATTTGTACGCCCCTCTCCCGCTCTTTTATTTTTGGGAGATAAAATCTCAATGGTAGTAACAACTTCTTTAGTTTCTACTCGTTTTACTTCTAAATATCTTTCCTTAATTTCTTCATAAATTCGCTCTTCAACTGCCACAAAGTAATTTGGACGCAATAGGAGCGAGAGAATGTCCGCTATGGTTATGATAAGGCGCCCATGTAACCCTGACCATAAATCAGCAGCTTCAAGGTAAGGATTCATCCCTGGAAATGGTGAAGGCATAGCAGTAAGCAGAATTACTATAAATATAGTAACGAATTACCCGCTTCAAAAAATCATGGTAATTTCTAAATTTACGCACTTTCGTTCTAAAAAGGATAGTAAAGTAGTTAAAGTTGCTCAAAGACTAGTTTTTATACTCTCTAGCTTCACAATTTCACTTATCCCTTCAGCTACATTTGCTGGCTCAAGTCGTCAAACTTTGGACGGTGGGACAGTAATTATAACCTGTAACAATAACACTGGCAGATCACAAGCTCAATTTCAATTAATCTCGTCTGTTGGAACCATTGGAACTCTTGATTTTGATTTAAGATTTAATAATGGTGAAAACATAAATGTAACAACACCTACCCAGATAAGAAGAAGTATTACAGGATTTAGAGATGCTATGGGATTGGCTAGTCGAGTAACAACAGTAGGACAAGCATTTGGGTTTGATAATCAAGGAAACATAGTTCGATACGATATTCCTGCTTTTGATACTGTATGCGATAATAATTTTTAAACCTGAGTAAGGTATTATAAAACTTTTATAACATGCTTTAAACTCGCATCCTTGTCGATAGCTAACTTTATCATGTTTAATATATCAAAAATTACAGAACAACATCCGTGGTCATTAAATAGTTGTTATAACCGAAACGTAGATTTTTGTGTTTGGGTTTTGCAAGTTGCTGGTTTAGATGCCCAAGCGTGGTTAACCTGGCTGACTTTGGTTGTAGCTACTCAGGATAATCGATTACACTGGCATGTAGAAGATGTCTCTGGTGAGGTAGAAAGGCAATTATCCCGAACTGTAGAATTGAGACAACAGTATTGGTCGCATTTAACCCAATCAGTACAGCTAGATGAGGAAGTATCTAATTTTACTGTTCCTACATTTGATCTTCAAAGGGAGCGGTTACAATTAAATCAATATTTACAATGGAATGAGCAACAATATCAAGAAGCTGCGGCATTAGCAGGTTCTTTCTCTACAGATACTCCTCCAGCATCAGTTTGGGAGGGTGAACCAATTGTACGAGAGCAGCTAGAGTTACTATGGCAGGAGTTTCTTACAATTCCTAAAGACACAAATCGATTAGAAGATCTCGATGTAATAGACGGGTTTTACCAAGACTTGCGGCGACAATTTAGTACTAGAATACCAGGATTGAAAGTTTATTTTGTACAGTACCCAACACCTGTATTTATAGCGATTCCCCCAGTCTCAATTCTCGTTTCCCAGGCTAAAGATTTACCCTATGAAGATTTACGAGCAGGAATTTTTCAAGCTACTGATACCTTAGCATCATTTAATTAAGCTCTAAACACAAAACTAAAAAAGCGGGCAATTTTTTATATACCCGCTTTAATATAATTCTATGCAGTAATTGCCTGAGATTGCATTTGTGATATTTCTAAGACTCTTGATAGCCATTCCTCTGTTTGCTGAATGACTTTAGTTTTTTCTGTAGCATCAAACCAAATTTTTTCCAACTGGATAGCCATCGCGTCAAAACACGCTGTAAATCAACAATTTCTGCTGCTTGCTCTACGTTTATGGGCGCCATATCTGGAACAACCCACTCGATAAAATACCTACTTTCTTTAACGAGCGCTAATATTGATTGCTGATCCGAATTTGACATGAATAAAGATTTTATCTCGGATAAGTTTGTAGCAAGATGATGCAACCGTGTAGGTACGTCATTTATTATAAAGTTTTGTTGCTTTATATTAAAGTTTGTCATACGTTGTTTAAGTAGGCGCCATTAAATAATTAGGGGCGGGCAAGGATGCCCACCCCACAAGATTACCTGACAAGATTACCTGACAAAATTTAATCTTTTACACAAAAACCTTTAAATAACATGGTAAAAATTAGAAGATTCTTGTGGGATGGGCATCCCTGCCCGTCTTATATCATAATTAAAAGCACATTAGCTTATAGCTTCAAGAAACCAGATTGAATTAGGTAACTTGCGTAAGTCATAAATAACCTTGAGTCAACTGGCGCACAAGTTATAGAACTGTCTGCAAGTGCTTTTTGTGTTGCTTCGCAGCTAATTATTGGTCGGTTTTGTTTTAAGTATAAATCGGGTATAGTGAGTTGCTTTTCTGACCAGCGTTCAAGTAGGAATGGTCGCAGTGTATATAGGGGGTTGTCGGGAGAAGTTATGTTTAATAGCTGGTTTTGCCATTCTTGGTAGGGAACAAATTTGATGGGGATACCAAATTGGCTTATCCAGTTTACTAGGTCTTTTAACGGCGCCGGTTCAGGATGTTGTAAGTTAAATGCTTTGCCTAGTGATTCTTTTTGTAATGAGAGATAAACGATAGCTTTACTTACATAGTCTACGGGGGACATATCCATCATGTAATCGACATCGGGGAAGCACCCCATTTGGATACAACCTTTTGCCATTAAATTAATAAAGTCATCTATGTTGCCGACACCTGTTTGGCTATGTCCTGCAATTAATGGGGGACGATGGATAGTGACGGGAAGTCCACGGTCACGCGCGACTTTGACGAGTTTTTCTGCTACCCATTTAGTTTGTGAGTACCCAAGGAAAATACCTGAATATTCGTTAAATTCATCGTCTTCTTTGACGACTTTACCAGCGTAGAAAGGAGATTCAAAGACTGCAACACTTGAAACATAGTGCAGTGGTTTGGTTTTTATCATGCTTGCCAAGCGTATTACTTCTTGAGTACCAAGTACGTTGGCTGTTTTTAGCGCTGAATATGGATATACATAATTGAGTGTTGCTGCACTATGGTAAACAGCGTCCATGTTTGCCGCGAGCATTTCAAACCCTTCTCGGCTAATTCCTAGGAGCGGTTGTGATAGGTCTCCTAGAATGGGTATTATTCTGCTATCAAAGTCTTCTGACCAGATTGCATATTTTTGTAAATTTTGCTTGAGTTTATTCCTTCCTGCTGATTCATCTGTCGCACGCACTAAGCAGTAAACGTCAGCATCTGTTTGTGTTAATAATTCATAAATTAAAAAGGCGCCTAAAAAGCCAGTACCACCTGTTAAAAATACATTGTCTGGGTAGGATATAAAATCACTTATGTAAGGTGAAGCTGGGTAAATACGCGGGTCTAGTACTACTTCTGCTTGTAAATCTACAGTTACGCTTTGTGTTGCACTACTTGAATCTTCAGTATTTGATGTATCTTCTTGACAATCTTCGGCTAAACGTTCTGCTAAGGCTTCAATTGTTGGGTAGTGCCATAATAATACGGGTGATATTTCTACACCAAACAATTCTTGTGCTTGTGTAACTAATATCATGGCGCGGGATGAGTCTAAACCATAATTTTCTAAAGGTAGCTGTACATCAATTGTATCTGGCGCCAAGTCAAGCAACTCAGCGAGTTTTGACACCATCCATTCTTGAATACCTTCTGCGGTAAAGAGTTTGTCGGGAGTAACCATTTATTTGCCTCTGTTAAAAATGTTTATTTTTTCTTCCTCTCTGTCCCTCTGTGCCTCTGTGGTAAAAAAAGAGAAGTTATTTTATTTACCACAGAGACGCAGAGTCCACAGAGGGTTTTTACATTAATGTCGAGCTTGTTGGATAGTATTGAGTGTAGGAGTCGTGGAGTTGTAGACCTTGTAGTTTTAGGCTTTGGATACGGTATAAGTAGCCTGCTCCAATCATGATATGGTTGGCTATATCGACTACATGGCGGTTTTTGACTTCTTCTAAGTAAGAACCTCTTACCCAGTCGTTGAAACCACCCATTGCTGGTCCACACCAAATTTGATAGTCTGCTTCGCGTCCTTTTTCTCCTGAGTTTGACCAGCGTGAAGATAACCCTAAGTACCAACGGAATATCAATGCCATTTTGAATTTGGGATTGTTTACTGCTTTGGCTAGTTTCTCTGGGTTACGCTGTGTTAAGTATGTAACTGTTCCTTCCCAAACTTCGGCGATACTTTTGCGGAAGACTTGCTTTTCTAGTTTTTCACGTTCGGCAAGGGGAATTTCTTCGATTGAGTTATAAGCTCTATATAGTTCATAAAGCTTTTGCGCGCGCATGGGAAACATTGTGCCACGTTTGAGTACTTGTAGTTTGACACCCATTTCAAACATGTCTGCTGCTGGCGCCATCATTACGTCTGCCATTTCTGCTTGTGCGAGTAGTTTTTTTGTATACTCACAACTACCTGATTCTACGCACGATTGATTGATGGAACCTGTGACGATGTAAGCGGCGCCCATCATAAAACCTGCTAGTGCTGATTGGGGATTGGCAATTCCACCAGCTACTCCAATCCGAATAGGCTGTTTGTAATTATACTGCGCTTGAATTTCATCGCGTAAAGCTAACATTGAAGGCAGTAAACACACTAATGGTCTATTATCTGTATGACCACCTGAGTCTGCTTCGACGGTAATGTCATCGGCAATAGGTACTTTTTCGGCGAGTAATGCTTGATGCTCGGTGATTAAGCGAAGTTCAACTAGCTGTTTGAGTATACGTTGAGGTGCAGGTTGCATAAATTTGCTTGCTACTTCTCGACGTGATACTTTCGCTATAATTTTGTTTTTGATTTCAATTTCGTTATTAGTATTTAATCCTAATCCGGCTGCACGGTAATGAACTATATTAGGAGTTAAATCTAGAAATGCTGAAGCTTCAATAGTGCGTACACCGTATTTGAGGTATAACTCTACGGCGCGACGTTCAATTGAAGGTTCGTTAGGACTATGAATTAAATTAAATGCGTAAGGCCCATTCGGTAATGCGGTTTGAATGGTGTTAATAGCTGCTTCTAGTCGGTCGGGAGTTAAACCTCCGGCGCCGAATGAGGCGAGTATTTTGGCTTTACCTAATGCTATTATCATTTCTTCTGATGCAATACCACCTGCCATTGCACCAGTGCTATAAGCATATTTGACACCGTGAAATGATAGAAAGTTGGGGTCTCCTAGGTTTGATGTGGTAGTAGGCGCCACTACTGCAAGTAATTCTATTGATTTATCAGTGTTGTCTGTGGCGTAGGTGTAGCCATCATTTGTAACGCCTATTTTGCCCTCATGTCTAATAATATAACAAGGTTGATTTAAGCTTAAGAGTTTATTTCTAATGCTTTGAGGGTCGAACGATACGCACGAAAGTGAACCTTTCCAAGTTTGGTTTTGATAAAAGGAAAAGGCGTGAAAGTTTAAGCCGTTATCGTGTAAATTTGTGACTGTATCTACAGTTTTCACGTAATGTATTCCTTTGAGGTATTCAAATTGACGCAGAGGGATGAGGGCAGAGTGCGCCCGTAAGGTGGGCAGTGCCCACCCTACAATTATTGTTTTAGTAAATTTTGGGCGCAAGCAATTTGTAATTCGATGATTTCGCTCATTTGCTTGCTAAATTGTTGTCTGGATTGTAAGAAGGCTGCGTGATTTTTACTGATGCTAGAGTTGTTTGTATTGAGCTTGGATAAGTGCTGCGACATGCGCTGTGTTGTAATGTTAGAACAAGGTGTTATTTGCTCTAATTTTTGTATGGTAATGGGTTGGTTATAAGATGGTTCTGGAGCTTGTTTGGTTGCTTCAGTTAACTTTTCAAATTCTATTGCGGGGGTAGAATTTAAACTGTTATTCGTAACCTTTTCCATTATCAATTCCTTTTGTGTTGTTTGAGGCAATTTTGGAGGTTGGTTAGTGATGGGGATATTTTGGAATTTTTGACGGTTTTCTGGGTCGAGGATTTTTTCGATGATGTTTTGTCCACCTGTGGTGACGGTTTTCATGGTGACTTTATTGGTTTTGGCGGTTTCTTGGGTGTAGAGGGGTTCTAGGTTGAGTTGGACTTGATGGGAGAGTAGTTTTGCTAATGCTCTAACTATGGATGTGTGGTCGTCTACTCCCCGACGGTTTAAGGGAATAGTGATGTGCGGTTTGTTTTCTAATATCTTGTCTATCCAGCGTGAGCATACATTTCCTGAACCTGTTTCTAAGAAGATTTTGGCGCCTGAGTTATAGACTTGATTAACAAGACGCGGAAAATCAAGTGGTTCACACAAACATTTGCCAATACTTTGAGCAATTGTATCGGTGTTTAATGCTATTTCTTGGTATTCTGCACTTGAATAGAATTTTACATTTGGTAGTTGTTGCGCTGGTAGGGTATTGAGTTTGACGATTTCTGAATATTCCGAACGCATTGCTTCGTTGTGAATGGCATGGTTAAATGGCGCCTTAAATGCGTTACAACCAAGTGCTTTGATGGTGCGTTCTATGGCTTGGGTATCACCTGCGATGACAACTTCTTCGGGTGTATTAATTTGTGTTAAGTAAACGCGCGGTTCATTTTTGAGGTATTCGCGTACTTTATTCGGGTCTGCCATTAATAGGTAAGTACTCCAGAAACTGTCATCGTTTGCTTGGTGTACTGTGGGCATTCCCCAATATTCACGCACGGCATTTTTGGCACCTGATACTCTATCACTAAATAATGATGAAGTGTGAAAAGCGTTGATACCTTTGCTAAAGTCACTCCATACTCCAGAAGATGACATCATACTTGTTTCACCCAAGCTATAACCAAATACATGCTTAGGTACAAGGTGAAATTCGTCGCACATTATTGTTGTCATTAAGCGCGCGAACCCCATATCTGTCTCGAAAATAGCAAGTGAGTCTTCGAGAAATTGCTTTTCGAGGGTTTCAAGTTGACGTGTGGTAAGTTTGTTAAGACTACGGGGAAAGACTAATTGAGCAATATCAGCTACGAGACTATAAAGACTTTTGATTACTTTGTCTTCGTGAACATGGGGAAACAAGCGGAATAAATTGCGACTAATGCCAATATAAGAATTAATTGCAGCCGGGTAAATATAAGCTACTTCACCGTGTTTACCGAGTGGTTTCGGAGTAAAATAACTACCTAGAGGTGTTTGCCAATCTTCCCCGGTTTCAAATGCTTTTTTTAGTCCTGTAAGGGCGTTGTCTATTTCTTTGCTTACTTCTACAGAGTTACGTCCAACTATTGCAAGAGTGTAGTCTGGGTTGTTGCTGGTTTTAAAGGTTGTGAAAGTTTGACTGGCAAGTTTTGCAAGATTGATGGAATTATTGCCAATTTGGTTTTGGAGATGATTGAGTTTTTCAAGTAAGTCGTTTGAATTACTTCCTGCGATTGGGAATAAGTAAAATGGCGTTTGTTCTAAATATTTACTTGGACGCTCTACTTGTTCGGGTTCTTCTGATAAGATTACGTGAGCATAAGTACCATCTATGCCAATACTGTTAACGGCAGCAACTCGCTTTTTGACATATGAGTTTAAAAACCAAGGACGTGATTCGGGAGCTACGTAAAAAGGACTTCCTTGCCATACTGCTTGGTTTTTCACACCCGTCCATTTAGGTGTTCCAGGAATGTATCTATGATATAGACATAATGCTGTTTTGATTAAGCTGGCAATTCCCGATGCTACAAATGTATGACCGATATTAGATTTGACGCTTCCTAAAGCACAGTTCAATCCATGCTTACCACGATACGCTTGTAGTAACCCGGCAATTTCTGCTTCGTCTTCTTGTGCTATACCACTACCGTAAACTTCTACATACTCAACTTCGTTTGGTCTCACGTTAGCTATTTGTAGTGCTTGCTGTGAGACTTTTTGTACAAGTGCAGCATCTGGAGTAGTGAGACGCTTGTCTAAAATATCTGTTGTGGTGGTGTGCTGTTGGCAAAGACTAACTGCATCAATTACTGCATAAGTACGATGTTTTTCTTTACTATCATGACGCATTAGTACCACGGCGCCTGCACCTTCACCAACATTCCAACCGTTGGCTTTTTGGTCGTAGCTTAGAGTATTAATACCAGTGTTAATTGGCGCCATTTTGTTGCGTAGCAATACATGCTCTAATCCACCAGCTAAATCAACCGCTCCTACCAATACTGCATCAACTTCCCCAGTTGTTAATAGGTGTTGGGCAATCTCCAATACTTTGAACGTGGAATTTTCACCCGCAGTTATAGTAAAAGTTGGACCCGTAAAATCCCACAACGCACTAATTCGACTTGCCATGATGTTAGATATGTAACTAACATGCTCGCTGATTTCAACTCTGTGGTGAACTGCGTCTTTAACAACTGTTTCAAGCTCATTAACTGTATGTGAAGGTAAGCAAATTTCACTCTTCTCTAAACCTTCTTTTACTTGCCAGTCTAAATTCCACCTTTGCTGCAACTGATGCACAGAATATTCGGTTTCCGTGGCAATTAACACTGCAACATTGGCGCCTTCAGAGATATTCGCATCTTGTAACGCTCGGTCAGCGACTTTCAACAGTAATAATTGCTGCGGATTCAATTTTGCTAATTCATTGGGTGGTATTTTATACCCTAATGTATCAACATCAAAATTCTGAATATATGCTCCCTGTGGTGCTTTGCCATCAGTTAGACCGTATTGAGACAACAAATCGTGTTGCTGTTCTATACCATGCCAACGCAATGCAGGCAGAGAAACAAACTGCTGCGTACAGTCATAGATACTGCGGTCAAATGCATCTAAACCGTTACAATTACCAAAAATGGCATCCATTCCCACAATTGCCATCTTTGTAAGTGGAAGTGGTTCTTCTGAATTTGCTGGATGTGTAGTCATTCCTTGTTCGAGAATGATATGGGCATTTGTACCGCCAAACCCAAATGCACTAATTGCCGCACGCTTAATATTTGCTTTACTCGACCAATTAGTAGCACTACGAACAACATTTTTGGCAGAAATGACGTTATTTGCTGTTCCCGTCGGTTCTTTAACATTAATAGTGGCAGGAATGACACCTTTGGACATACTCAAAAGTACCTTAGCCAAACTAGGAGCTGCTGCTGCTGTTAAAAGGTGTCCAATATTAGCTTTCACCGAACCTACAAGCGGTGAAGCTTGATGCTTGCCGAAAAAAGTTTCAACTGAATTAAACTCTGTTGTGTCACCAAGTAAAGTACCTGTAGCATGACACTCCATATAATCAATATCGCGTGGGTTTATATTCGCCTCACGATACGCGCGCTCGAAAGCTAAAACTTGACCTTTGGAACTTGGGCTTAAAAGGTGTTTACCACGTCCATCGTTAGATAAACCATTTCCAGCAATAACCGCATAAATTCTGTCACCATCTCTTACAGCATCACTATAACGTTTGAGTACAAACATTCCAGAGCCTTCAGCAGTTATCAACCCGCGCGATGATTTATCAAGCGGACGACTAATATCATTATTTTCGGGATAACCTTGAATAGTCGAAAACAGCATCCTGATAAATAGTGGGTCAGCAGCGCTAATGCCACCAGCCAGCATCATATCTGCTTTATGCGTCCATAAATAATGCGATGCTAACCGTATCGAATATAAAGGTGAAGAACAAGCTGCGTCTATACTCATATGAATATTCGATAAAGATAGCGCTTGGGCGATTACAGCCGCTGGCAAACCCGATATCATGGCATTATGAGTTGAGGCGCCACCGTTACCAAGTGAAGGTAAATCAAAGTCTGTTTTTAGCAACTCACTCAAAGCGGGCGCCAAAATTTGCTTATAAATAGGAGCAAACAAACGATTGGAATACTTCGTAGGTAAAGAAAGAGTGCCTAATATGACTCCGCACTTTGCGAGTATTTCAGAATTACTTAAATAACCACTATCTCGGAGTGCTTGCTGTGCAACATAAAGCGACCATTTAAAAGTGTTGTCGAGACTGTCAAGAAAAGCTGGAGGAAGTTTGTAACCTTTGCTATCAAACTTAAAATCACGAATAAAGGCGCCTCGCAATGAGTAAAATTTATCAGGATTACCTTTTACTGGGTCATAAAATATACTTGGCTCTACACCAATTTCTTCAGCAGTAATTGTTGAAGTAGAGTCTTTTTGCTCGATTAAATTATGCCAAAACTCTTCAGGGTTTTTGGCATCGGGAAATAGACAAGAGTATCCGACAATAGCAATTTTTTCCACGATTTATAGCTCTGTTAAATATAAGTGAAATGACATGTTGATCCCCCCCTAACCCCCCCTTAATAAGGGGGGGAACAAGAGTAAATTCTTAGCCCCCCGAAGTTCGGGGGGTTGGGGGGATCATCCTAGTAATTTAGGCAAAATAATTCCTTTGGTTCCAAGCAATCGCAGGAATACTTTACCATTAGCATCATGAATGATAAAATCAGCACTTATTCCTGTTGCTGTTTTTTGCTTAACTTCGCAAGAGACATAATATAGTTGATTGACAGGAATTTCTGCAAACTGTTCAAATTTATCCATTTGACCAGGTAAACAGATTTGATTATGGTAATGATATAACCATATCCATAAGGGATGCGTACTCAAGTCAGTCGCATAAGGATTAAGCCAATCAATTGGAAATTGACCAGCAACTTCGCTGCTAATAGGTTTCCACAAACATTCAGCAGTAATTTTTTCAGGGGAGATATTTAGTATACGTTGGATTTCTTGGAAAGTGGCGCCATGAAATAACGATGATGGGTCTTGCTGGTAAAATTGTTTACCACGCAATGTAATTATATTGTCTTCCTCAGAGTTAAAGTTATTATAGATAGGAGATTCCGGAAGTTCACGAACTAATTTGATTGCTGCACTAAAATGATAGTTCAGTTTGCCATTTGGGAGTTCGCTGATAATTTGAGCTTGTAGATTAACTTCTTGTCCGTCTACCTTGCTAATTTCTTTTAATTCTACAATATGTTCGGGCGCCATAGCTGGGTTAAAAGTAATACCCTTTAGCACCTTGAAATTAGAGTCATTAAAAAATATATATCCTGGATAAAGTTCCTTACAAACATTAGAAATCCAAGATACAGCACAAGTCGCAGGTAATACTAAATTACCAGAAATTGTATGGTCGAGTAAAAATGGATTAGCTTCAGCTAGTAGACGACGACGTACTTTATAACTGCGTAACTCTGAACCAAGAGGTACAGGAGGTAAAATCATTGGACTACCAATAACCACCTGAGTACTATCGTGATAAATGGGGTTAAGTTCATTAACCAACATTTGAGTACCTGCATCTACAGGGATAATATCAATACCTCGACGTGCAAACTCTTTCTTTAACTCTGGTGTCACCATACCGCTATCCCAACCACCCCAGTTAATAGCGACAACATGACATTCAGGATTTTGTTGCTTAACTAAATGAGCAGACTTATTGAGAATTTCATTTGCAATAGCGTAATCAGACTGTCCGATGTTTCCGTAAAAACCTGTCACCGACGAAAACAACACCAAATGCTGTAACTGACTCGCAGGAATACTATTAAGTAAATTTTCTAAACCTTGAACCTTAGCAGTATAAACCTTCTCAAAATCCTCGCTAGTTTTTTTCTCAATTAATTTATCAGCCAAATTACCTGCACCGTGAATAATACCAGTAACGGCACCAACCCTAGCTGCTGCTTGCGGAATTTTAGCTTTTAAAGCTGCAACATCAGTTACATCCACACTTAAATACTCAGCATTACCACCAGCTTTTTTAATAGCAGCTAAAGTTTCCTTAATTTCGCGACTCGAAGCAATCTGATTATATAACTTTTGAATACTCATCGGAGTCGGTTTACCACCAGTGGCAATAAAATCCTCCATAATGCGCTTCTTCAAAACAGCCTCATCAAAACAACCCTTAGCAAAATCAGGTTCATTATCAATTAACTCAGACCGACCCAACAAAATAAACTTACAACGATGCTGTTGTGCCAGCTTAATCACGCATTTAGCAGTAATACCCTTGGCGCCACCACTAACAACAAAAACAGAAGAAGGATTTACTTGAACAAGTGTTGTCATATTTAAAAGAGTTAGGAGTTTTCAACTGTAGGGTGGGCACTGCCCACCTTACGATATAAGGGTGGGCACTGCCCACCTTACAAGTTATCTAGAAACTATCGCAAATCATCAAATGAATCACTACGGGGAGTTCTATCATAAACAGGACTACGACGAGGAGAACTTCTAAGGGACAGCGAAAGCAAAATAAAAAATGCTATTATAATGACAGCAATTACAGGGGTTAAATTACTATCACTTTTACTTTGTCGGCTACCTGATTGATTACTTAGCTGATTACTTTGTTGAGTACTTTGTTGATTATTCGGCGCCCCCAATCGAAAATCACCTAAATCTTTCTTATCCGGCGCCAAATTAATAAAACCCCCATAAGATTTATACCCAGAAGCTTCAATAAAAATCTCAGCACGTACATTTTTAGATTTATCAGGACTAATCTGAAATTTATAAATCCCTTCCAAATCTGTGTAAGATGTCAGAGAAATATCATCAGTTCTTAGAGAAACTTTGGCGCCGCGAATTGGAGCTTCTTTTCGATAGTCGATAACTCGACCAATATAATTGATTACACTTTTCTTAGACATATCACACACCGGAAGAGAAAACTGTAGAGACGCGATATATCGCGTCTGTCTTATAAATTTATTTAGCAATTAACGTCACGCGACCCTGGCTACCATAAGCGACTTCAGTCAGATAACGATTTGGGTCATGCAGTTCAGCAATGATGCAACGTGCCGATGTATCAGCATCTAGTTGAGGACTAAGGTCAATTGCTCTACAAAAAACATTTGCCCATTCCCAAATCATTGTTTTAGTTAGTCCAAATAAACCCGAACCAACGGCGCCGAAGTTTACTTGGTTAGTTAGTCCAAATGCTCCATCAAGACGGGCAACAGTGCAAAAACAAGCGCGTTCAAGTTGTGCTGCAGACGTTAGCGATTTCTTCAAGTATTTTGCTATAAAGAAAATATGTTTGACGATTGCTTTTTCTCGTGGACTGTAGAAAACACCTTGGGTATTACTAACTTGAAAGAGTGGGTGAATATGAATAAAAGCGCCGACAGAACCGTATGTAGTTGCGATTTCGTGCAGCTTTTGTTGTAAGTGCAGTTCGCAAACGTCTGTCAGCATTACTCTGTCGATACCTTCTGGTAAAACCGATTTTTCGGGGACGAGTGTGGGAGGAAGGTTTAAGACTACAACTTTCCATCCCTTCTCGTTTAAGCTTTGAGCAACTTTTGCTGTCGTTGATGTACCATCATCAGTAATAAGAGCTACATACCCCTGTGGTAAGTTAAAATCTAACCAATCTGGTTCGTTTAACTTTTTAAGTTGAGCAGGTAGTCGTTTAATACCTACGTCAACTACGTTAACTACTACATCGGTTCGTCGGTCAATCGTATCAAACTGATACTTTTTTTTTTCACTTCCAGATAGCTTCTGGAGATACTCAACTATTTGACCTATCGTTCGGAGTTCCGCCATTTCCTCCATGTTACTTGGTTTGGGCAAGTCGGGTAATTGTTCTTGTAAGGCGCCCATTATTTCTACCCGTTTAATCGAGTCAATTCCTAGGTCAGCTTCCATATCCATGTCGAGTTCAAGCATTTCTATGGGATAACCTGTTTTTTCACTTGTAATAGCAAGTAATGTTTGGTCGAGACTTTCAAACTTAGATTCAAACTCAGATTTTGTGCTTGGTATTGTTTCTAGTTCTAAAGTTGGAACTGCAACTTCTTGGATGGTTGTTTGAGTTTGAATTAAAACGTTACTTGGCGCCGTAGTTAGAACTTCTGAAATAGTAGGTGCTGTTACGGGGGTCATATCTGCGGTGGTTCGCACTTCGACTTTAGCAACTTCTACTGATGCTGTTTTGGAAGAATTCGACTGTAAGTATTCGACGATTTGACCTATGGTGCGTTTTTCGCTCAGTTCTTCGAGGTTTGGTTGAGGTAGTTCGGGGTATGCTTCTTGTAAGGCGCCCATTATTTCTACCCGTTTGATGGAATCAATGCCTAGGTCAGCTTCCATATCCATGTCGAGTTCGAGCATTTCTATGGGATAACCTGTTTTTTCACTCGTAATAGTTAGTAATTTGTCGCTCAGGTTGGATAAGTCAGGTGTAGCTGCTACAGGTATAGGGGCTGGTTCTTGTTTTGGTTGTACTGGTGGTGTTGGAATTTCGGGAATAGTTACTTTTGGTGCAACTGGTTCTACTATTTTAGTCACAGGTGCGACAGGTGTTTCGATGCGGGCAACTTCAGGGTTTGTTGAAGGCGCCAATACAGGTTGAACTTTGGCGGAGCTTACCTGTTTAACATCACCTTCTACAACAGCCGCATATTCTTGCTGGATGAGTTGGAAGAAGTTTTTGGTATGCTCAACTTGATGTTGAAGGTACTGTTCGTGAATACGTAGGGTTTCACTTTGCTGTGAGTGAAACTGCATCATGCTTCGCTCTAAGCTTTCCATGATGACAGGTTTCATTTCTGGGTTAGGGTTGGAAGTTGATGGTGCAAATAATGCGTTTTGTTGTTGCATCAGTTGGAAGAAGGTTTGTGCATATTCCTTCTGATGGTTCAAGTACATTCCGTGAACTTGTAAGTTTTCACTTTGGTTTTGTTGGAATTGTGCCAGGACATATTCTAAGCTTTCCAAAACCCGTTGGTAATAAGCAAGGTTGTTTGCTGTTGGTTGTACTGGTACTTGTACTGGCTCTTGTTTTGGTTGTGCAATGGGGGATGAGGCGCCATTATTAGTAATGGGTTCTATTTGTGGTTTGTGGTGATGCCCATTGGTTTCGGGTAAGGAAATTTCTGTTATTGCCATACTAAGAGTGTCGATAGTTGCTGGTTTACTAAGCGATACTTGATGTTTGTCTTGCAGTGCTTCGATACGAGTTTTTTGGGTTTTCTCTGATAAGTAGTTAACGCCGTTGATACGAATGTTTAAACCTTTGTTGGTTTCGGTTGTTAACTGTTTTGGAATTTGATATGGGTCGAGGTCTTTAAGTGGCATTCCTGCTACGCGCAATTGTACGGCAGCTTCGCGTAGAGTTCGGTAACTATTTTTTTGAGGTGAAGCGTTGAGTGCAATAGCTAGGTGAGGACGGTTGCCAAGAATATCTTTAACAAGATTGGTAAGAATTTTCTTGGGACCAAATTCAACGAAGCAGTAACCACCAGCAGTATAGATATTTTCGATTTCTTGTTTAAAGAGTACCGAGTTGGCAAGGTGGGTTTCTAATAGACGTTGAATTGTCTTTGGTTCGTTTGAGTAAATATTACCAGTGACGTTGCTGTAAACTGGAATTTTGGGAGTTTGGAAGTTTACAGATTTTAGCGCTATTGCAAATGCTTTCTGTGCGAAGGCTATTTGCGATGTGTGGAATGCCGCTGATACTGGTAGTAATATTGCACTATAACCTTGGTCTTGCAAAGCTTGTCTAACTTTGCCTATTTCTACCGTTGGTCCTGCGAGTACAATTTGATTTTGAGAGTTGTAATTAGCAATGCTTACGTGCGGATGTTGTTTGAGTATTGCTTCGACTTTAGATAATTCTTCTCTTACAGCTAGCATGGCGCCTGCATCGTAGTCAGGGTCTTGTGGTGGCGACATTGCCCGACCGCGCGCTTTAACTAAGAAGCAGTAATCTTCATCACTAAATACACCTGCTGCCCATAAAGCTGTTAATTCGCCAAAGCTATGTCCAGCAGTAAAGTCAGATTTAAAGCCTGCTTCGGTGAGAATTTTATACATCCCTGCACTTAACATACCAATTGCTGGTTGAGTATATTCGGTGCGTTGCAGTGCAGCAACTTGAGTTTCTTTCTCTGTAGCATCAAATACAGGATGAGGGAAAACGATTTCCGACAGTGGTTGACAGTTGTCTTTTAGTAATAAACTATCCATGTAGCCATAAAGACGCTGCATTTGGGGAAAGTTCATTACTAATTCGCGTCCCATCTCTAAGTATTGCGAACCCTGTCCAGAAAACAGTGCTACAACCTTACCGTTTAATTCCATCCCTGTTGCACGGTAGTGAATACCTTGGGGATGTTCCCATGCTGGTGTTGCTTTGGAACGTAGTAAATCTACTGTTTGTTGTAATAACTTAATTACTTCCGTGCGTGACTCAGCGACAAATCCAACTCGTGCCGCATTTAGAGGAATTTCTTTGGTTTTACATTCCTCAACTAATTCGAGATATTGTTTTTCTCCAGCTTCTGATTGTAATTTGGTTAATACTTCTTCGCAATGTGTAAGTAACTGTGCTGGGTTGGGCGCCGAAAGTATTATTTCTACTGGTGTTGTATGAATACGATAGGGAGATTGCACAGGCGTTTCAGGTGTTGTGGCGCCTGCATATTCTTCGAGAACGACGTGATAGTTAGTACCGCCAAATCCAAATGAACTTACACCCGCGCGTCGAGGAGGTGTACCTTCTGCGCGTACCCAAGGACGAGTTTCGGCGTTAAGGTAAAATGGCGAATTTTTGATATTTAATTTGGGGTTCGGTTCGGTAATGTTAATTGTCGGTGGCAATACTTTGTGGTGCAGTGCTAATGCTGTTTTAATTAAACTCGCGGCGCCTGCTGCTGCTTTAGTATGTCCAATTTGTGATTTAACGCTACCAATGGCAATGTACTGTTTTCTGGTATTGTCTTCGCCAAAGAAGTCGCGTAAAGAGCCGAATTCCGTGGGGTCTCCTGCCATTGTTCCCGTACCATGTGCTTCAATTAAACCAACGGTAGCAGGGTTAAAACCAGCATCATCATACGCGCGTTGTAGTGCTTTAACTTGTCCTTCTTTGCGAGGTGCATAAATACTCTTATAGCGTCCATCGCTCGAAGTCCCAATGCCTTTAATTACCGCGTAGATTTTATCACCATCGCGCTCGGCATCTGCCAGACGCTTGAGAACGTACATTCCAATACCTTCGCCCAGCATCATCCCGTCTGATTTAGCATCGAAGGGTCTAACATTATCGCTAGGTGAAACTGCTGGAGTTTTGCTAAACGAGATGTAAGCCATGATGGAGTTGTCGGTATCTACCCCACCTGTGAGCATCATATCGCTACGCCCTTCGGTTAATTCGCTAATCGCCATTTTGAGGGCGCCGAACGAACTCGCACAAGCTGCATCAACAACGCAGTTAATACCACCAAAGTTAAGACGGTTAGCAATGCGTCCAGCTACAACATTGGCTAACATTCCAGGAAAAGCGTTTTCATCCCACTTGATGTAAGCACTTTTAAACTTTTCGATGATTTTTTGCGTATCTTCTTCAGATAACCCGCTACTTTTGAGTACCCTTTCCCATACAGGATATTCCAAACGCGCGGCTAAAGGAGTTGCAAGTTGTTTTGAGGCAGCAACACCGAGTATTACTCCAACGTTATCGCGGTTAAATTCACGGGATGTGCTATAACCCGCGTCTTCCATCGCTTCTTTGGCTACTAGCAAACTTAATAACTGCGAAACATCAGTTACTTCGAGGATATTTGGCGGTAGCCCAAATTCCATCGGGTTAAAATCAACATAAGGAATAAAACCACCGCGTTTACAATAAGTTTTGTCTTCTGTTGTGCGCGGATTCGGGTCATAATAATCTTCGACATTCCAATGTGAATCTGGAATATCAGTAATACAGTCAACTTTATTAATAATATTTTCCCAGTACTCGCGCAGAGTTCTTGCCTGTGGAAACAGACTAGCCATGCCGATAATAGCAATAGGATTATCTTGCAGCTTTCTGTTTAAATGTATCGGCGTAGTTTGAGCTGTCATCCTCTTTTTATCCTCAATAAACTTGAACAATACCTTTTCACAATTACTTATTTCGTCGTTTAACTGTGATAAGGCTGTATCTATCCAAGAAGCAGACATAGGCTAATCTTTGGTAGTGTTGATAATAAATTGGTAATGTCTGTTACCAACCAAAAACGAGCTATCTGTTTCTTACAGCAGCTATTTATTTGCAATGACCAAAGTTTTTCGCGTCAACAGAAGGTCATTTGTTAATGTTACTTACTAATAAGTAATAATTAATAAGTAAAAATTCATAACTAATGACGACTAACTTTTAACGCTGTTTAAATTTAATCTAACAGCAATTGTAATACCATTTGGTTGAAAAGTGACACAGATTTTTGTATTGAAGAGTTATCGAACTATTCTACTTTATATTTACTACATAATAAATAATGATAATGTTATCCAATAACTAAGCGAACTAAAATAACTTGCACTAAGTAAATGATTTTGGAATAGTGATAAACTATTTACAATTGGCATTTTTTTGGCAAAGTTAAATAATGTCATACATCCCTAATATATTGGTGTACATCTATCTAGAATTCAAAATAGTAAAACTACTCCAGCACCTGTTACAAGCTTCAAACAAAATGATATTAATCACAGAGCGTAAGAAACCGGGTTTCTATGCAAAAATATTATTTTTTGCAAGATTTCAATAAAGAAACCCGGTTTCTAGGATTCGCGCGTGTTCATAATTACATCCTCTTCACTAAGAGCGTATATAGCTATATCTAGTTTTGAGCTTTACAATTACTTCAAACACTAACACATATATAAAATTTCGGATAAGAGTTTTATAAATTTTATAAAAATGTGTAATAGTTATTATGTGAATGTTAAGGATAATAAAGCTGTATATCTAGTAACTATTTATTGATATATCTTTAGGTTTGTTCGGTTATATATAGACACAATTTCTAGGGTGGGCAGTGCCCACCTTACTGTTACAAGCTGGTTTTTTTGGCTTGTTTATTAGTGAATTTTTGCCACCGCGCGATTCCGCGATTAATTAAGTCAGGACTTTCATCACCGACAAAGCAAATACGTCCTAACCTTTCACAAGCAATGAGTGTTTCACCATGCCCCATGAATGGAGATATCACAAAACTGTTGGGATTTGTGTACATGTTTAACAAATAACTAATAGCTGCTTCGATACCTTCGATACAAATTGTTGGCTCTGGCTTGGTAATTGTGTGATGAGAAAAAACACTTATATAAAGTTGATTAAGCACTAATTCATACTGGAAAGGCATTTTGTTGTTACGACAAAAATTATTGATGTGTCCTTGAGAACGTAATACTGCGACAACACGCGCTTCGTTAATAAGATAATCATGTTCCCAAAATGGTGATAGGGTGGCAATTGCGAGTGCTGCATCTGATGGTAATAAGTTAATAAACTGCTTGCCTGTAGTTTTGCCACGGTAAACTAAATGCTTGTGAAGCATCCATTTTTCACCTGTATCTACACTACTGATAGGTTTGATAATCGGTTTATCGTTTTTGCTGCTTGTGGTTGATTTGTTTGATACTGCTTCTTCGAGTGCTTGTAGCTGTAGTTCTTTTTGTTTATCTCTAGCTTGTTTTGCTAGTTGAGCTTGATGTTCTGCTTCGGTTTTATCTCCTTTTGCCATTGCTTCAGAGAATGCTTTTTCTGCTATTTCGGCACAATTTCGCTCATAATAAGCAATTCTGGCTATTTTGAGTTGAAGGGTACGACTTTTTTTGAACGGAGTCGTGATAATTTTCTGTTTGACATCGGGGTGAATATCTCTTGCGATTTGTTTACCTTGTTGAAAAGAACGTTCGCTGTATCCAAACCCTCTGGCTAGTTCCAATGTTGTTCTTGGAGGTAGCGAAACCGTTTCACCACCCTTTTTTGTGTATTGGTTATCCCCTGGTTTGAAGCGTAGACCCATACGCTCAAGAATTCTATCGCGTTCTAACCAGAGTTCATACCGCTCTAAAGGTTCTAGTTCATTACGAATAAAATTCTCATCAATTTCTGCCAGTCGTGCTTGGTCTGCATCTTCATAACTTACGACTTTGCACTCTACATGCTTATAAGAAAGCATCTTACAAGCTGTGAGTCGATGTAACCCCGCAATTAAATTAAAGTTTTGGTCAATTGTAATTGGGTTCAACAACCCGTTGGCTCGAATTGATTGCATCAACTCAACTACTTTGTCATCCTTGACTGGACGACGATTGGCGCCAACGTTTATTTGGTCGATTAATACTGCTAGCACTTTAGGCATAATTCTTTTTCTTTCATAGTGCTAAGTTATGAGAAACCAGGTTTCTATGTTTATTTTGATGTTTAAATTCTACTGTACAGTTGTTTGCTGGTTAAATAACTGTATTAGCAGAAATATAATTACTGCTTTTAATCAGAAATATTGGCAATTACAGCAAAAAATCTGTAATTAACGTAACGCTTTGTGAAGCGATTTCTGAATAAAGTAAACTAATGAGTATTAGATCAAGTGTTTACCATGATTTGTTGATTATCTCATGAAACACATGGTTTTTACAATCAAGTAATTCATGATAACTTTATACTTGCAACAAGAAATGGTATACCAATAACATTTGCTTGGCATTTACTTTACATTTGCTTGACAATATTTAAATTGTTTGCAATATTTAAAAATAGGTTTATTAGCTTATTGCTATTAATGCTTTATTAATTGACGACAAGCCTCTACATTTGTAGTCATTTATAGCAAACCTCAGTTATTTGTCTTGTGGGTCAGGCATCCCTGCCTGACATTGTATATTTTATAACAAGTTACACAGGCAGGGATGCCTGTGCCACAATGCCTGTGCCACAATGCCTGTGCCACATCAATAATTATGCAGCGTACTTTACATAGAGAACAATAAACAATATGACTGTAGATAACGACAGCCAGTTTTACACGAAGCCTCGTTCTCGTGTTCCGATAATTTTAGCTATTTCTCTGGGAATTAGTGCGGCACTCATCTCTTTTTATGCAGTTACGCGGTACGTAATGTCGCAAGGTGAAAGACAGGTAGTTCGACCTGTTAAAACTACTCCTGCTAGAGTTGCTGTTACTGCATTAGGTCGTATTGAACCATTAGGTGAAGTCAGAAAGTTATCGGCGCCAAGTTCATTAAGTGGAGTGAGAGTTGAGAGAATTTTTGTAAAAGAAGGTGATGCTGTACGAGCAGGACAAGTTATTGGTTGGCTGGAAGGATATGCCAGAACATCAGCAGCATTTCAGCAAGCATTAGATAAAGTGGAAGTTGCACGTGCCAAACTAGTTCAAACTAAATCAGGCGCCAAAATTAGTGATATAAATGCTCAAAAAGCCACAATTTCACGCTTACGGGCTACTATTAGGGGCGAAATTGCAACGACACAAGCTACTATTGCCCGTTTACAAGCACAGTTAAATAATGCTCGTACTGAGAATAATAGATACCAACAGCTATATAGACAAGGCGCCGTTTCTGCATCTGTAGCAGACGATAAACGATTACAATCACAAACTGTCACTCAACAAATTCGCGAAGTTCAAGCTGGTCTAAATCGCACAACCAATACACTTAACGACCAAATAAAGGAAGCAGAAGCAAAATTAGCGAGTCTTAACGAAGTACGTCCTGCTGATGTTCAACTAGCTATTGCTGAATTAAAAAGCGCAACAAGTGCCGCAACTCAATCGAAAGCAGAACACGAATTAACCTACATAAAATCTCCTATTAGTGCCAAAGTTTTGAAAATTCACGCCAAAACAGGAGAAGTTATTGGTAGTGATGGAATTGCAGAAATTGGCACTATATCACAAATGTACGTATCAGCAGAAGTTTATCAAACTGACATTAAAAAAGTTCAGATAGGACATAAAGCTAAAATTACTAGTACAGCATTTAACGGTGCAATTCAAGGAACCGTTAGCGAGATTGGTTTACAAGTAGAGCGTCAAAGTATTTTGAGCGTCAATCCTTCTGCGGATACAGACCGGAGAGTAGTTGAAGTAAAAATTCGGCTCGATAACCCCATCGACAGTCAAAGAGTAGCAAGCTTAACCAATCTACAAGTTGATGTTGCCATTCAAATCCCAACTCCTAACTCCTAACTCCTAACAATGGTTTTTAAAACTCCTCTAGCTTGGCTACAGCTAATTCAGCAGAAAGGACGTTTCACCGTAGCTGTTGCGGGTATGGCATTTATTGTACTATTGATGTTCGTACAACTCGGTTTTCAAGACGCACTTTATTCGAGCGCTACCGCAGTTCATCAACGCTTACAAGGTGATTTATTCCTAGTTAGTTCTCAGTATAAAGCACTAACATCAAATCAAAGTTTTCCCCGCGCGCGTTTATATCAAGCATTAGGATTTGATACCGTCGAATCAGTCAGTCCAATGTATTTGGAGTTTGCCAAATTTAGAAACGAATTGACTGGGGAAAAATACCCAATATATGTTATAGGAGTAGAACCAGGAAAATCCGTAATTAACCTTCCTGAAGTTGAAGGTAATATGGATAAATTAAAAATTCCTGATGTGATACTTTTTGACAGAGACTCACGACCTTACTTTGGTGATATTCCTCTTCAATTTAGCCAAGACAAAGGTAACCCAGTGATGGTAGAAGTTTTTCCTTTCAATAACTCTACTGGTTATCGAGTTAGAGTAGGAGGTTTATTTAGTATTGGTCCTTCGTTCGGAGTTGATGGAAATTTAATTGTTAGCGACTCAACCTTTTTAAGGATTTTTGCTAGTCGTCCATCTGATAGAATTGATTTAGGTGTAATTACTCTAAAACCAGGCGCCGACCCCGAAAAAGCATTGAAAAACCTACGTCAAAACCTTCCTAGTGATGTCAGGGTTTTCACAAAACTTGGATTTAATAGCTACGAAAAGCAATATTGGGCTGCAAGAACACCTATAGGCTTTATTTTAAACCTAATGTTGACAATGGGTTCAGTAGTTGGGGTAGTAATAGTCTATCAAATTCTTTACAGCAATATTTCTAGCCAATTTGTTGCTTACGCGACTTTAAAAGCTATTGGTTACGAGAATAATTATTTATTAACGGTAGTTTTGCAGCAAGCAATAATCTTAGCTATTTTAGGTTATCTTCCAGGCTTCATATTTTCTCTCGGCTTATATGACTTTGCAATGGATACAACCAAATTACCAATAATGATGACCTTTCAAAATGCGGTAATTGTGTTTGTTTCCACAATTTTAATGTGTCTCATCTCTGGTATTTTAGCCATTAACAAATTACGTCTAGCTGACCCTGCCGATATCTTCTAACAACTCACTCTTCTTTATGAATCAAACCATACTTATCACTGGCATCAACGAATGTATCGGACAGCGTGCGGCAGAACTCGCAATTCAGCGAGGAATGAAAGTCAAGGGATTTCAATTAACACCAGATAAAAATAAACAAAACCAACTAGGAATTGACGTAATTACTGGTGATATTAATGACTCCGCAATCCTTGAAAAAGCTTGTCAGGGTGTAGATATAGTTTTACACGCAGCCGAAATTACCAAAGAAGGAGGTAAGCTTAAAGACTTTCAGAAAGTTAACGTCGATGGTACCGTAACTTTAGCACGTGCAGCGAAAAAAGCTGGTGCTAAAACTTTTATTCACATGTCGAGCGTTTTAGTGTATGGGTTCGACTACTTGAATAACATCGCTGAAGACGGCAAATTAAAGGGTGATAATAATCCCTACTGCCAAACCAAAATTGAAGCAGAAGATGCCATTCTCAAATTTAACGACCCATCATTTGGGGTAGTTATCATTCGTGCAGGAGATGTATATGGCCCAGGCAGTATACCTTGGGTAGTTCGTCCTGTCACAATGATGCGCCAAAATATGTTCGCTTGCGTCAACGATGGTAAGGGTGTAATGAACCATGTATATATAGATAACCTTGTGGAAGCTGTATTTCTTGCCATCGAAAAACAACCATATGGCGAAATATTTAACATCACCGATGGAAGTGAAACCACCTGGAAAGAATATTTTACCCGTTTGGCTGCAACAGTAAACTTGGCGCCTCCATTTTCACTACCCAAAGACGAAATCAAACTATTCTTACAACTGCGTCACCAAGGACAAAAACTCTTCCGTAAAGAAGCTGATATATTACCAGAGTCAGTAGACTTTATGACTCGTCCTTACGCTTACTCAATTGCCAAAGCGAAAAATCTTCTAAACTACCAACCCAAAATCAACCTCGACGAGGGTATGCAGTTAACCAAACAATGGTTACAGCAGCAATAAGGTATAAAGTGCTGAGTGCTGAGTGCTGAGTAGAAAGTACTCATAACTTATAACTATCAAAGTTGAGTGGCATACACCATCTATTTCATCATAGACCATCTATTTCATCATAGACCATCTTGTGGGATGGGCATCTTGTGGGATGGGCATCCTTGCCCGTCTCCTAAATTTCAGGCGGGCAGGGATGCCCGCTCCACAAGAGAGAATGTTTTAATAAAAGTGTGATTAATTATGAATTCAAATAAAATCAAAGTTGTGATGTGCGCTGATTATCTTGGGACTGGCGCCGTTGAAGGTAGTACTACTGGTTTCCAACAAATGGTCAATGACTGGATTAATCAATCAGCAAAAGATATTGATATTGAGTTAATAGTTTACTGTCTAGGTACAAAAACACAGCAATATCATCCCTTTTCTAACGTTACTATTAAGCAAAGTAAACCTAATATTACTACTCGCGCGCTTTTTCCATTATCTCCACCCAGTGTTTTCCCCTTCTTAGTTGATTTAATTCCAATTCATCTCAGCATAATTCAAGATATTATAAAAGAGAATCCTGATATAATTCATACATTTGGAACTTTTACAGCTACCGAAACTTCAGGTTATATAGCTGCTAAAGTTATGAAATCTAAAGGTAAAAAAGTAAAATTAATTAATACAGTCTTCACAGAAGTAGATACTTATTTTCCAAACTATCTTAAAAGTATTATTTTGGACTTTTATAAGCTTATAGATTCAAAATTTATATTAAAAATAATTATAGAAAGCGCCAGAGGGGGTATTTATGCATCAACTAAGTTAAAATACTTGAGTATAACATTCTTATTGAAATTTTGGACTTATTTACAATCTGGGTTATCTGCGTTTTTGTTCTTTCGATTATTTGAATTACTGGGAATACTGCAAGATTTAATAGTCAAAGCTGTAAAAATGATAGTCAAACTTATATTTACTGATAAGTATAAACAGTTAGAAGTAGAAGTTAGTAAGTATGTAAACCATCTGAGACACTCAAGGTCGCATAATTTAATACAACTAACATACGATTTTATTAGAAGAGGCGATGAATGTCCAAAAAGCCCATTAGTTGGTATTGGTGGTCTTCTAGCTAATATTTTAAGATTTTTTCTCAAACAACAGGTATCTCTTTTTGTTAACCGTTGTGATGCTGTGACTATTTCACGGCCAGAGGATATAGCTAGATATTGTATCAAGGCGCCTGTTTGGGAGCTACCATTAGGATGTGATTTATCGCGGTTTAAGGTTTATCAACCATCTGTAGAGACTTTTGTCGAACGAGTCAACTACGCACACGAATTAGAAATGCTTTCTAATAAAAGCGCTTTGGCATTAATAGACATTGCCACGAACCCAGAGAAAATATCTAAAAGATGTATTTTATACGTTGGTCGGTTAAGCGACGAGAAGAATATTTCAATTTTGATAAATGTTTACGAACAGTTGCTTCAGTGTAAAGGCATGAAAGATAAAGTTCATTTTATCTTTATCGGCGCCGGATATGCTGCATCTGAGTTAGAAAAAAGATTTGGAGACAGCGTAACAGTCACAGGACTAGTGCCAAATCACCTCTTACCAACGCTATATAACTTTGTTCGTTTGCGTCATGGTTTCTTTGTTAGCGCTTCAGACACAGAAACATATGGTATTACACACGAAGAAGCAGCAGCTTGTGGAGTTCCATTAGTCGCAATGGAAAAAGGAACTAGAAGACATTTTTACTGTCCAGGAGACAGAATTGGCAGCTTCAAGATTGAAAAAGACGAACAAATAGCTAGAACAATCGAAGATTTAATTGTAAACGCTACTAATAACTTCACTGTTGCCCTCAACGGTTTATGTATTCCTGATTATTCTGAAGATAGAGGTTTATCAACCCTATTCACGAATAATAAAGTTATGGAATCAGTACAAAAATCTTTACTGTGTGCAATGTATTGTATGGCAGTATTACCAGAATCTGCTTTAGCAAAAATGTCCGAACATGCATCTAGATTAGCACAACTAGGTCAATTTGGCTCAGAAGGAACATGGCAGTTGCTACGTTACATATATCTCAACGATTGGAAATCATTCTACACCTCATATAACAAAAAGCAGCACTCATACTTTTAGCATTTGTAGGGTGGGCACTGCCCACCATACGACTCGCTACTATATTTATGTCAATCTAGTAAGTAAATGCTCACCTACACGCAAAGCATTTGCCATAATAGTTAATGATGGATTTATTGCAGTACTTGAAGGGAAAAAGCTGCTATCTACAATATATAAATTATCAATATCATGCGTGCGGCAATTAATATCGAGTACAGAGGTTTTAGGGTCTTCCCCAAATCTACATGTACCACATTGATGTCCGACTTCTTTTATAGACATTTTCTCGGCATGATATATAGATAATTGTCTTAATTTATATCTGTCCTTAATAGATTTTAAAACTTCAATCCAGCGTTTCATCAAACGGTTAAATGCTTTATTATTATTACTGGTATAGTCCAAACGTATTTTGTCATTTTTGAGATAAACACGATTATTAGAATCAGGTAAGTCTTCTGTTATTAGTAACCAAGGGACACAATGATTTGCAATTTTATCTGCTATAAAGCAAGGTAGAAATGAAGCATTGGCAAGTACTCTTTCTTTATGAATGTTACCTAGCATCTGTACGCTACCCATTGGGTATGGAAAATCTTGTTCACCCCAATAAAAATCATTAAATCCCATTGTTTTTTGAAATACTGTCGGATTCGCTTGTGTTGATAATGCTAAAACGACTCCAAACTTATGTGCCATGTAATTCCGTCCAACCAAACCTGAGCTATTCGCTAACCCATTGGGGTGTTGGTGGTTAGCAGATTTTAACAGCAAAATCGCACTATTAACGGCGCCGCAAGCAAGTACAATTATATTAGCTGAGTAATATCTTGGTTTTCCAGCAACTTCTACATTAACACCAGTAACTTCTTTCCCGGATGCACTAGTATGTAAGTGTGAAACTTTTGCACGAGTTATTAAAGTTACATTTGAATGTTTCATTGCTGGACGCATACAGTTAATATCCGCGTCAGCTTTGGCGTTGAGAAAACACGGAAAACCATCGCATGTATCACAGCGAATACAAGCACTTAGTAAGGAATTGGTTTGATTAAGTTTGATTGATAGAGGTAAATAAAAAGGATGAAAGTTTTTATCTTTTAAACGCTCATAGATAGCTTGAATATGAGGTTCATGGGTAATAGCAGGAAAGGGGTAAGCTTCTTGTAATGGTTCAGTAGGGTCTAAACCGCTCTGTCCATGTACTTCATAGAGTTTTTCTGCAATCGTATAATAAGGTGCCAAGTCACGATATTTCAATATCCACTCTGGAGAAACACCATCGTGGTGAGTAACTTGCTCAAAATCTTTTTCACGGAATCTAAATAAGGCGCCACCGTAAAACTTGGTATTTCCACCTACATAATAATGTGTATTGGTGTTGATAGGTTTACCGTGTTTGTCACTCCAATTCTCAGCATTACGGTAAATAGATGCTTGTAAAACTTGTTGCGGATTCCAGTTTGCTTTTTCTCTTGGTAAAAAATCACCACGTTCGAGTACTAAAATTTTTTTGCCGCTTGGCGCCAGTTGATATGCTAAAGTAGCTCCACCGGCGCCTGTACCAACAATAATTACATCATAATGATTATTGTTCATATGCTTTTTAACCTTTAGTTCCCATCCGGTTAGTAGCACATGTTTGATTGAGTTTAGTTAAACCAATCCATCTATAGAGTCTGTCACCAAAATCAGGAACAAGCTGTATATACGCAAAAAGTATTTTAGTCAAAAAGCCATCTAGCATGACTTCACCATAATTTTTTTCAATTGCGTGTAATATTGCATTCGCTACATCGGTTGGCTCAGAAACGCGCGCCATTTTTGGTGCAGATAAACCAAATGCTAAAAACATTCCCGCATTCGTATATCCAGGACAAACTACTGTTGCACGAACATTGCTACCCGCTAGTTCTTGACGTAAAGAATCTGTCCACATAATTAACCCAGCTTTAGTCGCTGAGTAAATGCTGTTATATGGCGCCCCTTTTTTACCTGAACCTGAAGATATATTGACTACATGACCGCTATCACGCGCTATCATTCCAGGTAGTAATAACCGCGTCAACTCCATTCCAGCCATTAAATTTGTTGTTAAAATCGAACGAATATCATCTAAGCAATAATTCTGAAATGCAGAGTATTTTTCGATAGCAGCGTTATTAATCAAAATATCCACTCCACCGACAGTTTGAGTAATTTGCTCGATTAACTTAGGTAATTCTTCAAGTTTACTAATATCAAATGGAAAACTAGTTGCTTTACCACCACTTAGTTTTATCTCTGTAACTAATGAAGAGAGTGTAGCTTCTGAACGCGCTACGCAGATAACATTAGCTCCTTGTTTGGCTAATGCACGCGCTATATATACACCGATACCTCCAGAGGCGCCTGTCAATAGTACGTTTTTCCCGGCTATGCTTGTCATATATATCTGTTTTATTGAAGCGAGGAGTATGAAGTGAATTTAATAGCTAATGTAACTTATGTAAATATTATTTCTGTGGTTTAATATACTGTTAATTATTATCAAGACAAGTTATTGAATAACATTATAATAAACAGATATATCATAAATTGGTTACAAATAATTCATTTACTCTTTAAAAAATAACTAAAATAATTTATATCACATCGTATTTAGAGGATGTTTGGAAAGTATTAAATCTAACTAGTCAAGAATCCCCCCCTGCCCCCCGCGCGGAAGGGGGGAGAAGCATTTATAGCCCCCTTGAGTTCGGCAAGGAGAAGCATTTATAGCCCCCCTTATTAAGGGGGGTTGGGGGGATTAAACGCCAATTTTGTTTATATATGAGCAATATTAATATTATGAGTAAGCGACCACTTAGAATTGCAATAATTACCAGTTTGTATGCTCCTTTTTTAACGGGAGTTTCAATTGGTGTACACCACCGAGTTCATTGGTTACTCAAGCAAGGACACAGTGTTTTTCTTATACATCCAGAGTGTAATGATAAATATCCCCAAAAGTTATCTAAGCGCTCAATGCCGGGACTCGATGATGTAAAATCTTTCCCAAACTTTTCACATTATGCTTTTCCTACTCAACCACTCATATTTTATAAATCACTTCCTCAACCGTTAAATTATCGGTATTGGAGCGATACGGAGTTATTAAAAGAATTTAAACCCGATGTTGTAGTAATTGAAGAAGCTGCACAGTTACGAGGATTTTATTCGCTATATCTTCAAGGCTATGGTCGTCCTATCGGCGCCGAATATGGTAAGTTAACAGGTACACCAACAGTTTCATTATTCCATACTGATATAGTCGCTTATATCAAATATTACTTGGGTGATAAATTCTTTAACTTGGTACGCCCAATTCTACCAATAACTATTAAAAAATTTAGCGAAGTTTACGATTATAATCTTTTTCCTTCGCGCGAACAGTTAGCTCGCTACCAAGAATTTAAATCACAGCGCAGCGAATATGTACCATATCAGGGTGTTGACTGTCAAAAGTTTCAACCTGCAAATATTGTTCATGACCCCATACCCGACGACAAACGACCCACATTATTATTCGTGGGTAGAATTACCGCAGAAAAGAACGTCACCCAACTTATTGAAGCATTTCCATATATAGCTGCAAAAATTCCCGATGTTCATTTGGTAATAATTGGTAGTGGTCCACTAGACGAAGAAGTTCGCACCCTAGCAGAGAAGTACGATGGTATCACTATTTGGGGTGAATCATACGGCGCCGAATTACTAGGATGGTACGCGCGTGCGGATGTATTCGTCAATCCATCAACAACCGAAAACTTCTGTACCTCCAATAACGAAGCACTTGCATCGGGAACACCCATTGTTCTAGCAAAAGCTCCTTCAACATCCGAACAAGTAACTCCAGGAGTCAATGGTTTTTTGGCAGAAGCAAATGACCCCGTAGACTTAGCTAACAAAGTAATTACCATTCTCTCTAACCCAGAGTTAAAAGCGCAAATGAAAGAACAAGCGCGCTCTGGTGTACTTAAATTTGACTGGCCTGCTTGTATGCAAAAATTTGAAGATAAACTCTATGAAATCTTGAACAAGTAGCTGATAGTAAGGTGGGCAGTGCCCACCCTACAACAACTACAACAACTACAACAACGAACGACATCAAATGAACTACTAGGTATTGTTAGAGAAATTAACCTGAACAATCACATCATTGAAGTCCCTGTCCCCTCCACCTAACAAATCCTCGAAGCCAAAGGTATTATTGCCTAATAGACGAACATGATCGACTCTATCGGCATTTGCTCCTAAAAACGGCAAGTATACGTCATTTAACTTCTGACCGCTGACAACTTCAGCCACTGTTCCGTTCGCAATTAAGAAGGGAGCGTAAATAGAGCCACCTGTAAGCTGTCCTGTAATATTTGCTGTCTGCTGGTTTCCCACCCTCAAGTCAATAGAAGCTACGCGATTATTTATAGCTGCTTGGGTGTAACCTGCTGTTCCTGGCAGGATATCCGCCGTTCCATCACCATTGATATCGATTCCTCCGTCCCGATTTACGACACGATAGAACCCAACAGAATTATCGAAGGCTGCTTCACGATTGATTGTGAAAGTGGCATTAACTTGTCCCGTGAGAGAACGCAAATCGAGCAATTCTCCTTGTCCCTGACTTTGTAAAGCTGATACTGCTGCGGCGCCAGTATTAACCAAACCGACCCGCACTTCTGCGTCATTGAAGACACTGTTATTACTGGGGTTGTCTTCAAAGCTGAAGATAGAGCCAGTTGCGCTCGCGTTACTTACCCGTAGCGAAGTTTGATTGCTGAAAATAACGCTACTGTTTGGTACTTGCCCTGCTCGTAACCCATCAAGGCTACCGTTTTGGATTAAAAAGGTAGAGAAACGTGCATTTGCGCCAAAATCTAGAATGCTCGATTGTCCGTTTCCAAAACCGTTAGGATTGTTGGCAATTGTAGAGAAGATAACGCGCGAGCGGGCTATAGCAGCTTCAAGATAACCTGTGGCGCCAGGAGCAATACCATTAATACTACCTTGGTCGTCATCGACATTGAAAGCAACGAGTTCGTTAACAGATGTGTTTTCCTTTCTGGTTAGGGAAAACTGCACGAAGCTTGGAGAATTACCACCGATTGCGGTAACTGCTCTGCCATTAGTGGCAAAGTTAGTAGAAAGGGTGGGATTACTAGGGGTGTCAGCAGCGGTTAAACCGATTAGTCCCGTCGCAGCTGAACCAATCGCACCGAGATTGCTAGCAGCACCTGTTGCAAGGTCAATTGTATAAAGATTGGTGGCGCCAGCAACCGTCAAAGCTGCCAAACCCAGTCCGGATGTCGGTGCATTTGATGCAGTTGTCCGCACGGATGAAGGAATATCAAAGCCGTTGACGGCATCAAAATTAAGTGGGCTACCATTGAGGGTTACTGCCAATGGTGTTGTCTGAGTACCATTGTTAGGCGGGTTTTGGATAAATAGTCTGTCGCTAACTGCATCTAGCGTGTATTGGGTTGTAACAGTAGCACCACCAAAGCTATTAGTGTAAGCAGTGGCATCGACTGTAGTAGTACTGCCATTAATTCTGCCGTCTGGCTGAGTGCCTGCTGTCGCAGTATCCCCATCAACGAAGGCGCCATTGTTGGGATTGACGCGAAAGTTTAATCCGGTGTTGGTGACTATGCGGATGCGATCGACGGTTGGATTAAAATCAATACCAAACTGGGTACTACCTGCCAATGAAACTGGACTACCTGTGGCATCAGTAACTGTACCGACTGTTGTAGCGGCTCCAAGCTGCGGGTCAATAATGTACAAAGTACTCGAACCATTAGTACTGTTGACACCTAAGCCGAATAGTTGCCCTGTCGCTGGACGAAAGTCAATACCTACCAGCGTCTCGTTTGTAACTAGTCCGGTAATTGCGACAGGAGGAGTAACTGTAGCGGGAGTAGCACTGTTGAAGCGGAGTATTTGTCCAGAACTGTTGAGTCCGATGAGCGGTGTACCATTAGCAACAGCAAAGCTCTGAACAGCGAAGCCTTGGACTGGAATACCCGAACCAATTGCTCCAACTAACGTAGCGGCGCCAGTAGATAGTTCAATAGCGTATAGCCCAGTCCGACCACCAACAGTAAGGGCACTAAATGCTTGTCCAGTAGCTGGAGCATTCGCTGTAGTAACATTCACGCCTGATGGAATGTCAAACCCATTGGCAGCAGTAAAGTCTAATGGGGTGCCAGCCAGAGTAATTGGCAGTACTGAAATTTGAGTACCATTATTGGGTGGGTTCTGGATAAATAGCGCGTTCCTATTTGCATCCAGGGTATATTGTGTAG